>JAABUN010002245.1_pt1 | contig 35536 bp, 34 predicted proteins | sample 5559311 | NCBI WGS metagenome assembly JAABUN01 (sample SAMN10711877, study PRJNA513370) | rock metagenome | isolation source: Antarctica rocks | place: Antarctica: Victoria Land, Siegfried Peak sud | reverse complement strand
CTGCTGCCGTGCTGCCGCCACCAGGCGGCACTGCTGCCGTGCTGCCGCCACCAGGCGGCACTGCTGCCGTGCTGCCGCCACCAGGCGGCACTGCTGCCGTGCTGCCGCCACCAGGCGGCACTGCTGCTCCGCCCACGAGTCCCGACGTCCGCCCCGTCGGCCCCGTCGTCCCCCTGACCCGGTCCGTGCCCTCCCGGTTGCGCATCCCGACGCTGGGTGTCGACACCGGCCTGATCCCGCTGGGCCTGCAGCCCGACGGCGCGCTGGAGGTGCCGCCCGCCGGGGTCCCGGCCGGCTGGTTCACCGGCGCGCCGACGCCCGGTGAGCTGGGCCCGGCCGTCCTCGCCGGACATGTCGACTGGAAGGGCGCCCCAGGGGTGTTCTACGACCTGCGCCGGCTCCAGGCGGGTGACGAGGTCTCTGTCGTGCGCGAGGACGGCCGCACCCTCGCCTTCCGGGTGACCCGGGTGGAGCAGTTCGCCAAGGACCGGTTCCCCACGGAGCTCGTCTACGGGGACCTCGACCACGCCGGTCTTCGACTGATCACCTGCGGCGGCTCCTTCGACCGCAGGGCGAGGAGTTACGTCGACAACCTCGTCGTGTTCGCCGAGCTTGCCGACTCGCTCCCGGTCTGACGAGGGCGGTCGTCAGGCCCGCAGCAGGTGAAGCCAGTCCGCTCACCTCCCCGCGATCATGGAGTTGTTGTCACCCGCCGAGCGTGGGAGGCGAGCAACAACTCCATGATCAGCGCGGCTAGCGCGCGTAGGAACGCGGGGATCAGGACCCGAGGGTGCGCGCGACCGCCGGCCAGCCCTGTCGGCGCGACGGGACGGCGGGACGCCAGCCGGACGCAGCGGCGAAGCGCTCCGCCGAGACGCGCTGTGACCGGGCCAGGGCCCGCGCCGGCAGGCCCCCGAGGGTCACGGCGACGCCCGGAGCACCCCTCACGCGCTTCCGGCCCACCGCACCCGCCAGGACCGCCAGCAGCTCCCCCCTGCGAAGCGGCTCATCGTCGACGACGTTGTAGGTGCCGGACGGGACCCGCAGTGCGGCGGCGATCGCGGACCCGGCGTCGTCGGTGTGCAGCGCGCTGCTCCATGCTTGTCGGCGCCCCATCACCAACGACCGCCCGTAGCGCGCAGCCCGCACGGTGAGTGCGCTGCCAGCATCGGCCGGGCCGTAGAACTCGCCGAAGCGAAGGACGACTCCGACGCCGCCGGCGGCGGCCGTGAACCGGTCCACGTGGCCCTCCGCGACGACGTTCGCGGCCAGCGGCCCAAACGCCTCGACCGGGCTCGCCTCGTCGAGCACGGCCTCCCCGCCGTCCGCGTAGACCATCGTGATGGTGTCTCGCACGACGCGCTGGACCCCGGCGTCGAGGGCGGCATCCACGGCCACGCCTGCGGCGGTGCTGCGCAGGTGGACGTAGTCGCGCCAAGCACCGGGAAGCATCAACCGCCCCGGAGTCGGTATCCGGACCCTCAGGTCGACCAAGGCCTCCATGCCGGTCAGCCACGACCGGAGCACCACCGGGTCGTCGGCGTCGCCGAGGACCGGGCGGCAGTCCGCCACCCTGACCACGTCTGCCTTCTGGGCGCTGCGGGCGTGCGCCGTCACATCGTGGCCGTCGGCGACCAGATGGGTCATCGCGGACGATCCCGCGACCCCCGTGGCACCGAGCATCAGGAGCTTCATGACACCTTGACGGTCCTCCCCTGCGATCCGTGACGGGGGCACACGAGAGCGGGTGCACAGCCACGTGGACGACTACGACGTGGCGGTCGTCGGTGCAGGCCCGGCGGGTGCGGCGGCGGCCCTGGCTGCCGTCCGGGCCGGTGCGCGGACCCTCCTGCTCGAGCGCGAGGAGCTGCCGCGCTACAAGCGCTGCGGCGGTGGGCTGATCGGCGCCTCGCAGGCCGCCGTCACCGCGGCCGGGGTCGACCTCGACGCGCTGGCGCTCGACCGGGTCGACCGGGTGAGCTTCACCTGCCGCAGCCGCGCAGGCTTCACCCGCCGCGGCGACGGGGCCTTCCTGCCGATGGTCCTGCGGTCCCAGCTCGATGCCGCCCTCGTACGCGTGGCGACCGACGCCGGCGCGGAGCTGGGGACCGGCGTGACGGTCACGGGCTACGAGCAGCAGGGCGGACGGGTCGTCCTGCAGACGCGGAGCGGCGAGCTCAGCGCCGGGGCGGTTGTCGGCGCCGACGGCTCGGGCAGTCGCGCGGCACAGCACGTCGGCGTGGTGTGCGACCAGGTCGACCTGGGGCTCGAGGCCGAGCTGCCGACGCCGGCCGGGTCGGACTGGTCGGGTCGCGCCCTGCTCGACTGGGGCCCCGTCCCCGGGTCCTACGGCTGGGTCTTCCCGAAGGGCGACACCCTGACGGTCGGCGTCATCGGCGACCGGTCGCACGGCCCGGCCGTCCGCGCCTACTACGAGCAGCTGCTCGGGGCCTTGGGCCTGGACCTCCGGACAGCGACCCAGGACGGGGGGCACCTCACCCGGGTCCGCTCGGCGTCGTCCCCCCTCGTCCGGGGACGGGTGCTCGTGGCGGGCGATGCCGCAGGACTGCTCGAGCCGTGGACGCGCGAGGGCATCTCCTTCGCGCTGCGCTCAGGGGCGCTGGCAGGGGCGGCCGCTGCGGGCGACCCGGCCGCCTACCCCTCGGCCGTCGCAGGTGAGCTGGGGCCCGAGATGGCGGCCGGACGCAGGGCGCTCGCCGCGTACACCCGGCACCCCAGGGCGGTGCACGAGGTCGTCCGTTGCCTGCCGGGCGTCTGGGGCCTGTTCACCCGGCTGGTCAGCGGACAGACCTCTCTGGAGAGCCAGCTGGAACGCCGGTCCGTCCGGGCGATGGTCACAGTGCTCGGCGGCTGACCCGCTCAGCCCCCTCTGCACTCAGCTCTTCTGGGCCCAGAGCTCGAGCGCGACGCCGTCGGGGTCGCGGAACTCGAGGATCAGAGCCATCCCCAGGTCCTTGACCCCCTCGTGCTGGACACCCAGCCCGTCAAGGACACCGACCGCGGTCTGGAGGGTGTCCGGGTCCGCGATCTTGAAGGACAGGTGGTCCAGCCCCACCCGGTCCTCTGAGAACCGGTCGCCCGCCGAGGCGGTGGGCCGCAGCCCGAGCAGCGAGCCGTCTGGCAGGGCGTAGATGAGCCCGCCGAACAGGAACGAGAGCTGCTGGCGGGTCTGCTCGTCGGCGTCGTCCGGAACCTCGAAGGCGACCGGGAAGCCGAACACCTCGTCGTAGAAGGCCCGGGACCGGGCGAAGTCGGTCACGGTGAGGCGGACGTGGCTGTATCCGGTTGCGGCGACTGGCATCTCGGGGCTCCTCGGCAGATCGGGCAGGTGCCGGTCAGTGGAGCACGATCATGCGAACTCCGCCCGCAGGGCCGCCCCGTGCTCGTCGAGGGTGGGCGCCGCCCGGCGCACCTCGGGGTCGTCGTAGCCCGAGGCCTTCACCGGGTTGCCCGGCGCGGGCAGACCGCCGGCGTCGACCACCATGCGCCGCACCCGGGTCTGCTCACTGCTGACTGCTTCTGCGACGGTGCTGATCGGCCCGGACGGCACCCCGGCCAGATCCAGCAGGTCGAGCCAGTGATCAGCGTCGGCCGTGCGCAGCACCAGCTCCAGCTCGTCCTTGAGCGCCGCCCTCGACGCGTGCCGGGAGGCGTTGGTCGCGAAACGCGTGTCGCTGCCGAGCCCGGGCAGTCCGAGGGCGCGGACCAGATCGGCGAACAGGGTGTCGTTGGCGGCGCAGATCGTGATGTCGCGGTCCCGGCAGGCGAAGGTGTCGAACGGGGCGATCGTGAAGTGCGCGTTCCCGATCGGGCCCGGGTCCTCGCCGGTGGCGAGAAAGCTCAACGCAGCCCCCTCGAGCAGGCTCACGGTGGCGTCGTACATCGCGATGTCGAGATGGGTGCCGCGGCCGGTCGCGGCCCGCCCGACGAGGGCACTGGTGATGCCGCCGAAGGCGTAAAGGCCCGCGGTCAGGTCTGCGACGGGGATGCCGGGTTTGATCCGCAACCCACCCTCCGCGCCGGTGATCGCCATGATCCCGCTCATCCCCTGCACGACCGCGTCGTAGGCCGGCCGCTGCGACCATGGACCGCTGTGACCGAACCCGCTCACGGAGCAGTAGACGAGACCGGGGTGGCGAGCCCGGACCTGCTCGGGTCCGAGGCCCAACCGCTGCATCACTCCCGGACGGTAGTTCTCGATGAGCACGTCGGCCCCGGCGACGAGGCGGACCGCCACCGCGAGGTCCGCCGGGTCCTTGAGGTCGAGCGCGATCGACTCCTTGCCGCGGTTGACGCGGGCGAAGTAGAGCGAGCGCCCGTCGAGGAACGGACCGTAGCCGCGCGAGTCGTCCCCGGTGACGGGCCGCTCGACCTTGATCACCCGGGCGCCGAGGTCGGCGAGCATCATGGCGGCGAAGGGTCCGGCGAGCACCCGGCTGAAGTCGACCACCACCAAGCCCGAGAGGAGACCGGCGTCGGACGTTGCGCTGAGGTTGCGATCTGGAGTCGACACGCGCCCCATCCTGCCTTCACCGGGAACGCCAGCCGAAGTTGTGGTGTTGTGAAGGCATGAACGCGACCGTGACTCCCGCCGCTCCTACTCTGACCGCCGCCGACCGCTGCGACCGTTGTGGCGCCCAGGCACTCGTTCGCGTCGTTCTCGCCTCCGGTGAGCTCCTGTTCTGCGGCCACCACGCCAAGGCCTACGAGGACAAGCTCCGGGTCAAGGCCGTTGACTGGGTCGACGAGACCTCGACCCTGCTCAACTGACCCCCGCCGCTCAACTGAGCCGAGCCGCACGGCCGCCTTCCCTCCCGCCCGAGGATCGGCGGCCGTCGGCGTTCCGGAGGGTGCTGGTCATCCTCGGCTGGGTCCTCACCGGGGCGCTCGGGTTGCTGGTGGGCGTACGGGTGCTGGGGGCCGAGCGGGGCAGCGTGCTCGCTCTGCTCGTCGGGGCTCTGCCACTGAGCCTGCTGCCCGCCTACGTGCTCCTGTGCCTCGCCGCTGCGCTGCGGCGGCGCCTGCTCGCCGGTGCGGCCGCGGTCCTCGTCACCGCCCACCTGCTGGTCATCGCCCCCGCGCTCGGGGCCGACGACGTGACCGCCGGTGCGGACCGGGCCCCCGCTCTGCGCGTCGTCACGGCCAACGTCTACGTGCTCAACCCGTCGCCGGAGCAGGCCGGTCGCGCGTTGCGTGCGCTCCGCCCGGACGTCCTCGTCGTCCCGGAGCTCGACGCTGACGGGCTCGCCGGTCTGCGTGCCTCGGGTCTGCTCGACGACCTGCCCCACTCCGTGGTCGAACTGGGTGAGCGCGCCGAGTCCGTAGGGCTGTTCAGCCGACTGCCGCTGCGCGACGCCACGAGCCTCGCGGGTGCGGGCCGCCTGCTGCCGCGGGCGACGATCGCGGTAGGCGGCGTCGACGTACGGCTCGTGACCGGTCATCCGCTCCCACCCGTGCTCGGGTGGGAGTCGCTGTGGCGGCGCTCGCTCGCGGACCTCGCCGACGAGGTGGCCGGCCTCGAGCTGCCGACGGTCGTGGCCGGTGACCTCAACGCCGACCGCGACCACGCGCCCTTCCGCCGCCTGCTGGACGTCGGGCTCCGCGACGCCCACGACGCACGCGGGCGCGGTCTCGCCCGCACCTGGCCGGCCTCGTACCCCGTTCTGCACCTCGACCACGTGATGGTGCGTGACCGGGCCGGCGTGCACATCGAGGTTGTCGGTGTGAAGGAGGCGCCGATCCCCGGCAGCGACCACCTGGCGGTCGTCGCCGACCTGCGCCTGGTCCTCAGCCCGTAGGCCCCCGCAGGTCAGCCCCGGCGGCGGGACTCAGAGCGCGCTCGCCCTGGCGGTGTAGCGCCCGTCCCGCTCCTCGACGACCAGCGGCAGGCCGAAGGTGCGGCTCAGCAACGGACCGGTGAGCACCTCGGTGATCGGACCGGCGGCGACGCTGCGCCCGCGCGAGAGCAGGAGGGCGTGGGTCGTGCCGATCGGCACCTCCTCGACGTGGTGGGTCACCATCACCGTCGGGGGTGCGTCCTCGTCGGCGGCGAGGCGGGTGAGCAGTCGCAGCAGGGCCTCGCGGGCGCCGAGGTCGAGCCCGGCCGCCGGCTCGTCGAGGAGCAGCAGCTCGGGGTCGGTCATCAGGGCCCGAGCGAGCAGGACGCGCTTGCGCTCCCCCTCGGACAGGGTGCCGAAGCGGCGCTTCGCGAACGCCCGCAGGCCCATGCGCCCGAGCAGCTGCTGGGCCCGGGTGACGTCGGCGATGTCGTAGCGCTCGGACCACCGGCCCACCACGCCGTACGACGCGGTGACGACCACGTCGAGCGCCTTCTCCTGGGGTGGCACCCGATCGACGAGCGACGAACTCGACAGGCCGACCCGGGTGCGCAGCTCCCCGAGGTCAGCCGCACCGAAGCGCTCGCCGAGCAGCTCCACCGTGCCGCTGCTCGGGAACAGCGTCGCCCCGGCGACGAGCAGCAGGGTGCTCTTGCCGGCGCCGTTGGGACCGAGGACCACCCATCGCTCACCTACCTGCACGGTCCAGGACAGGTCAGCGAGCAGGGTCGCGCCGTCACGGACGACCTCGACTCCGGTCATCTGAAGCACGGTCTCGGCCATCGCGTCGACGTTAGTGGCAGGCGGGCCGCTCCGGCCGGACGACACCCCGCCGCCCCGGAGCACGGCCGGGTCGCCACGTGCCACCGCACGAAGGCCGGCGCCTGCGTGTCAGCGCCCGAGTGTCACAGTGGCGCCATGACCTACACGTGCTTCGACGTCGACATCGCAGACCGGGTTGCCCACGTGCGGCTCTCCCGGCCCGACGAGCTCAACAGCATGACCCCGGCCTTCTGGCGCGAGCTGCCCGAGATCGTGACGGCGATCAGCGACGAGGCGAGCGCCCGCGCCATCGTGATCAGCAGCACCGGCAAGCACTTCAGCGCCGGCATGGACCTGTCCGTCTTCGGTGGCGGCGGCTCGAGCAGCCTCAGCGGCGCCGATGACAGCGAGCCCGGGCGCCGGCAGGCGCGCACGCGCTCGCACGCCATGGTCCTGCAGTGGACGTTCACCGCGCTCGAGAAGGCGCGGGTCCCGGTCATCGCCGCGACCCAGGGCGGTGTCATCGGAGCGGGCGTCGACCTCATCACCGCCTGCGACCTGCGTTACGCGTCGGCCGACTCGTTCTTCTGCGTCCAGGAGATCAACATCGGGATGACCGCCGACGTGGGCACCCTGCAGCGCCTCGGCAAGGTGGTGCCCGAGGGGTTCGCCCGGGAGATGGCCTACACGGGCCGGCGGGTCCCGGCGGCCCGCGCCTTCGAGGCGGGTCTCGTGCAGCAGGTGTTCCCGGACCACGAGTCCCTCGTCGCCGGTGCGCTCGAGACCGCCCGTGAGATCGCCGCCAAGTCCCCCCTGGCGATCTGGGGGACGAAGGTGTCGATGAACTACGCGCGCGACCACACGGTCGACGAGGGCCTCGAGCAGATCGCGACCTGGCAGGCCGGCATGTTCCAGCCTGCCGACATGGCCGAGGCGTTCACCGCCCGGGCCGAGAAGCGCGAGGCGGTGTTCCCCGAGCTCCTCCCGGAGCCCAAGGGGCTGTAGCGACGAGCACGACCGACCTGTTGCGGCGTACGGTGCGGCGGTCGCCACGTGGCGGCCCTGTCCCTGAGGAGCGCACGTGGCCGAGGTCGTCGGAGTGGTCGACATCGTCGCGGCGAGCGGCAAGGGTGACGCCCTGGTCGGGGCCTTCGAGGCCTGCGCCACCCAGACGCACACCGAGCCGGGTTGCCTGGCGTACGCCCTCCACCAGGACAACGCCGACCCGGACCACTACGTGCTGCTCGAGCGCTGGCGGTCGCAGCAGGACCTCGACGAGCACATGACCAAGCCCTGGGTCGCCGACCTGTTCGCGTTCGCCGGGGCCGAAGGCAACCTGGCGGCGGCGCCGAAGCTGGCCTTCACCACCAACGTGCCAAAGGGCGACCCGGCGAAGGGCACCCTCGGGGGTTGATCAGCCGGGTGCGCTCTGCCGCGCCGCCCGCTCTCGGCGCGCCGCGGCGAAGCCCTTGACCTGGACCCGCTCGACCGGGATCCACCGGTCGCCGACGCGGTCCTCGACGGCCAAGGTCCAGGGCCGGAGGTGGACTGCCCGCAGCAGCAGCTCGCCGAGGGCGACGGCGGCGATCAGGGCCAGCTCGAACGGCAGCAGGACGAGCCCCAGGACCAGGGGAACCATCCCCAACAGCACGACGACCAGCACCACGAGCCCGATGGCAGCCGCGACCGGGTCGTCGACGTCGTCGAACAGTGACCCTGGAACGCCGAGGTCGTCGTTCAACCCCTTCACCCGGCGGCGCAGCCGCCACGGGAGCAACCGGAAGCGCACGCGGCGAGCCGGGGGGGGCCCGTCGGGGGGCGGGAGGGCCACCGGTCAGCCGAGCCGGGGGACGCCGGCCGCTTCCAGCACCTGGTCGAGCCGGGTGCCGTCGTAGGTCTTCACCCGCGTCACCGCCTCCGCTGGGTGCAGCAGGTCGACCTCGAGCTCGGCGAAGGGCCGGCCCTGGTGCCCCCGGGTCGCGCCGAGCACCGCGGGAAGCGGACGGCCACCCAGCAGCAGCCCGGAGCCGCCCGTCGTGAGGACGGCCAGCCCCTCCGGGCCCTCGACGACGCACCCCGGGTCGTCGCCGCCCAGACGGCGCGCCCGCGACCGCCATCGAAGGCGGGGAGCGAGGACCACGGCGGCCAGGCCCAGGAGCAGCACCGCCAACGCGACGGCACCAGCCGGGCCGGCGCGGACGATGGCTGAGCCCGCGAACAGCAGCGGCAGGACGGCCAGCGCACCCCAGGTGGCCGCCTTCCGTCCACCGGACATCACCGGTTGCCGCTCCACCTCCAACCCGGCGAGCTCCCGCTGGGCCGACCACAGGTCGTGCTCGGCGCTCATCCGACGCCAGCGCTTGGTGCTCCGCCAGCCGTACGCCGTCGTCCGCCCGCCTGTCGCAAGGCCGGCGACGAGGAAGACAAGGCCAGCAGCCAGGTAGCCGGCTGAGGTCCCGGTGTCGTCCCGCTCCCCGGTGAACCGGAGCACGCTCCCGATGGTGAGGGCCAGTCCGACCCCGATGGCAGCACCCGCCAGGACCGAGCGCAGCGACAGCCGCAGGCCGAACGGCCGACCCCGTTCGGCGCCGAGCGCGGTCGCCGCGACGCGGTAGAAGTCAGGATCCGAACGGGCGTCGTAGGGCGCTCTCAGCTCCTGCGGGACGACGCCGGGCAGGCCCCTCGTCTCCCGCTCCACCTGCTCCCAGCTCTGCAGGCTCGCCGCATGACGTCGTCCGACAGCCAGGAGGCGCCAGCACCCGGGCAAGGTCACCAGAGCGAGCACGGAGCAGGTCGCACCGACGGCCACGTCGCCATGGAGCCATGCCGTCGTCGCGCCGCCTGCTAGAGCGGCGACAGCGAGCACGAGCAGCACTTCGAGGGCGAACCGGGCCGGAGAGAGCGCTGCACCTTCAGCTTGCGGGCGGGCAGCCTTCAGGGCCTCGAGCGCCTGCGCACGCGAGCTCCACGTCGGCGGCAGGACAGGGGCAGGACGGCCCGTCACGACGGTGGGTGGTTCGCAGGCTCCGTCGCCGCCCGGAGCTCCGGCTCAGCGGCGACCGCATCGGGGGTGAGCTCGAGCACCGATCGACCGGCGATCACGGCGACCAGACCGGCGAGCGTGACGACCTGCGAGGCGTCGAGGCACATGCCGACGACGACCAGGCCCGCTCCGGTGCCCGGAGCGCAGCTCAGAGCCACCGCGAGCCCGATGGTGCGCTGGGGCTCAGAACCGGTCAACCCCAGCTCTGCGAGCCCGGCAGGCGGACCGATCGTCGGGGTGGCGACGAAGCCGAACCCGATGCCCATGTCCGTGGAGAACGCCTCGGTGTGCAGCGCCTCCCCCATCTCGTTCGCGAACAGGCGGCGCAGGATCTCGAGGTCGATCTCAGCCGTTCTCGGCACCTCCACGACAGCCGACATGACCTGCCAGTACGCGCCCGCCGCTCCCTCCTCCGGCGCTGCGACGACACCGTGGCTGACGACACCGAGCTCACCCAGCATCAGGCGCCACCGCGCCAGGTCCTGCCCGACCTGGGCGATGACCGGCTCGGGAGCTCCGGCGAAGACCTGGCGGGCCAAGGCGTGGAAGTGCTCCTCTGCGCTGCTGCCCTCGCCGTCGAGCATCAGGTCGATCCAGTCGGCTGGGAGGAACAGCGCGGCGTGGGACAGGGCAGGAAGCACAGCCACTACCTCGTGACGGCCGGCCGGGGCGCCCTCATGGGGCCCCAGTCGCCGGTGACGACGTTGCGGATCGCGCGGGCGTTGTCTGGCGACCCCACGGCGGTCGCGGCCATGCCGCCCTGGAAGAACTTGAGGTTGACGGCTCGGTAGGCCGCCTCAGTGCCACTCATGGCGTAACCCGTTCGCGTCCCGGCCTGGAAGATGTTGAGCGGCATCTCGACGGCCGGTCCGACCAGCTGCGGGATGACGCGGACGGGCTGCCCGGCCGCCTTGGCCGCACCCAGCACCTTGGCCCCGACCTTCAGCGCCCCGAGCCCGCAGACCAGTCCCACCGCGTCGAGGATGACGTCCCTGTCCGTGAGCGCCTTGACGAAGGAACCGCTCTCGCCGACCGCGGACAGGTAGTGCGCGGCCAGCGCCACCCCGCCGAGGATCAGGGCGGGGCCGGCGAGGAACTGCAGGCCCGGGATGAAGGCCATCAGGCCCAGGACGGCCCCGAGGGCACCAGCGATGTCGCCGATGACCTTGAGCAGTGGCGCGATCTCGTGGAGGAAGTCCTTCAACCCGTCGCCGAGGTCGGCAACGGCATCGCCGAGCTTGTCGAGAGCACCGGAGATGCTGTCGCCCAGCCGGTCCCAGAAGCCCGGCTCGTTGGGAGCCGCATCCATCGCTTTGGCGAGCTGCCCGGCGACCACCGTGCCCTCTGCGGAGTACTCGCTCTGGAGCGTCCGGGCCTGTCGACGCAGCGCGGCCACCTCGGCGTCGGCTGCGCCGGCGGCATCGCCTGCCGCGTCCTTCTGGTCCTGCTGCCTCTCGCGGGCGAGCCGAGCCGCGTCGTCCTCCTCGGGAGCCGGCGTCGACACCGACGTCGAGGCGAAGCGGTCATGGGCCGCCTGGGCCCGCAGCTCTGCCTCACGTGCCTGCTGCTCCAGGTCGCGCGCCCGGTCCTGGAAGCCGTCCATCGTGTCGACCCAGGAGGTCAGCGCCCGGGCGGCTCCGTCGAAGGCCTGGGCGGCGTTCTGGACCTTCGGTCGGAAGTCGTCGTCCATCAGGTCGCGGAAGGCCTGCGCCGCCTTGCCGCGCCACTCGCCCTTGCCGACTCCGCGCAGGACGTCACTGATCTGCCCGAGCGCAGCGGCGGTCGTGCGCGTTGTCGCGGCAACCTCTCGGGCTGCGGTGACGTTGCCCGGGGTCGGGTCGAACCCGAGCGTGGGGTAGTCCGCGGCGTAGGTCCTGGTCACTGCGCCATCGCCTGGTTCAGGGCGTCGCTGAGGGACTTGTCCGCGTCCGCGAAGGCCTTCTCCAGCCGGTCGAGGGCGTCAGCGCCGGCTGCCCGAGAAGTCGGCGATCTTGCTGATCCCGTAGGACCACTCCTCACCGAACTCGTCCATGCGCTCCACGAGGGACGGTGAGCCGACGGACGCGGCGTCGATCCGGGCCATGTCCCGCCCGGGCCGCTCGGCCAGCTCGCGGATGCTGCGCAGGTCGGAACGGACCTCAGCGAGCACCTGCCCGTCGATGTAGAGGTCTCCCACGCGCTCTGACTCCTGTCTCGGGCCCTCCCCGAGGGCAGGGCGGCGTTCGAAGGTCCGGCCGACGAGGGACCCTATCGGCCGCGTACGCCCGCGGGGCGAGATGTCCCAGGTGTCACCCGATCGGCGGCGTGCGCCCCGCCGCCGTGGAGGACGGCGGCCGTGAGTGCCGGAGTGTGATGCTCATGCGGGCGCCCGACGCCGACCGCTCGCGAGGGACCGTGTGGTGCCAGTCGTGCTGGCAGGCGCCCCCCATGACGATGAGGTCGCCCTCGCCGGGGGCGTAGCGCCGCGCCACGGGCCCTCCGGTAGCCGGGCGGAGCAGGAAGGACCGGCGGGCCCCGAGCGAGACGGTGAACACCAGCGGGTCGCGCAGGACCTTGCGCACGGTGTCGGCGTGCCAGGCGACCGCGTCGGAGCCGTTGCGGTAGAGGTTGATCAGGCAGGAGTCGATCGACACGTCGTACCGGGCGGACAGCGGCTCGGCGAGCTCGACGACCTCCTGGGGCAGCGGCTCGCCCGTTCGCCAGGCCGCGACGAGCCGGGGTTCCAGCACGTCCTTGTCCCACATCGTCCGGGTCCGCTGCTGCCACGGAGCGATCTCGCGGAGCCGGTCGAACAGCGCCCGGTGGTCGGGGACCCAACCGGGGACGACGTCGATCCATGACCGGTCGTCGAGGTGGTCGCGGCGAAGGGTCGAGAACGAGAGCCGTTCGGCGTCATCCGGGCTCTCCCCCTCGGCGTCGGAGGCGGTGTCGAACAGGGACGCCTGCCAGGCGACCCGCGGCCCTTGCTCCGACGTCACCCCCGCAGTGTGCGCGATCTCGCAGCCGACGGGCACCGGCTGGACGAGCGCGGACGTGCACCAGGGCGCAGACTGGTGACCTAACGAAGGCCCGAATGCGGACGGGCCCCGGTCGGGAGGCACCTGTGCGGCACGAGCACTCAGAGGCGCCCGTCTCGATCGTCACCTCGGCGCACCTGAGCCACACCGAGGACATCGCCCTGCGCCAGCAGCGCTACGTGATCACGCAGAGCCTGCGCCTGGTCTGCATCGTGCTCGCGACCGCGCTGCCCCTGCCGGTCGTGCTTCGCGCTCTGCTGCTCGTCGGGGCGATCGCCCTCCCATGGTTCGGCGTGGTCATGGCCAACGCAGGCCCCACCCGGCCCCGCACGCGCAAGACGGCCCTTCGGACCACGGCCGGCGTCGAGCCGACGTACGCCGCGATCGAGCCCGGACGGGTCATCGACGCCGAGCGCTGACGGGACTCGCGTTCAGCCTCGGCTGAGCCCGGCCCGCCGTACGACCATCTCGAAGGATCCACAGCACTCCAGTGCTGTGGATCCTTCGACGTCCACCAGCCGTCCGTCGCCTGCCACAGGTACGTCCTCAGCGGAGGTTCAGCACGGACCGTTGCCCGCCGATGACCCGTGCAGGCATTCCGCCGTGCGCCACCGTACGAAAGGGGACCGGTGCTCGACTCCGACCTCGCCGAGTAGTTCCCGGAGCAACTCCGCCCGGGGCGTGGGGACCGGTCCCGCCGCAAGCACGGCGAAGGGCATCTTCAGCAGCGATCACCCTCTGGTGCAGTCCTTCCCGGACGGTGCCGTCTTCGTCTTCGACCACGAACTGCGCTACGTGATGGCCGGGGGCACGGCCTCGTCGACGTGGGCCTGTCCCGGGACCTGCTCGTAGGCCGGACGATCTTCGAGGCCTTCCCCTCCGCCAAGGCAGCCCTCATGGAGCCGCTCTACCGCGCTGTGCTGGCTGGCGAGACCTCGACCGCCGACCTCAAGCACCGGGGGCGGACCTTCTCCAGGGTCCTCGGACCGGTCCGCGACGCACACGGCACCGTCGTGGCCGGCATGGGCTTCACCCGCGACGTCACCGAGGCCCGGGAGGCCGAGCGGTCGTTGCAGGCGTCGGAGCGCCGGTTCCGGCTGGGCTTCGACAACGCCCCGATCGGCATGGCGCTGGTCGAGCTCGACGGGCACTTCTCCATGGTCAATGCGGCGCTCTGCAAGATCACCGGCTACGGCCACGACGAGCTGCTCGCGCTGACCTTCCAGGACATCACCCACCCCGACGACCTCGACGCCGACCTCGATCAGCTCGCCCGGCTCGTCCTCGGGGAGATCGAGGGCTACCACCTGCAGAAGCGCTACCGCACCGCGGGCGGTGACCTCGTCTGGGTCGACCTCTCGGTGACCCTCGTGTGGTCCGAGCACGGCGAGCCCCTGCACTTCATCTCCCAGATCCAGGACGTCACCGAGCGCAAGGCGCAGGAGACGGCGATCAGTGAGGCGCACTCCTTCCAGCAGGCAGTGCTGTCCGCGTCGCCGGACATCATCTACGTGCTGGACGTGCGCGCGACGACGGCGAAGTGGCACAGCCGGTCCGTGAGCGACCTGCTCGGCTACGGCCCCCAGGACCTGCTCGCGCTCGGCGACGGAGCCCTGGACCACATCGTCCCGGTTGTCGATCGCACGCCGTTCGACGGCGCCGTCGAGCTCGCCCGGGCCCTGTCCGACGGCGGGACCGTGTCTGCGCGCCATCGCGTCGTCCACGCCGACGGGAGCCTCCGCTGGCTGTCGCAGCGACTCACGCCGTTCCAGCGGGACCCGCACGGCCAGGTCACGAGCCTGCTCGGTGTTGCACGCGACGTGACGGACGCGGTCGGCCTCGAGGAGCGCCTCCAGTACGCCGCTCTGCACGACGAGCTGACCGGCCTGCCGAATCGCCGCCTGGTCCAGGACCGCCTGTCGGAGGCCCTCCAGTCCACCGGGGGCGGCCACGACGTCGCCGTGCTCTTCTGCGACCTGGACGGCTTCAAGAGCGTGAACGACGCGCACGGCCACACCGCCGGTGACGCGGTGCTGGTCGAGGTGGCAACCCGACTCGTCACCGCCACCCGCACCGGCGACACCGTCGGCCGCATGGGTGGCGACGAGTTCGTCGTGCTGCTGCGGGTCCAGCCGGGCGAGGAGCCGGTGCACCTCGCAGAACTGGTGGCCGGGCGCATCGGCGCAGCCCTGTCGGCCCCGATGGTTCCGCTCGGGGCCGACCACGCCCTCACCGTGAGCGTGGGCATCGCCATCCCCCATCCCGGTGTCCGCTCGGAGGACCTGCTCCGCGACGCCGACACCGCGATGTACCAGGCGAAGACCGCCGGCAAGAACGGCTTCGCGGTCTTCCGCGCCGAGCTGCGCGAAGCCGCCCTCCAGCGCAGCCTGCTCGAGCGGCACCTGCGCCGCGCCGTCGCCGACAACACCATCGAAGTGCACTACCAACCCATCGTGCAGCCGGCCACGGGTCGAGTCGTCGCGGTCGAGGCCCTGCTGCGCATCCCCGACCTGAGTGGTCGACACCTCAACGCCCTGCACGCCGTGACCGTGGCCGAGCAGACCGGTCTGATCGGTGCGATCGGGGACCGGGTGCTGCGCCTGGCCTGCGAGCAGGTGGCGCTCTGGCGCCAGAGCCCCGAGCACGCCGAGCTCCAGCTTGCCGTCAACCTCAGCGCCAGGGAGATCGCCACGTCCGGCTTGCACCGACGGGTCACCGAGGTCTTGGCCAAGACCGGTCTGCCGGCGGCCGCTCTCGTCCTCGAGATCACCGAGACCGTCCTGCTCGACGCGGCCGACGCGACCGTGGCCGACCTGCGCAGGCTCCACGCCGACGGCGTCGGCATCGCCATCGACGACTTCGGCACCGGCTACGCCAGCCTCCGCTACCTCGCCAGCCTGCCGATCACCTCGATCAAGATCGACAGCACCTTCACGGCCGGCCTGCCCCACGACCCGGTGTCGGTGACGCTCGTACGGGCGACAGCGGGCCTTGCGGAAGACCTCGGCATCGAGTGCGTCGTCGAGGGCGTCGAGACCCGGGAGCAGCTCCAGGCGCTGAAGCTGCGCGACGGCCTGCTGGCCCAGGGCTACCTGTTCAGCCGACCGCGCCCCGGCTCCGAAGGGCTGCCTGAAGTCCTCCGCCCGGGCAACTGACCTCCGCGTTCAGTCGGCCTTCGAGGCCTTCGAGGCCTTCGCCGCCGCCTTGACCGCCTGCTTGGTGGCCCGCACGGCCAGCAACGACTCCGGACCGGTGACGTCGGCCACCGAGCGCGTGGCCCCGTCCTCCCCGTAGGCGCCGGCCGCCTCGCGCCAACCGCTCGGGCGTACGCCCCGCTGCTTGCCGAGCAGTGCCACGAAGATGCGGGCCTTCTGGTCGCCGAACCCGGGCAGCTCCTTGAGCCGGCGCAGCAGCTCGGCGCCGCTGTCCGCGTCCTCCCAAACAGCCTCGGCCCGACCGTCGTAGTGCTCGACCAGGAAGCGGCACAGCTCTTGCACCCGACCGGCCATCGACCCGGGGAACCGGTGGATCGCCGGCGTGCGGGCGAACAGCTCAGCGAGGTCCGGGTGGTCAGCGACGGCCCCGGCGTCGAGCTGCTGCCCGAGGCGGTCCACGAGCACGGCCGGTCCGGCGAAGGCCTTCTCCATCGGGATCTGCTGGTCCAGCAGCATCCCCATGAGCAGGGCCAGCGGGCTCCGGCTCAGCAGGGCATCGGCCTCGGGCTGTTGGGCGAGGTGCAAGTCCATGACCCGCAGTCTGGTCCATGCCAGGCCGCCCTGCGTCAGCCTGCGGGTCCGCTGTACCGGAACTGCGCTACGCCGGGCACAGCCAGTTCGGGCGACCCTCGACCGGCGCGAGTGCCTCCTGCTCCGGCGGGGGCCAGCTCCGACGCAGGGTGAAGGCGGTCGGGGTGGGGCCGTGCTGGCGCAGGTGGCGCACTCTCAGCTCGGCCTCGTCTGTCGTGGGACGGTGACCGGCCGGGACCCACCAGAGAGCCGTGTAGGCCTGCTTCATCGGGACGAACCACTCCCGACGGCGCTTCATGATCGCCAGGTGCTGGCCGGAGAAGACGTAGTCGGCCAGCGCTTCGACGCAGTCCCACACCGACATGTTCACGATCATCCCGGCCGCCCCGGCCACGTCCCACTCGAAGGCTCGGATCGATGTCGCGTTGCCTTCCGCGGCCTGGAGACGCCACAGGAAGCCGATGGCGGAGTCGGCGTCAGCGTTCACGCTGTCGAGGGCGTCGACGAAGTCCCGCAGGCGGGGGTCGTCGAGGGGCGCGTCGAGCCGCGCCACGTTGACCTGGGCGAGTTGATGCAGCACGCCGCACCTTACGACGGGCTCCCCTGCGCGCCCCCGCGGGTCGGCACCCTGACCGGCCACCGGGCAGGATGTCCCCTGTGCCCCAGGTCTTCCGCGATGCTCACGCCGCTACGCCCCTCACCCTCGATCTGCCGGTCGTCCTGCTGTCACACCGGGGGCCGGTGTCGTTCGACCGGGCCGCGGCGACCGGTGAGCGCACAACGGCTCGGGGCGCCGGCGGGCTCGTGACGGCCCTGTCGGGCCTCGCGTCCCACCTCGATGAGGCGGTCTGGGTCTGCATCGCCTCAGGCAGTGAAGACGCCGCGGTCGCCTCGGAGGCCGGGGGCGAGCCGATGCAGCTGGCGCTCGACCCCCAGCCGCACCTGCTCGATGAGGGCGAGGACTGCAGCCGGCGCATCTCGATGCGCCTGGTCGAGATCCCGCCCGAGGTGCACGACCCGTTCTACGGCGTCATCGCCAACCCGCTGCTGTGGTTCGTCCAGCACCGGTTGTACGACCTCGCTCTCAGCCCCTCGCTCGGCCGCGAGGAGCACGCGGCGTTCGAGGACGGATACGTCGTGGCGAACCAGCTCGCCGCCGACGCCGTCATCGAGCAGGTGGAGCAGGTGGGCGGCAAGGCCGTCGTCCTGCTGCACGACTACCACTTCTACCTCGTCGGCGACCTCGTCCGGCAGGCCTGCCCCGAGGCGCTCGTCAGCCACTTCGTGCACATCCCGTGGCCCGAGCCGGACTCGTGGCGGGTGCTGCCACCGGCGATGCGCAACCGCCTGCTCGGCGGCCTGCTCGGCTGCGACGTCGTCGCGTTCCACACCGTCGCCGACGCCCGCTCGTTCTTGTTCTGCTGCCAGGAGCTGCTGAGCCTGCCCGTCGACCGCCGGTCGATGACCGTCTCGGTGGAGGGCCGCACGGTGCGGGTGCGCGTCTACCCGATCAGCATCGACATCCCGGCACTCGAGGCGATCGCACACACCGACGCCTCGGACGAGCACGTGGTCGACCTGGACCACTCGCTCGGCACCGGCCAACTGGTCCTCCGGGTCGATCGCACGGACCCCAGCAAGAACATCGTGCGTGGCTTCCAGGCCTACGACTTGATGCTCGAGGAGCATCCCGAGCTGCACGGTCGGGTGGTCTTCCTCGCCCTCCTGCAGCCCAGCCGCCAGGACGTGCAGGAGTACGCCGACTACCTGCACGCGATCGGTGCTGCCGTCTCCACGGTGAACGCCCGTCATGGCACGGGTGACTGGCAGCCGATCGACCTGCGCTACGCCTCCGACATGGCGCTCGCGACGGCGGCCTACCGGCGGTGCGATGTGCTGGTCGTCAACGCCGTCGCCGACGGCATGAACCTCGTAGCGAAGGAGGCCGTCGTCCTCAACGAGCGCGACATGGTGCTGGCGCTGTCCGAGGCCACGGGCGCTCACGACGAGCTCGGGCGCTTCGCCGTCACGCTGCACCCGTTCGACGTCGCCCAGCAGGCCGACGCGCTCTACGAGGCGCTGACCATGCCGGGGCAGCTGCGCCGCGACCGCCGCGAGCACGCCGCGTTGATCGTGCACCGCAACGACGTACGCCGGTGGCTGACGGTGCAGCTGCGCGACCTGTCGGAGCTGCACGCCAGCCCCACCTGACGACGCCTCACACCGGATGAACCGGACGTTCCGGACATGGGGCGTCAGCATCATCATGAGCGGGGACAGCAGGGCCAGGCGCTCGGCGCCGGGCCGCGACGTCCTCCGGGCATCGGGCCCCTTCTAGGGAGCCCCCATGATCGTCCTCGGCATCATCTTGCTGGTGCTCGGCCTCGTCATCGGCCAGTCACTGCTCACGACGCTCGGCGTTATCCTCATCGTGGTCGGTCTGATCCTGAACCTGGTCCCGATCGGCGGGACGCGCCGCCGCTACTACTGACCACCGCTCCGGCAGGCAAGGCACAGCGCCGCCCGCGATGACCTGCTGAGCTCGTCGGGGACGGCGCGGCCCGCTAACAAGACGAACGTACGGTTTGGATGCTAGGGTTCGCCTCGTGCCCAGAGTCTCGGAGGACCGCCTCGCCGCGAAGCGCGAGGAGATCCTGTGCGGAGCGCGCCGGGCCTTCGCGCGACACGGCTACGAGGGCGCCACCGTCAAGGTGCTGGAAGCCGAGACCGGTCTCACCCGAGGGGCGATCTTCCACCACTTCCGCGACAAGGAAGCCCTGTTCCTGGCCCTCGCCGAGGACGATGCCGCCTCGACCGCCGAACTCGTCGGGCGGGCCGGCCTGGTCGGGGTGATGCGCCAGCTCCGCGACAAGGACGCCGGTTGGTTGGGCGTCCAGCTCGAGGTGCGGCGCCGGCTCCGGACCGACCCCGCCTTCGCCGAGTCCTGGGCTCAGCGGCAGGAGGCCGTACGCCTGGCCGCCGTCGAGAGGCTCAGCCGTCAGCGGGACGCGGGCGTCGTCCGCGACGACGTCCCCGTCCCGTTGCTCGCCGACTTCCTGCACCTCGTCCTCGACGGGCTCGTGAGCCGCATGGCGGCGGGCATGCCCGTGGACCATTTAGACGGCGTCCTGGATCTCGTCGAGGACGCCGTGCGCACGAGCCCGCGGCCCGACCGGCCCCACCTCCCCGAGAGCAGCCCCCGCACCGCCCACTAGCGTCACGTCGACGCGACGACCGCACGAGGAGCAGCACATGCCCAGCACGAGCAGCAAGGACAGCTTCGGCGCACGCAGTGAGCTCTCGGTGGGCGACGCCACCTACGAGATCTTCCGACTGGACGCCGTCGACGGGTCCACTGACCTCCCGTACAGCCTCAAGGTCCTGCTCGAGAACCTGCTCCGCACCGAGGACGGCCTCAACACCACGGCCGACTCGATCCGGGCAATCGCCGACTGGGACCCGGAGGCCGAGCCGGACACCGAGATCCAGTACACGCCCGCCCGGGTCCTGATGCAGGACTTCACCGGCGTGCCCTGCATCGTCGACCTCGCCGCCATGCGCGAGGCCATGGCTGACCTCGGCGGCGACCCGAAGCGGATCAACCCGTTGGCCCCCGCCGAGCTGGTCATCGACCACTCGGTCATCGCCGACTTCTTCGGCACCAAGGAAGCGCTCGGTCTCAACGGGGCGCTGGAGTACGACCGCAACCGCGAGCGCTACGAGTTCCTCAAGTGGGGCCAGACGGCCTTCGACGACTTCAAGGTCGTCCCGCCGGAGACCGGGATCGTGCACCAGGTCAACCTCGAGCGGCTCGCGAACGTGGTGTTCACCCGCACCGTCGACGGAACCCTCCAGGCCTACCCGGACACCCTCGTCGGCACCGACTCCCACACCACGATGATCAACGGCCTCGGCGTGCTCGGCTGGGGAGTCGGCGGCATCGAGGCCGAAGCCGCGATGCTCGGCCAGCCGGTGTCGATGCTCATCCCGAAGGTCGTCGGCTTCAAGCTGGTCGGCGAGCTGCCGGCCGGCGCCACCGCGACCGACCTCGTCCTCACGGTCACCGAGCTGCTGCGCAAGCACGGCGTCGTCGGCACGTTCGTCGAGTTCTACGGGCCCGGCGTGTCCAACGTCCCGCTCGCCGACCGCGCCACCATCGGCAACATGAGCCCGGAGTACGGCTCCACCGTCGCGATCTTCCCGGTCGACGAGGAGACGCTGGCCTACCTGCGGCTCACCGGGCGCCCCGAGGAGACCGTCGCGCTGGTCGAGGCCTACACCAAGGCGCAGGGCATGTGGCACGACCCGTCGGCCGAGCCGCGCTTCTCCGAGCGCGTCGAACTGGACCTGTCAACGATCGTCCCCTCGCTCGCCGGTCCGAAGCGGCCACAGGACCGGGTCCCGCTGACCGAGGCCAAGGCGATGTTCCGCACCGCCCTGGCCGACTACGCCGACCTGACGCCGGTCGGACCGGAGCGCAAGCCCGGCATCCCGCCGGCCGCCGGCGCCGCCGTGGCCGGCACCGGCATCGACGAGGCCAGCGCCGAGTCCTTCCCGGCATCGGACCCGGCCGCACCCGGCACGCAGGACGACTCCCCCGCGCCTGCGGCGCACAACGGCGCCGGGGACGCGGTCTCGGACCGCCCCTCCAACCCGATCGCGGCGACCCTCGCGAGCGGCGACCAGGTCATGATCGACCACGGCCACGTCGCCATCGCGGCCATCACCTCGTGCACCAACACCAGCAACCCCTACGTCATGGTCGGCGCCGGACTGCTCGCCAAGAACGCCGTGGAGAAGGGGCTCTCGAGCAAGCCGTGGGTCAAGACGACCCTCGCTCCCGGCTCGAAGGTCGTCACCGACTACTACGCGAAGGCCGGCCTCACGACCTACCTCGACAAGCTCGGCTTCCAGACCGTCGGCTACGGCTGCACCACCTGCATCGGCAACAGCGGACCGCTGCCGGAGGAGGTCAGCGCTGCGGTCAACGAGGGCGACCTCGCCGTCGTGTCCGTCCTGTCGGGCAACCGCAACTTCGAGGGTCGAATCAACCCGGACATCAAGATGAACTACCTGGCCTCTCCGCCGCTCGTCGTCGCCTACGCCCTCGCGGGGTCGATGGACATCGACATCACGACCCAGCCGCTCGGCCAGGACCAGGACGGAGTCGACGTCTTCCTCAAGGACATCTGGCCGTCGCCGCAGGACGTCGCCCGCGTCGTGGGCGAGGCGATCACCAGCGACATGTACGCCGCGTCCTACAGCGACGTGTTCGCGGGGACCGACCGGTGGAAGGCGATCGAGGTGCCAGCGGGTGACGCGTTCGCCTGGGACCCCGAGTCGACCTACGTGCGCAAGCCGCCGTACTTCGACGGCATGACGCAGGAGCCGGCCGCCCTCACCGACATCTCCGGCGCAAAGGTCCTCGCCGTGCTGGGCGACTCGGTCACGACCGACCACATCAGCCCGGCCGGCAACATCAAGAAGGACTCGCCCGCGGGGCAGTACCTCTCCGAGAACGGCGTCCCCCCGCAGGACTTCAACAGCTACGGCTCCCGCCGGGGCAACCACGAGGTCATGATCCGGGGCACCTTCGCCAACATCCGGCTGCGCAACCAGCTCGCCCCCGGCACGGAGGGCGGGGTGACGGTGAAGGATGGCACCCAGACGACGATCTACGAGGCGTCGCAGGCCTACCAGTCCGAGGGCACGCCGCTGGTGATCCTGGCCGGCAAGGAGTACGGAAGCGGGTCCAGCCGCGACTGGGCCGCCAAGGGCACAGCGCTGCTCGGCGTCCGCGCCGTCATCGCGGAGTCCTACGAGCGCATCCACCGGTCCAACCTGATCGGCATGGGGGTCCTGCCCCTGCAGTACTCAGCCGGAGAGAGCGCCGCCTCGTTGGGGCTGACCGGGTCCGAGGTCTTCACGATCGACGGCATCGCCGGCGACGGCCCGATCGCGCGGACGCTCACCGTGCAGGCGGACGACAAGCGCTTCGAGGTGACGGTGCGCATCGACACCCCCGGTGAGCAGGGCTACTACCGACACGGCGGGATCATGCCGTACGTCCTGCGCTCGCTGCTGTAGCGCGCGAGACGCGCAGCTCGACGAAGGGCCGGCCCCGTGGGGTCGGCCCTTCGGCGTGCATGGAGGCTTCTCACGGTCCGGCTCGCTTCGGCGTGAGCATGCGCAGGATCGGTGTGATCCTGGCTAGGCCAAGCGGCAGATCCACATCGATCGTGCGCATGATCTTGGCCGGGACGGCGAGTCCGGGCGCGGGCCGCTCGACGTCCTCCGGATCTGCGGCCAGCCCTGGGTCCAGGTGCCCCCCCAGCCCGCTGTCGACGCAGCCGTTCCGGCCGCGGCCCGTCCCGCGTCATGGCATGCCGGGGCGAACAGCAGCAATACTGGTCACGTGCGCATCCGTTCGTCAGAGAGGTCGCGCCTGTGCCCGCCCCTACCGGGGCCGTCAGCCACAGGTGCGTCCCAGCAGCGGGACGCGCAGCCCGACCGGGTCGCTCCTGCGGCCGGGCGCTCCGCCGGCACGTCCCTGCTGACGAAGGACCTCTCGTGACCCCGCCCCGATCTGCCCGCGCGACCGTGGACGCCCCTGCGAAGAAGTCCTCGAAGAAGGGCGCCACACCGGACGCAGCCCCCTCCTCCGACGCCTCCCCCGCCGTTGAAGCGGGAGAACCCACCGCAGAGGAGCTCGAGGCAGCGCTCGCGACCGCCGGCGACGATCCGGCCGCGCTCGACCCGGCCGCGCTGGAAGCCGTGCTCGACCCCGCTGTCATGGCCGCGGCCGACCCCGCCCTGGCCGCAGCTGCCGGAGGGCCGGCGGTGGCGGACGACGACGACGACGAGGACGACGACGACGAGGACGGCGCGCCCAAGGCCAAGTCCGACGACGACGACGACGACGAGGACGAGAAGAAGCCGCTCGCCGCTGAGGGCGAGGTGGGGATCAGCACCGACCTGGTGCGCGCCTACCTCAAGGAGATCGGCAAGGTCCCCCTGCTCACGGCCGAGCTCGAGGTCGAGCTCGCCCAGCGGATCGAGGCTGGGCTGTTCGCCGCGGAGAAGATCCGGCAGGCCGACGCGGGTGAGGCCGCGAAGATCTCGGCCGCGCTGCGCCGCGACCTCGAGTGGCTGGTCCAGGACGGCGGGAAGGCCAAGCGCCACCTGCTCGAGGCGAACCTGCGCCTGGTCGTCTCGATCGCGAAGCGCTACCTCGGTCGCGGGATGCTCTTCCTCGACCTGATCCAGGAGGGCAACCTCGGGCTCATCCGCGCTGTCGAGAAGTTCGACTACACCAAGGGCTACAAGTTCTCGACCTACGCCACGTGGTGGATCCGCCAGGCGATCACCCGGGCGATGGCCGACCAGGCGCGCACGATCCGCATCCCGGTCCACATGGTCGAGCAGATCAACAAGCTGACCCGGGTGCAGCGCGAGATGCTCCAGGAGCTGGGCCGCGAGCCCACCCCGGAGGAGCTCGCGAAGGAGCTCGACATGACCCCCGAGAAGGTCGTCGAGATCCAGGGCTACGCGCGTGAACCGGTGAGCCTCGAGACCACCATCGGCGACGACCAGGACTCGAGCCTCGGTGACTTCATCGAGGACGCCGACGCTCCGATCGCCGCCGAGGTCGTGTCGTACGGCCTGATGCAGGAGCAGCTCGGCGAGGTCCTGCGCACGCTGACCGACCGCGAGGCGGCCGTCGTCAAGATGCGCTTCGGCCTCGTCGACGGGCAGCCGCGCACGCTCGACGAGATCGGCCGGGAGTTCGGCCTCACTCGGGAGCGCATCCGCCAGATCGAGAGCAAGACCCTGTCGAAGCTGCGCCACCCCTCGCGGTCGCAGAAGCTCCGCGACTACCTGGACTGACCGACCGAGACCCTCCCGAGTCCGCCGTGCAACCCCTGCCGCCCGACGAGTTCGAAGCTCACGTCGCCGACGCTCTCGACGCGCTGCCGCCCGGGCTCGTCGCCGGGTTCGACAACGTCGTGCTGGTCGTCGAGGACGAGAACACCGACGACCCGGACCTGCTGGGGCTCTACGAGGGCATCGCGCTGACCGAGCGCGAGCACTACACGGGCGCGCTGCCGGACCGGATCAGCCTGTACCGGATCCCGCTGTGCCTGATGGCCGAAGACCTCGACCACCTGCTGGAGGAGATCCAGGTGACCGTGGTCCACGAGTTCGCGCACCACATGGGCATCGACGAGGAGCGCCTCTCGGCCCTCGGCTGGGGCTGACCCGAAGGCCGGTGGACTCGACGGCGGGCGGCGACGGCCTTAGGTTGGGCTCCGAGCTCGGCTCGTCCGAGGGAGCTGGCTCCGCGAGGGGCCGGACGTCGCTCCCCGCCGGGGCAAGTGCCTGGGTGAGCGGCCTGAGTGAGTGGCCTGGGCGAGTGGCCTGGGTGACTGTCGGCGTGAGCAGACTCACCCGGTCAATGCACCAACGGAATCTTACGCATGAGAGGATCGTTGGCAACGCGAAGGCATCTGCAGTCCGGATGCCCTCTCCCGGGACGTCACGCCGTCTCGCTCGACAGTTCACTCGAGCGCGGCGTAGCCCCACCGGAAGCACCCCGAAACACCACCGTCTGAACACCACCGTCTGAAACACCACCGTCTGACCCTGGAGCCGTGCCATGTCCGCCCCCGCCCGCCCTGCCGACGTCACCGAGGCGCTGGTCGAGCGATCCCGCACCGAGGGACAGCTGTCCCCCGAGCAGCTGCGTGCTGCCTTCGACGAGGCGGGCATCGGTCCCGCCGAGGCCCGCACCGTGCTGCGTCAGCTCGCCGAGCTGGGGGCCATGATCACGTCCGAGGTGCCCGCCGCCGAACGACCGGCTCGCGCACGTCGAACGAGCAAGGCGTCGGCCGCCCGGCCGGCGAAGCGGGCCGCCGGCCCGCAGGAGACGCGTCCCGCCGGACGCACCGTGACCAGCGGTGCCCCCGCCGAGTCGTCCGTGGAGGATCACATGCCCGTCAGCACAGCCCCCGCCCTCGCTGCCGCCTCGGCTGCCCCCGCCGCCGCGACAGGCCCCGCCGCCACGACAGGCAAGGCCCCCACCAAGGCTGCGCTGGCGAAGCAGGCGGCTGCGGCCGCGCGGGCGGCCAAGGCCGCCGAGGCGCCCAAGCCGGTGCGTCAGAGCAAGGAGGAGGCGGCTGCGGCCGTCGCCGAGGCGGCCCTGCCCGACGGAGACACCGTGTTCGCCGAGCCCGCGGCGGCGCCAACGGTCGTCCCCGAGGAGGACAAGCCCCTCGCCCTGGACGAGCCGCCGCCCGGCATCGACCTGGTCAAGGCCTACCTCCGCGAGATCGGCCGCGTCGCACTGCTGACCGCCGAGATGGAGGTGGACCTCGCCAAGCGCATCGAGGCGGGGTTGTTCGCCACCGAGAAGCTGCGCCAGCACACCGCGGGCGAGACCAAGATCGCGGCCGCCATGCGTCGTGACCTCGTCGAGATCGAGCGCGACGGCCAGGTGGCCAAGCGCCACCTGCTCGAGGCCAACCTGCGGCTCGTTGTCTCCCTGGCCAAGCGCTACCAGGGTCGAGGACTCGACCTGCTCGACCTCGTCCAGGAGGGCAACCTCGGGCTCGTCCGCGCGGTCGAGAAGTTCGACTACGCCAAGGGCTACAAGTTCTCGACCTACGCCACCTGGTGGATCCGCCAGGCCCTGCAGCGCGCACTGGCCGACCAGGGTCGCACCATCCGCGTCCCGGTCCACATGGCCGAGCTGATCACCAAGGTGACCCGCACCCGTCGCGACCTCACGCAGTCGCTCGGGCGTGAGCCGTCGTCGGCCGAGATCGGGGACCCGCTCGCCATGACGGCCGAGAAGGTCGAGGAGATCCTGCGCCACGGACGCGACACCCTGTCGCTGCAGGCTCCGGTCGGCGACGACGAGGCCGTGCTCGGGGACTTCATCACCGACACGGACTCGATCGATCCGCAGGCTGCTGTCGAGACGCAGATGCTGCACGGCCAGCTGTCCGAGGTGCTCGACAGCCTGCCGGAGCGCTCTGCCATCGTGATGCGCATGCGCTTCGGTCTCGAGGACGGTCGCCCACGCACGCTCGATGAGGTGGGCCGCCACCTCGGACTGACCCGTGAGCGCATCCGTCAGATCGAGCGGGACACCCTGGCCGAGATCCGCGCCGGCGGCCGGGCTGACGCCCTGCGCGAGTACGTCGCGTAGAGCGGCGGTCTGCGCAGCCCGCTTGTGACGTACGCCAGCACGCCTGCGACGACGGCAGTGGCCGCCCACCTCCACGGTGGGCGGCCACTGCTGCGTCCAGACAAGGGCGTCGGGCCCCACAGGAGCCCCGAGTGGTCGGGCCCGCGCCCGTGGTCTAGGAAGGAGCGACCACTCCCTTGACCCAAGAGGCCCTGATGAGCGAGGACGCGTCCCGTCAGAACACCACCTTCCCGAGCGGCGACGGGCAGGCGCACGGCTACCTGGCCGTGCCGGACTCCGGTTCCGGCCCGGGGATCATCGTCATCCAGGAGTGGTGGGGCCTGACCGAGCACATCGCCGAGGTGGCAGACCGCTTGGCGGGCGAGGGCTTCGTCGCCCTGGCGCCAGACCTGTTCGGGGGCACGACGGCTCACGACGCCGACGAGGCGGGGCGACTCATGGGCGAGCTGCCGGTGGACCGCGCCGCTCAGGACCTGGGAGGTGCCGTGGACGCCCTGCTCGCGTCCGACGCCGTCACGAGCAGCACCGTGGGCGCTGTCGGGTTCTGCATGGGCGGTGGGTTCGTGCTGCTGCTGGCCGCCCAGCAGGGCTCGCGAGTGAGCGCGGCGGTGCCGTTCTACGGCGTGGGACCGGCTGTCCCTTCGACCTACGGCTCCATCACGGCAGCCGTCCAGGGGCACTACGGGGAGAAGGACCCCTCCTACCCCGTCGCCGACGCACGACGGCAGGAGCAGCAGATCCGGGAGGAGTCCGGCGCGCAGGTCGAGTTCTTGTACTACGACGCCGGCCACGCGTTCCACAACGACGCGAACGGCCTCGGCACCTACTCGGCGCCGGACGCCACCCTCGCCTGGGAGCGCACCGTGGCCTTCCTGCGCAGGACGGTCGTCTGAGGGCCCGTGTCCCAGAACGACGCGCACGCTCGACGGTTCTCGACTGCCGTGACCGTCGCGGCGCTAGCTCCCCCCGGGGCCAGCCTTCTGGACTGCCCCCGGTGCGGCAGGTCGGACCTCCGCCGCACCAGCCGCCTGGACCGGCACCACCCCGTCGCGCGCGTGCCCCGTCGCCCGGGACGACTGGTGCCGGCCAAGCGCCAGGCCGACGACCGCGCAGGCCAGCGCGGTGAGGGCGATCGCGACGTACGCCCGGTCGAACGCGGCGAGCGCCTGCGCCGGAGCGGGCTCACCGAGCACGGCGATCAAGCCTGCGACGCCAAGCACCGCGCCGAGCTGTCGGGCGGTCGCACCGACGGCTGAACCAGCGGCGAACTGAGCCGGCGCCAGGGCTTGCGTGCCCGCCGCGCCGAGCGAGGAGAAGGCGAACCCGATCGCCAACCCGCCGAGGACCGACCCGGGCAGGAAGTCGACGAGCCACGCCGGCTCGGAGCTCATCCGCAGGAACCACAGCTGCGCCGCCACCATCGACAGAGCACCGGGCACCACCACGACGCGGTAGCCGTAGCGATCGGCGAGCCGCCCCGCGATCGGCGCGGACACCGTCGCGACCAGGGGCGCCGGCACGATGGCCACTGCTGTCCGCAGGATCGAGTAGTCCCAGACCGACGTCAGGAACAGCACGTTGCACAGGATCAGCGCGAAGAACGCGGCGCCGAACAGCAGGGTGCCGGCCGTCGCGGCGGAGAACGACCTCACTCGGAACAGGCGTACGGGCAGGACCGGGGCCGGGTGCCTCAGCGCCCTCAGCACCAGGATCGGAGTGAGTGCGGCAGAGCCCAGGAGCGAGCCGAGCACGGCCGGCGAGGTCCAGCCCCACTGCTCGCCCTGCACGATGCCGAGGCTGAGCAACCCGAAGACGGCCGTCACCAGCAGCACACCAAGCAGGTCCGGCCGCTCGCGCTGCACCGGCCCCGTCGACTCGCGCAGGATGCGTCGCCCGAGCAGGACGGCGACCAGGCAGAAGGGCAGGTTGAGGAAGAACACCCAGCGCCAACCCGGTCCCTCGACCAGCAGGGCCCCGAGGGTCGGGCCGGCCGCGGCGGCCACGGCTCCGACAGCCCCCCACAGGCCGACCGCACTACCTCGGCGCGACGACGGGAACTCAGGCAGGAGCAGGGCGAGCGACGACGGGACCAGCAGAGCCGCGCCGACCGCCTGCAGCGTGCGGGCGGCGACCAGCAGCGGCACGCTCGGGGCCAGACCGCACAGGGCGGAGGCAAGCGCGAAGACACCCAGTCCGGCAAGGAAGACTCGACGGCGGCCGTACGAGTCGGCCAGGCGCCCGGAAGTGACCAGCAGCGCGCCGAAGATGACCGCGTAGGCGTTCAGGACCCAGGACAGACCGGCTCGGGTCGTACCGGGGAACTCCGCGGCCAGGGCGGGGAAAGCGATGTTCACCACGGTGGCATCGAGGAAGACGACGAACACCGCCATCGCCGTGACTCCGAGGACCTTCCAGGCACGCGGGTCGACCGGCTCGACCGCGGGCCGTGGGAGCAGAGCAGCAGTCACGGCGGTCCACCTTGCGTCGGGCCGCGCCAGGGCGTGCGGCAGTCAGGTATAACATCGTTATGACAGCGTTGTCGAGCACAATCACCCCCATGAGCCCCTCCCCCGGCCCCGGCCCCGCCGGCCTCCCCGTGCTGAGCGAACGCCGACAGCGCCTGGTCGAGGCGGCCGTGCAAGTGCTGGCCGAGGACGGGCCTCACGGGCTCTCGCTGCGTCGGATCGCCGCCCTGGCAGGCAGTTCCACGCAGGAGGTCTACACGCTGTTCGGCGGCAAGGCCGGGCTCGCGGAGGCCCTCTACACCGAGGGCTTCCGGCGCATGAGCATCACGATCACGAGCGCCCTCGCCACCGCGCCCCCACCCGGAGACCCTGGGCGCCTCATCGCCCTGGGCCGCGCCTACCGACAGTTCGCGCTCAAGGAGCGGGCCTTCTTCTCGGTCATGTTCGGCCGATCGATCCCTGGCTTCTCGCCGCCGTCCGAGACCCGAGCGGCCCGGCGGGCCGAGACGCTCGGGCACGTCGTACGCGCCGCCGACGAGTGCCTGTTCGCCGGCACCCTGATCGCCAAGGACGCGATCCACATCGCCCGGACCTGCTGGGTCACCATGCATGGACTGTGCTCACTCGAGGTGGCCGGCCTGCTGTCGATCGACGACGAGGACGCCTTCGCCGACGCGGTGATCCAGGGGATCGTCGACCAGTTCACCCCGCCGGGGCAGCCCGGCTGAGCAGCCCGGTCCCGGCCCCGGTCCCGCCTGCTACTCGGCGCGGACCCATCCGCCGGAGCTCTTGGCCTTCTTGGGCGTCGATGCGGGCTTGGCGGGCGCCGCAGGTTCCGGCACGGCCGCCGATCCACCGGCTTGGGCCAGCCACTGGCGCTGCGTGGTGAGCGCAGCCTCCAGCTCCTCGGTCGCACGCCCTGCCGACTTCACCCGGTCGAGCTTCGCCTCGAGCTCGGCGACCTTCTCGCGCAGCTTGGCCGTGAAGGGCGACTCCTCCTGGCGCTGACGCCCGGCCTCGCCGGCGGTGCGGATCTTGTCCTCGACCGCCCCCATGCGGTCCTCGAGCGAGCGCATCACGTCGCGGGGGACCTTGCCAGCGGTCTCCCAGCGCTCCTGCAGGGTGCGCAACCGGGCTTTCGCCTTGTCGAGTCCCTGTGCCGGATCGAGGGTCTCAGCCTCGGTGAGGATCTCCTCCTTGACCTTCTGGTTGCCCCGGAGCTCCTCGTCCTGGACGGAGAAGTGGGCGTTGCGGGCCTGGAAGAACGCGTCCTGAGCCGACTTGAACCGGTTCCACAGATCGTCCTCGACACCTCGTGGCGCGCGCCCCGCGGTCTTCCAGTCACCCATGAGCTGCTTGTAGCGGCTGGCCGTCGCTCCCCACTCGGTCGAAGCGGTGAGCGACTCGGCCTCGACGAGGATCTTCTCCTTGCGCTCCTGCGAGACGCCTCGCTGCTGCTCCAGGGCGGCGAAGTGGGCCGTGCGTCGCTCGGTGAAGCGCTTGCGGGCTGCCGCCACGCGCTGCCACAGCTCGTCCTCGGCCTTGCGCTCGAGGTGCGGCAGCCGCTTCCAGTCGTCGCCCATCGTTCGCAGGCGCTCGCCGCTGGTCTTCCACTCCGAGCTGCCAGCGAGCGTGTCGGCCTCGTCTGCGAGCAGAGCCTTGGCCTCGGCAGCCTGAGCCCGTGCCTCGGCCTTCTTGGCCTTGCCTGCCTCGACGGCCTCAGCGGTCTTTTCGATCAGGACGTCGACGCGTCGTTCGAGTGCGGCCAGGTCGCCGACCGCGGGCGCGGTCGGGAGCGTCGCCTTGAGGCGCTGCGCCGCAGAAGCCACCTGCTGCGGCTCGCCGACCCCGGTCCGCAGGCGCTGCTCCAGCAGGGCCACCTCGGTCGAGAGGACTTCGAAGCGCCGGCCGAAGTGCGCCAGGCCCTCCTCGGGGGTCCCGGCCTGCCAGGAGCCGACCGCCCGCTCACCGTCCGCCAGTCGTACGTAGACGGTGCCTTCGTCGTCGATCCGGCCCCACTCGCTCATGCTGCCCTGCTCTCGGTGTCGCGGAGCGCCCGAACGGCGCGCCTCTGCAGCCCGAGCCGGGCCGCGTCGAGACCATCTTCGCCGATCCGGCGGTCGGCCGGGCGGATCGACGACGACGCGTCCGCGGACGACCCTGCCGGCCGGTCCGGGTGAGCGACGGCCCAGGGGGTAGTCGCGCCCCATGACAGGAGAGCTCACCTGGATCGGCACCGCCACCACCCTGCTGCGCTACGGGGGCTTCACGCTCCTGACCGATCCGAACTTCCTCCATCGCGGCGAGCGCGCCTACCTCGGCAAGGGCCTGTGGTCGAAGCGCCTCACCGAACCCTCGCTCCAGGTGCACGAGCTGCCCCCGATCGACGCGGTCGTGCTCTCCCACCTGCACGGGGACCACTTCGACCGCCGGGCCCGTCGTGGCCTCGACAGGAGCACCCCCGTCATCACGACCCGGGCCGCCGCCCGCAAGCTGCGGCTCTATGGCTTCGAGAACGCGGTGGCGCTGGACACCTGGGAATCGCACGAGCTGCGCCAGCCGGACGGCAGCACGCTCACGGTGACGGCGATGCCCGGTCGGCACGCCCCGGGGCCGCTGCGCGCAGCCCTGCCACCGGTCATGGGCAGCGTGCTTTCCTTCGCCCCGGTCGCGGAGCCGCCGCTGTCGGTCTACATCACCGGAGACACCCTCGTGCACGGGGACCTGGCCGAGGTGCCGCGCCGCTACCCCCACCTGGACATCGGCGTGTGGCACCTCGGGGGCACCCGCATCCCGGCCGGCTGGCGGCTCGGCCCGCTCGTGACGATGGACGCCCAGCAGGGCGCGGACCTGCTGGCGCTCGTACGACCGGCGCGGACGATCCCCATCCATCACGGCGACTACGGCGTGTTCGCGAGCCCCGTCGAGGACTTCCTGGCCGAGGTCGCCCGCCGCGGTCTGCCGGGAGTGCGGACGGCCGTACGGGGAGTGCCGCTGCCGCTGCCGCTCGTGTGACCGACCTCGTCCCGGGGGCAGCGCGGGACGGTCGCGCGGGGCGGGCGGTCGAACGAACCCGCGCTGTCGGCGGCGTCTGGCAGGGTCATCGCATGGCAGAGCAGGCGTGGCCGGGGCACGCAGGGTCGGGGCCGGCATGAGCGGGGCCGCACCGACGGACGCGGGCACGGCGGGCCCGGTCGAGCGCGCGGAGGCAGAGGGGCACCTGAGGGCGCTGGCCGGCGAGTCGGCCACGCTGCGGGATGACCAGTGGACGGCCATCGACGCCCTGGTGACGCAGCGGCGGCGCGCCCTTGTGGTCCAGCGCACCGGGTGGGGCAAGTCCGCCGTCTACTTCGTCGCCACGGCGCTGCTGCGCGCGCGGGATGCCGGTCCGACCGTCATCGTCAGCCCCCTGCTCGCCCTGATGCGCAACCAGATCGCGGCCGCGGAGCGGGCCGGCATCCGGGCGGTCACGGTCAACTCGAGCAACGCCGACGACTGGCAGACCGTCTACGCCGACGTCGAGCGCGGCGCTGTCGACGTGCTCCTGGTCAGCCCGGAGCGCCTCAACAACCCGGGCTTCCGAGATGCCGTCCTGCCGCGGTTGGCCGCAAGTGCCGGACTGCTGGTCGTCGACGAAGCCCACTGCATCTCCGACTGGGGCCATGACTTCCGTCCCGACTACCGCCGCATCCGCACCCTGCTGGCCGAGCTTCCGGCCGGGACCCCCGTCCTTGCGACCACGGCCACGGCCAACGCGAGGGTCGTAGCCGACGTGGCCGACCAGCTGTCCAGCGCAGACACCACCCTCGTCCTGCGCGGGGCCCTCGACCGCGACTCCCTGCACCTTTCTGTGCTGCCCCTGCCCAGCGCTGCTCACCGATGGGCATGGCTCGCCGATCACCTGCCCGACCTGCCGGGGAGCGGCATCGTCTACTGCTTGACGGTGGCCGCGACGGACGAGGTCGCGTCCTTCCTGCGGGGCCGGGGCCTACCGGCCGCTGCCTACTCCGGCCGCACCGATGACGCCGAACGACGCCAGGCCGAGGACGACCTGCTGGCCAACCGGATCAAGGTCCTCGTCGCGACGAGCGCTCTCGGCATGGGCTTCGACAAGCCGGACCTGGGCTTCGTCGTCCACCTCGGCGCCCCGCAGTCCCCCATCGCCTACTACCAGCAGGTCGGCCGGGCCGGCCGCGGCGTGCTCCGGGCCGAGGTCGTCCTGCTGCCCGGCGCCGAGGACGAGGCGATCTGGCGCTACTTCGCCTCGCTCGGCTTCCCCGCCGAGGACCAGGTGCGCCAGGTCCTGGCCGTGCTGGAGGCCGCCGGCAAGCCCCTGTCGACCGCGGCGCTGGAGGCCCACGTCGAGCTCCGCCGCACTCGCCTCGAGACCCTGCTTAAGGTGCTCGACGTCGATGGCGCGGTCCGACGGGTCAGCGGCGGGTGGACCTCGACCGGACAGCCCTGGGCCTACGACGCCGAGCGCTACGAGCGCGTGTCCGCAGACCGGCGGGCCGAGCAGCAGGCCATGCGCGACTACGCCGCCGAACCCGGGTGCCGCATGCTCTTCCTGCGTCGCCAGCTCGACGATCCGGAGGTCGTCGACGGCACGGCACAGGAGTGCGGCCGGTGCGACCGCTGCGGCGGCGCGGCGTTGTCCCCCGACATCTCTGCCTCGGCGCTCGAGGCGGCGCAGAGCGCGCTCGGCCGGCCGGGGGTGGAGCTCGAGCCGCGCCGCATGTGGCCGACCGGCATGTCCGCTGCCGGGGTCTCGCTCTCCGGCCGCATCCCGGCGGACCGGCAGGCCGAGAGCGGCAGGGCCCTCGGGCGCCTGTCCGACGTCGGCTGGGGAACCCGTCTACGAGCGCTGCTCGCTGGCCCCGACGGCGACGAGACCGGCTCCGCGGACGACGGCGCCAGGCTCGACGGACCCGTGCCGGACGACGTGCTCAGGGCCGTCATCGAGGTGCTCAAGGGCTGGGGGTGGCAGACCCGTCCGGTCGGCGTCGTGTGGATCCCTTCCCGTTCGCGGCCCCAGCTGGTCGAGAGCCTGGCCACGCGCATCGCCGAGGTCGGTCGGCTGTCGCTGCTCGGCCCGCTCGAACGCGTGCGTGAGACGCCCCCCGGCACGGGCCGCAGCAACAGCGCACAGCGGCTGCGCACCGTGCACGGCGCGTTCGCCGTCCCAGCCACGATGGTCCTCGACGGCGCACCGTTGCTGCTCGTGGACGACAGGGCCGACACCGGCTGGACGATCACTGAGGCGACGCGGGTGCTGCGCGAGGCCGGCGCCGGCCCCGTGCTGCCCCTCGTGCTGGCGCTGGACGGCTGAGCACCGTCCCGCCACCGGGCGCGGGGCGGTCTTCGACCCCGCCGTACGCTCAGCGCCATGACCTGGCACCCCCGACAGCTGGCTCAGCAGACCGGCCGCACCTTCGTCATCACCGGCGCGAACAGCGGCATCGGACTGGAGGCAGCCCGTGACCTGGTCGAGCGCGGCGCGCACGTCGTCATGGCCGTCCGCGATGTCGACAAGGGCGAGCAGGCCCGAGCCACGCTGTCCGGCCCGGGCCGAGCCAGCGTCGTGCACCTCGACCTCACCGACCTCGACACGGTGAAGACGTTCGCCACGACGGTTTCCACCGAGCACTCCGGGCTCGCTGCGCTCATCTGCAACGCCGGCGTGATGGGAGGGCCCTACCTGCTGACCGTCCAGGGGTTCGAGCGTCAGATGGCGACCAACCACCTCGGGCACGCAGCGCTGGTGACCGCGCTGTGGCCGCTCCTGCACAGCGTCGGCGGTCGCGTCGTGCTGGTGTCAAGCATCGCCGCCCGCGGTGGGCGCCTGTCCGCCACGACCACCCGCGCCGAGCTCGTGGAACCGGGGTCGTCCTACGAGGGCAAGCAGGTCTACAGCAACTCCAAGCAGGCCAACCTGCTGTTCTCGCAGGAGCTCCACCGCCGGTCTAGCGCAGCCGGTTCGCCGGTGAGCTCGGTGGCGGTCCATCCTGGCGTCAGCGCGACGAACCTGTTCACCCGTCAGCTGCAGGAGGCCGGATCGGTGCTCGCCCCGGTGTCCAAGGTCCTCACCAAGGTGGCGCTGCAATCGGCGTCGGCGGGGGCACTGCCCACCCTCCGCGCCCTCGACCACAGCACCCCGAGCGGGTCCTTCCTCGGCCCGGCGAGGTTCGGCCAGGTCCGGGGGCGCCCCGAGCTGCTCGACGTCTACGCCTCCGGCAAGGACCCCGCTGCGGCCGCTCGGCTGTGGGAGCTGACTGCTGACGTGCTCGGCTACCCGCTGCCGGTCTAGACCCAATACCGTTCAGTTACGGCGGTAGGGCGGTGTAGCCGGCCGAACGCTGTGGCTGGGGCCAGTCGGCGTGGTGGGCTCGCTTGACGTGCCACTTGGGCATCTTGCGTTTGATGACGCGAGGCGCC
>JAABUN010002244.1_pt1 | contig 35538 bp, 45 predicted proteins | sample 5559311 | NCBI WGS metagenome assembly JAABUN01 (sample SAMN10711877, study PRJNA513370) | rock metagenome | isolation source: Antarctica rocks | place: Antarctica: Victoria Land, Siegfried Peak sud | reverse complement strand
ATCTCGCTCAACGGGATAGGCCCGTGGCTGCTGGCTCGAAATTCCCGCACTAGCACCACACGAGTCGAGCGGTCCCTGTATGCCGACCCGTCGTTGGCCACCGAGACGCGGGTTGATCTGGCGCTTGAACTCGCAGCCGTACCTGGAAGGGCCACGTCGTTTCGAAGGGCGTTGCTGTCGATCGGAGGGATCCGAGGCACCAAGCCGCAGTGGCGAGCAGGCCTGCTGCGCGCCATGATGGCCGATCCCGTGCCGACGTTGATCATCTGGGGCGAGCAGGATGTGGTGCTGCCCTCCGCGCAGCTGGCCGCAGCTGCCGAAGCGCTCCCGCACGCACGCACCGTATTGATGCCGCATACCGGACACATGGCCCAAGCCGAGCAACCCGAAGAAGTCGCCCGGTTGATCACCGAACTATGGGACTCAACCCCATAGCCCGATCGAGTCACGAAAGCGCCGAACGACTCCGTCAACGGTCCCGCCTTGCTCGAGGGCACTCGCGAGTTGCTGGTGCGTGGGCATCACCGATCCCTCACTCCACCGATACATCGCCGTCAGGTTCTCCGCCTGCTGCGGCCACAACTGCGCCAAGCGCACTGCGGCGATCTCGCGATCGGTCGTCCACGTGCTGTCGTAGGAAGTGACTAGGCTCGCCGCCGCGAACAGCGTCTTACGAGCCACCCGCCGACCCAACGACTTCAGCACGACCGCCTCGTCCGATTCAGAACCCGTCAATGCCGCACGCCACTGATGGAGGCACCGCCCGATGTCCCCGTTGAATCCGCGCGCCGCGCGGGCATCCGCACGGAACGCACGAACGCCCCGAGTAGAATCCGAGCCACTCAGATGAAGACAGTAGTGCCGCATGAAGACGCGGTTCCCATACTCTTCATCACCCTCGCCGACGAAGGCCTCCGGGGCAGCTGCGCCAATGGTCACCCCGCGGCTCAACCCCACAAAGTCTGTGTTGAGACGCGCGCTGAGATCGTGCGCAAGCTCCGGGGCTAAACCGACGGTGAACAGATCCACGTCGGAGATGCCGACCTGCGCTCTGCCGGTGGCGACCGAGCCGTAGAGATACGTCGAGACGTCGGACGAGTCCCGTGTTGCACCGGCGACGTAAGCAGCCAGCAAAGGCTCAAAAGCCGCCGGGACTCTACGGCGATCAGCGCCCGTGCGAATGGTGCCGTCGGGGGCAACCCCTTCGTCTGGATCGAACACTGCACCATTATGAGCCGTTAAGGAATGCGTCAGACTCGGATGATTTCGAGCGCACCGATCTCAGCAAGGACATCAAAGTCTGCGTCTTGGGTGAGGACCGGAAGGTGGTGTACCAACGCGGTTGCGGCAATCCACAGGTCGTTGACGTTCATTCTTCGCCCAGCCTCGTGAAGACGCACTCGCAACTGCGCCCATTGCGCGGCGACTGTCTCGTCGATCGGCAACGGCTGGATGGCCGCGAGGCTACTGACGGTTTCCAATCGTTGCGAGCGCGTTGCCGTATCTGCAGCGGCGAGAACGCCGGCCTGTAACTCGCCGAGAGTAACCACAGAGACGAACAAGGTCTCTGGTAAAAGCGAAAGGTCAATCTCGCGGCCCACTTCGCGGGCAATCCAGACACTCGTGTCCACCAGAGCCGCGCTCACGCAATCGGGCCCAGATCGTCGGTGGTCTCGCCGGAAATCCACTCAAGGTCGGCGGCCAACGTGTCGTCAGGGTTTCGAACACCGGTGAGAATGCGCACTGCCTCAAGACGCGCGAAACTCGTTCGGATGACCGGAGAAACTGGCTTGATTTCAGCCACCGGGCGCCCATGCACGGTCACGGTGACCGTGGCACCCTCGGACACCTGGTCCAGCACGTCCTTGGTGTGATTCCGTAAATCGCGGGAGGCTACGGTAGGCATGTGCGCAAGTGTAGCCGCATTGCCACAGTTGCTTCCAGTAGCAACCGAGCGCTCCATCGTCGTTTTCCACGCGCTCACAGACACAAGTATGCCGACACACCCGAAGGCGCGTCGGCATACTCAATTCTTGAAAATCAGGCCTTGATCGTGGCCGTGTCGATGACGAAGCGGTAGCGCACGTCCGAGTTGACCACGCGGTCGTAGGCGTCATTGACCTCATCGGCGCCGATGACTTCGATTTCGGCTCCGATGCCGTGCTCGGCTGCGACTTCGAGCATTTCTTGCGTCTCGGCGATGCCACCGATCAGCGTGCCGGCCATCACCTTGCCACCGGCCAGCAGCGAGAACGCGCTGAACTCACAGGGCTCACTAGGCCCGCCCACGTTGACCATCGCGCCGTTCGGCTTCAGCGTGGCCAGGTAGGAGTCGAGCGGCAGGTTAGCGCTGACGGTGTTGATGATGACGTCGAAGGTCGAGGCTAGGTCTGTGAAGGTCGACTCATCCGAGGTAGAAAGGTGATCGATCGCACCGTATTTGATGCTGTCGTCCTTCTTGGACGTGGTGCGGCTCAAGACCGTGACCTCGGCGCCGAGGGCGACCGCGAACTTCACGGCCACGTGGCCAAGGCCGCCCATGCCGACGACGGCCACCTTGCTGCCCTGACCAACGCCCCAGCGCTTCAGCGGGCTGTAGGTCGTGATGCCAGCACACAGCAGCGGCGCGGCGACGTCGAGCTCAATCGAGTCGGGGATACGCAGGACGAACTTCTCGCCGACGACAACCTGCTGGCTGTAGCCGCCCATCGTCTCTTCGCCGTCAAAACCCTTGCCGTTGTAGGTCATAACGGCACCCTTGGCGCAGAACTGCTCTTGGTCCTGCTTGCAATATTCGCACTCACCGCAGGAGTCGACCATGCAGCCGACCCCGACACGGTCCCCCACGTGGTGGTCGGTTACGTCGTCGCCCACCTCTGAAACGGTGCCAGCAATTTCGTGCCCGGGGACCATCGGGAAGATGGCGCTCCCCCACTCTTCGCGGACTTGGTGGATGTCGCTGTGGCAGATACCGGCGTAGGCGATGTCGATCAAAACATCGTCAGCTCGCAACTCCCTGCGCTCGATGGTTGTGGCCTCGAGCGGGGCTCCGGCGCTGGCGGTGGACAGTGCAGCAGTGTGCGACATGCAACTCCTTGATATCGATGTTCGGGCGTCAGTACAAGGGTCGAATCGATCGAGGTATTCCTCCGCTTTAGCGGTCATCCGACTCGGTCGGGTCTTCAAAGTCCGCGAAGACATCACCCACCAACTCGTGAACATCGATAGCGAACGGCCTGGGTGCGGGCCGCCCCTCGGCATACGAAAGCCTGGTTGCGGCGAGCAATCCGCACGTCAAGATGCTCTCAATCTTCACGGAGCCCCTCGGACACCAGGTCGAATCGGTGCAACTCAGGCAGTTCAGCCTCTGAGAGATGGGCGGGATCTTCTTGTTCAAGATCGCTAGGTGCCTCTTCTAGCGGCCATAGCTCCATTTCGGCCACTTCGAAAGGATCGAGAATCCGGTAGGCAAGCGTGTCGGAGTGTTCTCCGCGCAGATGGCGCCCGACTCGGGTGCCGAAGTTTTCGGTGGTTTGCCCCATGTAAATCGGCTTGCCGTTGTCGGCGGCTTCTTCTGTGGCTCGTTGAAGGACGCGACGCTGCGGCTACCCATGACTCATCACCTCGGATGACATGGTCCCCGGCCATCGATCCCCTGGTCAGGGGCATCAGGTAGCGGTCCGCCAGCCACTCGACCGCATCCACACATACGGGATCGCCGAAGCCAAACGAAACGTGCGAGTCGCGCAGACCCTCCAGCCGGTACGAATTGGCACCCATCAACGTCGCGTACTCACGTGGGGTCATCCACCGCACAGCAACTGTGCCCCGCCCAGCGTGCACCACGGCCTGTTTCGACGAGCCACCCCGAGCGGTCCGCAGACACCCACTGATGTCGTCGGCGCGAATTTCCCACACAGCCGTTCCGGCGCGCGTGCGTCGGTATGCCGTCCGATAGCTGACACCCTCGCTGAGCCGCAGCGTTGTGAGGCGCGAGGCTTGAGGGACGGACAGTGAGTCGATGAATCGGGCGGTCCGATCTGCGTCCCACCAACGAGGATCGCCCGGCGGTATATTTTCTAGCGCCGTCGAGAGCCCCGCAGTCAGGGGTGGCGGAGGCGGCGGAAGAGCAGCTCGATGAGTGCGCAACGTCGGATCGCCGAAAACCCATTGCAGCCAGTCGGGTCGAAGTTCAGAATGCGGCACGGGCTCGTCGGCCGGAGGACGCAGCGCGGCGACGAGGAACAGCCGGGGTCGCGATTGTGGAACGAACCTGCGCGCATCCAGAGCAATCACGTCCACGGAGTAGCCCAAACGATTGAGTTCACGAATAGCGGCCGACAAATCTTCACCACCGTGACTGTTCGCCAACGCAGTCACGTTCTCAAGGGTGACTACGCTCGGTCGACGCTCCCCCTTTCATCGAGCACACGGGTGAACCGGTAGAAAGTCGACGAGTGGTGACCCGCCAGCCCAGCACGGTTCCCAGCCAACGACAGGTCCGTGCAAGGGAAGGACGACCACGCAACGTCGACCGCTGGAACGTCTACCCCTTCGACGTCTGTGATGTCGCCCAGCACGAAGGTCACATCGTCAGCATCTCGGTAGTGGCCTGCATACATCTGGTGTTTGAACGCCTCGAGGTCGTTGGCCCAGACCGCTCGAGGCCCATCCGCGCCAAGCCCACCCCAGCGAAGAACTCCGCCACCCTCGGCACCTGCGGCGCGGTGGGGAGATGGATGAGGTCGACGAGCATGTGGAGAGTAACGACGGACGGTGACAAACCCTCAGCGAAACTCGCCTCAACACCTACTCCCCTCGACGCCCTGGGCCAGGGGCGTGGGTCGACCCGCAGGTTGAGTCGCTCTCGACGACGGCACCAGATGGACAAGGTCTGGCCCTGCGGGTCGCGGTGGCTCGAGTGGATTCACCAACCGGTCCTCACCGTTTGCGGGAACGGTGTCGGGTCACCGCGTCAGCGGCGAGCCACCTCACATGTCCGAAGAATGTTCATGAAGTCGGACCACCTCCTCTCTTGTGTAACTAGCACGCTAAACACTCACCGATGTGTTGGCAACCGATTTTTTTCCCTTCAACGAGCGATGGACTCTGATCGGATCTAACTTTGAACGATGACTGAATACACCAGCACCGTGGAGATCAACGTTTCAGCCGAGCGGTTGTGGGCGTACCTCTCGGATGTAGAGAACTTGCCCTCGTATTTGCCGCAGATGACCGCCGCCCACCAGACCGGCGACGGCACCGTCGAGGTCACCGCTGAGATCGATCCTTCCGACGCGCCGGCTCAAGAGGTTAAGGGCGAAGCATGGTTTGAAACGGAATCGGAGGGAAAAACGCTGACCTGGGGCTCGGATGGGCCCAACAACTATCGAGGCCAGCTCGACATCGACCCTCGCGGCGAAAACACCTGCGACGTGACGGTCACGATCAATAGCGAGCGCGCACAGGCGGACGACGTGCAGGAAGGCGTCCAGCGCACGGCCGAGGGAATCAAGCGAGTCGCTGAGGACAAACACCAGTAACGCCATACACAAGAGGGCGTATGCTTCGCGAGCGGCCGAAGTTGAAGTCCGGTGAAAGTCCGGCACTGTCCCGCAACGGTTAAGCCGCCCACTCCGGTGGACGGATGAGTCCGGTCTCACTTCCTGTCGTTGGACCACACACCCTCGAGGACCAGGGTCGGTTCGGTCGGCGTCCCCGTCGTTCGAGCATTCTCTCCTCGACCGACAGGAGGACCCGCATGAAGATCTCCCGTTCCCTCGCCCTGGGCCCGGCCCTGGGAATCACGATGCTGGTCGGCTTCTCCGCATGCAGCAGTGACCAGGAACCGACGGCGACCACCACCTCAGCGGACGAAGCCGCCGTTTCTAGCGCAGCCCCTGCGGCCAGTGACTTCCCGGTCACGATCGAGTCCGACGCGGGCACCTTCACCCTCGACGAAGCACCACAAAAGATCGTCTCCCTGTCCCCTTCGGCCACCGAGATCCTCTTCGCGACCGGCGCCGGTGACCAGGTGGTCGCGGCCGACGCCTTCTCGACCTACCCCGAGGAAGCGCCGACCACGGACTTGTCCGGCTTCGACCCCAACGTCGAGGCCATCACCGGCTACGACCCTGATCTGGTGGTTATCTCCAACGACGCGAACGACCTCGTCGCCTCGCTCACCGAGCTTGACATCCCGGTACTGATCAATCCGGCCCCGGCCGACATCGAGAGCGGGTATGCCGGCATGGCCGAACTCGGCGTTGCCACCGGTCGCGTGGACGAGACGGCGGCTGCGGTCGCCGACATACGCGCCGAGGTTGAGGAAGCCCTCGCCAGTGTCCCCGAGACTGGCGACGAACCGGTCCGCGTCTATCACGAGCTCGATGCCACCTACTTCACCGTCAGCCAGTACGGCTTCGTCGGGTCGATCTACACCGAGCTCGGCGCCGTCAACATCGGCGATGAGGCCGACGCCGAAAAGACCGGCTTCCCGCAGATGACCGAAGAAGCGATTATCGCCGCCGACCCGCAGGTCATCGTCATCACCGACGAGGTCGACTACACCGCCGAAGATGTCGCCGCTCGCCCGGGCTGGGAAGACGTCGCCGCAGTCCGCAACGACAACATCGTGACCGTCGACTCCGACATCGCCTCCCGCTGGGGACCGCGCCTGCCGGAGTTCATCACCGTCGCAGCAGACGCCGTGTCGAGCGCCACGGTGCCCGCCAACCAATAACTCCACGTGGCCACCACCAGCAGCACCCTCGACCCCGTCGAACGCGCAGCCGCCAGGGCTTTCACCCTGACGACGCCGGCGATCGTCGGGGCTGTGGCGATGCTGTTGGTAGTGGCCGTGCTCAGCGCGAGTAGTGGCGCCGCCGGATTGCCATTACGGGGGGTGCTGCTGGCCTTGCTCGACGCCATCCCTGGCCTTCGACTCGATTCCGGGCTCAGCACCCAACAAGAGGCCATCCTCTTCAGCATTCGACTGCCCCGCATGATTCTGGGGATGCTGGTTGGAGCATCTTTGGGTATGGCCGGGGCTGCCTTTCAAGGTGTCTTCCGCAACCCGCTAGCCGACCCCTACCTTTTGGGCGTGTCCGCTGGAGCGGGATTCGGCGCGGTGTTGGCACTGGGGTTTGGGCTCGACCTCGGCTGGGGGCCGTTTGCTGCCGTGCCGGCCGCTGCGTTCCTCGGCGCGTTGCTCGCCGTCTCGGCCTCCGCCTTGGTAGCCCGCGGTTCATTCAGCTCCCCCGCCACGTTGCTGTTGTCCGGTGTTGCCATGGCCGCGCTCTTCTCGGCGATGCAGACCTACGCGCTGCAAAAACTCGACGAGACGCGCGCTCGCGAAGTCCTGTCGTGGCTGTTCGGCCGGCTCGCGACCAGCGGGTGGGAGCAGGTGTGGGTCCTGGCGCCCTACGTCGTCGTATGCGGTGGCGTGCTGGTGCTGCACCGGCGTCACCTCGACGTGATGCGCATGGGCGACGACGAGGCTCGTGCGCTCGGGCTCGACCCGGCGCGGTCGCGGCTCATCATCATCATTGCCGCCACCTTGCTGACCGCCGCTGCCGTCGCGGTCAGCGGATTGATTGCCTTCGTCGGGTTGGTGGTGCCGCACATCGTCCGCCTCACGACCAGCCACAGTTATCGGGTCATCGTGCCGCTTTCGGCCCTGGTTGGCGCGGCCTTTTTGGCGTTCGTCGACATCGGCGCCCGCACGGTGGTTGCGCCCTCGGAACTGCCCGTCGGGATCATCACCGCTCTGGTCGGGGCGCCGTTCTTCGCCTTCGTGCTCCGGCGCCAACGCAGGATCGACGTATGAAGGCGCTGACGTGAGGGTTCTGGAATGAAGGCCTTCGAGTCCTCGGCCGTCTTGTCGGCCCGCGACCTGCACGTTGCCTTTGGCGCCAAGACGGTGCTCGACGGCGTCGATCTCGATCTGCTTCCTGGCGAATGGCTGGGCGTGATCGGCCCCAATGGTGCAGGTAAGTCCACCCTGCTGCGCACCCTCGCTGGGCTAACCGACCACCGTGGTGAAGTTCTCGTGGGCGATGCAGCACCTAAGGCCACAGACATTTCGCTGATGCCACAGGCACCGATGTTGCCCGAAGGTATGTCGGTGATGGAGTACGTCTTGTTGGGCCGCACGGCCCACCTGGGCTGGCTGTCGAGTGAGTCCCAGGCCGACCGGAATGTCGCCATCGCGGTGTTACGTCGTCTGGACCTGTCCGAGTTTGCAGGCCGACCGGTGCGTGCGCTGTCCGGCGGCGAGGCGCAACGCGTGGTGGTTGCTCGCGCGATTGCTCAGCAGGCCCCGATTTTGCTGCTCGACGAGCCGACCTCGGCGCTCGACCTGGGCCACCAGATGGCGGTGCTCGAGTTGGTTGACGACCTTCGGCATACCGACGGGTTGAGCGTGGTCGCGGCCATGCACGACCTGACCACCGCAGCCCGCTTCTCCGACCGGCTGATCTTGGTGCACCACGGCAAGCACGTCGTGACCGGCACGCCCGCCGAGGTGCTCAGGCCGGAGTTGCTGAGCGACGTTTACGGCACGGATCTGACGGTGCGGATGATCGACGGCGAGCGCGTGGTCTTGCCGGGACCGCGCTCCCGCGCCCGCCACAAGCGCGTTTCGTGACCCCGTTTGCGATGGTCGGGCCGGGCCCCGGCCATCGCGGTGCCTTGTGTTGGCGCTTCGCCGAGCCAGTCATGGTGCTCTCGTCGGCCTCCGTTGGGGGTGGGCTCGGCCTCACCCCATGGCTACTCAACGTCGGCGTCCACAAGAGTTACGCCAGGATGGACCTCGACGTTCACGCTAGCGAGGTGGCGGCCCGCCTGAATCTGCGCGGCCCCGGCGCGACCCTGCTGACCGCCGCCGATGTGACTCGCGTGCAGACCCGGTTCGAGGACGGGGTCCGGGTCGACGCCACCGTCGGCATCACCTCACCCACCTGGGCCGCCGATCGCAACGGCGGATTCACCCTGTGGAAGCCGGGGACCATCAACATCGTCGTCCAGTTGCCCGTCCGCCTGACCGATGCGGCGCTGGTCAACGTGGTGATGACCGTGACCGAGGCCAAAACTCAAGCACTCGCAGAGGCCGGTGTCCCCGGCACCGGAACGGCCAGCGACGCGGTCGCGATCACCTGCCCGACCTCGGGAGTCGGCGACCTGTTCGGCGGGCCGCGATCGCTGTGGGGCGTCCGGGCAGCGCTCGCGGTGTACGACGCAGTGCTGGCCGGATCGCAAACAAGGGATGCGTGACGCCACCACGCTGCATACGCTCGAGAATTGCCGTTTCGCATAAAGCGCCACTCGTGGTGAGAAGATTGAACAGTGAGAAATTCGAAGAGAAAGCGTGAGGCCAGCACCGTCTCGGGGAGGCCCTGATGTCGAGGGGCACATCGTGGCTTTTCGTGAGTTGTCTGGTGGGCTTGGCGGTATCAGCGGTCGCGCTCGTTATCCTCATGCCTTCGCTGTTCGACGAGAACGGCACCACCCCGCCGTGGATCATCTGGTCCCTGAGCGGCTTGGTGTTGGCCTTCGCGATCGCAACAAGACTTTTGAAACCTGCTCCGCCGAGTGCGCGTGAACGAGAGAACCGGTAACTAAGAACTCGTCCAGTGGATGGCTGTCGCCCACGCGAGGACTACTGCGGCCTCGTCGGCTGCGGGCCGCCCGCGCCATGCCGATACACGCATCATCATATTTGAGCGCTATTATCGTCAAATGCCGATGATAGCGACCCCTCCCGAGAACGCAGTGGACAAGTCCGAGCTCGAGGCTGCGGCCTGCCTCTTTCGTAGCCTCTCCGACCCCACCCGGCTGATGATCGTGCAGCACCTAAACCTCGGCGAGCACCGCGTCGTTGACCTCACCGAGCACCTCGGCCTCGCCCAATCCACCGTGTCGGTCCACCTCGCGTGCCTCTTCGACTGCGGCCTGCTGTCGCGCCGCACGCAAGGTCGCGCCTCGGTCTACTCGCTAGCCTCAACCCCACTCAACGATCTACTCGCCGCAGCAGAGCAGGTGCTGGACGCGACTGGCTATGCCGTCACGCTCTGCCCAGAGCACACCCACTCCCACGCTCACCCACGCACCGACATCCTCACCGACTGATGGACGGATTTCTCCTCGTCCTGGCCTTCGCGGCCCTTCCCGCCGTCGGCAACGTGCTGGGCGCGCTCGCGGCCGAGGCCTTCAACATCTCCGAGCGGACGCTTAGCCTCGCGCTGCATCTGGCCGCCGGGGTCGTCCTTGCCGTCGTGGGCTTGGAGTTGCTGCCCGAAGCGATGACGTCATCGAGACCGTGGATTCCGATTGCGGCTTTCGCTGCGGGCGGTCTGTTGTTCATCGGCATCGAGAAGGTCATTGGCATCGTCAAGAATCGATTTATGGGCTCCGACGGGTCGAGCGGTCCCTTGGCGATCTACACCGGGGTGTCGCTCGACCTCTTCAGTGACGGCGTGATGATCGGCACTGCGACGCTGATCGACCCACGCCTCGGGCTGCTGCTCGCGCTCGGTCAGGTGCCTGCCGACATACCTGAAGGGTTTGCTGCGTTGGCGTCGCTGCGGCGGGCCGGTGTGGCGCGGGCCAATCGTCTTAAGATGGGCGCGGCCTTCGCGATCCCCGTCTTCATTGGTGCTGCGTTGGGCTACTTCGCCTTGCGCGATGCCCCCGAGGTGGTGACGTTGGCGGTCTTGGCCGTAACCGGTGGAGTGCTCATCTCGGTGGTCATCGAGGAGATCGTGCACGAAGCCCACGGAGGCGAAACAAGCCGGTTTGGCCCGCTCGCGCTGACCGCCGGATTCGCGCTCTTCGCCCTGATCTCGGCATACGCCAGCGTCTAAGGCAGAAGTAAGGGAGCACTCAGACAGGCAAACAAGCCCGTTTTGCCCCCAGATAGCGGTTTCATCGAGGTTTTGCCTGTTTGGCTGCTCGCGAGGAACAGGGCCGCAGCCCTCGGAATCACGCGAGCGCTTGCCGCACCCAATCGGCGATCGTGGGCGGCGGCATACCGAGGCGCTGTGGGTCGACTTCACGAAGCAGCCTGGTCCACGAAGCGGCGCGATGCAGTGCCCCCAGTTTGTCGGCTGCGGCCAGCACCGTGAGCCACTGATCGCGGCTGATTTCAGGCCACAACTCCAGGTATGTCGAGGTGAGCGTGCCCTGTGCCGCCTCACGAGGCAGGGGATCGGCCAAACCCAGACCAACCGCCACCCGCAACGGAAGGTGTAGCACCGCAAACGGGTGCGACCAGAACGCATCCCCCAGATCGAACAATCGAAACGGACCCCCATCGTGGGCCGGGCCGCAGGCGTTCCCCAGGTGCACGTCGTTGATCTGCAACGTGTCCGGTATGCCGAGTGCATCAAGCAACGCCATGTCCGCTCCGAATGTACTCAGCCCGGCGCTCAGCGTTGCCGCCTCGCGGGCGGTGATCGCCTGAGCATCGGAGTCCGGGCGCAGCGCGAGGTCATCGATCAGTGAGGCGAGGTGCGATGGAGCGTCTCGAGCCGACAACCGAGGGACCATCGCCAGCGACACCCCCTCGTGCGCCAGAGCCTTTTGTGACCCCGCCACCTGACGTAACAGGTCGACCCACACAGCCTCGCTATTGGCGATCTCGCGCAGAGTCGGGCCACCATCAGGCAGCAGCCACCACCCGCGCTCGGCGTTGACCGCCATCGGCGTCATCACCTCATCCGGGCGCAGCTGCCCGAGCGACTGCAGGAGCGCACCCTCGAACCCCTGACCGGGGTTGGCCACCTTGAGCCACACCCGCCCCGCTGTGGTCTGAGCGGAAAACACCGCCGCCCAAAATCGCACCTTGTGCGGCTCGAGTTCCCCCGTGCACTGCACACCCCTCTGGGCGAGGACCTCATCGACCCACTCGGATGCCGCGTCAACGAATGTTGTGCTCTGCCACGTCGCGATCAGGTCTTGCATCAGCACTGCTCCAGCACGTAGTGAGCATCACCGGGCTGGCTGACGAGGCGGTCGCGGCGCACGATCGAGATGCGCTCCCCTAACGCATCGCAAGCGGCCTCGAACCCCTCGTCGGTGTACTCGATGTCCATCACCCGGTCCTCGTATGCGGCTGCGTACCCCTCGCATTCGTCGAACTGGCCGCATTCCTCGGTGATGGCAAAGTCAAAACCGACCTGCTCAGCACCACCGTCTTCGATGAGTTCGATGGTGTTCTTCTGGGCGACCGCCATACCCAGGCTGTGCGCGTGAGCGGTGATCAGCGTTGCGAAGTCGACGGCGTCATCACGGTCGAACGTCACCAGCGCTTGGACCGACGGCTCATCGGAGAAGCGGGTCCACGAGTCCAGGTTATCGAACTCGACCGCGTCGAATCCCTTTTCGGCGCACACGTTCACCATGTCGGCGACCCAGTCGGCAGCGTCCGCACGCAGGTCAGGAGTGCTGATGTCGATCAGGTATTCGCCGCTCCAGTTGGGGTCGTCGGCGAGGGCCGAGAGCACGAGGTCTGAAGGCCAGGCCGAGGTTTCGTCCGGGCGGTCAACGTCCGGATCCTCAGGTTGGGTCTGAAAGGCGTTGACGTAACAGATGGAGTAAACACCCTCGGCAGGTTGTCCTTCGAACCAGTCCCTCGACACCATCGACGTGTCGCCGACGAGGTCGTAATCAGCGGCGATCTGGTAGTCGGCGCCCGCGTTGACCGGCGGGAGGAGGACCGACGGTTCGGTCTCAACCGACTCGCTATCGCTGCACGCTGTCAAGGCGGCCATCGACAAGGCCACGATGCACGTCGCCATCGGTCGCCAGGAAGCAGCCCTCACGCGACCTGTTCTTGCGAGCACCACCAAGTCGTCCTCCCACCAACCGTGTCGCGGATCATCTCGCCGTCGCATCGGGGGCATCGAGCACCGGCCGTCCGGTAGGGGATCACGTCACCGGTGTGCACTCCCCCGTGCTTAATCGCCGCCTTCGTGGCCTTGCGCAGCGCGGTATGCAGGCGCCCTAGATCGTCGGAAGACATCGAGTCGACGCGTTGCATCGGTGCGACGTGGGCCTGCCATAGCGTCTCGTCCGCCAGCAGGTTTCCGATTCCGGCGATCACCGACTGATCCAGCAGCCGAGCCTTGACGTGGGCTCGGCCCCTCGACATACGGTCGGTGAAATCGGCCTTCGTCACCTTCTCCGCGTCTGGCCCCAGAGCCTCCAGCGGTGGGTCGAGACGGACCCGGCCAAGACGTCTCTTGTCGAACAATCGCAGCGTTCCACCGTCTTCGAAGGTCAGCGTGAAGCGGTCCCATTCCGGTTTGCGGTCCGGCGAGTGTGCGCCCTTGCCGTAGCCCCCGCCACCCCAGTCGCCACCCTCGGCGACCTCGTCATACGGGCTGCTGATGAGGATACGACCACTCATGCCCAGGTGTATGCCGAGGTCCGGGCCCGCCTGCTGATCGCCGTCCAGCGGGGACGTTTCCACCCACATCGACTTGCCCTGGCGCCTGGCTGCGGTGATCTGGCGCCCGATCAACGCCGCACTGATATCACCGGGGGCGTGCGGACGGCATACCCACGTGTCGGTGTCGTCCACTTCGGTAATGCGTCGACCTAGCGCAGCCCGCTCAATAGTGGCGCGGGCACTTTCGACCTCGGGTAGTTCGGGCATAGGGGACAGTCTGACCGACCGAGACATTCACGCGACGGGGTGTCTGCGCAATCGGGCCCACACGATGACGAAGAGCCACGCCGCCCCCAGGATCGCGCACGCCACGGCCCACCCACCGAGCACGTCCGAGAGCCAGTGATAACCCAGATAGAGGCGACTGACTCCGATGGCCACGCCAGCCACCAACGCGACCACGATCGTGGCGATCTGGGCCGCACGAGCCTCCACCCTTGCGCATACGATGCCGACCGAAACACCGATAAAAACGGCCGAATTCAAGGTGTGCCCGGACGGGAAGGCACCCGTGAAACTGACTGCCCCGATGAGGTCCTCAACGTCGGGGCGAGACCTGCCGACCGTCGATTTGAGGAGGTTAGTGAGGGCCCATGAGGTCGTCATGGCGCTAAGAAGAAGGAGCGCCGCGCCGCCGTGGCGTCGCAGCGTCAACACCGCAGCGGTGACCAGCGTCAACGGAGCGAGGGCCCACGCGCTGCCACAGAACGTGATGGCCGACATCACAGTGTTCAGGGTGGGCGCGCGCTGATCGACAAAGAACCGCGCAACGTCGGCGTCGTAGGGGCGCACATCGCGCCCGGACAGCAGGACCGCCGCAACGATGCCGAGCCCCACCATGAGCACGGCGAGGAGTCCGTCGACCCGCCTATCCACGCGGCTCCAACCGTCCCACAATCTGCGCTGCGAGCGCGGAAGCGGACGGTGCTGCCGGGGACGGAGGGCCTATCGCCTGGGCTCGGACGCCCGCCATCGTCGACCCGTCCAGATCGTCGATCGACATCGACATCGACATCGACATCGACGGCTTGTAGTCGGTGCATGCCGCCACGAAGGCCCTGCGGCTCGCGGCCATCCGCACTTCGCCCAGTCCGGTGCGCCAGAACCGTCGAGCGACTCGCCACGAGCCCGGCCACATGAGGGTCTGGGCAGCGTCGCGAGGATCGAACGACGTCAGCGCGTATGCCGTCCGGCTTGCGACTGGCAGCGCCGTCGGACCGAGCAAGACGTCACCGTCGCTGGTCCGCGTGATGTGGACGCCCAAGAACGGCAACGCGGGATCGAGCACGCGGTAGATCATTCCACTGACGACCGGTTGTTCGGTGCGTTTGAGCCGTAGATAGGCGCCGCGGCCCCCACGGCCTACAGCTCAATCTCTGGTATGCCGTCGCTCGTCACTCGCGTCAACCCGACCACCTCGTCGGCTCGGCCTCGGCACTCCAGCTCGTCGAGCCGGGTGAGTTCGCCGACATGGCGGGCGATAATGAGTTTGCCGCAACGCCGGTAGTCGATGGAGTGCTCGTCGCAGTAGGTGTACATAGGGGCTGCCCCGATGCAGGCATAGACGAGCCTTCAATGAACCCGGCCTGTGAATCACGCCTCAGTTGTGGCTGCTCTGATGGGCCGCGACGATGCCTGCGCCCACCACGACGACGTCATACCCGCTCATCTGGTCCATGGTGCTGCACTACCGAGACCCGCCCGCTCGACTAACTGGTTGACAACACCGTAAACCTGGGTGAGACTCGAGTTCTGACTCGCAGATGAGTCGACGCTCGCTCATTTGAGCATTTCGCTGGTGCGGAACGCTCACCACGTACGGACGGGAATGCCATGTCAAAGAAGACAGCAGCCGACCTCGATCAGCAGATCAGCGAGATGGATGCGGAGCAACTTCCGGCCGGTAAACACGAGTTACACGGTGCCGGTCACTTCGCTGGCCTCTACTCTGCCGAGAACGTCGCGGGCACCGAATTCATTTTCGGGGCGACCTTCGTCATCCTCGGTGCCTCCCTAGTCGACGTTCTCATCGGGCTCGCCATCGGCAACCTCCTCGCCGTGTTGAGTTTCCGATTCTTCGTTGCGCCGATCGCGGTCGGGACACGGTTGAGCGTCTACACCTATCTGAGTCGGATCGCCGGTGGGCCGAACTCCAAGGTCTTCAACGCCCTGAACGCGTTCCTCTTCGCTCTCATCTCGGCCGCCATGATTACGGTCTCAGCCACGGCCTTCAGCCTCGTGCTGGACTTCGAGCCGCAAACGGAGGCCTACCCGACGAGCATCAGTTTCATCATCCTGGCGTTGGCTTTCGGCTCCGTGGCCGTTCTCGTAGCCGCGTTCGGCTTCAACGCGCTGGCCGAGTTCGCCAGCATCTGTGCCCCGTGGCTGATCACCATGTTCGCCGTTGGTGGCCTGGTCATGTTGCCGGCTGTCGCCCTGGTCGCAACCGGATCGACCACCATTGGCGGCTGGAGCGGATTCCTCGACATCGGCGGGAGCGAGATCTTCACGGGCCAGACGCCCGACGGTGAGGCGGGCATCAGCCTACTGGGCATCATTGGGTTCTCCTGGGGGGCCAACAGCTTCGCGCACACCGGCATGATCGACATGTCGCTACTGCGCTACGCCAAGAAGGGCTGGTACGGCTATACGTCCGCCTTCGGAATGTTCCTCGGTCACTACATGGCCTGGATCTCAGCGGGATTCATGGGAGCGGCGGCAGCCGTCATCGTGAACATCAGCATCGTGGACATCGAGCCGGGCAACGTCGCCTTCCAGTCGCTGGGGTATGCCGGTCTCGTGGTGGTCGTCGTCGCCGGTTGGACCACGGCCAACGCCAACCTCTACCGCTCGGGCTTAGCCGCTCAGGGGGTTGTCACGACGCTCTCGCGCAAGAAGGCGACTCTGATCATCGGCGTGATCGTGCTTCTGGCCGCTGTCTTCCCGTTCATCTACCGCAACTACCTCATCTTCGTGACGTATGCAGGCATCACGTTGGTGCCGATCGGTGGGATCCTCTTCGCCTCGTACTGGATCCTGCCGCGACTGGGGATGACGTCGTTCTGGGCGCGCTACAAGGGCGTGACCAATACCCCGGCGCTGATGACCTGGGCGATCACCCTCGCCCTCGCAGCCTCAGCGGTCGCCTTCGGACTCATGCCCGTGTACTTCGCCTTCGTGCCCGCCTTCATCGTGGCGATCGGCCTCTACGTCGTATTCGCAAGGGCGATGGGGGCCGCCGAGCAGTATCCGGAAGGCGTGGCCGCCGACGAACTCTTTGATGAGCGAGTCCAAGCTTTTAACGCTGCGGAGGCAGAAAAATCGGGTGCCGGTATCGACACCCGTGACCGCCGGACGTTAAGCACCGCGTTGAAGGTGATCTGGATCGTCGACCTCCTAGTGATCTTCGCCTCCGCGCTCTTCGTCCTGAACGCCAGCCCCGATGCTGCGGCCTACGACTCGAATCAGGACCTGTTCTTCTGGATCACCGCAATAGGGTCGGTCATCTATTTCGTCAGCGCCTACTGGGAGCTACGCCGCCGCAAAGCCTTTGCCAAGGAGACGCTGGCTGAGCAGCAGCCCAAGGCTCGACAAGACGCATAGAACTGGCGGCGGTATCGGCATACCTTGAGGATTTAGACGTCAGGACTGCGGCTGTCGCGTTCGGTGGCGTGGCAAGACGTGACGCAAGATGTCCGAGACGGTCAGCACACCCAGAATCTCTTCGTCAGTGCTGATAGCGGCTAACTGCTCCCCGCGTCGACGCATCAGCGCCAACGCCTCGTATACCGACGTCGTGGGTTCCATAACCAAGACGGGCCGAGCGATGTCCTCGGTCGAGCGCTCACGCTCGTGGACTAGCGTGTCTCGGACGTGTACGACATCGGTTAACGTTCCTTCGGCGTCGGCAAGAAGGATCCGCAAGTGTCCACTACGTGCGGTGGCATCTTGCACGTCACCCACCGTCGCCCCGACCTGCACCGTCACGGGCTGGCTGTCCTGGGGCAACAGGTCCTTGACCGTCAGTTGCTCCATATCCAGCACCTGCGTGATGTGTGCCTCGAACACGGGGTCCAGGGCTCCCTTAGCTGCCGACTGTTCGACCAGATGACGGATCGTCTCGGCGTCTTGACCACCCACAGCGGCCCTATCAACCGGAGTCACGCCGCTGACAGAGACCAATCGATTGGCCACGGCGTTGACCAGCGTGAGGAAAGGCCGCACCACCGTGACGAAACCGCGAGCCGGTAACGCCACTAACTTCGCTGCGGTCTCCGGATGCCCAATGGCCCAGGACTTCGGAGCCATCTCACCTACGACGAGGTGCAAAAACGTGACCAGCAACAGGGACAGTGCGAACGATGACCCGCCTGCCAACCACGCAGGGATGCCGATGGTTTGCAAAGCCGGTCCGAGCCAGGCATCAACGGCCGGCTTGGTCACCGCTCCCAGCGCAAACGTGCACGCGGTGATCCCCAATTGGGCGCCAGCGAGCATCACGGTGAGTTCGTTGACTCCGCGCAACGCCGCACGCGCTGGTGCAGACCCTGCTGAGGCCTGCTCCTCGAGCCGGTGACGTCGAGCCCCGAGCATCCCGAATTCGATGATGACGAAGAATCCGCTCAGCACGATCAATAAGGTGGTGACGGCCAGCACGACGACGGGATTACTCATGGGTCGCTCCGGTCGACTTCGGCAGCGATGCCTTCTTCGGCGCGATCCTGCGCCTCATCGGTGTCGTCGTGTGGCTCCGGGTCGACGGCTTCCTTCTCTTCGGCGTCCCAGGCCGTCAACCGGATCCGAACCTCGCTGGGCACGTGCCGAGCCACGTTGAGAACCTCAATCTCCAAGGTGTGCTCGACGGGTTCGTCGGCAATGAGCTCGTCTGCTTCCTGCGGCAGCGTAATCGAAATCACTCGGCCGATATCGAGCAACTCACCCGATTCGGCAATCACCAAGCCTGCAAGCGTTTCGTAGTCGCCCCCTGGAATGCTGCGGCCCACTGCCCGCTCGACCTCGTCGAGGTGCACATCTCCGTCCATGCGCCACTCGTTCTCCCCTTCGGTCACGATCAGTTCCGGCGTTTCCTCGTCGTGCTCGTCGGTGATCTCGCCGACCAACTCTTCAGCCAAGTCTTCCATCGTCAGAATGCCGGCAAATCCACCGTATTCGTCGATCACGCACGCCATCTTTTGGTCGGCCTCGGTCAGCGCGTCGGCTGCGTCCGGCAACGACATCGCGGTCGGCACAATCACCGGTGAGCGCATGATCGAACTGACCCGCACCCCGGGCCCTCCCTCGGCGCGCAGGATGTCGGTCAACTCGACCAGGCCCACGGGCTCCCCCTCGGCATCCACCACCGGGTATCGGGTGTGCGCACTGGCCATTCGCGTACGGACGTCCCCGACCTCGGTGTCAGCGCTGACCGTGTCGATCCGGGAGCGCGGGATCATGGCGTGCTCGACGTCTTGATCCGGGAAGTCGATGATGCGATCCAACATCAAGAACAACTCGTGCGGGAGGTCACCACTTTCCCGAGAATCTGCCAAAATTCGCTCCAGATCCTGGGCCGTCGCGGTCGCGTCCAGATCGTGGATCGGAGTGATTCCTACTGCCCGCAGCAACGCGTTGGCGGCCCTGTCGAAGAGGGCGATCAACCAGCCGAACACCGCTAGGTAGATCAAGGTGGACCGAGCCAGCCACCGAGCCATCGGCTCGGCATTCGCAATGGCCAGGTTCTTGGGATACAACTCACCGAAAATCATTTGCACTCCGGTCGCCACCACTAGGGCTGCGACCGTACCCACCGAAATGCTGACCGCCGTGGGGATCCCCACCCCACCCAGAAGTTCGCCCAGTTGTTGCCCCACCAGGGGTTCGGCGACGTAGCCGACGAGCAAGCCCGTGACGGTGATCCCTAATTGGGACCCGGAGAGCATGAACGAGGTGCGCTTGGTCACCTTCAGCGCACGTTGAGAGGCCGCGTCACCACCCTCAGCGCGCGCCGACAAGCGGTTGCGGTCCACCGACATGTAGGCGAACTCTTGGGCCACGAAATACCCATTAGCCGCAATGATCACAAAGATGACCAGCACGCCAAGCAACAGCAGCAGCAGCGTTCCGATCATGCACACTCAGTTTTGGTGGTGCGGCGCGCCGCGCGACCGGGCGCGACCGCAGCCAGATAGTCATTCACCCGGTCATGCTAGTTGACTTAACACCTCTTCTGCGCGGCGACTCTGCGTAACCGGAGCGGACAGGACGGACGTGCGACGGTGGCTGACGTACAGTTGTTTGCGCACTCGGGCGACCACGGTGCCGTCGTAGTTGCGCGCCCACCAGCGATGGTGCAGCGCCACCCGAGCGGTGCGGAAGTCGGCGCCCAGGTGCTCGATATGTATGCCTGAACCAGCAAACGGAGCTCAGATATTCGTGAAGTGACCCACCACTCGTTGCTCGCCGCCGACTGATGGCCACGTGGGTGTCTGCATACCCTGGAGCGTCATGACCACTCCCCCAGTGACCCCACGACGGATCCTCGTGTATGGCGTCACGGGTAGCGGCAAGTCGACTGCGGCTGCCCGGATTGCCACTGCTTTTGAAGTCCCTTTAATTCTCGCCGACGAGGTGGCCTGGCAGCCTGGCTGGAAGATGCTGGGATTAGAGCAACAGCGCAAGACTTTTGCTGACCTGGCCGGTGGCGACTGCTGGGTGTTCGACACCGCATACGGAACGTGGTTGGACCTTGTGCTGCCGAGGGTGGACTTCGTCGTGGCCTTGGACTACCCGCGCTGGGTGTCCCTGCAGCGCCTACTTCGCCGCACGGCCGCGCGAATCGTGACCCGAGCGCCGGTCTGCAACGGCAACACCGAATCGGTGCGTATGGCCCTGAGTCGAGACTCGATCCTGCTCTGGCACTTCCGATCCTTCGCCCGCAAGCGCCGCAGGATCATCGCTTGGTCCAGCGACCTCACCGGGCCCACGGTGCATCGGTTCCGGAAGCCAGCCGACCTAGAACGGTGGATCCGATCGCAGCCGGCGAGCCGATGACCGTTGTGCGCGCTCCTTGCGGTTTGCAGGCACGGGAGTGAGCGCACAACGGTCATCAGCGCTCTGCTCGCTCCCGTATGCCGAGCAGCATCTTGCGCGACATCACCGCGCTTCCGCAGACGACAACTGCGGCGACGGCTCGCGCTGGAGCCCACGGGACGACGTACCGCTCCCTCACCAACAGTCGGGTTTGCCTCTCCCCCTCGGGAATCACCATGAAGATCCACTGGAAGCCAACCCCGAAACTGACCGGCTTGGCGATGACCAACAACTCTCCCGGCACCACTCGCGCAATGGGCAGCCCCACCCTCGGGTGCAGTTTGAGTTGACCTCCTGGCTGCGGATCCTGCCAGGCCGGCTCGATGTGGTCGGCGTTGACGATCCCCGCGCCGCTGAGATTTTCTAGCCACGCGTAGGAGTAGAAGCCCCCCTGGTCTTGGCCCAGTTGCGCGATCCACGGCCACACCTGATCCGGCGGCGCGTCGATCGTGATGGCGTGGGTCAGTGCCGCTCCTGGCTCCGGCATCAGCACTTCGCTGGACAATGACCGCGTCGCTTCGTCGCCGCGCGTGCCCCAGGTGCGCAACCGCTGACCGGCCACGACGAGGTATGCCGTAGCACCCGCCACCGCGAGACTCGTCAGAGCTTTTCGTTGACTCATGCCGGGCACACGGGGCTTCTCATGTCCGCGATTGTGCCAGCAGCCGGATCGCCGCAACCGGCCGCTACTCCCCGGTCTCACCATCGATCGCTTCACGCAGCAGATCTGCGTGGCCGTTGTGCCGCGCGTACTCCTCGATCATGTGGACCAGCACCCAGCGCAACGACACACTGCCCCGGCCACCAAAAGCGGGATACGACCGGTCGAGAGCACCGTGAGGATCTTCGTCCAGACGTGACGTCAGGATCTCTCGCGAGCGCTCGACCGTGACCTGCCACAACTCGCGTAAGTCGTCTCCACCGTCGAGGGCAGCCGAATTCCAATCCCAGTCGTAGTCGTCGGACCAGTCGACGCTTCTCCACGGCTCCGGCATATCGAGTTGGCCGACGCACTCGGTGAACCATTGGTCCTCGACGAGCCCCATGTGCTTGAGCAGGCCCGCCAGCGTCATCGAGGTGGGGTGCAACGTCGAACGCAACTGGTCGTCGGTAAGGCCTCGGCACCGCCACTCCAGGGTCGCGCGCTGAAAGTCGAGGAAACCCACCAGGGTCTCGACCTCGCCCGCATGTTGGGGCGGCTCGGGGCGACCCTGGTCGTCGAACTCGATCTCCGCCGGAGTGGTTTCGCTCATGGTGTGACCTGACTCATGAGGTGACCGTACTTCGATGCACCGACATGCCGCGAGCGAATTAACCTGCCGGCATGGACACATCCACGGGGCGGGGCGCACCCGCAGATCATCGCCCGATCACCGTGAACGTGGAGTACGAGGGCCATTGGCAGACCCCGGTCTGGCCCGCACAGCCCGGGAAGCCCGTCGCCACCCAGCACCTCGACATACACGTTGACGACCTTGCGAAAGCGACCGATTGGGCGCTGGCTTGTAGTGCCACCTTGGCCGAGCACCAGCCGAACGACGACGTTCGGGTGCTGATCGACCCGGCTGGCCACCCGTTCTGTCTCTTCACCGAAGCGGGCTAACGGCTTGTGTCGGAATCACGGGGGCGGCTTCACCGTTCTTCATCGATATGACGACCATCGGATTGATCGGAAGCGGCAACATCGGCAGCACCGTGGCCAGACTCGCGGTCGACGCGGGGTATGACGTGGTGCTGAGCAACAGTCGAGGCCCGGAAACCCTGAGCGACCTCGTGTCGGCACTCGGTGAGCACGCCAGTGCGGGGACCCCGGCCCAGGCGGCAGCCGCCGGTAACATCGTCGTGGTGACGGTGCCGCTCAAGGCTTACGACGCGGTTCCTGTCGAGCCGCTTACGGGCAAGATCGTGATCGACACCAACAACTACTACCCCGAGCGAGACGGTCATTTCGCCGCGCTGATGGATGAGTCGACCACGACCGCCGAGATGCTGGCGGCGCATCTGCCGGACTCGCACGTGGTCAAGGGCTTCAACAACATCTTCTTCAAACACCTTGCAGTGCTGGCCAAGCCGGCCGGGGAAGGGCGGACGACGTTGCCGATTGCCGGAAATGATGCGCAGGCCAAGGCGGCGGTGATCGACTTCTTCGACGCCATCGGATACGACGCTCTCGACGTGGGAGCCCTCGCCGAAGGCTGGCGCTTCCAGCGGGACACTGCCGCCTACGCCCAGTTGTATGCGGTCGACGACTCGTTCCGGGTCAGCGACCCTCGGCAGGTCTCCTCAGATGAGCTCACTGCTCGACTGAACGAAGCCAAGCGCTACGCCGACATGTAGTCGTCGCCGACCGCAGCGTGACTAGCAAGCATCCGTCCCGGCGACACGCCCGGCGTGAGCGCCGTACGGGTTCATGTGAACCCGCGGGCCGATTTCGGCGGGCGTGGCGTCGGGACAAAGTCAGACATCCTCTTGAGAAGCGATTTGGTCACGCCCCTGACCAAATCGAGACCGTCCGCGGCATACCGGGCGCTAGTCGACCGGGACCAACGGGTGGATCGCCACCTCCCCGGCAAGCAGCGGGCCGGCCGCCGCGAAGGCAGCCGCCACGTGGGGGCTATTCAAATGAACATCAAGGTCCCCTTGCGAACGCCAACTCTCGATGGTCACGAACGTGCCTGGGGTCGCCCCGGACTCGAAGAGGTCATAGGAGACACAGCCCTCCTCGTCGCGGGTGCCCGCCGCGAGGTCTTGCAGTGCGGCGCGGACCTGATCGGCGGCATCGGGCTGGGCGGGGATGGTGGCTACAACTCGGATATCGCTCATCGCTTCATCATGGACCTCAGACGCCGGATGCACCAGAGTGGCTCCCAACCCCTTCGTCAATTTAAACTTGACGTTTGAGTGCCGTCAATTTAAACTTGACGACATGACTTCAACCGACACCCTCTCCACCCAGCCCACGCTTCCGACCCTCGGTGCCACCTGGCAGGACTGGATGGCCTACGGCCAGGCCTGGCAGCGCGTCGCCAGTTTCGATTTCCCCAGCACAAGGACCGCTGTGCCCGCAGCAACCAACACCACCGGTGCCCTCCGCGAATGGCCGATGACCTTCCACGCCTACCGCGAAGCCACCCCGGGTCCCCGGTGGCGCGGGCTCTGGGACGCGACCCGGTCGGCCTACCGCGCGTGGTATCTCAGCGAAGGTGAAGCCGCCCGTCCCTCGCTGGCCGAGTGCCGCGAAGCGATGGAGACCCACATGCCCGAGATGGTCCCGACTTGGGAACGTTTGGTGGCGCTCGCCGATGACGACGATGTGGCCGCCCGACTGCTGTCGATGTGGCGTATGCCGATCTTCGCGGCCGGATGCTCACAGGTGGCACTTCCCGGGGAGGACCCGCTGTTGATCCGCAACTACGACTACGACCCCAACCTGTTCGAGGGCGTCATTGCCTCCACGAACTACTCCGGCGAGCGTGCCGTCCTGGGCACCTCAGACATCCTGTGGGGCCTCGTCGACGGTATGAACGACGCCGGTCTGTCGATCTCGCTGACCTACGGCGGACGTAAGGGCGGGGACGCAGGCTTCGGCATACCCCTGGTCATTCGCTACCTCCTCGAGACCTGCACCACGGTTGATCAAGCCTGCGAGCGGCTGCGCGGGTTGCCTGTCGCTCAGGCGTACAACCTGGCGATGATCGACACCACTGGGGCCCACGCCACGGTCTTCGTCGCACCCGGCGAAGAGCCCGAGGTCAGCGAACTGCAGGTCAGCACCAACCACCGGCTCGACACGGTCGAGCACCCCGAAATCGCCAACCCGATCGGCAGCCTGGAGCGCCAGGAACGACTCAGTCGTCAACTGAGCGACGGCGAACCCTCGCAAGATGCGCTGCAGGGATGGTTCACCGACGCGCCGGTGCACAACGACCGGTACTCCCAAGGATTCGGCACCCTCTACACGGTGACCTACCGCCCAGCCCACGGCGAAGCCACGTACGTCTGGGGCGACCAGATTCTGACCCGTACGTTTGAAGACGAAGACACCACGATGTCGGTTGTGCTTCAGGGGCGCTGACCGGTCAGACTGGGGCCTCCACCACCAGGAGGCCCCGTCATGACCATTGCCGATCCTTCCGGCCCCGCCGGTCACGAAGGCAGCACCGCCTCGCCCAGCGCCACCGACCCCGCAACCCTTGCCGCCGACGCACGCCAACTCATCGAAGCGTTAGGCCAATCCGTTGACCCGGACTCCTTCCAAGAGTTGCTCGGGGTCAGCGCCGCCGTCGGGGTGGCCCTCGGCGAGTCGGCCCGCACCCTGGCGGAAGCCCAGTCATGGACGCAAGTCGCCACCTACGCCGGGACCTCCAAACAGGCCGCGTGGTCGCGCTGGCGCGGCTAAGGATCAGGGCGCAGGAAACACTCGGCGGTGCCAGGCGAGGATCGCGGGCACGCCAACGAGTTCCAATCCGAGGGCACCGACGAACACAGGGTGCGGTCGGCCGACCTTGGACCACGACAGCAATCGCGGGCCGCCACCGAGACCCGCCGTAGCCAAAATCGTCCGAGTCACCGATCCTCGCTCTTGAGGAGCACCCAACGACCACAACAACCCGAGCCCGCCGGCGGTCCAGAAGGTGTTGATGAAGCGGTATTCGCTATCCACGCTGGTGTTCGTAGGGTCACCTTCTCCTATCTGACCGCGCAACAGATAGCGCCCATCCGATCGCCGCGGCCTCACCACACTAGAATCCGCGAGCATGACCTGGAATCGTCCGGTGCCGACGATCGGCGACCAAACGTCAGCGGCGCAACGAGCCGAAGACGTTGACGCGTGGGCGTTTCCGGAGGCTGCTCGTGACGCGTTCTACGAGGTGCTCGGAGCTCGCCGCGACATTCGCCGATATCGCCCCGACCCCGTGCCCAGCGAAACCCTCGAGCGGGTGCTGCAAGCGGGCCACGCCGCGCCGTCGGTCGGTCACAGCCAACCGTGGCGTTTCATCGTCGTGACGAAGGCGCAGACCCGAGACCGAGCAGCCCGGATGGCCGACCAACAGCGCATACGACAGGCTGCGCAAATGGAGCCCGACGCCGGTCGCCGCCTCCTCGACTTGCAACTTGAGGGCATCCGCGAGGCACCGTTGGGAGTGGTGGTGGCGTGCGATCGCCGGGCCGTGGCCGCTGGAGTGTTGGGCCGCGCGACGTTCCCGGATGCCGACGTGTGGTCGTGCGCCTGTGCGATCGAAAACCTGTGGCTAGCCGCCCGAGCCGAGGGCCTCGGTTTGGGGTGGGTCACGTTGTTTGATCCCGACGAGTTGTCCGACCTGCTCGGTTTACCCGACGGTGTCGTAACGCTCGGGTGGTTGTGCTTGGGATGGCCCGACGAACGACCTCCCGCGCCAGGGTTGGAGCGAGCCGGCTGGTCACGACGCCAGCCTTTGCACGAGGTCGTGTTGTACGAGCGGTGGTCTCAAGAGTCCTCATCCGAGGCTCCTTCGTCCGCCGAGACCGCAACGCCGATCTCTCATCTTCGAGCTCCGACTGGGGTCGACGTAGTGAGCGCTCGGGATGCTGCCGACCAGTTGTTGACCCCTCCGGGTTCGCTCGGCGTGCTCGACCGGTGCGTGGATCGGGTCGAAGCCGCCATCGCTGCCTCGGTCTGGGCGCACGTCGGGGCTCGCGTCGGGGGCAGTGCCGACGGAACACCACGAGGCGCGTTGATCTTGGCGGCGGGGCGACACCGAGTGGTCGAGCTCGGAGTCAGCGCGTTCGATCCGTCCGTGACCGACGAGGTGGTTGCTGCCAGTCTGGTCGGCGAATCGGTCGGAGCGGTCGCGGCGCGTGCCCATAACCTGAGTTTCGTGCTCGAAGATGCCGGGATCAGCGACGGCGATCTAGCCTCCACCGATGCGATGTCCGATGCTCGAGTGGCCGAGCTGATCGAGCGTGGCCGCCAGCTCGGAGTTGCTGCGGCGAGCGACCACAGCGTCATCGCCTTGGGCGAGGTCGGCATTGGCAACACCACGGTGGCGGCCGCGCTCAGCGCTGCCCTGCTCGGGCTGCCTGCTGCGGAGGTCGTGGGGCTTGGTGCGGGGGCGGACAGCGCCATGCTGGAGCGCAAACAAGCGGTCGTCGAAAGCGCGTTGGCCCGCCTGCGGGGTAGCGACGCTTCGGCGAAGAAAGTGCCCGTGGTCGATCCCCTCCGCGCCTTAGCGGGTGTCGGCGGTCCCGAGTTCGCAGTGCTGACTGGTGTCGTGCTTGGAGCGGCTGAGTCCGGGGTGGTGTGCGTGCTCGATGGCCTCGCGACCTCCGTTGCGGCCCTGGCCGCAGTGCAGCTAGCGCCTGGTGCCTCGGCATACGTGGTCGCTGGTCAGCGCAGTCGCGAGCGCGCCCATCATCTCGTGCTGGAGCACCTTGGCCTAGAGCCGCTGCTCGATTTGCGGTTGCGTGCCGGTGAGGGCGTGGGGGCCGCGTTGGCGACCGGTCTGGTGTTACGCGGCATCGACATCCGGCGCGACACGGGGCGCACGAACGGCCTCGGCTGATCACGTGACGGGCGCCACGACATACCTCACGATCGCGCGGCACGGGCAAGCCGAGATCGAGGTCAAACGCTCGCGCTTCCTGTGCGATCTGCGAAGGGTCGACAGCGAAGACGCCGCGCGTGAGGTGCTCGCGGCCATCCGGAAGCAACACTGGGGTGCCGGGCACCACTGCTCGGCGATGATCATCGGCGCCGACGCTGCGATCGAACGGTCCAACGACGATGGCGAACCCTCCGGCACCGCCGGCGCACCCATGCTGGAGGTGCTGCGTGGGCACGGAGTCAGTAATGTCCTGGCGGTCGTGAGCCGATGGTTTGGTGGCACCCTGCTCGGCTCGGGCGGCCTGGCGCGGGCCTACGGCGACGGGGTGCGCGCTGCCCTGGAGGACCTTCCGTTGGTGCGCCGTTCGCTCGTTGAGGAGTTCACGGTGGCGGTCGATCACAACCGTGCCGGACGGGTCGAAAACGACTTACGCTCACGTGGCGTTCAGGTTCTGTCGACCGAGTATGCCGAACGCGCGCTGATTCGAGTGGGCGCGGCCGCGGGCCATCGGGACCAGTTGGAGTCGACGCTGGCCGAGGTGATGTCGGAGCAGGTCGATCTGATCCCAGTCGGGTCGAGTTGGGTGGACTCGGCTCGTTAGGCAGGGGTCGGGCCACCCGCCGTATTCTCTGCCCCCGATCGCGGGGCACTGTCTCGTTCGGTCTGCCCCAGCATCGGGGGCAGAGAATAGTGACCCCACCAGCCTCACTACTTGGTCAGATTCACGTCGTGCAACCCGAAGACGCCAAAAGGCTGAAGTCAGCCTCAGGCTGTGGACCGACGATCGATAAGCAGGGCGACAGTGTTCAGTGCACCCCAACCGATGGTGGCGGACAGCACCTTTTTACGGATCGCAGGGTCCTTCACATTCACACCCAAGATCGCTGCGTCACCGAAATCACTAGCGATGCGCATCAGCATTGAGGCGTTGATCAACGTAGGCGACGTCGCAAACATGCCGACCAACGAGACCGGGATGTCACGGGCCGCGTACGTGTAGGCCACCAGGTCATAGGCGGGCATCTGCTCTTTCGAGGCGTCCAGAGCGGAGCCGAAATGCTCAGGTTTGACGAGGCAGAAAACGGCGTAGGCACCGGTAGATGCGGAAAGAATGCGGCTCAGAGGAAAAGACATACCAAAAATCTACGACGCTGTCCGCGACTGCGCTCGTTGGGGTGGCCCTGCGATCGTTAGGCTTCCTCAATGATTGAACTCAAGACCCCCGCCGAGATCGACCAGATGCGCCCGGCCGGAGTCTTCGTGGCCGAGGTTCTGACCCGGTTGAGCGCTGAGGCCGCCGTGGGCGTCAATCTGCTCGACCTCGATGCCTTGGCCCATCAGATGATTCGGGATCGCGGGGCCGAGTCTTGCTATATCGACTACCACCCGTCGTTTGGCGCGATGCCCTTCGGCAAAGTGGTGTGCACATCCGTGAATGACGCCGTTTTGCACGGACTGCCCCACAACTACACGTTGCGCGACGGCGACCTCGTGACCTTCGACTTCGCAGTTGCCGTCGACGGCTGGGTCAGCGATTCAGCGGTCAGCCTGGTCGTCGGCACGCCGCGCGACGAAGACCTCCGTCTCATCGACACCGCCAATCGCGCCCTGGACGCTGCGATCAAGGTCGCTCGCCCGGGCGGTCGTATCGGAGACATCTCGGCCGCCATTGCCGCAGTCGGCACGGCTGAGGGATTGAAGATCAACACCGACTTCGGGGGCCACGGCGTCGGGCGCACGATGCACGGTGAGCCGCACGTGCCCAACAACGGCAAGGCCGGCCGGGGCTACCCGTTGCGCCCCGGACTGGTGATTGCGATCGAGCCGTGGTTTCTGCATACGACCGACCAACTCTTCACCGACCCGGACGGGTGGACGTTGCGCAGTAAGGACGGCTCGCGTGGCGCTCACGCCGAGCACACCGTGGCCATCACCGAGGGTGACCCCATCGTGCTCACGGCTCGCAACGCGCAGCAGGACAGGTGAACACACCCACCGATCTCATCACCGTCCGCGGTGCGCGGCTGCACAACCTGCGTGACGTCGACGTTGCCCTGCCCCGCAACCGGCTTGTCGCCTTCACCGGCATCTCCGGATCGGGCAAGTCATCGCTGGCCTTCGGCACCATCCACGGCGAGGCGCAACGCCGGTACTTCGACTCCGTCGCCCCCTTCGCTCGGCGGCTCATCCACACCGCGCTGGACCCACAAGTCACCGACATCACCGGGTTGCCGCCGACCGTCGCGCTGCAGCAAAGTCGCGGCGGCTCCAGCAGCCGATCCACCGTGGGCACGATCACCACCACCGGCAACACGCTGCGGATGGTGTGGTCCCGCTGCGGTGACTACCCCGACGGTGTCGCCGCCATGGACTCCGACCACTTCTCCCCCAACACTGCGGTCGGCGCTTGCTCTGAGTGCTCCGGGTTAGGAACGACGCACCGGCCCACCGAGTCCTCGATGGTGCCCGACCCGTCGCTGTCGATCGCGGACGGTGCCATCGCTGCGTGGCCCGGCGCGTGGCAGGGCAAAAACTACCGCGACATCGTGGCGACCCTGGGTTACGACATACACCTGCCGTGGCGCGACCTGCCGGTTGAGGCCCGCGAGTTCGTCTTGTTCAGCGACACCAACCCCGTCGTCACCGTGGTGCCCGAACGCGCCGCCGGCCGGGTGCACCGCCCCTACGAAGGCCGGTTCGTCAGCGCCGAGCGCTACCTGATGCGGACCCTGTCCGAGACCAAAAGCGCCAGCCAACGCGCCCGAGCGCTGAGGTATGTCGTGAGCTCACCGTGCGAGGTCTGTCACGGGCGCCGACTGGGAACCGATGCGCTCTCGGTGACCTGGCAGGCCATGGGGATCGATGAGGCCGCCCGCCGCCCGGTCGACGAGTTGCTGCCGATGATGCGCCGTCGGCTGAGCGAACTGGCTGGTCACGACGACGCGCACGCCGTCGACGAAGCCGAGCGGTTGCTGCTCGAAGACCTTGCCAGCCACCTGCAGGTGATCGTCGACCTGGGCATTGGCCACCTGGATCTGGCCCGGTCCAGCACGTCGGTGTCGGCCGGGGAGTTGCAGCGACTGCGGGTCGCGGCCTCGGTGCGGTCGGGACTGTTCGGCGTGGTCTACGTGCTCGATGAACCGTCGGCCGGGCTGCACCCCCGCGATACCGAGGCGCTGCTGCGGGCACTGCGCGGGCTGGTCGAAGCGGGCAATACGGTGCTGATCGTTGAGCACGATATGGATGTCGTGGCGGCGTGCGATTGGGTCGTGGACGTCGGGCCTGGGGCCGGTTTCCAGGGTGGCGAGGTGCTGTATTCGGGACCCCTCGACGGGCTGGGATCGATCGATCGCTCCATCACTGCGCGCTATCAGCACGAGTCGGTGCACGCCCATGACGTCCGCCCGGCAGGCTCGCAGCCGCGCACCCCCGTCGGCTTGCTGCGGGTCGAGGGGATGAGTCGGCATACGGTCCGCAACCTCGATGTGACCGTGCCGGTGGGGGTGTTCACCGTCGTCACGGGGGTCTCCGGGTCCGGGAAAAGCACCGTGCTGGACGTGATCCACGACGCCATGGACCCGACGGTGACAGATGCCGGGGTCACCAAAGGCAGGCCAGATTTCAGTGAGTTCAGCACCGCCGGCGAGCGCGTCCCCTCGCGGCTCGTCCGCATCACGCAAAGGCCGATTGGCCGCACCCCCCGGTCCAACCTCGCGACCTATACGGGGCTGTTCGACCACGTGCGTGCCCTCTTCACCCGCACCCCGATGGCCCGCGAGCGCAAGTATGCCGCTGGGCGCTTCAGCTTCAACGTCGCCGCCGGTCGGTGCGCGACGTGCCAGGGCGAAGGGTCGGTAGCCGTCGAGTTGCTGTTTTTGCCGGGCACCTATTCGACCTGCCCAACGTGTGGTGGCTCGCGCTACAACGACGAGACGTTGGAGGTCACCTGGCGCGGCCACACCATCGCCGATGTCTTGTCGTGGACCGTCGAGCAGGCGCAACCGATCTTCGCCGACGAGCCGCCCGTCGCCCGTGCTTTGCAGGCGCTGGCCACCCTCGGCCTGGGCTATCTGCGGTTGGGGCAACCGGCGACCGAACTCTCCGGCGGCGAGGCCCAGCGGATCAAACTGGCCACCGAACTGCAGACCCAAGCCCGCCAGCCGACGCTCTATCTGCTCGACGAACCGACCTCAGGGCTGCACCCGGCGGACGTGCACCGCTTACTGAAGCAACTGCATACGTTGGCCGACGACGGACACACCGTGGTGGTGGTCGAGCATGACCCGGTTGCGGTCGCCACGGCCGACTGGATCATCGAGATGGGGCCCGGCGCGGGGTCAGCCGGCGGCCAGATCATCCGCGATTCGGCCCGCTGACCGGGCAGTCAGTCACGGAGGGCTGGTGCCATCGGGCCCGGTGCGACCCATCCGATAGACCGCGGCCACCGCGAGCGGGATCAGCACCACCGCCGCCAGCACGCCGAAACCCGTCGTGTAGTCGCGGTCGAGCAACGTCGAGTTGTCCGCGCGCGCACCGAACCTGCCCACGACGGGGATCGCCACCAGCGCCACCGTGCCGACGATGACGAACCCCACTGCCGCCGGGCCGCGCGCGGGCTTGGGCAGCAGGCGCATCGCGATGAAGCCGAACACCAGGGCGACCACCGCGATGATGCCGTCGTTGGCGATGATTCCGCCGGCCAAGAACAACCCGATGTTCACGAAGTCGCTGACGTCCGCAGTGCCGAAGATCAGCCACGCGCCCCACAACCCGACGACCACACCGATGGCTCCCAGCCCATACCTCACCGCGCTCACGTCCGCACCTCCAAGGCTTCGAGCCACTTCGTCTGTAAAACGCCGGGACGGTTGGGAGCAATCAGTCGGCAGGGAAATCCGTGATCGATGTCAAGGTCTTGTCCGGCCAACTGCAGGGCTAGCAAGGTGCGGTCGTCGTCCGCGAAATTCGCTTGCAGGGTCGTGACGCGGAACGGGCCGGAGGGCTGCAAGGAGCGCACGACAACCTCGGAGCCCGCAGGCGCGCCGACGGCATCCAGCAGGTCCCGCATCCGCACCCCAGTCCACTCACCGCTCGCGCTCCAACCCTCAACGCAGGCAATCGGCAACGTTTCGGTGCGCTGCGGCATCGCGAGCAGCTCGTCCCTGGTGAACGACATCTCGACGTCCCCGGCCATGACCTTCAGGCGATAGCCCGCCCCCACCATGTCATCGGTGATGCGAGCAGCCTGCGCCGATTTGTTGATCGGGATCCCTTGAGGTCCCTCGCCGGAGCGCACCCCAAGCACGGACACCTTGCGGAGCAGAGGCACGGTCGCTCCCGCTGTCGCCAGGACGGCAACGCCGGCAGCGACCCACGTGGTTCGCAAAAGCCCGCGACGCGACAACGCACCCTCCTTCGTTGCACTGGGCCGGTCGTGCTTAACGTCGTCGACATCGCCGAGCAGAACGTCGCGGATGATCGGCAGTTTGACTGCGATATGCACGCCAAGGGCACCGATAGCGATCCACGCCAATGCGTAGTGCGTGCTACGGAAAGAGAAGGTCCACGGATACCACTGAGCACTGTTGAGTAGGCCCGTCACCAGTTCGAAGGTGCCTGCGGCCACCAACACTGCGATCGAGGCCCGCTCCAGTCCGACCACCAGCATCTTGCGTGCGTTCCCCAACGGGAACCCCTCAAAGAGCCGCGGATAGACGGTCCACAGTTTGACCACCAACAGGGGTATCGCTGCCGTCCCGGTGGCGACGTGCAGACCCTGGTTCAATCGATAACCCCAGGCCGGCGTAGTCGGAAAGGCGATGGGCTGATTGACTTCTTGCGCGTAGTGGCTAATAAGCCCCGTGATGAAGCAGATTCCGAAGCTGATTCCGAGCCACACCCCGACTCGGGCCGCAACGGCTGGACTGCGAAGCGCAGATGTGAAGTGCTCAGGCTTCGGAATAGGAGGTTTCATCAGAATCAAGATCCTCGATCAGCGACAACCGCATTCATCAGCGGACTAATGCTTAGGCTAACCCGGTTCGGTCGTGGAAAAACTTACCAAATTCAGTCACGCCCGTTTATTCGCTGACCGCGTGAGTACGACCGCCCAGCGGGATCCCACCTGGTGCCGGGAAGCGACCACGAAGCCAGCCGCACCGGCGACCTCATCGATGTCGTCCAGCCCTAATACGGCCCACCGGAAGGGTCGGCTTTGCACGCCGTCGTACTCCAGGTTGGCCCAGAAGGACGCCATCGGCACACCCGCCTCGGCCACCTCCACCACCACGCGACCGCCCTGGAGGATGAGATCCCCCACCCGTCTCAACAGCGACACCGGAACCCCGCCGATACCGATGTTTCCGTCGGCCAGCAGCGCCGTATGCCAGCGTCCTTCCCCTGGTATCGACCAGAAAACGTCGCGATTCACAGCCCGCACTCCGCGCAACTGGGTCTGCCTGACCGCCTCATTGACGATGTCGATCCCTAAGACAAAATGCCCGCGGGCCCCCAACGCAGCACTGAGGCGGCCGGGGCCGCAGCCGATATCCAGGCAGCAACTCGCGCACAAATCGAGCAACTCAAGGTCCGCGGCATCGGCCTCACGCATCCAATTGTGCACCGGAAGGTGAAAGGGGCTCCCGCCACGGCCCACCACCTGGACCGGCATGCCCTGCAACGCCTGGGAGAAGAGATCGGTGAAGGAGACACTGGTCATCGCTGGCCCCACGCTTGAGCCCACTGGGCGGCGAATCGGGTGCGCGGCGCTTGCGCCGCGACAATCTGCGCGTCCTCAATGGTGTCCACGTCGCGCAGCATCGCGGTCGAACCCACCCGCAGGCCCAGGGCCACCAGCGCCGCACGGGTCGCCGAACCGGTGCTGTTCGTCGACATCGGCACGCCCACCAGAGCCTGGGCGTGCTCGGGGTCGTGGCGCCCAAGCACCCACCAGCCGCCATCGGTGGCCTCACCGAGCACGGCGTCGTGACCGTTCAGCGCCGAAGCTACCGCCTCCAGGTCGGCCGAACTCACCTGCGGGGTGTCCGTCCCGATCTGGATCACCGGGCCGGGCCCAGCGTCTCGATGGGCATTCGCCAGCCTCTCGGCAAAACCCTCGCCCCGTTGAGCCACGATCGTCCACCCGGTGAGCCCGGCTTGGATCTGCTCAGATTGGGATGCCTGCGACAGGTCGCCCGTCAACGCGAGGATGCGATCGTCGGCCACGGCGCACGCGTCGAGAGTGTCCAGGAAACCAGCCGCTGCCAATGCGGCCGCGGCGTCACCGCCGAGCACCGCGCCCAGTCGGGTTTTCGCCAGTCCGGCGACCGGCGCCTTGGCCATCACCAGCACCTTCACTGCTGTTCCCCTGAATCGATCACGACAGAACCTTCCAAAAGTCGCGGGCCGTGCGCAGCGTGCCGACGACCGAGCCGGAGACTTTGGACGTGGTGCCTGCGGCCCTCGGCCCGTAGGCCACGTCGCTCTCGACCAGCCGCCACCGGGCGGCGGTGGCCTTCTGGAGCAACTCGACGGGATATCCGAAGCGCCGGTCCTGCACGTTGAGATCCAACAGCGCTTGGCGACGGCATACCCGTATCGGCGCGATGTCGTGCGCCGACATGTCGATCCGCTGACGCAACCAGGCCACGATGAGCGCATTCCCGCATCGAGCGTGCCACGGCCACACCCCCGCACGGCTGGGCCGACGGCGCCCGATGGCCATATCGGCACCGTCGCGCACCTGCGACACCATGGGAATCAAGGCGTTCGGATCGAAGGAGCCATCCCCGTCCATGAAGGCCACATAATCGTGGCTCGCCGCTTCCAGACCGGCATGAATGGCGGCACCGTAGCCAGGCACAGACTCGTAAATCACCTTTGCCCCCAGTCGTTCCGCTACCTGCGCGGTGTTGTCGTTGGACCCATTATCGACCACGATCACCGCAAAATCGTCGGAAACCTTAGGAAGCAAATCGATTAAAGCTGCGGCCTCATTACGGCACGGCAATATAAGGTCGCAAGTAGACATAAGGAAGAGTATCCGCCCCCATCGGTGGCAGCCTGCACCGGTAGGCACATTCGCCTGACGAATGTCTAACGATTTCCCCCGCGCGCCGCTCCTGTAGGCCCTCGTCATCTACCGTATGCAGCATGGTCGGCCCGGTTGCAACATCCCCCGCCCAGCGCGCGCCGTGGATCGGTCTGGCCCTTGCGGCCCTCATCATCGTCACCTCCTTCACACTCCCGCACCTGCTGGGGTGGGAGGTCTACGCCCGCAAAGATCCCACCGAATTCGGGACCGTCGAGCCGTTGCACGGATTCTGGAGCCCGCGCTGGTTTGGTCCCGGCACGCTTCCGGCCATCGTGCTCGCCGTTCTCGCCTACCGGTATGCCGACTCGCTCGCTCAGCGGCTG
>JAABUN010002243.1_pt1 | contig 35560 bp, 24 predicted proteins | sample 5559311 | NCBI WGS metagenome assembly JAABUN01 (sample SAMN10711877, study PRJNA513370) | rock metagenome | isolation source: Antarctica rocks | place: Antarctica: Victoria Land, Siegfried Peak sud | reverse complement strand
GCTAGGCCCAGAGCAAGTTCTCGCAAGCGGTTCACCCCCACGCCCGTGGGGACGATGATGTCGCTTCGCGTGCTGCCTCCGTCGCTCACGGTTCACCCCCACGCCCGTGGGGACGATTGTCGCCCCTGATGCTGCAACGGCCAGAAGCGCGGTTCACCCCCACGCCCGTGGGGACGATGTATGGACACACCGAGGCTGCATCGGTCACTACGGTTCACCCCCACGCCCGTGGGGACGATGCCATTTCGGACGAACTCGCCGAGGCCGCCGCCGGTTCACCCCCACGCCCGTGGGGACGATTTCGCCTACACCGACGCGATCACGGCGGGCATCGGTTCACCCCCACGCCCGTGGGGACGATGCAGCGGTCCCACCGTCGCGCCATCACGCCACCGGTTCACCCCCACGCCCGTGGGGACGATGAATTTGACCGGCACGCGCATACCGATGATGTCGGTTCACCCCCACGCCCGTGGGGACGATGAGACATCGGCCATAGGACGCGCCCTTGCCAACGGTTCACCCCCACGCCCGTGGGGACGATGTAGCGGCAGTAATTGTGGCAGTCGAGGATGACGGTTCACCCCCACGCCCGTGGGGACGATCCCTGATTGAGCGAGACGATCTGACACCCGGCCGGTTCACCCCCACGCCCGTGGGGACGATAGCGGCGTGGCCTACTCGCTGCGTCCGCCATTCGGTTCACCCCCACGCCCGTGGGGACGATATCCCGTTGACGATATCCGCGAAACCGAGTTCCGGTTCACCCCCACGCCCGTGGGGACGATGGGCTCTTCAACCAGAACGACGGGCTGGAGCTCGGTTCACCCCCACGCCCGTGGGGACGATCCGAGGGCTACTCGACAACCTTGCCCGTATTACGGTTCACCCCCACGCCCGTGGGGACGATTGCGGCGTTGTCGGCGCAGCTTCGCCGCCATGCGGTTCACCCCCACGCCCGTGGGGACGATGGCGCGAGTCGGCTCGATCAGCAGCGGATACACGGTTCACCCCCACGCCCGTGGGGACGATGGAGGTCATGGTAAACTTGCTTCGCATGGTGGCGGTTCACCCCCACGCCCGTGGGGACGATGCAAGACGTACAGGCCGTTCATCGAAGTGCTCCGGTTCACCCCCACGCCCGTGGGGACGATGTGTGGTCGGTGATGCGCGGTCGCGGACAGGTCGGTTCACCCCCACGCCCGTGGGGACGATACTGGAAAGATCGGCGTCATTCCTTGATCCGCACCAGCCACAACCCCTCGAAGTCTACGACAGATCGGCTCGGCTCGCCCATGAAGCGGAGGCTGAAACCCTGCTCGGCGTCGGAGCTGTAGATCAACGTCCCCGCCCCGCCCTTCATCCCCTCGCAGACGTACTCCCACAGCTTGTCGCGCACCAGGGCCGACAGCCGCCCGACAAACACCCCCGCCCGCACCTCCAACATCCAGCGCGTCAGTTCCCCGCGCAGGCCCACGGGGACCCGCTCCAGCACCAGCACCGTCATCGCCCCTCCCCTCCGGGCGCGCGCTCGGCGGCGTTCACACCGCCCTCGACCGCGCCCCGCTGCGGATCCCACCAGCCGCCCGGCGCGGCCATGTCGGCGTCGTAGTCCTCCTCGATCGCCGCGCGGTCCCCGTCCGTCACGGCGAGCACGCGGTCGATATCCGCGACGATCCGCGCCAGCAGGCGGCGTTCCTGGAAGATCGCCCGACAGGCGCGGCGCACCCGCCCCTCCAGCCCCGAGGTGCCCTTGGGCAGGCCCTCGCTCTCCGCGACCGCCCGGAACGCCGCCGGGATCGTCAGGTCGGCCTTGTACAGGTCGGCGATGTCGTAGACGAACGACAGCTGCTTGCCGGTGTGGATGAAGCCCAGCGCCGGCGAGTACCCCGCCGAGACGATCGCCGCGTGGCAGATCCCGTACAGGCAGCTGTTCGCCGCCGACAGCGCCCGGTTGATCGGGTCCGCCGCGTCCCAGGCATCCCGCCGGTAGTTCCGCCCCGCCCACGGCACGCCCGTCTCCCGGCTCGCCCGCGCGTAACTCTCGCGGACGCGGATCCCCTCCTTCCCCCGGATCTGCTGCAAGGTCAGGTGCGGGTCCAGATGCTCCGTGAAGCGCACCTCGTACATCTGGCGCACCACCGCCAGGTGCCATGCCGGGTCGGCGCAGAGTTGCGCCTGGCGCAGCAGGTGGCGCGACCCGCGCGTCTCCCCCAGCCCCTGCGCGTAGGTGCGCACCCCCTGCTCCCCGACCCAGAGGACCGAGCAGCCGTTGTCCGCCAGCGTCCGCACCGCCGCGTGCGTCACCGTCGTCCCCGGCCCCAGCATCAGCAGCCCGAGCGTCGCGCACGGCACCGGCACCCTGCCGCTCGCGTCGTGGACCGCGATCGCCTTGTCCTCCTGGTCCACCCGGCAATGCTCGACGTAGAGATAGCTCCAGCTGTCCCGCACCTTCGGCAGGATGTGCAAGTCCTTCGGCATCGCGCACCTCGCTCTTGATTGTTCCCCGCAACGTCGCTTGTCAATGTGCCACCGCGCGGGGCGATCATCTCGGCGCATCGCGCCCCCCAGCGCCCCGCCCCCTACGCGGAGGCGACCGACAGCAGCCCGAAGCCGTATGCCTTGCCACTGCCGATCCCTGCCGCCAGCGTCGCGCGGAAGAGTTCGGCGTCCGTAATCGCCAACCGCCCCTCGAAGAGGACCGAGCCGAACGTCATCCGTCGCCGCCCCTCCAGCGCATCGCGACGATAGCCGAGGGCGTTGAGCCCATGCCTAGTACTGGTATCAACAACATCGGCATCAGTTTGAATGTGCAAAAGACGGAAGCCGCCCTCTATACCTTTTCTTGCCAGCCAAGCCACTTGGTCCTCCGCACGCCGCAACTCGACACGTTTGCCATGCCAACGGGCAGTTTCCTGGTCGTTATTGGCGCTAATACGCTTAGTGGGGTTGGCGCGTAGCCGGAAGCGCAATATGTATCCTATCTGGAGCCCCTGATAGTATCCATCCACGCATTTCGGCTCTTGAAGGGCCAGATAGCCATCCGGCAACTGGGACCAATCAGGTCTTTCCCGAGATTGCACAAGCAGCGTAAAGGCTGACGTCGCACTGCGCGGCATCGGCTCTGCTCGGAAGAGTATCCCAAACGCCTCGCGCGCCTTGTCCGGCCCATCCGGTACGGTCGGGAATGCCCTCATGACGGTTCGATGCAATGCACGACAATCGGTTAAGTCGCGTTGCGCCGTACGACTGCGACCATCCAGCGTTATCCTTGACAGATATAACATGACACCGCTCCTTCACGTCCGTATTTCCTACTGCTCATTGCCCACCGTGATGTCGAGGAACACATCACTCGCGTAGCGAGGCAGGTAGGTGCGGCGTGCGAGCGACTCGATTTGGTCATCCCGCCGTATACCCTTCCCCGACTGACGCTCGATCACCGCGCGTACTCGGCGATTCGGTGCCCCTACAGCAAGAGGTTGCCCCTGTAGTGCCGCCTCGAGCGAAATGAAATCGCCGATGCCTGCGAAGAACGGCACCGCAGGCGGACACGAGCGCCGTCCCAAAAACGGCGGCCACACCGGGGCTTGCAATGCTGTTGCTGCGCGCGTGATCATTTGCTCCGGCCCTTGCAGCGCCGCGAGAAAGGAAGCATCTGCGAGATACGCGCGGTGGGAAACCACCGTCTCTCGCTTCTTGGTGGTTTGTGTGATTTTGATTATCCCCTCCGCCGAAAGTACGCCGCCGACTACGGTGTGGTAATCGAACAGCAACCGACCAGGCCGGTCGATGCGCACCCCGAAACGGACCTCACGACTCATTTCGCCGATCTCCGCATCGCGTCCGAGTCCCCACCCCATTGCGCACGCGATGAGGCCAATCACGCCAGACTTCGTCGGTTCCAGCGCACTATCTCTTTCGCCCCAGTGCGCTCGTGTACCCCACGCTTGTAGCGGCCCTTCAAGCCGCAGGAATAAGGTATTCATGCTTATGCCTCGACCGACGCGTCCGGCAGCGGTACCCACGCCAGCAACTCGGCGAGCGAGTCAGCGCGCAGCGACTCGGGCAGGTCATAGTCGCCGAGCGCGAACTGCGCTCGTTGTGCCGTCAGACCATACCCACGGATAGCACGCCCCATGTACTCGCCAAGCGCCTGTGCCGAAGCCTCCATCAGCGACTGGTTTCCCGACGCGCGCACAGGCTTGAGAAAAGCATTGGCGTAGCTAACCGGCAAGTTCCGCTCGCGCACCTCCACCAGCACAACGTCGGGGAGATTGTGCGCCGCGAAGGAGTTCTGCTTACCGCTCGGCTGCGCGGTCGCCGCCGCCTCGATCAGCGCACGCACCGCCTGTCCGGCGACCACCGCCTCGCCACCCAGATTCTTCACCAAACCTTCCCAGTGAATGCTAAAGTACTTGTAGTAGGTGGCACTGTTGAATGCCGTGTCCCCGATGAATCCTGCACCCGACTGCCCGGAGATGTCGTCCACCGCCGTGTAATAATCGAACTCCTGCTCGATGCGATGCGTCGAGAGCGCGTGGGCCACTTGCACCGCCGCCTGCACGTCCTCGAACGCCGCCGAAGTGGTCATGCGCCCGAACATCGCGATATCGACCGAGCGGGGTACACTCGTCCCGAGTGCCCGTGTGATCTCGTCAACCTTCGCCTTGCCGAAGTTCTTCTCGCCTTTCTCACGGTAGAGTCGCAGCAGCGCGTCCGCCATCCGAGAAACCTCGCCCTGGGCCAGGAAGATCAGCTGCTTGGTCTGACCGTCACCCGCCGTGCTCCGCTCAACTCCCCCGCTCACCGTCTCATCTTGGGCATCGCCATCGCCAATCTCTTGCCCCTTCGCCGATTCGCGCCCGAACTCCGGTGCGCGCTTCACGATCGCATTCACTGCCGCAGGCTCAGTCCCTTGTCGTTCCAACTCTTCGCGCAACAGCGCAGGCAAGCGCTGTGTCCGATCGGACAAGAGCCCCGCCGCTCCGAACGCTTCGCGAAAGAGAGCCGAACGGCGAATACTCCGCTTGAGGCATTGGCTCGAAATACGTGCGCGCGTAAACCCGCCGAACACAGCGTCTTTGGGCGAGCCGGTGTCGTCGCGATTAAGATTCGATGGCGCGTGGTTCTGCAGCAAGTGAACGTCGATCAACATACTAAGACCCTCCCGTTATCTATAAATGCTCAATCGCACGATACGGATCCTGTATCACTGGCCCAATGAAGCGGCAGCGACCCGCGCCCGGCCACCTTCCCGTCGCGGTGGCGGCGTTACCGCGAAGTACGATTCGGCCCAATGCTGCTGCACGAAGCGCGCGGGATGATGCCACTGCAGCACATCGCGCAGCAACTGCGGCCAGTTGACCGTCACTCGGTTCGACTGCGCGAAGCGGATCGCCTGTCGTAAGCGGAAGCGCAGTTGCTCATCTTCGGCGTCGAGCAGCGCCTCGACCCGCCGATCGATCCCTTTCGCGTTGGTATCTGAGCGCGCCGCGCGCAGTGTCGCCCCCAGGTCGCGGTGCCGCCCGCCCCCTTCCGCTAGCGGATAGAGGGTCGCCACCAGGAAATAGTCGTCGTGCTGCACGCGCGGCACTGTGTATGGCAGCAGGCGGTAGAAAATCCCCAGCACGTCGCGCGCTTCTGCAAGCGTTAGCCCTGCGTTACGCTTGAGGCGCGCCCGCGCGCCTGTGTCTAAGCGTCCTAACGCCTCGACAAACTCGTCCTCTCGTCCATCGCCACGTTCCCTTGCTTGGGGCTCACTCATTGCAACCACTCCTTTCGCCGCTTGCCTAGCCGGAGCGTGAGGTTGTGCAACGCCTGCGTCCGACGTCGCAACTCCTCCCCTCGGCCCCCTACCGCATCGACCGCCTCCTCGAACGCCTCCCATCCGATACCGAGTACCCTGTTTACCCATAACTGCTCAGCCTCATCCGCCTGTGCGGGATCGGCGACCGCCAACACAAAATCCCGGAAGGTCGTGGCCAAGTTAGTCCAATAGGTGGTCTCCATGCGCGAGCGTACAGTCTGGTAGCGGTCGCGTTTCCCGCCGCTGTCGGGCCGAAAAGCTTGTGCAAATATTTGGCGTAGGTCACTCGCGCATTCCTCCGCATGGTCGAGCGCCACTCGTACGATTGCCTCGCCACGCGGGTTACTTAGTAGCCCGAGCGGCACATCCAGTACCGAGTCAACCCACTCAAAAACCTTCGCCTTCATGTCCGTCCGTATCCCGATACAGCGGAACGCTAACGAGCGTGAAGGAGGCAAGGTGGTATAGTCGCGTAGCGTGGCGAGCTGTTCCAGCACCGTCGGTCGTATTGTCCCGGCCTCGGGTACCGCAGCGGTGAAGAAGAGTGAGGCGTACTCCCGCCAGAGTGCGCGCCCCTCGCGCGGGCGAATGGGCACAGGTGCTTTCTCGGCACGTTTGTGGTAGGCAGCAAAAGGATCGAGCCAGAACGGCGCATCCTTCGGGCGGCTATGACCCATCTCGAAAAGCATCCTCGGCACTACTACGGAACTATCGCGCCCGCAGCGCGAGCAATGCCCGGACAAGCGTTGCGGATAGAGTCGCACTCGCCGCGCAGGGAAGGTCAGGCTCTGTAAGTAGCCAACGGTATCAACCTCCTTGCCACGCGTGACATGCCCTTGTCCCGCCCAGATAGGGAGGTCCGCAACAGAGCGCGCTGGTGGCTGATAAGCCGGCACGATGAGCGAAAGAGTCAGCGCCTCAAAGAGTGACCCACCAGCGGGTAAGATGTAGAGAGGTGGGACACCATTAATCGACGGCTTAATCCCTGCGCCGCCTGAAGTGGCGAAGGCTGGCAGCGTAACCAATCCTACGGCGGCGCACGCAGGGCAAAGCCGTTGCTCGTCATCGCAAGTATGCTTGAAATGCACGATTGCTGTACCAGATGGCAACTCCGGCAATAGATATGCAACAGTTTTCGACTTTTCCCCCTTGGGCGGTGTCATCGGTGTATCGCCAGATTGCAAGAATGGCCGTTCCTGTGAGAAGAGGTCGAACCGCTCGGCCCATTGCACCCCAAAGTTATCCACGCGCGCAGCACTGAACCGACCAGCGTCCAGCAGATCGGCCAGATCCGCCAACTCTTGCGGTTCGAAAATCGCCTGAGCCACAGCGGTCAGTAACCGTTGCGTTCCTACTACAACCAGCGGCGAGCGGTCCGACAGCGCCGCGAACTCGCGTGCCCGCGTCAGACACTCCGCAATCCCCACCTCTTCCCGCTCCCCGTCCGGTCGCAGGACACCGATCCACGGCTCACTCCAGAGATTGAACGAGGGCGTAGTCTCGTTCGGAGATTCCAAACCAGACAATGGCCCGGTGATGCCGGTCGCGTTCATTCCTCACTCTCTTTCACGATGACCAATCCCAATCGACGATCGAGCCGCACCACTACGGCATCGTAGCGGGCTGTGCCGTTGTCCAAGATCAGGGGAAGCGTGTGGCGTAGGAGAGCAGCGTTGCGGAACCAATGCAGTGCCTCAGCCGACTCCCTGCGAAGCGCCTTGATCAGACCTGCGTGACCCACCGGCAGCGACCGGCGTAGCAGGCGCAGTTGGCATGAGCGGTCACATACAGGACCAACCATCTCCTGGCCCCGGGCGTCTATTGTCAGCGCCGTTCCCTGCCGGTAGAGTGGGATGATCGTTACCATCTCCGCGCCCAGGCGGGTCTTGGCCACGCCCCAGCCCTGCGCCCCCCCTTCGTCGTCTTCCTCGAAACGCAGATCCTGGCCCTCGGCGATCCCTGCTCTTGGGCGCGGCGTCGGCACCAGCCGCAACCGGGCTTCTCCCGCTGCTTTCGCCTCTTCATGACAGTGCCGTGCATAGGCCATTCTTCGCTCCGTCGCGAAGGGTTCGTTTTCGCTTATAGATGGCGGTAGCTCTGGATAGGTCGCTTCGATCAGGGGCCGGTAATCGCGCGGAAGACTCAACGCGACCTGGCCCAGATTGTTGACCTGTGACTGCAACACCTGCCAAGTCTGCCAAAGCACGAACTCGTCATACACCCACTTCGATTTCCCGAAGAGCGGCATGCCGTCCGAATTCCGCAGCAACTGCACCCGCAGGATGGGCTCCTGATGCGCCGTCGGGCGCGCGCGCTTGTGCCGGTGCAACCGACCGGCACGTTGCAAGAGCAGATCGGTCGGCGCAAGATCGCTGATCATCGCGTCATAGTCCATGTCCAGGCTTTGCTCCAGCACCTGGGTTCCGATCACGATCGCCCGATCATCGAGCTTCCGAACGCTCTCAGGCCCGAACCTACCCGTGATCTTTGCTTCGATGACTTGTCGCTCCTCAATTGGGAAACGCGAGTGTAGCAGCACTCGATAAATCTCTGGCTGTGCCAGTGCATCGACGGCTTGGAAAAGATCTTGTGCCTCCGTGACGGTGTTACAGATGCGACAAACGGCACCTCCGTCGCACACTAATTCGAGCAGTCGGCGTGCCCCTTCTTCCGGCGTCTCGTCTGCCACGAACGTTACTTGTAGGGGGCGCTGCGGCTGCACCGCTGGCAGCGCGAGCAGCAACGGGTTCCCTAATCCATAAGCGGCGATGCAGGGATACGGCAGCGACTTCGACTCCGCGTACGCCGTATCCCGATTGAAAGCGCGTGCTAGTTCCCGATGCCGCGCGACCGGTAACGTCGCTGATAGCAGGATCACCGACGATCCAAGTGCCGCTAGCCAGCGTAGTGACTGCTCCAAGATCGTGCTCATGTAGGTATCGTATGCATGTACTTCGTCGATAATCACCACTTTGCCCGCCAAGCCGAAGAGGCGTAGCATGTAGTAGCGCGCATTGAGCGTCGCTAGTTCAATCTGATCGACTGTCCCCACCCCAAAGGGTGCTAGTAGCGCCCGCTTCTTTGGCGCGAACCAAGTAGGCGTGATCTCTCTTCCCTCATCGTCATCGCCCCCATTCTTGTGAAGGCGTAACAGTAGATCGTCCTCGACCAGAAATGCCTGCCCATGCACCAGTTTGACCGGTGCGCCTTCCGCTCGCGTAATGAATTCATGGACGCGCAAGAACATCTGGTTGCTCGTCGCGGTCGTCGGCAGGCCGAAATACAACTCCTCAGTACCGTTCACCGTCGCCAGTCGTCGTGCCAGAGCCAATGCCGCCTCAGTCTTTCCTTCGCCTGTCGGTGCCTCGATGATAAACAGCGCTGGCGCGGAGAGAGCCGATACCGGCAGATCATCGATTGCTCGTTGTAATGGTCGCGCGTCCTTATTCGGAAAGACCGTGGTAAAGCCGTCGTAAACAATGGGAACCCGCTCGCGTAGAAAGCCAAGCCCCTTGACCGCCGCGCGCGCACGCTGCTCACTCAGCGGCGCGTAGTCGGCCAGAGCCATCCCTGCGACCAACGGAAAGTGCGCATTATCCGAACCGATCCAATCACACAGGATCGTCAAACCCACCATCGCCATCGTCGCTGCCATCCGGTGTGCTGGCGCAGCCCCCGTCGCCCCGGCAGCCCATCCCGGCGCTAGCCTCTCCCGCAATGCTCGGTACATGTCAGCGCGTATCCCAGCCCACTGTTCTGGCTCCTCAACCTGACAATATGACCGCGCCCGCCCCAACTCACTCCCGCTGCCGAAACGTCCATGATGCCCCCCTAGCGCATCGCGAATTGTTAGTATTAGTGGTTGGGGTAGCCCGGACTCGACCGTCGCCCATTCGCACTCTACAAAGGCCGCACTGATTAATTGGTGCTGGTACACTTCCCCGCGCGTCGGGCCGAAGACAAACCCAGCCCGCTCCAATCGCTCACGCGATGCTCGCGTCTTTGTGTTACTTCTCTGCCCCTGGAACGGCGACGATACCTTGCCGATGTCGTGCATCGACACGATCAGTGGTAGCCACCCGACCAGCGACTCTGTATCTGCGACGTTAAGCGCTCGTGCTAGCACCCAGCGAAATCGCGGTGTTGCCAATGGCTGCAGCAGCACGCGGGCGACATTGCCCACATCAAGCATGTGGAAGAGCGCCGGATGAAACGTGCTGTTCGGCCCGGTCTTACCCCAGGGTTGCAAAATGTCCATCGCTCCCTCATCGTTTCCTAGCACAGAATCGCCGCCGCGCTGACCGCGACATCGAGCAGATGGGCGATCAACGGGTGCCGAGCACTTGTTGTGGTGCCACTCTTTGCCCAGAGCGCGGCGGTCGCCGTAGGTAGTGCCATCCCTTTCTCTTGCCGTTACCGCTGCGGAACCACCCCGCTACCTATATCGATTCTACGACCATAAAGGGAACCCAGCGATTCCCGCGCGGCGATCATCTCAGCATCGTGGATCCGGCAGCTGCCCCAGGACGATGACATGGTGCTGCGCGCGGGAGAGGGCGACGTAGAGGAGCGCGTCGCGGTTGGTCGCGTGGGCGCGCTCCGGCTCGGCCAGGATCACGATCGGGCTCTCCAGCCCTTTGAAGGTGTAAACCGTCCGCACCCGGAGCTGCCCCGGCCCTGCGTCATTCCAGGTGAGCGTGAGATTTCCCACCCGCGTCCCCTCGACCAGCGCGCTGTTCTTCGCACTCCGCGTCGAGAGGACGACGATCTCCGCCGCCGACACCCCTTCCGTCTGCGTCAGGTCGTGCAGCACCCGCCGCAACGCCGCCAGCACACCGCCCTCGTCCGTCGCCACCGCGACGATCGGGCGGCCCTCCGGCCCGCGACACGAAGGCCGCCGGTCGCCACGATGGTAGGCCGTCGCCGCTTCGTGGATGTGGCGCGTCGTCCGGCAGTTATGCGGCAGGGCGAAGTGCGGGCGCGGGATCGGGTAGGCACCGCTCGCCGCCGTGGCGTAATAGATCCGCTGGTTGTCGTCGTAGAAGATCGCCAGCGGGCCGTCCTCGGGGTCGGCGAGCAGCGCTTCCAGCGTGATCCACCAGGTGTCCGCGAAGTCCTGCCCCTCGTCCACCACGACCGCGTCGTAGCGCGCCGTCGGGAGCAGCGCCAGCGCTTCCAGCAGTTGCTCCGGCAACTCGTCCGCGAAATAGCGCGTGAGGGCGTCGCCGTCGAGCGCGCCGAGGTCCGGCACCGGCAAGCCCGCCCGCCGCACCAGATTCGCCGCGAGATCGTGGTAATTCTCGACCGTCACCAGCGCCGCCGCGTCGCCGAGGTCGGCGGCGAGCGCCGCGCGCGCCCAGGCCGCCAGCGCCTTGTTGTAGCAGGTGAAGAGGACGCGGAAGCCCTGCCGCGCCAGGCGGCGGCACTGCTCGATCGCCAGCAGCGTCTTGCCCGATCCCACCGCGCCGTCGATCGCCACCCGCCGGTGCCCGCCGAGGAAGTCGAGCAGGGCGTATTGCTGCTCCGTCAGCCGCAGGAACGCCTCGTCTTGCCGCAACATCTCCCCGCGCAGTCCCGGGCGGGCCAGTTCAATCGGCGGCTTCAGCAACCGTACCAGCGCCTGCACCCCGGCCTCGCCCGGCCCTGTGCCACCACCCGGCGACGCATCGAAGGCCCGCCCGAGGGCGCGCGCCAGGGTAGCGAGGTCGCCGCTGTCGATGATCAGCGGGCGCGGCGCGTTCGGGCCGAGATCCGCATCACCGACGAGGACATCGGGGAACGCGACCGCCCGTGCGAAGCGCCAGGGGAACCAGGTGGTCTCCGGCGCGTCGGCCAGCTTGGCGCGCAGGGCGTACATATTCCGCTCGGCCTGCTCGAACGGGTCCTTGATCGCGTGCGCCTCGCCGCCCCAGTCGCGCGACGACCACGCCTGGGTAACGCCGTCGCGGCTGATCGTCCCGCCCTTCACCTCCAGCACCAGGACGCCGTGGCGCGGGTGCGCGAGCAGGAAATCGGCCTCGCCGTCGCGCGAACGTCCGCCCTCCCGCGCCAGCCAATGGACCGAGTGCAGGACCGTCCACTCCGCACCGAGTTGCCGCGCGAACTCCTTGAATATCGTGCGCTCGGCGGTGCTCACGCCCGCCCCACCATCGGGCAATTGCGCCGGGATCATCCGCGCCATCTCAATCCGCTCCTTGTGTCGGCGGTTCCACCGGCGTTGGCACGTTGCCCCAGACGGTCACGCGGTACCCGTCGCGCTCGCCCGACCAGAGCGGGACGGTGCAGGTGTGGCGCAGCAAGCCTTTCCAGAGTTGGGCGTTGGCGAACGTCTCCTCGTCCGCGCTGAACAGTTCGAAGATCGACCGCGAGGCCACCAGGATCAGCTTCTCCTTGGCGCGGCTCAGCGCCACGGTCAGGCGGCGCGGGTCGAGCAGGAAGTCGCCGGTCGCCAGCAGGTACGCGCGGTCGCTCTCGGTCGCACCGACCAAGATCGCCGCGCGCTCGTCCCCCTGGAAGCGCTCCACCGTGTCGACCGCCGAGCGGACGATCGCGCCGGTCGCGGCGTCGCGCCGGGTCAGCGCCGGCACGCGCGCCTGCAATTCGGCGCGCTGCGCCCGGTGCGGCACGACGACGCCCAGCCCTTCCTCCGGCCCCAGGTCGTAGGTCCTCGGGTCGGCCAGCGCAGCGAGGACCGGGGCGATCAGGTCGCGCTCGAAGGGGTTGCGCTGCTGGCTCCGCGCCTCGTCGTGGACGACGACGACCAGCGCATGCACGGGGGCCAGGGCCGCCGCCACGAACGGGTCGACGTGCGGGAACGCGGGCAGGCCCTCGCGGCGGTTGGAGTGGTAGGCGATCCCATCCTGGGCGTAGACCTCGCGGCGCAGGAACTCCGCCATGTCGGCGTGGAGGCGGAAACTCTCCGCGAAGCGGATGATCGGCACGTCGAGCGCCAGCAGCCAGGTGAAGAGCGACTCGTAGGCGCGGAACGCCTTAAAAGTCCGGCGCGGCTCGCCGTCCCAGGCGTGTTTGACGATCGGCGGCATCTGTCGGTGGTCGCCGACGACGATCAGCTGCCCATCATCCCGCAGCGGCAGCGCGGCCATGCACGCCTCCGGCAGGTTCATCTGCGACGCCTCGTCGAGGACCAGGCAGTCGCCGAACTCGTGGCCGAACAGCCCTTTCCAGCGTTCGGTGATCGCGCCGTAGATCCGCCCCGGCGTCGCCGCCACCACACACCAGCGCGCCGCCACGAGCGCGTCGGCGATCTTCTGCCCGGTCCGATTCCGCACGTCGTCTTTCTTCCAGAGCGGCGTGATCGCCGCCGCCGGGGTGTCGCGCGGCATGATGCGGAAGAGCGGCACGTCGAGGAGCCGCCGATCGAAGAACTGCTCGCAGAGGGCGGGCTGCGCGGCGAAGAGGGCGCGCAATTGGCCCTGCGCCCGCGCCACGTTTGTCAGCAGGACATCGGTCGCCGCGTGGGTCTTGCAGGAGAGGAAGACACGGAAGTCGCGATCCGCCGCCAGCGCCCCTTGCAGGCGGGCGAGGAGGGCGAACGCGGTGGAGTAGCTCTTGCCGGTCCCCGGCGGCCCCTGCACCAGCAGGATCGGATCGGCGCCGTGCTCGCCGATGTACGCGCGTTTGCTCGCCTCGAAACCGTGCAGCAGCCCCGCCGCGCGCAGCGCGTCGAGCCCCGCCAGGAAGCGCACCTGCCCCGCCGCCGCCTCGATAGGCCATGCGACCCGCGCGCCCGCCGGATCGGTCAGCCGCGCGTAGAGGGTGTTCCGCCCGCCCGTGCGCAGCCCTTCGGTTACCTTCGCGGCCCAGTAGCCGTTCCAGCTGTTCGGGTCGCCGTCGAGGGTATACCCCGCGCCCGCGAGCGGCGGTCGCTCGAAGCCGGCGAAGACGAAGCCGCGCGACCACGCGCCGCCGCGCCCCCCCTGCAACGCGACCAGCGCCCGCGCCGTGACCGCCAGCCCCGCCGCGTCGCGCTCCACGACGATCTCGACCAGGTCGGCGCGCGGCGCATAGAGGAGTTGTTTCGGCGTCGGGGTGTACGGGGTCTGCTCGGCGACCGCCAGCCGACTATCGACCGACCAGCGCGGCGCGAGGATCAGCGGCGCGCCCGGGCGGAGCGTCGAGAGGGCGAGCAATTCGTCCAGGTCGCACTCGACCGCGGACGGATCGAGCCGCAGCCAGACCCGGAGCCCGTCCTGCGTCCATTTCGTCTCCTCCTGTTGCGCCTTGGTCAGTTGTGCCTTCGTGGCGTCCGGGTGGGCGGCGAAGTAGGCCGCCGTGTACGCCTCGCGCAATTGCCGCCGCCGCTCGTGCTCGCGGTTGGCTTTGGCCACCCCCGGCTCCTGATCCTCTTCCAGGTAGCGCACGACCAGGGTCTCGCCCGCCAGGGCCCGGCGCTCGGGCGGGGCGAGGCGCGCGGCCTTCCATTCGGCCAACTCGGCGTGCCGTTCGAGGGTCACGAACTCATCCAGCGCCCCGGCCAAGGTGCGCGCCTGCCCCTCCCAGGTCGCCAGATCGGGCAGGGTGAACGGCGTCTTGACCGTCTGCCGATTGCCCGCGAACTGGTCGGCGATCTGCTCCAACGCGGTCAGCCGTCGCGCCTGGAAGCCTTCGAGCAGCGCGGGGGTCGCCGCGCGGAAGTAGCGATAGCCCTGGCCGTCGGCTTCTGCAGGATCGCCCAGGTCGCCCCAGGCGGCGTAGGCGTATTCGAGCGGGATCTGGCTATTGAAACGCGCCCGCGCGGTGATCCACGGCGAGTCGTCGTCCTGGCGCTCGAGCCGCGCGCGGGCGTCGAAAAGTCGCGCGCGGAAGGTGTCGCGGTACGGCTCCGGCACGTTCCAGTCGAAGCGGGTCAGGGATGCAACCGCCTGCAGCGATTGCGCGACCATCGGGTAATTCTTCAGTTCGCGGATCTCATTCTCCAGGAAGGTAGCGAGCGGCGAGTCGAACGCGGCCAGCTGCGTCAGGAAGTCGTAGAGCGGGGTCGCCCCGAGGACCGTGGCGAAGTGCCGCGCCAACCCTTCGAGCAAGGTCTTCTGCGTGCGGCTGTCCCAGAAGACCGGATGGAGCGGTGCGCGCGGCTGCCCGTCCTCGTCCGGCGCGGCGAGTTCCACGATCGCGCGGATCGTCTCGCCGATCCAGCCGACCAGCAACGCCTCCTCCCGTTCCGGGCTCTCGGGCGGCCCTTCCGCCAGCCGCACGATGGTCCGCTCGCCGGTCGGGTTCCCGCCCGCGCAGGCCACCACCCGCGCGCCGAGCAGATAGAGTCGGTCTTGCAGATAGTCGTGCTGCGCGTCGATATAGACGTAGACAAGATTCGGGTTCTGCTCGGCGTCGCGGTACGGCAGCGAGCCGTACCCCTTGCTCGGGATGTATGACAGCGCCCGCGTCGGCTCCTTGATGTAGCGCCGATACCCCTTCGCGCGGTGGATCAACTCATCGAGGCGCGGCCCGACCGGCCAGGTCGCGGCCAACTGCCGCACCAGCCCGGCGGTGTCGTCGCCGACGACCAGTTCAGGGCTTTCGTCGTCGCGGAACGCCTTCAGGGAGGCAAGGTGTTGCGTCGTCGCGACCCCCGCGCGCTGCAATGCCCCCTTGTCCTGCTGCGTCAGGTGCGGGATCAGGGAGAGGTCGTCCCGCTCGGCGCTCCACTTCAGGCAGAATTCGTTGTAGAGGCAGCCGTCGCACTTGTAGGTCAGGTGGAAGGGGACCTCCTCGAACGGGGCGGTCGCCGCACGCCGCGCGGCGGAGTCCGGCCCGGTCACCAGATCGTCCACCGCCCCGAGATAGGCGTCCGGCGCGGCGACAAGTTCCAGGTAGGCGTCGGTCACGCCGAACAGGGTCTCGGCCAGCGCTCGTTCCGCTTCGCGCCGCGCGAATGTTTCCTCGTCGGCCTCCGCCGCCACCGGTTCGGACGGGCCGCGATAGAGGATCGCCAGGTCGATCGGGGTGTGGGCGATCCCGGCTTCGGCGAACAGTCGCGCCAGCATCGCGTGGTAGAAGGCGACCTGCAAGCGGTGCTCCACCTTCGCGCTCGTCGAACTCTTCATGTCGGCGATGATGATCCGCAGGGTGCCGTCCGCGTCGCGCGCCAGGCGCAGGAGATCGACATCGCCGCGCAGCCGCCACCCCGCCAGCGCCACCTGGAGCCGCGCCTGGAAGAGGACCAGCGTGTGGCCCAGCCCTTGCCCCGCGCCGTGTCGGTCGCGAAGTTGTGCGCGGCGAAACGCGCCCGCACCGCCACCTCGACCCGCGCCTCGAATGCCGCCCCGGAGCGCGTCAGCAGCGGCGGGATCGACTGCGGCACGACCCCATACTCGCGCAGGAAGTTGCGGTTGACCGCGCGCTCGTGCAGCCGCAGCCGCAGATAGCGCTGGCACTGTTCCAGACGGATGAACTGCGCCACGTCGGTCGGCGACAGCGGCAACTCCCCTGCCGCATCGGGCACCACCGGCAGCGTCCGGCGTTGCCGTCTCGCCCGTGCCTCGTCCTCGATAGTCACGGTCATCCGATCGCTTGTCCTTTCTTCGCGCTGCCGCGCGTCGCGCACGGCACGCTCACGACCCCGCGCCAACCGATGGCACCCCCGCCAGGCCCGCGACCCGCATTGCCTCCGCCGCGACCCACGCGCGCAGGTGTGGCGGCCCCAATACTTCGACCGCGCTGCCGTAGCCGAAGACCCAGCGGCGCAATTCCGGTGTGATCGTCACCGTCACCCGGAAGGTCGCCGTGCCAGCGGCGTCCCAGGTGACCTGTTGCGAGGGGTGCCACGACTCCTCGGTCACGAACTGCGCGCTCGGCGGCTGGAAGCGCAGCGCCACCTCCTCGACCGGCCCCGCGATCCCCGGCATCAGGCCCCAGCCGCGCGCCGTGAACGCGGCGAGATCGAATTCCGGCGGCGGGAAACGCCCATCGAGCGGGCGCAACTGGCGGATCCGATCGATCTTGAAGAGGCGCACCCCGTCGCGCAGGTGGCAATGCCCCACCAGATGCCACGACTTGCCGTAGGGGATCACCGCGTAGGGATCGATGACCCGCTCGGTCACCTCGCCGCCGTTCGACGCCGCCGCGTAGCGGAGCCAGGTCTGCTGCCGCCGCCCGACCATGACCTGCAACGTCGAGAGGAGCGCCGTGCGGTCGGACGGCTCGACCGGCGCGTCGTCGAGCGCGCGCAGCACCGTGCGGAAATCGCGCGGGAACAGACTCTCCAGGCGCCCGACCGCCGCCGCCAGCGCCTCGCCATCGACCCCCGCGAGCGCGCCGCCCGCGCGCACGGCGAGCAGCAGCGCCAGCGCCTCCTCGAACGAGAACGAGGCGGTCGGCAGGCGCGGCACCTCCTCGAAGAAATAGCCCTCCGCCGAGCGCTGGATCGGGAAGCGCAGGCCGTGCCGCAGCACCTCGAGATCCTTGGTGATCTGGCGCTCGCTGACCTCGTACTGCGCGGCGAGGCGTTTCCGGCTCCACTGGCGCGGCGCGCTCGAGATCCGCCAGATCAGGTCGAGCAGGCGCGTCGTGCGCCGTGTCTCCTGGAGATTCTCCATCTGTTCCCCATGCTTGAAAGCTGTGCCACGGCACCCGCCACCGTAGCATAGCCCCGCGACGGGCACGCTCCGATTCCCGTTGCCACAGGCCCGTTGGGAAAGCGCGCCGCGCAGCACCACCGCCGCATCGAGCCGACGGATGACGCAATACGTTTGTCCAGCTGGTATCTGGAAGAGAGGATAGCACCATGAAGGGGCGATGACAACTGTGGACGTAGAGTGCTTTCGTCCGGGGTCATACCGGCCAAAATTGCTATTGTGCCCGATGCGGACGCGCCGCTAACATGAACACCTATCAGCAGGGTCTGCATGGCGTCCGCGTATAGGGCGGGCGATCGGGCGGGAACCACTGCCTTCCCGATCCCGCGATACGCTGTGAGCGAGTGGATGCGAGCCGTGCGGCACGCGCTCCTCTCGCTCCGGCACAGGCTCCCGGATCGTTGTATGGCACGATCGCTGGGGCCCGCCGGGAAATGCTGTCGCCCCGCTTGCCAAATTGTCACGGTGGGCTTTATCATGGCGCTGCGTTCCGCGCTATCTCATCGTCGGCATGATGCCGCCAGACGCGAGAGGATATCTGCGCCACTGTGGCGTGGGGAAGGTGTCGTCGTGCCGATTGCGATCCCCGAGCAAGCGGTCGCCGCCGGGCTCATCGCCGAGTCCGCCGGGGTGCACAGCAGCCGGACCCTGATGCTGGCGGAGCTGCGCCTGCTCCTCGTCGCGTGCCCGGCGAGCACCGCTGTCGAGGGTTATCGCGCGGCGGTTGTCGAGGAGAACGCGCTGCTGAAGGGGACGGCGACCACCCGCCGCGCGACCTTTAAGTGGGTGCGCCAACTCTACGCGCTCGATCCGGCGCTGCCGGTCTTCGGCGCGTTGCGGCGGCTCTGGGAGGCCGACGCCGCCGGACAACCGGCCCTCGCGCTCCTCTGCGCGACCGCGCGCGACCCGATGCTGCGCGCCACCGCGCCGGTCGTCCTCGGCTGCGCGCCCGGGGAGGAACTGCCCGCCCCACGCCTCGCCGAGGCGATCGAGGTGGCCTTTCCCGGGCGATTCAATGCGGGGACGCTGCGGGCGCTGGGCAGTCATACCGCCTCGACCTGGCAGCAGTCCGGGCATCTCGTCGGCAAGGTGCGCAAGTACCGCGCGCGGGTGCAGCCGACCCCGACCAGCACCGCCTACGCCCTCCTGCTCGGTCACCTCTGCGGCGAGCGCGGCGTGGGCCTTTTCGCGACGCTGTGGGCGCGGCTCCTCGACACCCCGCCGAGCGCGCTCGACGCGCAGGCGTTCGCGGCGGCGCAGCGCGGCTGGCTCGACTATCGGCGGATCGGGGAGATCGCCGACTTCGGTTTCGCGACCTTGCTCACCGTATCCGACGGGGAGGACCATCGTGGCGAGCGTTGAGGCGCTGACCCAGGCCTACGCGCGGTTCGTCGCCCTGCCGTGGGACGGGCGACTGGCGGGGCAGCAGAAGATCTGGTTCGCCCTCTACACCCCCGCCGACGAGCGCCGCCTGCGCGCCCGACTCGGCGCGTTCGAGGTGGCGACGATCAAGGCGGGGCACGGCTGGGCGGGGCACGATCTCACCGACGAGTTCGCCCGCTGGCTCGCCGCGCACGAGTACGGCGAGAGCTTCTTCGAGGCGCCGGAAGATCTGACCGCCGACGCCCTGCGCGACTTCGACGATTTCCTGGCCGCGCGCCTCGGGGCGGCGCTCGACGCGGCGACGCCGGAGACGGTCGTCGCGGTCTGGGGGGTCGCGTCGCTCTTCGGGCTGACGCGCGTCTCGCGCCTGCTGGAGGCGATCAGCGAGCGGGTGCGCGGGCGGCTGCTGGTCTTTTTCCCCGGCGAGCGCGACGGCAGCAACTATCGGCTGCTCGACGCCCGGGACGGCTGGAACTATCTGGCGACGCCGATCGCCGCGCAGGAGGGGGAGGGGCTATGACCGGGCAACTCGGCGGGATGCAGAATCACGAGGTCTTCGCCAAAGACCCGCTCGCCACCACGATCCCGAATCTCGGGGTGGTGAAGGTCACCGAGCCGAACACGGCGCAGGAATGGGCCGTCCTGCGCTACGAGTTGGCGACGTTCGTCTGCGAGGGCGAGTATCAGCGCGGGCTCGAACGGATCCTCGACACCTACCTGAGCAATCTCGGCCAGTCGGCGCAACCGGCGGCCTGGGTCAGCGGCTTCTTCGGCAGCGGCAAGAGCCACCTCGTCCGCGTCCTCGAATACCTCTGGCGCGACACCGCCCTCCCCGACGGCGCGACCGCGCGCGGTCTGGTCGCCCTGCCGCCCGCGATCGACGCCCAACTGCGCGAACTGACGGCGGCGGGGCGGCGCGAGGGCGGGCTGTGGTCGGCGGCGGGGACGCTCGGCGCGGCGGTGGGGGACAGCATCGGCCTCGCCCTGCTGGCGATCATCTTCCGCGCCGCCGGGCTGCCGGAAGCGTACCCGGCGGCGCGCTTCGTCCTCTGGCTGCGGGAGAACGGGATCGAAGGGCGGGTGCGCGCCGAGGTCGCGGGGCAGGGGCGTAGTTTCGCGCAAGAACTCCGCAATATGTATGTCTCGCCGTTCCTGGCGGAAGGGCTGCTCGCGGCGATGCCGGACTTCGCCGCCGATCAGCGCGCGGCGCGCGACACCCTCCGCGCCCAGTACCCGGACGTGAAAGGGATCAGCGACGATGACATGCTGGCGACCCTCGATCAGGTGCTGCGCCTGCAATCGAGCGACGGCAAGCGCCTCCCCTGCACCCTGATCGTCCTCGACGAGTTGCAGCAGTTCATCGGCGACAACGCCGACCGCTCGCTGCGCGTCCAGCAGACGATCGAGGCGTGCTCGGGGCGCTTCGGCAGCCGCCTCCTGGTGGTGGCGACCGGGCAATCGGCGATGCAGGGAACGCCCATGCTGGCGCGGATCGCCGGGCGCTTCACCGTGCAGGTCGCCCTCTCCGACACCGACGTGACCCAGGTCGTCCGCCAGGTCGTGCTGCGGAAGCGCCCCGACCGCGAGGCGGCGCTGGCGACGATGCTGGGCGCGGTCAGCGGCGAGATCGACCGGCAGTTGCGCGGCAGCAAGATCGAGCCGACCGGTGCCGACGCCCCCGCCCTCCCCGCCGATTACCCGCTCCTCCCCGCCCGCCGCCGCCTCTGGGAGCGGCTGCTGCGCGCGACCGATCGCGCGGGCACCTCCGGGCAGTTGCGGAACCAGTTGCGGATCACGCACGAGGCGGCGAGCGCGGTCGCGGCGGCCCCGCTCGGCACGGTCGTCCCGGTCGATTTCATCTACGAGCAACTGAAGAGCAGCCTGCAACAGTCGGGCGTGCTGCTGCCGGACATCGCGGCGATCATCGGCAAGCAGGGGGACGGCTCCGAGGACGGCGACCTGCGCGCCCGCCTCTGCGCGACCATTTTTCTGCTCGGGCAGTTGCCGCGCGACGCCGGGGTGGACATCGGCGTGCGGGCCACGGCGGAGACGCTGGCCGATCTGCTGGTGACCGATCTGCGCGAGGGGGGCGCGAAGCTGCGCGGGCGGATCCCCGGCCTCCTCGCCGGGCTCTTGCAGAACGGCAGCCTGATGCAGGTCGGCGAGGAATACCGCCTCCAGACCCGCGAGGGGGCCGAGTGGACCGCCGAGTTCCGGCAGCGGCAGGCGGCGATCCTGGCCGACCCGGCGCTGATCGCCGACCGGCGCGCGGCGATCCTCAACGCCGGCGTCGGCAAGGAGTTGCAGGGCTTAAAGCTCCTGCACGGCGAGAGCAAGGAGCCGCGCGCGCTCGCGCTGCACTTCGACGCCGAGCCGCCGAAGCGCGACGGCGGGGCGATCCCGGTCTGGGTCCGCGACGAGTGGGCGACGACCGAGCGGACGATCCGCCAGGATGCCCAGGCGGGCGGCCTGGACGACCCCACCGTCTACCTCTTCCTCCAGAAGCGCGGGGCCGACGAGTTCCGCCGGATCATCGCCACCCTCGACGCCGCCACCGCGACCCTGCAAGCGCGGGCGGGGACGGCCAATCTGCGGGAGGCGGAGGAGGCGCGACAGGCGATGGACTCACGCCGCCGCGACGCCGAGACGGCGCTGGGCCTGCTGGTTTCGGGGGTGCTGGCCGAGGCGCGCGTCTTCCAGGGGGGCGGCAGCGAGGTCGCGCTGGGGACGTTGCGGGCCTCGGTCGAGGATGCGGCGCGCTCGTCGCTGGCCCGCCTCTACCCGCAGTACGGGATCGCCGACAAGGCGAAGTGGGAGGCCGTCGTCAAGCGGGCGCGGCAGGGGAACGCCGACGCGCTGGACGAGATCGGCTACAGCGGCGATGTCGGCAATCACCCGGTCTGCGCGCCGCTCGTGGGCTTCGTCGGCGGCTTCGGCAAGCGCGGCAGCGACGTCCGCAAGCAGTTCGCCGCGCCCCCCTACGGCTGGCCGAAGGACGCGATCGACGGCGCGATCCTGACCCTGGTGGCGGCGGGCACCCTGCAAGCCAGCCAGAACGGGGTGGCGGTGACGGCGAAGGGGCTGGACCAGGGGAAGATCGCGGGGGCCGAGTTCCGCAGCGCCGGGCCGGGGCTGACGATCGTGCAGCGGCTGGCGGTGCGCGGCCTCTTGCAGGGCGCGGGCGTCGCCTTCACCGCGAACGAGGAGGCGCAGGCGGTGCCGACCTACGTGCGGCAAATGCTCGATCTCGCCGCCGCAGCGGGAGGCGCGGCCCCGGCCCCCGCCCCGCCGGACGCCGAGCACCTGCACGATCTCGCCGGGCGGGTCGGCAACGACGCGCTGCTGGCGCTCTTCGCCCTGAAAGACCGCCTCGCCGCCGAGCGCGCCGCCTGGACCGCCAGCCGCAGCGGGATCGCCGCGCGCCTGCCGCGCTGGCAAGCCTTGCGCCGCCTCCTGCGCGCGGCGGATGGCCTGCCGATCGCCGCGACCATCGCGCCCCAGGCGGACGCCATCGCGGCGGGACGGCTGCTGCTGGCCGAGCCGGACCCGGTCGCGCCGCTCGCCGCGCAGCTGACCGCCGCCCTACGCGACGCCCTCGGCGCGGCGCACCAGACGTATGACGCCGCCTACTGGTCGCAGCGGACGGCGCTGACCGCGACCGAACAGTGGGACCGCCTGACCCCCGCGCAGCAGGGCGAGGTCGAGCGCGGCAGCAACCTGACCCTGCTGGACGCGCCGCCGGTCGGCACCGAGGCGCAGGTGCTGGCGGCGGTGGAGGCGACCCCGCTGAGCGAGTGGGCCAGCCGCACCGCCGCCCTGCCGGAACACCTGCGCGTCGCCCAACTGACCGCCACTCGCCTGCTGACCCCCGAAGCGGTCAGCCTTAAACTCCCCGCCGCGACCCTGGCGACCGTCGAGGAGGTGGACGCCTATCTTGACCGGGTGCGGGCCATGCTCCTTGAGCGGGTGGCGGCGGGGACGCCGGTGGTGGTGTGAGGGGGACGGCCCTCACCCCGCCGCCTGCGGGCGGCACCCCTCCCCCCATCCGAGGAGAGGGGGAGAGGGACTATCGGCGTCTGTAGCTGCGGTGTGGGCGGGTGGCATTGCGAGCGTGATGCTCCAACCCAGGCCACCAGCGGCCCGGAGCGTCGGCAACGGCGATGGCCCCCTCTCCTAGAATTGGGAGAGGGGGTGGCGAGCGGATGCGAGCCGGGGGTGAGGGCCGTTCCCCTCACGACTCACGACTCACGACTCACGACTCATCACAAAGGAGCACCCCCCATGCCCACCCTCGACAGCGGCCTCCGCAACGCCCTCGACACCACGATCGGACGGGCGCGCGACGAGGCCGAGCGGGCGGCGGCGCGGGCGCTGACGACCCTCGGCATCAACCAGCCCGATTCGCCGCGCCATCTCTCCGACCGGGACCGGGCGCTCTGGCGGCAATTGCGGGCGAAAGGTCGCCAACTCGGCGACCGTGAGCGGATGGACACGCGCCAGGAATTGTCGCGCGCCTGGGCGATCGTGGGCGAGTGCGCCTACGAGCACTGGCACCGGATGCTCTTTGCGCGGTTCCTGGCCGAGAATGGCCTGCTGATCTACCCCGACGCCGGGGTGGCGGTCTCGCTCGCCGACTGCGCGCAGATCGCCGCCGAGTTGGGGATCGCCGACCCCTGGCTCCTCGTGGCGGAGTACGCCGCGCAAATGCTCCCCGGCATCTTCCGCGCCGACGACCCGCTGCTGCACGTCACGCTGGCGGCGGAGGGGCGGCAGGCGCTCGAACGGCTGCTGGAAAGTATTCCCACGGCGGTCTTCACCTCGGAGGATGGGCTGGGCTGGGTCTACCAGTTCTGGCAGTCGCGCCGCAAGGCGGAGGTGAATGCCAGCGGCGCGAAGATCGGCGGGGCCGACATCGCCCCGGTGACGCAACTCTTCACCGAGCCGTACATGGTCCAGTTCCTCCTGCACAACACCCTCGGAGCGTGGTGGGCGGCGCGGCACCCCGACGATCCGCTGGTGGCCGAGCTAGGGTATCTGCGCCGCCTCGACGACGGCACCCCCGCCGCCGGGACGTTCGATGGCTGGCCGTCGCGCGCCGCCGAGGTGACGATCATGGACCCCTGCTGCGGCTCGGGGCATTTCCTGGTCGCGGCGTTCGATCTGCTGCGCCGGATGCGCGAGCGCGAGGAGGGTTTGACGCCCGCCGAGGCGTGCGTGGCGACCCTGCGCGACAACATCCACGGCCTGGAGATCGACGCCCGTTGCACCCAGATCGCCGCGTTCGCGCTGGCGCTGGCCGCGTGGAAGGCTGCGGGCTATCAGGCGTTGCCAGTGCCGCATGTGGCCTGCTCGGGGATTCCAGTGGGTGGGCGGCTGTATGAGTGGACAAGCTTGGCTGGAGAAGATGAAAAACAGAGGACAAACTTAGAAAGGCTATATCATCTCTTTCAAGAAGCAACTGATTTAGGGAGCCTCATCAGCCCCACTAATGTACCGCTCCGGGACCGAATGTTTACTTCCAGCTATGCACAAGTTGCCCCTTTGCTAGCACATGTCCTCCTGAAAGATGAGAGTGCTGATCCAGCAACGTCTATATTCGGATGGGCCGCCCAAGGAGTAGCAGGAGCTACTACACTACTGGCAGATGTTTATACCCTTGTCACAACAAATGTACCTTATCTTGGTCAGAACAGACAAAATAGTTGCTTGAAGCAGTATTGCGAGCGTTACTATCCGGAGTCAAAGGCCGATCTCGCCACCGCGTTTATCGAAAGAGCGATCCAATTTGCTGCGCTTGGTGGTACATGCAGCTTAGTAGCGCCCCAGAATTGGCTCTTCCTTGGATCGTACAAAAGACTTCGATATCGGATTCTTCATTCTCAAACGCTAAACCATATTACCCGATTAGGAACAGGGGCGTTCGACATGATTTCTGGCGAGGTTGTGAATGTTGTTTTATCGATAACAACGAATATTGAGCCGCAGCGTGAAGCCACTATGACAAGCCTTGATGTTTCCAGTTCGAAAAACACCCACGATAAGGCAAGTTCATTATGCAAATTCCCAATTCATGCTGTTGCCCAAAGTGAACTGTTACGCAATCCCGATGGGCGAATATCTATAGGTATAATCGATACGAGCCTACCGCTGCTATCGAAATATGCAGACAGTTACTGGGGAATCGGCTCAGGCGATTCTGCACGATTCGCAAGGCAATTCTGGGAAGTGAGAAACGTGGGAGGTGATTGGGAATTGCTTCAAGTTACATTTTCTCCCACTCGTCCATATATGGGGCGAGAACAGATCTTATTTTGGCAGAATGGGAGTGGACAGCTGTATCAATTAGCTGAAGAGCTGAAAGAACGGCTTAAGAATATTTGGCGGCGTGGCAGTGAAGCTTGGGGGAAATCAGGCGTCGTCGTTAGCCAAATGGGAAGTCTATCTGCGGCTCTATACAGTGGAGAGATATTCCAGAACGGTGTCGCAGCCATTGTCCCCAAGGACCCTATCCATCTTCCTGCCATCTGGGCTTTCTGCTCGTCACAGCAGTTTGCTGTAGAGGTTCGCAAGATTGACCAAAAAATGAGCGTCACCAATGCCACGCTCGTTAAAGTCCCCTTCGACCTCGCCCGCTGGCAAGCCGTCGCGGACGCCGCTGGCCCGCTGCCCGAACCGTACTCCGACGACCCGACCCAATGGCTCTTCCACGGCGACCCGGCCCGCGCGACCGCGCCGTTACAGGTGGCGCTGGCGCGGCTGCTCGGCTACCGCTGGCCACAGAACGAGGAGGATGGGCTGCGCCACTTCGCGGACGAGGATGGCGTCGTCTGCCTCGATGCGGTCGCGGGGGAGCCGCCCGCCGCCGAGCGGCTGCGCGCGATCCTCGCGGCGGCCTGGGGCGAGCGGTGGTCCCCCGCCGTGGGGGAGCGGCTGCTGACCGAGGTCGGCTTCGGCGGACGGGGGCTCGACGCCTGGCTACGCGACGGCGCGGGCTTCTTCAAGCAGCACTGCGCCCTCTTCCACAATCGCCCCTTCCTCTGGCAGATCTGGGACGGGCGACGGGACGGTTTTTCCGCGATCGTCAACTACCACGCGCTCGACGGGCGCAAGCTCGACCGCCTGATCTACACCTACCTCGGTGCCTGGATCGCCCAGCAGCGCGCCGACGCCGAGGCGGGAGTAACAGGAGCGGACCTTCGGCTCGGCGCGGCCCAGGCGTTGCAGAAAAAGTTGATCGCGATCCGCGAGGGCGAGCCGCCGTACGACATCTACGTGCGCTGGAAGTCGCTCGATCGGCAGCCGCTCGGCTGGCAGCCGGACCTCAACGACGGCGTGCGCCTCAACGTGCGCCCGTTCGTCATGGCCGGGGTGCTGCGCGCCAAATTCACCGTGAATTGGAACAAAGATCGCGGCCACAACCCCGACAACTCCGAGCGCCTCAACGATCTGCACCTGACCCGCGCGGAGCGGGAGGCGGCGCGGGCGAATGTGGGAACAGGGACGGTATGAGGGGCCGTTACACCGGGCGCAGCCAATTTTCCTGCATCAGATAGGGAACTGGCGAGAAGTCGCGGTCGGTCGTGAGGAGGGTGAGATCGTAATGGAGCGCCACCGCCGCGATGAGTGCATCAACCGTTGCGAGTTGGCGACCACGGCGGCGCAATGCGAGTTGCAACGTCGCCGCCGCAGCGCCATCGGTTTCGTCTGGGATGTAGCACGGAACCAGCGGCTGGAACCGCGCCCATTCAAGGCGATTCTGGAGCGCTCGTGGCAAGAGGCTGATCCCGAAGAGGGTTTCGGTCAGGGTCGGGACGCAGATCGCGAAGGTGTCCCCTGCCGCCATCCGCGCCCGTACTTGCCGCCGCAAAGGATGGCCGCGCGTGACGAGCGGGGACGCATGATTCGTGTCGAGCAGATAGGCGACCATCGCGCGTCAGGCTCGTCCTTCGGCGCGGTCGTCGGCCCGCGTCAGCGCCGCCATCTCCCCCTCGACCTTCGCCCACGCCTCCTGCCAGGCGGCGAGATCGAAGCTTTCGTCCGCAGGGTCATCGTCCAGGGCCGCGAGCAAGGAGCCGTGCGCCGGGCGCAGGGCGGCGGGGTTCGGCGCGGCGGCGCGGATGTCAGCCACCACCGCTTCCAGATCGGGCAGATCGTCGAGCAGCCCGGCCCGCAGAATATCGAGCGCCACGTCTTCTGCCGAACGGTGCTGCGCGTCGGCGGCACGCCGGAGCGGTGTCTCCAGGTCGTCAGGCAGCGTGATGATCATCTCCATCGCGGGGACCTCCTGTGTCGCGGGTGGTCAGGGCACCGCGCCGCGAGTATCGTAGCGCGAAGCGGTGCGGTATTGCCAGGGGGGCCGGGGCGCACGGCCCGATGCGCCCAGATCGCCGGCAATCTGAGAGGGATCAGCCGATGACCGAGACAACAACCGTGCTGAACGCCCTGCTGACCGCCCTGCGCGCCGCCGCGAGCTTCAACGCCCACGAGCAGACCCCGCCCGCCGCCGTCCTCTGGACCGATGGCGAGCGGCGCTGGGAACCCTTGCTGCCGCGTCTGCGCGCCGCGACCGCCGCGGCAGGGTTGCCCTTCCTCGCCCTCGGCCCCTACGCGCCCGATGAAGGGAGCGGCCCCGCGATCTGGCTCCGCTGCCGGATCGCGCGGGCGTTGCCGGAGGCCGGCTGGCCCGCCGACGTCGTGCCGATCCTCTACCTCCCCGGCGTCAGTCGCCCGGCGCTGCGCGCGGTGGAGGAGTGCCCGCGTCACTTGCAGCCGCTGGCGGAGTTGCAGTACCGGGGCGTCTTCTGGAGCCATCGCAACGGCAAGGACTGGACCCCCACCGCCTTCCTCGCCAACGCCGACGGCGGGCTCGGCCTGACCGTCGCGACCGATGGCGCGACACGGGAGGCGATCGAGCGGTCGCTGCCCCGGCTGGCCGATCGGTCGGTCGCCGCCTTGCGCGCCGCCGCGCCGCTCGGGGCCGACTACTTCCGCGAGCTGATGCAGCCCGACCCGACCCGCACCCTGCTCGACTGGCTGGACGCCCCCGCCGCCACCCGCGCCGCGATCGACGACGGTGCCTGGGCCGCGTTCCGCGAGATCTGCCGCGCGCGGTACGACTTCGACCCGGAGCGGGATGGCGAGGTCGGCGGCGCGGCGAAGCTCGGCGAGCGGGACGGCGCGTGGTCCGACGCGTGGCGGCGGCTGGCCGAGGCCCCCGCGCGCTACGACGCGATCCCCGAACTCCTGCGCCGCGCCGCGCCGCGCCAACCGACCCTCCCCGGCCTCGGCGCGACCCCGCGCCACCCCGACTCCTGGCCGCAGATCAACGACGAGCGCGAGGACGCCCTGCGCGCCGCCCTCGCCGCCCTGCACGAGGGTGACCCCGAGGGGGTGCGACTGGCGGTGCGCGCCCTCGAAGCGGAGCACGGTGCGCGGCGGGGCTGGATCTGGGCGACCCGTGGCGAGGCCCCGCTGGCCGGGGCGCTCCCCGCGCTGGTGCGCCTCGCCGACGCCACCGTGACCCCACTCGGCGGCGCGACGCCCGATGCCGTCGCGCAGGAGTACACGACGCGCGGCTGGCAGGCCGACGCCGCCCTGCTCGACGCCCTCGCCGCCGTGGTCCGCACCGCCGACGTCCTCGCCGTCAAGAGCGCGACCCGTGCCCTCTACGGCGTCTGTCTGCGGACGAGCGCAGAGGCGTTCCAGGCGGCGGCGGGGGCGCACCCCTTCCCCGCGCCGCCGCTCCCCGGCGCGAGCGCGACCCCGCCGCAGGGCGGGCAATGCACCCTCTTCGCCGATGGCCTGCGCTACGACGTCGGCCAGCGCCTCGCCGCGCGGCTGGCGGCGCGCGGGCTGACCGTCGCGGGCGGCTGGGCCTTCGCCGCCGTCCCCAGCGTCACCCCCACCGCCAAACCGGCGGTGTCGCCGGTCGCGCCGCTGCTCGGCCCCGGCCCCGACTTCACCCCCGTCGTCCGCGCGGGCGGCGCGAAGGTGAACGTCGAGGTCTTGCGCCGGACCCTCGAAGAGGCCGACTACGCGATCCTCCGCGACGAGGAGACCGGCACCCCCGGCCCGACCGCCGCCGCCTGGTCGGAGTACGGTCGCATCGATCGCCTCGGCCACGCCGAGCAGTCGCGCCTCGCGGGGCGGATCGCCGGGGAGGTCGACGCCCTCGCCGAGCGGGTCGCCGCCCTCCTCGACGCCGGGTGGCAGTCCGTGCGGATCGTCACCGATCACGGCTGGCTCCTGCTGCCGGGCGGCCTGCCGAAGGCCGAACTCCCGCTCGCCAGCACCGAGGCGCGCAAGGGGCGCTGCGCCCGCCTCCGGCCCGCCGCCGATCCGGGCGGGCACCAGACCCTCCCCTGGCGCTGGGACGCGGGCGTGCGGATCGCCTTCGCCCCCGGCATCGCCTGCTACGAGGCGGGCAAAGAGTACGAGCACGGCGGCCTCAGTCCCCAGGAATGTGTCGTCCCCGTCCTCACCGTCACCGGCAGCGCCACCCCCGCCGCCACCGTCACGATCGCCGCCGCGCGCTGGACCGGCCAGCGCTGCCGGATCAGCGTGGTCGGCGCACCGCCCGGCGCGACCCTCGACCTCCGCACCAAGGCCGCCGACCCCGCCACCTCGATCGCCGTCGCCGCGCGCCCGATCGCCGCCAGCGGCCCGACCGCGCTCGTCGTCGAGAACGAGGACCTCGCGGGCACCGCCGCCTTCATCGTCGCCCTCGACGGCGCGGGCCGCGTCCTGGCGCAGCAGATGGCGATGGTCGGCGGGGAGGAAGGATGAGCATGAATGACACGAGGATGACTTACCGCGACATCGAGCTTTTCGCCCACTATGCTGGCGCGGAAGTTGAGCGCTGGCAAGAGTTGATCGGCCAAGGGGTGACTCACGCGAACCTCGGTCGGGGCACGATCATCGGGGTTGAGCCTGGCACGTCGGGAGTGCAGATGAAGATCCGCTTCATCGACAGCGACAAGCCGTCCCACACCTACTTGCACCACCAACTCAGCAACGAATCACTCTTCCCAGGGTTGGCCATAACGCTCGGAGATGAACGGCGCGAGCAGCTTCGCACCGACTTGCAGCAGGCCGATCGAAAAAACGCCGCGGCTAATGAGCGACGGCGATTAGCGCAAGCCTCCGCGCAGTCACAGCGAGCGAAACCCTCGCCGAGCGCCAGCCGCCCGCATAAAGTGCCAACGGAGGCGCTGCGGGACGTCCTCTCCGTCCCGACAGGCAACACCCATCGATACATCATCGACTACGAGGTCCACGCCCATCCCTTGTCGTACTCGTACCGGACCACGCGATACATCACCTTCAGGATGGCTGGGGGGAGGATGTGGAAGATCTACGATCTCGGGCGAGCGCAGATCTTCTCGCTGAACCCTCACGCTCCAGTTGCCGTGCGCGAACGTATCATTGCAACATTACCGATCACCGATGCCGAGAAACAGCGGGTACACGGCTATTTCGCCGATCGCATGAACGGCGGGCATTTTGAGAAAGAATACAACGAAGATTTCACATTCTACGTGTTGCCAGCTGACGGCAATATCGACTTACCGCATCGCCCCCATCGCGCACAGCCAATCCAAAACCACACCTATTTCGATCTCGATGAACTCGTGCGGGGTGAGACGATCGTGCGGACACTGACGGACAAGGGGATAGAGCGATGAGTGCTCTACCATGTCGGCGTCGGTAGACAAGTAAACGGAGAAGCGACGTGGAACTCGACACGCTCGATCGGCTCGCGGCGGACGCCTTCGACGGCTACATCGTCCGCAAGGATCTCGCCCGGCGCTTCAAGGGGCAATACCCGGTGCCGACCTATGTCGGGGAGTTCCTGCTGGGTCGCTACTGCGCCAGCACCGACGAGGACGAGATCGCCGAGGGCTTGCAGATCGTCGAGCGGCAGATGCGCGAGCGGACGATCCGCGCGGGCGAGGACGAGCTGTTCAAGGCGCAGGCACGGCAGCAGGGCTCCGTGAAGGTGATCGACCTGATCACCGCCCGCCTCGACGCCAAGACCGACTCCTACCTCGCCACCCTCCCCGGTCTGCGGCTGGACAAGGTGGAGATCGCCGACGCGCTCGTCCACGACAACCAACGGATGCTGACCGGCGGCTTCTACGCCGAGATCACCGTCGGCTACAGCGCGGTCGCCGGGGAGGATGACGAGCGCGCCAGCGGGGCCTTCGCCATCACGGCGTTGCGCCCGATCCAGCTCTCCAAGCGCGGCGTCCTCGACGATCTCAGTCGCGGGCGGGCGGCGTTCGACACCGAGGGATGGAAAGGCCTCCTCCTCCGCAGCGTCGGCTTCGAGCCGACCGCCCTCTCGCCGCGCGCCCGGGACATCCTCCTCCTGCGGATGGTGCCGTTCGTGGAGCGCAACTACAACGCGGTCGAGCTCGGGCCGCGCGGCACCGGCAAATCGCACCTCTACCAGCAGGTCTCGCCGTACGCCCACCTCGTCTCCGGCGGCAAGGCAACCGTCGCGCGGATGTTCGTCAACAACGCCAACGGGCAGCGCGGCCTCGTCGCGCAGTACGACGTCGTCTGCTTCGATGAGGTCTCCGGCGTCTCCTTCGATCAGAAGGACGGCGTCAACATCATGAAAGGCTACATGGAGTCGGGCGAGTTCAGTCGCGGGCGCGAGAGTATCCGCGCGGACGGCTCGATCGTCCTGGTCGGCAACTTCAACGTCGATGTCGCGCACCAGCAGCGGGTCGGCCACCTTTTCGGCCCGCTCCCCCCGGAGATGCGCGACGACACCGCCTTCATGGACCGCATCCACGCCTATTTCCCCGGTTGGGACGTGCCGAAGCTGAGCGGCGACCTCTTCACCGATCACTTCGGCCTTGTCAGCGACTTCCTCTCCGAGTCCTGGGGCCGCCTGCGCGCGCAGAGCCGGATGAACGCGATCCTGGGACGGGTGCAGTACGGCGGGCGCTCAGCGGGCGCGATACCACGGCGGTCAACCGCACCGTCAGCGGCCTCCTTAAGTTGCTGCACCCCGATCCGGAGACGACGATCCCCGACGCGGACCTGGAGTGGGCCGTGCGCCTGGCGCTGGAGTGTCGGCGGCGGGTGAAGGAGCAGCAGAAGCGGGTCGGGGCGGCGGAGTTCCGCAACACCCATTTCAGCTACAGCCTCGGCGTGGAAGGCGTGGAACGCTTCGTGACGACGCCGGAGTTGCAGAGCGAGGACCAGATCGGCACCGATCCGCTGCCACCCGGCCAGGTCTGGGCGATCAGTCCCGGCGGCGTGGACGACACGACCGGCCCCGGCCTCTACCGGATCGACGCCAACGAAGGTCCCGGCTCCGGCGTGCGCATCCTCAACCGCCCCGCGCCCGCCGCGTTCAGCGAGAGCGTCCGCTACGCCGAGCAGAACCTGTATGCCCGCAGCCGGGAATTGGTCGGCGACCACGATCCGCGCGCGCGCGAATTCAACATCCAGCTGCGCGCCTTCGGCGTCGCCCGCGAGGGGAGCGCCCTCGGCCTGCCCGCCTTGCTCGCCCTCTGCGGCGCATTGCTGGGCAAGAGCCTCAAGGGCGGCCTGGTGGCGGTCGGCGGCCTCAACTCTCGGTGGCGCGCTCGACCCGCTCTACAACGCCGTCAGCATCGCCGAGCTGGCCGTCGAGAAGGGCGCGGCGATCCTGCTCCTCCCCGTCTCGGCCCGCCGCCAGCTCAACGACCTCTCCGACGACATGGCGACGAAGATCAGCGTCCTCTTCTACGCCGACGCGCGCGACGCGCTCCTGAAGGCGCTCGGCGACTAGGGACACACTAACCGGTATCCCGATGGCGAAGCGCCGTCGCGCCAGGAGCGGCGCGCGACCCGTAATGGAGTCACGGCGCACAGGGGAGACTCGCTGCCCGTAGCCCCGAGACACGATCATCGCCCGCGACGAAGAAGCGCGCGTCGGCGTTCGGCATCGGATCGCAAGCGCGAGTCAAGTAGTTGTTGTCGTCGAAGAGAGGGCGGAAAGCCATACCACGAAATTCGATCAAGGGGAGTGCTGCGAGAATGCTTCGGGGGTGCGGCCATCTGGTCGTATCCCGCAGGGAGCGGGGGGCGCGATTGATCAGCGATGGTGAAGATTGGAAAGTCGGACGACGCGAAGCCGCCCCGGACGTGATGAAGCGTGGACGGAGACGATTGAGGGGTAACGGGCGGGATTTCATATTCGGCCGCGGAGCGGTATTCGTAATCGTGGAGCCGTCGAATGGATCGACGAAGTAGCGTGGTAGATACGCTTAGAGGCCGTTTCATAACCCCATAAACCAAAAGAAAAATGGCGTGATTGCTACAGACTTAAGGCGCATCGTAGGGTTATGAAACGGCCTCTTAGTTCCTGCAAGGCTGCGCGTTGGCAGCAGACCCCGGAAGAGGGCTACCCCGATCCAGGTCAGCTTGGTGTCGTGGATCGTGGCGAAGAGCGGGTCGTCGGGCAGGAGGCTGTCCCGCCGCTGCTTCGCCCGCGCCGCGCCCGGGTCGAGGTAGCGGTTGACGAGCCGCTGGGTGTAGCGCGAGAGCTGCACCGCCCGACTGTCGCCCCCTTCGGGCTGTTGATCCGCACCGTGCCGGTCCGGCGGTCGTACTCGTCGATCGTGATCGAGCACAATTCCTCGGCGCGCACCAGGGTGTCCACGAGCGCGTAGATGCGGACGAGATCGGAGAGCTGCTCGTAGCGGTCCTCGTCGTAGTGGCGGGAGATCTGCTTCAGGATATCGACAGCCCATTCCGGTTTCCGCATGGTAGCGCCCTTTTCGCTGTCCTGGTGCGGAATCGCCGTGTCGCCCCGTGTCGCCAACAGCCCCCGAAAGTCGCCCCATGTCGCCTCTACTACTCACCAAACTACTCACCAGTTGGGCGTTTGAGGTGAGGGGAACACAATCGTCGCTGGGATTCGGACATGCCGCTCCAACGCGTCCGATCGCGCCTGCAAGACCGCACGGAGGTGAACGTGAGACAGCCCTGTCGACCCGTGTCGCGCGCTGTCGGGAACGGCTTCCCGGCGCGAAAAACGGCGAGGTGCCATTTCACTCAGAATCCTCCGCTGTCCCCCGTTATCGCCCCAATTGCATCAGAAACTGCATTACATACGAGACTCGTTCTTGTAGGTACTGCGTGGCGAAGTGCGCTTATCTGCCGGTGTTGAACGCCATCCGCCGATCGCTCGGACCGCCGTGGCGGCGACGCTGGTTGCGAAGGTGGCCCGCCTGCGACAAATCAGAAGCCGGCCCGCTCTGTCATGGCGTGCCCATGCCGCGCCAAGTCGCCCACTGCCGTTGAAACTGCCGCGCACACCACCGCGCTGCGCGCGCCGATGAACGCCATCGGTGCCCGCTCCGCAGCCCGGGCTCAGCCGATGGCGAGGGTGTCACGATCGGTCCGTAGGCGGTGTCTTCTTCTCCCGCTGTCGTCCCCCGCCCCGCCGCTTCATGGTCGGTGACCTCCTGCGCCGCCGACAAGAGGGCAGCGACCTGCGCGCGGTCCTGAGCGTCCGCAGATTTCTTGTCGTCGGGATACCCGCCGACTATGCGCCCCTCATCAGCGCGGTGGTAGCCCAAATGAGCAGCGACAGGAGTCGTCTACGCGCAAGGTGTATTAGCGGGCATAAATAGACTTGATCGGTTCACACACCGAATGTCCGTAGGCGATTGCCTCGTCGAGAGTCAGCATTTTCCCCGCAGCCTCGGCTCCTGCGAACGCTTCTTCGCTCAGTCGCGCGCGCACAGCGCCGATAGCCCGCTCATAGAGCGCGCGATCCGGCTGGTAGTAGGTATGACCGCGCACGCCGACAATCGCAGCAAGGCTATCGGCAGCCCCGAGTAGCGTTGCCGCCGCCTGGGCCTGACCTTGCAGGCCAACAACGACGGCGAGTCCTTCCAAGATATACGCGACGTTCGCCCGATCCCCGATCTCCCGCGACGGTTGCAACCCCTGCACGAAGCGGCGCGCCGCCTCATCGTACCGACCGCCGGCGAGGGCGAGCTGCGCGAGATTGAAGAGGGCGTTGCAAATACCGAGCCTATCTCCCAGGCTCCGGCCATACGCTAGCCCCTCGTTGAACCGGCGCTCGGCACCGTCGTGATCGCCAGCGAGGTGCAGCGCGGTACCGATCCAACTGCACGCCTGTGCGGCCATCCCGTTGGCCCCCGCCGCGCGGGCGAGGGCCCGCACCGCCTCAAGGCGTTCCACGGCTGCCTCGTATTCGCCGCGCTTCGTCTCGAGCAGCCCAAGTCCCGTCTGGGCCATCGCCTCTGCTTCCGCCTCCCCACCGAGCTGTTCCGCGAGTGCCAGCAGGTCGAAGGCATATCCCTCGACCGCCGCGTCATCAGCCTCGACAAGTGCGGTGGTGAGCGCGGCCATCAGCGTACGGGTTTGGAGGTATGGCGGGAACTGCCCCTGGAATGTCAGTATCTGCGCCATCCATCGCCGCCCCTCGCGCTGGTAGCCACGGATCCACCAGAAGACTTCCAGCGCCCAGCCCAGGCGCCCCGCGATCTCGGCCTCGCCTACGGCCAGCGACCAGGTCAACGTCGCGCGCAGATTGTCGTACTCCCGATCGAGTTGCGCGAGCCACACAAGCTGGTCTTGGCCACGGACCCTGGTACGGGCTGCCTCGGCGAGTGCGAGCAAAAAAACTAGGGCGGCAAACCTGCCCTGCGGGTGGTAGACTGCGCGCCTGACGTGTCGTCCCGGTCATTGAGGAGGCATCGATGGCGCGCCATGTCGCCCGACCCGCCGCCCCGCGCCG
>JAABUN010002242.1_pt1 | contig 35567 bp, 29 predicted proteins | sample 5559311 | NCBI WGS metagenome assembly JAABUN01 (sample SAMN10711877, study PRJNA513370) | rock metagenome | isolation source: Antarctica rocks | place: Antarctica: Victoria Land, Siegfried Peak sud | reverse complement strand
GGTCGTGTTGCCAGAGAAGGCGTATTCTCTGGCAAACCAGTGGCCGCCAGCACCTCGCATCGCACGGGACGCCGAGCGCCGTCTCATGCCTTATCCCGGTTTGCTGTTCCAATGATTGTCAGACCCCTACATCAGGCCGGGGATCTTCATCCCGCCGGTCAGCGCGGACATCTTCTGTGCGGAAAGCTCCTTCGCCCGCTCCATCGCGTCGTTGATCGCGACGAGCAAGAGGTCTTCCAGCGTCTCGATGTCCTCAGGGTCCACGACCTCGGCCTTCAGCTTGATCGCCTTCAGCTCTTGCAGCCCGGTGACTTCCACGCTCACGGCGTCGCCCCCGGCGCTGCCAGTGACGATCGTCTCGCCGAGTTCCTCCTGAATCTTCGCCATCCGCGTCTGCATCTGCTGGATCATCCGCATATTCGGCTGCATCGCGCGCTCCTTTTCTCCATCGTTCAGAAAACCCGCGCGGCCACCTGGCGGGCGGGATCGCACCCTGGTGGATGCAGGCAGTATAACAAACCCACGCCTCGGCCCTTGCGTGTTGCTTGCCGCCCATCGCGGCAGCGACTAGACTGCTCGAGGGTGCGACGATGTGGTCGCCGACAAGCAGAAGGTGGGCAGGGGATGCGCTGGCCGAATAGCCCGCCGGGTGGGACGCTTGCGCGCCCGTGGGCCGCTGTCGCCGCGCGCGGTGAGGGGCGCGCGATCGATCGCCTCGCCGGGCCGATCATCGCCGACGGTCTTTTCGCCACCGCGCTCGAACTCACCAATCTGGCCCTGCTCGGTCGGCTCGGCACCATCGTCCTCTCCGGCGTCGGCGCGGCGACACAACTGATCCAGCTGGTGATCGCCGTGATCACCGGCGCGAGCGTCGGCGGGATGGTCCTGGCGGCGCAGTCGCGCGGCGCGCGCGATCTGCGCGGGACGGGCCAACTGGTCGGACAGACGCTGCTCATCGGCCTCGCGATCGGCGTGGCGCTCGGCTTGCCGGCCTTCCTGTTCGCCGATCCGCTCCTGCGCCTGATCGGCGCGAGCGAGCCGGTGGCGGAGGTGGGGCGGATCTATCTGCAATTCGCCGGGCTCTCCTTCCCTGGGTTGGCGCTGATGACGGTGGCCGCCGCCGTGCTGCGCGGCCTCGGCAACAGCCGCACGCCGATGGTCGCCACCGGCCTGGTCAACGTGATCAACATCAGCATCGCCGCCTTCCTGATCTTCGGCCCGCCCCAACTCGGCGTGGCGGGCGCGGCGGTCGCGGCGGCGGCGGCGCGCACGCTTGGGGCGGCCTTTCTGCTGGGCGTGATGGTGCAGTCCGGCCTGTTACGTGGTGCGCGCTGGAAACCTGAATTCACGCTGATCAAGCGCATCCTGGGGATCGGCCTCCCCGCCCTCGGCGAGCAGCTGATCCTCAATTTCGGCCTGCTCGGTTATGGCCTGATCGCGCTCCAACTCGGCACGACCCTCTTCGCCGCGCAGCGCGTCGCGCTGACGCTGATCGGCCTCGCCTGGATGCCCGCGTTCGGCTATGGCGCGGCGATCACGGCGCTCGTCGGGCAGGCGATCGGCGCGGGCGAACCGGCGCGCGCCCGCATCCTCGCGCGGGTCGGCGCGATCCACGCGATGGGGTGGATGACCGGGCTGGCGGTCGTCTGCTTCGTCGTGGCTGATCCGTTGGTCGGTCTCTTCACCACCGACCCGGCGGTGCAGGCCGCCGCCGCGACCGGCCTGCGCGTCCTCTGTCTCGGCCAGCCCTTCTGGGGCCTGGGACAGGTCTATGCCGGGGCGCTGCGCGGCGTCGGAGATACCCGTTTCCCGATGCTCTCCACGAGTATCGGGGTCTGGATCGTGCGCCTGCCGGTCGCGTGGTTCTTCTGCCTCGCGCTCGGCCTGGGGTTGCCGGGCCTGTTCATCTCGAATAGTGTGGACGCCGCGACCCGGTCCTTGCTCGTGACTGTTCGCTTCCTGCGCTCGCGGTGGCAAGAACGGGTGGTAGCGGGCGGCGGATGCGGAGCGAACAAGAACGGGCGCTCGCTGAGCGCGGAACGAACGAGGAGGAGGATATGGCGGCGCTGACCGGATTACGATTGACCCCGGCCTATCACGAGCGCGTCTGGGGCGGCCAGCACCTGCGCGCCGCCGCGCCGCCGATCGGCGAGGCCTGGATCGTCGATGAGCACGATCGGGTCGCGGAGGGGCCACAGGCGGGGCGCACCCTCGGCGAACTGGCGACGGAGTGGGGGGAGGCGCTGCTCGGTCGCGTGCCGATCGGGCGCACCGGAACGCGTTTCCCGCTGCTGATCAAGCTGCTGGACGCGGCGGATTGGCTCTCGGTGCAGGTTCACCCGAACGACGAGGAAGCGATCAGGCTCGAAGGTCCGGGGCAGTTCGGCAAGACCGAAGCCTGGCACATCATCGAGGCCGCCCCGGACGCACAGATCATCTGCGGCCTCCGCCCCGACACCACGCGCGAGGCGTTCGCCCAGGCGATGCGCGACGGCACCGTCTCCGATCTGTCACGCTACCTCGACGTGGCGGTGGGCGACACGGTCTTCATCGGCGCGGGGACGGTCCACGCCCTCGGCCCCGGTCTCCTCCTCTACGAGGTGCAGCAGACCTCCGACATCACCTATCGGGTCTTCGACTGGAATCGTCCGCAATCGGCGGGGCGCAAATTGCACATCGCGCAATCCGAGGCGGTGGCCGATCCGGCGATCGTGGGCGCGGTGCAGCCCCGCCCGACGGACACCGAGGCGGTCGCCACGCTCGTCAGTTGCCCCTACTTCACGCTGGATCGCCTGCTCGGCGTGGCGGGGCCACTCGACGCCGATACCGAAGGGCGGTCGTTCCACGCGCTGACGACCATCGTCGGCACCGCGCGGGTCGCGGGCGAGGGGTGGACCTACGACGTGGGCCGCTTCGAGACAGTCGTGGTCCCGTCCTCCTGCGGCACGTACCGGGTGACCCTGTCGCCGGATGGGCAACTCCTGCGCTCGCGCGTCGCCTGAACCGGGCGGCTGCGGGGCGTGACGAGCAGCGATGTGACTGCCACGGCGACCATGCTTCGATCGGGTTGATTATGCGGCGCATCGTCGTCATCGGCACGAGCGGCGCGGGAAAGAGTACGCTGGCGGCGGCACTCGCCACGCGCCTCCGATTGCCACAGATTGAGCTGGACGGGCTCCACTGGGGGCCACAATGGACCCCGGTGGGACGCGACATCTTCCGGGCGCGCGTGGCGGCGGCGGTCGCCGGGGAGTGCTGGGTCGCCGCCGGGAACTACGGCGTGGTACGCGATCTCCTCTGGCCGCGCGCCGACGCGCTCGTCTGGCTCGATTACCCGCTGGCGTTCAACTTCTGGCGACTTACGCGGCGCTCGCTGCGGCGCATCGTGACGCGCGAGGAGTTGTGGTCCGGGAACCGCGAAACGTTCCGCAGCCAATTCCTGAGCCGCGATTCGGTCTACGTCTGGGCGGCGCGGAGTCACGCCCGCCATCGCCGCGAATTCGCCGCGCTCCTCGCCGACCCGGCCTACGCTCACCTCGCTGCGATGCGCCACGCTTCCCCGCGCGACACGGCGCGCTGGCTCGCCACGCTTGCTGTCAGCAACCGGTAGATTGTATGCAGTAATGCGTCGTTGGTTTGTCGCGCCATAGCTACAGAGTGATGTACCGTGTTAAAGGTGGAACGGCCAGGGATAGAGCATCCCTGACCGTGCCCGCTCGCCGCCCGCGCGTCAACCGCGCGGTACCGTCGTCTGCTCGTGGCGGGGTTCACATCCCCGACTTGGATCTACATAGCTCTAAGTGCCGATGCTTTCCAAACCAGGGACGTGTGGGCACCATTGCCCGACCCCGCGCCCGCCGATACCGGGCGGTCAGCGTGTCAGGCCGTATTGTTCGGGGGCGGAGTTCAGGCATTCCGCGATGCGGTGGCAGGCCACCCGCAATGCCCGTTCGACCCCCCAGGAGGTGTGGAACGCCGTCATACGCACACCGATATCGTCGATCGATTCGCCCTGGGCGTACCAGAAGACGATGCGTGTGAGGCGTTGCTGGTAGTGGAACGGGCAGTGGACCACGTCGGGAATTCGCGGCATCCATTCGTCCGAACGCGCGACGCAACGGCTTACCGCACGACCGCGCTCGGTACGGCCACCTTCGCGCAGCAAGATTTGCACCTCGCGCGCGGAGAAGCCTGCCGTACGGATCAGCCAACCCTGTGGCCCGATCGGGAGGAGGCGTGGATTAATCGGTCGTGGACTCAAGTTCATGGCGCGCACCTCTCCGAACGCAGAGCCGAAGCCCCAGACCGTGACCGTTGCCGGCCTGCCCGATCCTGTTCTGTGCGCTTCGCGGACGCCTACGAGGTTAGCTGTCGGGTTCGGGCGGGAAGCGATGAATGCGCCCTATGCACCAGGGTCGGACGGTGCAATTCACCCCAAACTTATGGGTCCCCCATCCAGCCATTGCGGCGGCTGGCTCGGCGTGGAAAGTCGAGAGCGCTCCGCAGTGTCGCCCCAGTCTGTAGCCCGCTCAACGGTGAGCGAGGCACGATTAAACTCCCAACTGGATCATAGCAGATCGAGCGTCCTGCCGCTACCCTGGCGAGGGCGTTTTCGATAGACCCTTCCGGTAGGCGTATGCGCCGCGTGGCGCAAATGCGGGCCGAGTTCCCGCGCCTACTGCCCGCCGGGATCCGCGACATCGTTGCCGAGGACGATCAGGATGTCCGCGCCCCCCGGCGGGCTCCCGGTGGCGTGTTGCACGACGCTCTCGGTCAGCCCGAGCGCCTTCGCCGCCAGGATCGCGGTGTCGGCCTTGCCCCATTCGTAGATGACCGTCTGGGCCATCGGCAGCTCTACCCCGGTCACCGTAGCAGTGTTCACGGTCACGCCGGTGAAGCCACGCGCCTTGAGTCGGTCCGTGGTGCGGGCGGCGAAGCCGGCACGGAGGGTGCCGTTCTGCACCGAGATCTTCGCGGTGGCGTCCGGGGTGGGCGTCGGCACGGTCGCCCCGGCGTTCGGGACGATCTGGCGGACGCGCGCACGGATCGCGCTCCAGTCCCCGATCAGGTAGTACGCGCCGTCGTCGCCGACCTTCCCGACGAGCAAATCCTCAAGGGTGATCGAGCGTATCCCGCCATCGGGGATCGACAGACCGAGATTGGCGAGTTGCGCGATCTGCTGCTGCTGGAGATCGGTCCTGACCGCGCCGCCCAATACGTCGAGGAGTTTGTAGAAGTTCTGGATCAGGTTGCCTTTTAGCGCTTGTTGCCGCAGGGCCAGGATGACCTCCTGCTGCCGCCGCGAGCGCCCGAAGTCGAGGTCGGCGTGGCGGGTGCGCGCGTATTGCAGCGCCGACTTGCCGTCGAGATGCTGGACCCCGGCGGGGAAGTAGAGGCTGGTGTAGCCGTACGTCTCGGTCGGATACTCGTCGTCCACGATGGCATATTGCGGATCGACGGTCACGCCGCCGAAGGCGTCGACGATCTTCACGAAGCCCTGGAAATTGACCGAGCCGAAGTAATGGATCTGCACGCCGAAATTATTGAGGATGGTCCGCTCGAGCAGGCCGATGCCACCCCCCGGCTTCTTATCGATATCCCCATAAACGTACGCCGCGTTGAGCTTGTCCGGGCCGTAACCGAGGATGTTGACCTGCAAGTCGCGCGGCAGGGAGAGGATGCCGACTGTCTTAGCCTTCGGATCGATGCTGACGATGATCATCGAGTCGGTGCGGCTGGATATATCGCCCTCGCGATAATCGGTGCCCACGAGGAGGATGTTGATCCGATCCTGCTTCTCCCAGTTCGGCAGGGTGATCGGGGATTCGCCCTCTGCCGAACTCGAAGCGATCTGCTGCGAGATCGGCGTCTCAACGAGGATCGGGTTCGTCAGCTTGTAAATCCTGTAGAGGGTCGGCGTGGCGGCGAGCAACGCCACCACCGCGATGATCGGGATAATTGCGAAGAGGTAGGCGAGGCGCGGGCGGCGACCGGGGAGGGCCAGGCCCCGCCGATTGCGCGCGCGGTAGGCCTGCCGCGCGCGACTCAAACGCTGTCGCCGCTGGAGCCAATCGCTGAGCGCACCTTTACTGTCCGCCCCGTGTTTCACTGTCATGCCCGACTCATCCACCGGCTGCCCCGCCCGACATGTACGTCCGGCGTGGCTTGGCTATGCGCGCTTTTCGTCGTCCTGCCTCGGCTCGGTGTGGCAGTATAGCGAGGGGCGCGGCGAGCTGTCCACCCGCTGACGCGCGGCCTCAGGGCTGAACAGCACGGCTTTCGGCGGATGGGTTCGTGTCCGTACGCGCGCGATGCCCGAGGAGCGCGCGCAGGACGAGTCCCTGATCTGCCGCGAGGATCAGGGCGAGATCCCCCGCTTGCAACTGGCCGAAGAGGCGTTCGAGCGCGGTCGCCTCCTCGGCGACACCACGGACGATCGGCGGCATCTTGGCCCGTGCGATGCTCGCCAGGAGCGCCTTGGTGACGTCTGGGTCCGCCTGTGCCCGCCCGTTCCCGCCCGCCTCATGGTGCAGGATCACCTGATCGAACGAGCCACCGAGCAGACGCCCGATCTCGGCGGCGCTCTCCCCGTCGAGTTGCGCCTCCGAGAGCACCGCCAACCTGCGGCGACGCCCCGCGACCCTGCGTAACCCCCGGAAGAGCATCCGGGCGCTGACCGTATCGCGGAAGCGATCGACGAGGACGAGCGCGCCGTTGATCTCGAACTGATTGCAGGCTCCCGGCATCATCGTCGGGGCGGAGGTGAAGCGGTAGAGGGTTTGGGCCATCTCGGCGGCTGCCACCCCCAACGCCCACCCCGCCGCGACCGCCGCCAGCGCGTTCTGCACCTGGAAGCCGAGCGCGCCGTGCAGCGCCAGGGCGATCTCGCGCACCGGCACGACCGGGCGCGTGTGCCGACCTTCGCAGAGGACGAGCATCCCGCTGGAGACGGTGACGGCGCGACGACCGAGCGCCAGGTGCGCGCGCACGACCGGGTTCGTGCGCGCCGCGCTGTAATAGATCACCTCGGCCAGCGGCGCGGTCGGGATCGTCGCCACCGCCTGATCGTCGGCATTGAGGACGAGGGTTCCGGCGGGGTTGATCGCCTGCCCGATCGCGAGTTGCGCCTCGTGCTCGATGGCGGTGCGCTCGTCCTGCTCGCAGCGCCGGTCGTTGTTGCAGAGGGAGGTGATGATGCCGAGGCCATAGGCGGCGGGGGGCAATCCGGCGGCGACCACCGTGCGCGCGTCGAGTTCCTGGATCGCGAAGTCCAACTCGCCGCTCGCCAGGGAGCGCAGCGCGGTACCCCAGGGGATCAACTCCCCCGATTGTCGCCGCCCGTTGATCCAGACCCCGTGATCGGTCCAGACGGCGAGGCGCTGGTGTTGCCGATGGAGCAGCGCTTCCAGCAGGCGGGCGGTCGTCGTCTTGCCCCAGCGTCCCCCGACCGCCACCAGCGGCAGGACGCGCGCTGGCGTGCGCCGGATCGGTGCGGCGTTTTCCTCGATACCATGCATCGTCTCAACCTATTCGCGCGGGCGGGAGGCTCAGTGCGCCGCCATGCCGGAGGCAGTTGTCTCCCGCGCATAGACCGGTTCATCGCTGGCGCCCTTGCGCCGGAGTTGCAGCCAGAGAACGAGCAGCGGCAGGCTGAACGCGACGAAGTTGTTGAGCGGGGCGACGCTGCCGCGGTCGAACGGGAGCTGATTGCCCCACATCACGTAGAGGACCAGCACCGAGGCGGAGAAGGTGAGAGTGGCGGCGGTCGCGCGCCGTCCGCCGGTCAGCACCGCCAGCGGGATGATCCAGGTCACATACCAGGGCCAGAACCAGGGGGTCGCCAGCACGAGGTAGGCGAGCAGGATCCAGAAGGTGGCGAAGAGCCAGCTCGCCGTATCGCGGCTTCGCCAGGTGAGCATCCCCCAGATGATCGCGAAGGCGAGGCGTCCCCCGCCGAGCACCAGCACATTGGCGATGTCGTGGCTGATGGTGGCGGGGAGAACCGCCGCGAAGATCCCGCGCAGGCTCAGGTAGACGAGTTGGAGGAGCGAATTGCCGTATTGCGACGCCGCCGACGAGTCGATCAGGAAGAGCGGGTTGCGGAGCGCCGCCGCGAATGGTGCCCAGAGGATCGCCGCCGCCAGTGTGGCGACCGCCCCGGCCCGCACCCACGAGAGGATGCGCGCGCGACTGAACGGCCCGCGCGCGCCGGGCGGATGGGTGCGCCAGAGGAGCAGCAGATAGGCCGGGACGATCAGCAAGGTGATGAACTTCGTCAGCACCGAGAGGGCCAGGCAGAGGGCGACGAGCCAGAGGCGACGATTCGGGCCGACGTAGGCCGCGATCGCCGCCAGGAGGAAGAAGATCAGCCCGACATCGTTGTGGCCGTTCCCGGCGAACTCGATCAGGGCCAGGGGGTTCCAGGCGTAGAAGATCGTCCCCGCGACCTGATCGCGCGGGCGGATCTGGCCGAGGATGTACCAGACGAGCGCCGCGCAGCCGAGGTGGAAAACGAGCCCCAACAGGCGGAAGCTGACGATATACCCCCAGATGTTCCCCCCCGCCAGCGGCGCGACGACCTTGTAGAGGGCGGTGCAGAGCAACGTCCAGACCGGGCCGTAGACCGAGACGGCGTCGTGCCAGTCGATCAGGCGGAAGTTGAAGTCGAACTGCATGTAGTTCGGGGTCGTGGTGTAGGGGTTGAGCCCATACGCGCCGAACGCGCGCCCGTAGACGAGGTAACTCAGGACATCCTTCGAGAAAAGCCGTGGCAGTGTCACCAGCGCCAGTCCCGCGCCGAGGGTGGCGAGGCCGATCGTACGCCAGCCACCCGCGATCGTCTGCCCGCTGAGATCGCGTAGCGCCACCCAGAGGGTACGCACCAGGAAGCCGATCATCGCCAGGAAGACGATCGCCGCCAACCCGATCAGCAGATAGAGGAGCAAATTCCGCTGCACCCGCCCGAAGCTGATCGCGCGCGCCAGGAGGGCGAAGATGATGTAGAGGGTGACGGTGGCGATACCGTGCGGCGCGATCGCCCCCCAGCGCGTGACGATCCGCGCGCGCATCACGGCGAACCCGCGTCGTGTCGCGTTCTCCCGTTGTCCTTTGTCCCGGATTTGCGTCCGGCCTCCCCCGATCCCGATCGCCACCTACGCCATTATCTTTCTGTGTCGGTCGTTGCGCCGAGCATCCGGCGCAGGATCGGCACCGCGCGCGCGGTCGCGCGCGCGCGGTGGCTGATCGCGTTCTTCTCCTCGGGTGCGAGTTCGGCCATCGTGCGCCCCTGCTCCGGCAGGAAGAAGAGGGGATCGTAGCCGAAGCCGTTCGCGCCGCGCGGCGTGGTGATCGCCACCCCCTCACAGCTTCCCTCGGCCACCCCCGCCGTGCCGTCGGGCCGGGCGATGGCGATGGCGCAGCGGAAGCGCCCGCCGCGCGCCGCCTCCGGCACGCTGGCGAGTTCGGCGATCAGGCGCTGGCGATTCGCCTCGTCCCCCGCGCCCTCCCCGGCATAGCGCGCCGAATGGACACCCGGCGCGCCGCCCAGGCCGTCCACTTCCAACCCCGAATCGTCGGCGAAGGCGAGGTGGCCGGTGGCCGTCGCGGCGTGGCGGGCCTTCAGGAGCGCGTTCTCCGCGAAAGTTGTGCCGGTCTCCGGGGGGGCTTCCAGCCCCACCTCCCGCAGCCCGACAACGCGGAGCGACAGGCCGCTCGCAGCGAAGAGTTGCCCGAACTCGCGCACCTTGCCCGGATTGGTCGTCGCCAGCACGATCGTCTGCATCGTCGATCCCTTCGCCCTGTCTCGTCGAATGCGTCAGGCCCGGTTCGGTAATGGAGGGCGTCGAGCGCGCTAGGTCGGGTCCGGTAGACCGAAGAGGGCCAGCGCATTGCGCCCGGTGGTGGCGACGATCGCCTCGGTCGTCACGCCGCGCGCTGTCGCGATCGCCGCCGCCGTGAACGGCAGGAAGGCCGGTTCGTTGCGCTTCCCCCGCCGCGCCTGCGGCGCGAGATAGGGGCAATCCGTCTCTAGGAGCAGCCGGTCGGCGGGGATCAGGCGCGCGAGTTCGCGCTGATGCTCCCCATTCGGATAGCTGACCGGCCCGGTCAGCGAGATGTGCACACCCAGTTCCAGCGCGCGTGCGGCGGTTGCCAGCGGACCGGAGAAGGAGTGCAGCACCCCTCGCCGAACGCCCTCGTCCGCCAGGGTCGCCACCACCTCATCCTCGGCGGCACGGCTGTGCATGACGACTGGTAAGTCCAGTTCCCGCGCCAGGGCAAGCTGGGCGCGGAAGGCGAGTCGTTGCCGCTCGTGCGGCGCGTAATCGCGGTAGAAGTCGAGCCCGATCTCGCCGAGCCCCACCACCTTCGGCCCTGCCAGGGCCGTTCGCAAGCGTGCCAGCAGGGCGTTGTCCCAGGTCGCCGCCTCGTGCGGATGGACCCCCAGGACCGCGTAGACGTCCGCGTGCGCCGCCGTCAGCGCCATCGTCGTGATCCAACGTTCCGCGCAGAACCCGACGTTGATGATGGCGTGGACCCCGGCCTGCCGCGCGCGCGCGAGGGTCACGTCGCGGTCGGCGTCGAAAGCGCGGTCATCGAGATGCGCGTGCGTGTCGATCAGCATCGCCGCCTCACCCCACGGACGCCACGTATGTCCTACTCTCCATTAACGCGCGGATCACAGTCGCGCGTTTCGCTGGCGATCGTGTGCGCGAGCACAACTATATCTACGCGCCATTCTAGCGCAATTTTCGCTCCCAGGCATCGGCCATCGGATCGGAGAAACGTCCCCTTTCGACACCCTCCCGCAGAGGTGCTATAAGCATCGGTGGGGCTGCGGCGGGACGCGGCCTGGCTGTGGACACCGGGCTGGTTCTGGGTGAAGGAAAGGGTGGGGTGGGCGAGATGGTACAGGGCAAGGCAGCCATAACCGCCGCCGCCGGTGCGGTCGTGGTCGACACGCGCGAATCACGCCACGCCCGACTGCGCCCGTTGAGCGTGGCCGCGACGCGACTGACGGACCGTTTTTGGGAACCGCGCCGGGCGATCAATCGCGCGACGACCCTGCCAGAGCAGCACCGCCTCTGCGTGGAGACGGGGCGCTTCGACAACTTCCGCCGCGCCGCCGGTTCCTGGCAGGGGCCATTCCAGGGACGCGTCTTCAACGATTCCGACGTCTACAAATGGCTCGAAGCGGTCTCCTGGACCCTGGCGGACGACGACGACCCGGCCCTGCGCGCCCTCGCGGACGGCGCGATCGCGATCATCGCCGCCGCACAGGGGGCCGATGGCTACCTGAATACCTACTTCACCTTCGAGCACGAGGCCGAGCGCTGGACCGATCTGCGCGTGCAGCACGAACTCTACTGCGCCGGGCATCTCTTCCAGGCGGCGGTGGCGCACCATCGTGCGACCGGCTCCACGGCCTTGCTCGACGTGGCGACACGCCTGGCCGATCACCTCGACGCGACCTTCGGGCCGGGGCGTCGCCCCGGTACCTGCGGCCACCCGGAGGTGGAGATGGGGCTGCTCGAACTGGCGCGCGAGACCGGGGAGGTGCGCTACCGCGATCTCGCCGCCTTCTTCCTCGCCCAGCGCGGGCAGCATCCGAGCACCCTGATCGGTTCCGGGGAGCGCGCGCCGAACTATTATCAGGATCACGCGCCGGTGCGCGACCAGCGCGAGGCGACCGGCCACGCCGTGCGCGCCCTCTACCTCTACGCCGGGATGACCGACCTCCACACCGAAACTGGCGAAGATGCGCTGCACGGAGCGATCGACGCGATCTGGGACGATCTCCGCACCGGGCGGACCTACGTCACCGGGGGCGTCGGCGCGCGACACGAGGGGGAGGCGATCGGTGATCGCTACGAGTTGCCGAACGCGCGGGCCTACGCCGAGACGTGCGCGGCGATCGCGAGCGTGATGTGGAACTGGCGGCTCCTGCTGCTGACCGGCCAAGGGCGCTACGCCGATGCCCTGGAAGAGGCGCTGTATAACGGCGTCCTCTCCGGCCTGGCGCTCGATGGGGAGACGTACTTCTACGTCAACCCGCTCGCCGATCGCGGCGAGCATCGTCGGCAGCCCTGGTTCGGCACGGCCTGTTGCCCGCCGAACATCGCGCGCCTCCTCGCCTCCCTGCCGGGCTACGTGGCGACGACCTCCGACGAAGGCTTGTGGGTCCACCTCTATGCCGAGAGTACGACGGTCGCGACCGTGCCGGGGGTTGGGGCGGTCACGCTGACGCAGCAGACCGACTATCCGTGGGATGGCGCGATGGCGATCGAGGTGACACCCGAGCATCCCGCCGCCTTCACCCTCTTCCTGCGGCTCCCCGGCTGGGTCGCCGACCAGGCTGGAGCCTCGCTGACGGTCAATGACACCCCGCTCGTGCTGCCGCTGATCCCCGGTGAGTACGTGGCGATCGCGCGCGAGTGGCGGGCGGGCGACCGGGTCAACCTGACCTTGCCGCTGGCGGTGCGTCGCATCTTCAGCCATCCGCACGTCGCGGAGAATCGCGGGCGGGCGGCGCTGGCGCGCGGTCCGCTCGTCTACTGCCTGGAAGGGGTCGATCATCCCGGCGTCGATGTCTGGGATCTGGCCCTGCCGCACGACGCGCGCTGGGAGGCGGTGTGGCAGCCGGACCTGCTCGGCGGGGTCACGGTGCTGTGGGGGCAAGGTCGGATACCGGAGGCCGCGCGAGCCGATGGCGAACCACTCTACGCGCCGACCGAGCGGTGCCCCGATATGTTCGAGGAAACGGCGATCACCGCGATCCCCTATTATGCCTGGGCGAACCGGGAGCCCGGCCCGATGCAGGTCTGGATCCCACTCGCCTGAGCCGCCGGGACCGATCCTGTTGACCGCTGACCGCTGTACGATCAGGAGGATGCTGCGTGACGACGATCGAATATGGCTGGCGTGTCCCCGACTTCCCGACCGATGGCAGCGATAATGCCACCTTCCTGGCGCAGATCGCCGCGTCGCTCGACCGCGTGCAAGGGCGCTTCGACTCGGCCTGGGTGGCCGACCATGTGGTGCCGTGGGCGCAATGGCAGGCGATCGAGACGCCGACCGTGGAGTGTTGGACGACGTTGACCTTCCTGGCCGCGCGCTACCCCGAGCTGACCTGGGGTCCGATCGTCCTCTGCCAGTCCTACCGCAATCCGGCCCTGCTGGCGAAGATGGTCGCCAATCTCAGCGCTTTCCTGCCCGGCAAGGTCGTCTTCGGGATCGGCGCGGGGTGGAAGCAGGACGAGTACCGCGCCTACGGCTGGCCCTTTCCGAGCGCCGGGACGCGCCTACGCCAGATGACCGACACGATCGTGATCGCCCGCCGCCTCTGGACCGAGGACAACGTGACCTACGCGGGGTCGGAGTACCAGGTCCACGACGCCTACCTGAATCCGAAGCCCGATCCGCTGCCGCCGATCATGATCGGCGGCGGGGGCGAGCGCACGACCCTCAGGATCGTGGCCGAGCACGCCGACTGGTGGAACATTCCGGGCGGCACGCGCGAGAATTACGCGCGGAAGCTGGCGATCCTGCGCGGCTATTGCGCCGAGATCGGGCGCGACTTCGATAGCATCCGCAAGACCTGGGCGTGCGAGGTCGTCTCGGTGGCGCGGACGGGCGCGGAGGCGCGGCGGATCGCCGAGGCGAGCCCGTTCTACAGCGGCGAGGGCCTGATCGGCACCCCGGACGAGGTGATCGCGCAGCTTCGCCAGTGGATCGAACTCGGCGTGACCCACTTCCAGTTCCGCTTCGCCGACTTCCCGCGCACGGAGGGTGTCGAGTTGTTCATGGATGAGGTGCTGCCGCACGTCCGCGAAAGCTAACTTCCGTCCCAGATGGTGATGGGCGAGGGGACATATAGACCCCTCGCCCTTTTTGTCGCTATTGTCGACCGAAGCCGCTACGAGTGGGTCGTCGCGTTCGCGCTCCGTTTCGCGACGACCTCGCGGGTGGCGACGCCATCGCGCGCCATCTGCGCGATCAGCGCGTCGACCGAGGGGAAGTTCTCTTCTGGGCGGAGCCATTCGAGGAAGTTGAGCGTCAGCGTGCGCCCGTAGAGGTCGCCGCTCCAATCGAGCAGGTGCGCCTCCACCTGCCGCTCGCCGTTGTCGAAGACCGGGCGCACCCCCACCGAGGTCATCGCCGCGTGATCCTCTACCATGCCCTCGACGCTGACGGTGGTAGCGTAGATGCCGTGCGGCGGGACGATCAGCTCCGGTGCCTGATCGAGGTTGGCGGTCGGGTAGCCGATCGTGCGCCCGCGCTTCGCCCCGTGGACGACCGTCCCGATGAGCGCGTAGGGGCGTCCCAGGAGCTGCGCCGCCAATGCCACATTGCCGGCGACGATGTGCCGCCGGATGTTGGTCGCGCTGATCATCTCCGTGCCGTGGAGGCGGATCCGCTCGACCGTGTGGACGGTGAATCCCCCCCCCTGCCCTAACTCGGTCAGCCGGGTCGCGTTGCCGCCGCGCTTGTAACCGAGCGCGAAGTCGGCCCCGATCCAGAGCGCCCGCAGTTCCGTGGCGGCGACGAGCACGGCGATGAATTCCTCCGCCGTCTGCCGCGCGAACTCTGCCGAGAAGGGGAGGATCGCCACCGCATCGACGCCGCTCGTCGCCAGCAGCGCCGCCTTTTCGGCGGGGGTGGTGAGGCGTTGCAGGGGTGCATCCGGGCGGAAGATTTGCTCGGGGTGCGGCTCGAAGGTGATCGCCAGCGCGCGGACACCCTGCGCTCGTGCATCGACGACCGTCTGAGCGATCAGATGCCGGTGTCCCAGGTGGACGCCATCGAAACGCCCGATCGTCACCACGTATGGCCCCGTACCGCGCAACTCCGCCAGATCGCGCACGATCCGGGCCGTTCCGGCTCCCTCGTTCATCACCCCGCGTCCGTCCCCTGCGCCGCATCGGGCGCGATTACCTTCTCCGGTCGCCAGGCACCGCGCTCCGCATCGAAGCGCCCCAGCCCCAGCCACTCCCCATCGTTCGCATAGGCGCGGCAATGCTCCCCGGCACTCCCGGTCCCGGCGTGCGTATCCTTGCCCTGCCGCCAGGCGATTGTACCCGCTTCATCGAGGACGATCACGGGCCAGCCGCGCAGGGCAACGTCGGGGTGCAGCGCCAGCTCGGGCCACGGCGTCTCGGCGAATTCCGTCTCCAACTCGCTTAGTGTCAGCGCCTGGTCGAGGAAGAAAGGGCCGGTGCGGAGGCGGGCGAGGCGAGCGAGATGCGCGCCGCAACCGAGCGCCGCGCCGAGATCGCGGGCGATCGCCCGGATGTAGGTCCCTTTGCTGCAATCGATCAGCAGGCGCGCGATCGGCGGTTCCCAGCCGAGCAGGGCTAGGGTCTCGATCCGCACCGGGCGTGGCGGGCGCTCGACCGTCTCTCCCGCGCGGGCGATCTCGTAGAGCTTGCGCCCCCCCTGCTTGATCGCCGCGTACATCGGCGGTATCTGCGCCAGGTCGCCCCGGAAGGGCTCCAGCGCGCGATCGAGTTCCCGTGCATCGAGTTGTGGCACGGGGGCCTCGGCGACGATCAGGCCGTCCTGATCGTCGGTGTCGGTGGCGATGCCGAGGTGGACCTCGGCGTAATAGGTCTTCCCGGCCTCCTGCAAGTATTCGATGATCTTCGTCGCCGTGCCGAGACAGACCGGCAGCACGCCGGTCGCCGCCGGATCGAGGGTGCCGGTGTGTCCGACCTTGCGCTCACCGGTGATCCGGCGCACTCGCGCGACGACATCGTGCGATGTCCAGCCGACCTCTTTATCGATCACCAGGATGCCGTGCAGCCCCATCGCCTCACCGTTGTTATGACCCCCGCCGCGCTTGTGGCAGGATAGAGTATAGCCGCTGATCACGCCCACGAATGTGTCTGTCGCGATACTATCGCCCCCCCCTGGCATCATCCTTGCATTATCGCCCATATTGACCGTGCCATGGTCGTGTGCTTTCGGTAGCGAGATACTCGGTACCGAGCGGGAATATCAGGGGAGGAGAGTTCTATGCAACGGTTACGAAACATTCTTGCAACGGGCGGTTTGGCACTGGGCTTGACCACGCTGGCGGCGTGCGGTGCCGGCACCGAGACCCCCACACTCGCGCCGGTCTCCACGACCGCGCCGACCGCGTCCGTGCGCCCGAGTACGGCACCTTCGACGGCGGCGAGTACCGCACCATCCGTCGCGCCAAGCGCCGCGGCGAGCTTCGCTCCGACCGCCGTCGTGGCGACGCGCACGACGAGTCCCGCGACGACTACGAGCAACGCGACCGCCACGCGCGTCGCGACATCGAGCGTCGCGACCGCCACGCGCGCCGGGTCGCCGGTCGCGTCGGTGACACGTACCGCTTCCGCCGGGACGGTCACGCCGTCCCAGGCGGTGGCGAACTTGCAGCAGATCGGGAACTCGCGGCAGTCGTGGACCTTCAGCGGTTTCACCGTGGCCGGCCTCACCGGCGATCTACGCCCGGTCTTCGACTACAACGGTGGTAACCAGAAGGTGACCCTCTCGGCGGGTGGGACGAACATCGAGGCCTACGGCGTCGGTGGGCAGCTCTACGTCAGCGCCCCGATCGTGGGGGTGGTGCAGGCCGACAGCAATAATCCGCTCACCGCGCCCGCGCAGACTCTTTTCGCCACGCCGCAGGCGCTCCTGACCGCCCTGGTCCCGGCGAATGCGACCTATACCCCCGCCGGGACCGAGTCGATCAACGGGCGCACGGCAATGCGCTATACCGCGAACGTCGCCCTGAATGATCTCGGTTTCGTCGATCCGGCGCTCGCCGGGCAGAGCGGCACCGCCGCGACCACCGTCTGGGTCGACACGGCGCAGGGCTACCTGGTGGCGCTGACCGCCAATATCACCGCCAGCACGGCGGGCACCACCGCGACAGCCCGTCTCGACGTGACCAACGTCGGACAGACGCCCGCGATCACAGTCCCGCGCTAAAGCGGCCTGGCGCACGGGGCGGGGCGGGGAGCATCGAGCTTCCCTGCCCCGCCCTTTTGCGTGTGCGGGGGCGTGCTACAATGCGCCCACTAGTCCCGAAGAAGACCGTCTCGCGGCGAAATCAGGAGGTTCCCTTGAGCGAATTGCGCGATGCCGAGCGCCAGTTGCTCGGCGATATTTGGACGAGCGATGAGCCGTATCTGAATCTGCTCGAACTGTGCGATGACATCGGCAATCGCTGGGCGGGGAGCCCGAGCGAGCACGCCGCCGGGGAGTTCATCCAGAGCAAGCTCGTCGCCTACGGCCTCCAGAAGGTCCACCTGGAGCCGGTGCAGTTCGGCGCGTGGGAGCGCGGCACGGCGACCTTGCGGATGATTGCGCCGATCGCGAAGGACTTTTCGTGCGTGGCGCTGCCCTATTGCCCGGCTGGCGAGATCACCGGCGAGCTGATCGACGTGGGCGATGGCGAGGAGGACGACTTCGCGCGGCTCGGCGAGGCGGTGCGCGGTAAGATCGCGATCAGTGCCGCCGAGACGAACCCTGCCGGGCGACTGGGCGGCAAGCTGAGCCATCGCACCGATAAGCTGGCCCGCGCGGTGGCCGCCGGGGCACTCGGCTTCATCTTCGTCAACCAGAACCCCGGCCTGCTACATATTACCGGCGGTATCGGCGGTCCCGGTGGCACCCCCGCCGCGATCATCGGCGTCGGCGTCTCCTGGGAGACCGGCTCTGTGATCCTGCGACTGGCGAAGCGCGGCGAGGTCACCCGCCTGACGATCCGCACCGGCGGGCGGTTCTTCGAGAACACCTCGTACAACGTCGTCGGCGACATCCCCGGCTCGCGCTGGCCCGACGAACTGGTGCTGGTCGGTGCGCACTACGACGGCCACGACATCTCCCAGGGCGCGCTCGACGACGGCGCGGGGACGGTGGTCGGCATGGAGGCGGCGCGCGTCCTCGCCGCCCTGTCGCCCGAGGCGATCGGGCGGACGATCCGCATCGTCCTCTTCTGCGGTGAGGAGGTCGGCCTCTTCGGTTCCTGGGCCTACACCGCCGACCATCCGGACGACGCCGGGCGGACGCGCTTCATGCTCAACCTCGACACCGCCGGGCGCGGGAAGGGCGGCTCCGAGTCCCTCTCGCTGACCGGCGCGCCCGACCTGATCCCCTATTTCCGGGAACATGCACTGGCCGCGAAGTACGACTATCCGGTGACGCACCGCTTTCAGTCGCACTCCGACCACTTCCCCTATGCCCTGCGCGGCATCCCGACCGCCACGCTCAGCAGCCCCGATGATAAGTCCACCCTGGTCGGGCGCGGGTGGGGGCACACCGAGGCCGACACGGTCGACAAGGCGAGCCTGCGCGGCTTGCAGATGGCGGCGGCGTTGGCCGCGCGCGTCCTCTTACAGGTCAGCGCCGACGCCGATTTCCCCGGTCGGCGGCGCAGCCGCGACGAGGTGCTGGAGCAGGTCCGCGATGCCGGACTGGAGGAGCGCCTGACGAGCAGCGGTCGGATCGATCTCGCCGGGGCGTAGCCGACGACGCCGCGAAACATTTTGCCGGGGGCGGGGATGAACTCCGCCCCCGTTCTGCCAGCGAGGGATGTATGAGCAACGCCGCAACGCCCACGAATCGCGCGCACAAGACCGAAGAAGAACTCGTCGGGGTGGCACGCTGGCCTGCCACGCTTGCGCTTCTGGTGATCGGCGGGATCTTCTTCCTGATTTCCTCGAAGTACACTGTGGGACCGCGTTGGGCAGTGTTGACAGTCACAGCGGCGTTACTGATCCCCCTCTGGGTAACGCGGCTACGGGGCTTGCATCATTGGACTCGCGGTATCGCGCTCGCGTTGAATGGTATCCTGACCCTTGCCGTGGCCTCGAGCGCTATCTTGCTTCTCTACCGTCTCTCCACCGGCGACACCCAGGCGTTCGCGCTGCTGCGCGATGCTGTGCTCATCTGGAGCGTGAATATCGTCGTCTTCGCGCTCTGGTATTGGAATCTCGATGCGGGTGGCCCGGCGAAGCGGCATCCGGGGAAACACGCCAGCACCGACTTCGCCTTCCCCCAGCAGCAGCAGGATGACGATGGTCTGGTGGAGGGGTGGTCGCCCGGTTTCACCGACTACCTTTTCCTCGCTTTCAACACCTCGACCGCGTTCTCGCCGACGGATACCCTGGTGCTCGCGCGGCGGATGAAGGTGCTGATGATGATGCAGTCGGCGATCTCGTTGCTGATCGTGGCGGTCCTGGCGGCTCGCGCGATCAATACGATCGCCCCCCCTGGTGGCTGATTCAGCTCGGGATTGTTCGAGCTTCGAGTGATGCCTGCTGAGAGACATTATAACGAAGGCGGGGCGGCCATTAGATCGCCCCGCCCGGTAGTTGCTTGCATGTCGCTGCTCGGTCAGAAGGTGGTGCCTACCGGATGCGCGGCTGCCGGGCTTTGCTCGCCGATCGCCCAATCGTTCCAGATCTCGCCGGTGATGTACTCCTGCGCGTCCAGCGCGGCCATGCACCCCTCGGCGGCGGCGGTGATCGCCTGGCGATAGCGGTGGTCCCGCACGTCGCCCGCGACGAAGACGCCGGGGACGTTGCTGGCCGTGTGCTCCCTGGCGATCAGGTAGCCCGACTCGTCCATGTCCAGCTGATCCTTGAAGATCTCGGTATTGGGTCGGTGGCCGATCGCCACGAAGACGCCCGCCACGTTGAGGGTCGATTCCTCGCCGGTCTGCGCGTTCCGCAGCTTGACGCCGCTAACCGTCTTGTCCCCGACGATCTCGGCGATCTCGTTGTTCAGCGCCCAGGCGATCTTCGGGTTGTTGCGCGCGCGCTCCTGCATGATGTGGGAGGCCCGCAACTGCTCGCGCCGGTGGATGATGGTGACCTTCGAGGCGTGCTGGGTCAGGTAGGTCGCCTCCTCCATCGCCGTGTCGCCGCCGCCGATGACCGCGATCTCCTTGTTGCGGAAGAACGCGCCGTCGCAGGTGGCGCAGGACGAGACGCCGCGCCCACGGAAGCGCTCCTCCGAATCGAGGCCCAGCCACAGCGCCGACGCGCCGGTCGCGACGATCACCGTCTTGGCGTGATACGCCTCTTCGTAATCGTCCTCGCCGACATAGGCGGTCAGCGGGCGCTTCGAGAAGTCCACGCGCGTGACGTCGTCCTCGACCAAGTCGGTGCCGAAACGGAGCGCCTGCTCGCGCATCTGCCCCATCAACGCCGGCCCCTCGACGCCGTTCGCGAAGCCGGGGAAGTTCTCGATCTCGGTCGTCAGCATCAGCTGCCCGCCCGGCGTGCCGCCGGTGACGAGCCCGGTGAAGAGCAGGGTCTTCAGGTTGGCGCGCGCGGCGTAGATCGCCGCTGTCCAACCGGACGGCCCCGAGCCGATGATCATCACGTCGTAAAACTTGCCGGACTGCTTGATTTCCGCCATTGTCGTTCTCCTTTTGCGGCGACCGAGCGGGGTGTGGCGCTCGTCATTTCTCGCGATCGGCCTTACATGTTGCCGTTCCGGTAAGGCCCCTCGCCCTGCTCCATTAATGATAACGAGCGAACGCGCGGCACATTCCCTTGTATACCCGCTCATCCCAGCAACTTCAAGGCCAGCAGCGTCTCGTCGTCGTAGCGCCCCCGACGCGCACCGCCCGCCACCCGGTCCCGTGCTCGATGAAGCCGAACACGGGACCAGGCGCGGGTGATCCGGCCTAGCGTCCCGCTTTCAGGTCGAGCGAGCGCGTCTCGATGACCGGCGTGATCAGGGCGATGAAGTCGTCGATCGCCATCCCGCCGAGCTGCTCCTCGGTGCGGAGGCGGACGGAGACCGCGCCCGCCTCGATGTCGCGGTCGCCCGCGACGAGCATGTAGGGGATCTTCTGACCTTGCGCCGCGCGGATCTTGTTGTTCATGCGGTTGTTGCTGTCGTCCACCTCCGCGCGGACCCCCGCCGCCTTCAGCTTCGCGGCCACCTCCTGCATGTAGGGGAGGTGGCGATCGGCGATGGGAATGAGCTTCACCTGGACCGGCGCGAGCCAGACCGGGAAGGCCCCCGCGAAGTGCTCGATGATCACGCCGAGGAAGCGCTCGGTCGAGCCGGTGACGGCGCGGTGCAAAACGACCGGAGTGTGCGCCGCCCCATCCTCGGCGATGTACTCGCAGTCGAGCCGCCCCGGCTGGATGAAATCGACCTGGATCGTGGAGAGCTGCCACTCGCGCCCGAGGGCGTCCTTCGCCATGAAGTCGGCCTTCGGGCCGTAGAAGGCCGCCTCGCCCTCCTCGGCATCGTAGGCGACGCCGTTCGCGTCGAGCGCCGCCCGCAAGGCCGCGATCGCCTTGTTCCACTTCTCCGGATCGTTGACGTACTTGCCCTCGCCGCCCGGCAGGGAGAGTTGCACCCGATAGTCGGTCAGCCCGTATGTCTGCAAGACCTCCGTGATCAGGTGGAGGCAGCGCGCGAACTCCTCCTGGATCTGCTCCTCGGTGCAGAAGATGTGGCAGTCGTCCTGCGTCAGCGAGCGCACGCGCGTCAGGCCCGAGAGCGCGCCGCTGATCTCGTAGCGATAGAGGGTGGCGAACTCCGCGAAGCGCAGCGGCAGTTCCCGATACGAGTGGACGCCCATCTCGTTGTAGAGGGTCATGTGCGAGGGGCAGTTCATCGGCTTCAGCCGCAGCACCAGCTCCTCGTCGACCATCGGCGGGAACATCACGTCGGCGTAGTTCTCGTAGTGGCCGGACTTGCGATACAAATCTTCCTTGACCATGTGGCCGGTCCAGACATGCTCGTAGCCGTAGCGCGTCTGCGCCTCGCGGACGTAGCGCTCCATCTGGTAGCGGAGTTGCTCCCCCTTGGGGGAGAAGAGGGGCAGCCCCGCGCCGACCTCCTCGCTGAAGTAGAAGAGGCCGAGCTCGCGCCCGAGCTTGCGGTGATCGCGCTTGCGCGCCTCTTCGAGCATGATCAGGTAGTTGTCGAGCTCCGCCTGCGTCGGCCAGGCCGTGGCGTAGATCCGCTGGAGCATCGGGCGGTGCTCGTCGCCGCGCCAGTACGCCCCGGCGACGCTCATCAGCTTGATCGCGCCGATCTTGCCGGTGTCGTGGACGTGTGGCCCGCGGCAGAGGTCCACGAACTCGCCGTTGCGGTAGAGGGAGATCGTCTCTCCCTCCGGCAGATCGCGGATTAACTCCTCCTTGTAGGGCTGGCCCGCGAAGTATGCCAGCGCCGCCTCGCGCGAAGGGAACGCCTCGGAACTGAACGCTTCCTTCGCCGCGATGTGCGCGCGCATCCGCCCCTCGATCGCCGCCAGATCGTCGGGCGTGAGGGTACGCGGGAGATCGAAGTCGTAGTAGAAGCCATCCTCGATCGGCGGGCCGATCCCTAGCTTCGCCTCGGGGAAGAGGTCGAGGACCGCCTCGGCCATGACGTGCGCCGCCGAATGGCGCATCCGTTCGAGATCGTTCATAAGAAACCTCCTGGTTAGTAGTCGATAGTTAGTTGAGGATGATGCCGGGGCATGAGGATGTGTCGTGGCCCGTCGTACCTGTAGTGCCATCGACGGTCATTACTCACCTCCTACCTTGTTCTCCACCGGTTCACGGAAGACCGCGATATAATCAGGATTCTCTCCCAAGCCCAAGTCTTTCTGCACAACGAACATGTTCCTCGGATTGAGCAGAAGCTTCATGTGAGCTTTGAGTAGTTCCAACGGTAGCTCTGTTGCGGGTTGCTTATCCTTCAAGCCAATCGATTCAATGTGACAAACTTTCCAGCCTTCTGTATTGAGATTGGGCGGATTCATTTTCGTTTTCAGTGTCCCTCGATATGTTGCGGACCGCCTCTCGTCTGCCTTAAGCACCATTGCGATTGGGAATGAACCGCTCTCTAGACCAGAAATGATCTGAGCAACAGTCGGGTTCTCGCCTTGAAACGCCGCCGATAGGCACCAGTTAGCTGGCGAGTTATCTACATGTACTAGAGGGCGTTCAGAAAGCGAGTGCCTATACAGGCGACCTCTGCTGATGATGTTATTCTCCGTGTCGCGTCCGCCTTTACGCACCAGGAGCGGCATCTGTGGATTTTCAGCAAGGTTGTCGACTAGTGCTTCCCAGTATACAAGTACATTCGAGTCCACGCGGGGGCGTTCTGGTGAATCGCGCCATTGCAGCGCAAGGTGGCGAATTATATTTGTCGTGTTCATCAAGCACCTTCCTCAAATCGCTTGTATTGCCGGAAACAAAAACCGGCGTCCCTATTAGGGACGCCGGTCTTAAACCGCGTGGTTCCACCCTGTTTCCGCCGCTCCGCCGGTGTGGCGGGAGGGGCGCTCGTGGTGCCGATAACGGTGGCGACCGGAGCGGCCTACACGGGCGAGCCTTGTCTCGCCGTTCGGTGCTCGGCTCGCGGGTGGTCGCTGTCGATCCGCCTGCCGAGGGAACCTCGCACCCGTTGGGTTCCCCTCGCTGTCGGCGCGTGATCGCGGCGCTGTCCCGCTCGTAGCCACTCTAAGCGTAGCGACCGATCGCGCCGCTGTCAACCTGGCGCGGGCCGATCTTCCACCCTCCGCAAGACGCCGCGCGGATGCGAACGCAAAATCCGACACGATCCCGCAAGACGCCGCGCGGACGACACGGCGCGGTGTCATCGGCTACACTGGCGACCTCGTTGACCGGAACACGCGCCCAGCACCATCCGACCGATCCGCCATCGCTACCGTGCGTCAGCCGCGCGCGCTGATCGGTCGTGGCCTGCACCCGTACTGACGCTTGCATGAGGAGCGAGAGATGCGTATCGAGTCCACCACCAACCTCTCCCGTTGGTACCGCCCGATGCGCGCCCGCGACCCCGAGCAGCCGTATCGCACCTCCACGAACCTCGAACTCCTCTTCGACCTCTGCTTCGTTGTGGCCGTGGCGGTGGCGGCGGGAGAGTTGCACCATGCCATCGCGGAGGGCCACGCCGGGGAGATGCTGATCGGCTATGTGCAGGTCTTCTTCGCGATCTGGTGGGCCTGGATGAACTTCACCTGGTTCGCCTCTGGCTACGATACGGACGACGTGCCGTATCGCCTCACCACGGTGGTGCAGATCGCGGGGGTGCTGATCCTCGCGGCTGGCTTGCCGCGCGTCTTCGCGACGGGCGATTTCTCGGTCGTCGTGGTCGGCTACGTCATCATGCGCTTCGCGATGGTCGCGCAGTGGTTACGTGCCGCCGCCGCCGATCCGGCGCGACGCGCCACCGCCCGACGCTACGCGCTCGGCATCACGCTCTGTCAGATCGGTTGGGTGGTGCGGCTGCTCCTGCCGGGCGATTCCGGCAACCTGAGTTTCCTCGTGCTGGCGCTGGCCGAACTGGTGGTGCCGCTCTGGGCGGAGCGCGCCGCGCTGGCTCCCTGGCACCCCCAGCATGTCAGCGAGCGCCACGGCCTCTTCACGCTGATCGTCATCGGTGAGTCGGTGCTGGCGGCGACGACCGCGGTCCAGGGTGCGCTGGATACCGGGGTCGCCCGATCCGTCGTGATCACGACCGCCGCGTGCAGCCTGGTGGTCGTGGTCGGGCTGTGGTGGCTCTACTTCGATCAGCCGGTGCAGGCGGCCCGCGTATCGAAGCGCCGTTCGTACCTGTGGGGCTATGGGCACCTGCCGATCTTCGCCGCCGCCGCCGCTGTCGGCGCGGGACTCCAGGCCGCCATCGACACGGCGACCGGGACGGCACACATCTCGACCGCCGCCGCCGGATTAGGGTTGGCCGTGCCGCTCGCCATCTATTTGCTCGGGGTCTGGGGGCTACATCTCACACCGGGTTGGGCGAACCCGGTCCAATTGCTCGCCTCGCCGCTCACCGCCGTGCTCATCCTGGCGAGCACGCTCACCCCCTGGCCGTTGCCGTTGATCGCCCTGCTGATGGCCGCGCGGGTAGTCGTGGAGATCGTCGCGCCGCACGATGCGGCGCGGGAGGAGGAAGCGTTGCCTCGATCGGCGGCGGTAACCTCGACGACCGAGGCGGGCGGTATCATCATCCTTGATGAACAACCTTGAACGCTACCTGCTGTGGGCGCGGATCGCGTGCGTCGTCGCCGCGCGGCCGGGCACCCACTACCCTGTCCGTACACTACCGCGCCTCGCTGAAATTCGTTCTCGTGTTCCCGCTATTGGCGATGGAAGAGGGGGTCGGGCGCATGGTACAATGGCGGTGTGGCGGTGTACGGATATCGCTGGCGTGAATGGACCGATGCCGGAGCGCAGCGGTCCCGGAACGGTAGCACCCGGGGTGTTGGGAGAGCGTGGTGACGCGAATCCTGGCTTTGGCGAATCAGAAAGGTGGGGTCGGTAAAACGACTTCGACGGTTAATCTGAGCGCCTATCTGGCCGCTCGTGGCTTTCGTACGCTCCTGATCGACATCGACCCGCAGGGGAATGCCACGAGTAGCCTCGGGATCGATAAGGACGCCTGTCAGTACGCCATTTACGATGCGTTGCTCGATCGTACCCCCCTGCCGGAGGTCATCGTCCCGACCGCGCAGGAGCGGTTGTCGCTCGTCCCGTCCACCTCGGTCCTCCTCGGCTCGGAGACCGAAGCGGCGCTGACGAACATCGACCAGCGCGAACACCGCCTGATCGATGCGCTGAACAGCATCCCCGCCAACACGTACGATATCGCCCTGATCGATTGTCCCCCCTCCCTCGGCCTGCTGACGCTGAACGCGCTGGTGGCGGCGGAAGGGGTGGTCATCCCGATCCAGTGCGAGTTTCTGGCGCTGGAAGGGCTGGCGCAGCTCTCGAACAACATCCAACTCGTCAAGCGGACCTTTAACGCGCGCCTCGATATCCTCGGCGTCCTGCTGACGATGTACGACGCGCGCACTCGCCTCTCGGCTCAGGTGGCCGAGGAGGTGCGACGCTTCTTCCCGAACCGCCTCTTCGCTTCGACGATCCCGCGCGGTATCCACCTGGCGGAGGCACCTTCCTACGGCCAGAGTATCCTGGCCTATGATCCGGCCTCGCGTGGCGCGCTGGCCTACGCCGCCGCCGCCGACGAGTTGATCCGCCGCCTCGGTCTCGAAGCGCCGCTGCCGACGCCGAGCATGAGCACGGAAACGGATGGCCTGATGTCGCGGGTGACGGCGCGGCTCGCGCGCCCGTTCCGCGGGGGAGCGAGCGTCGCGGGATGAGCGGTGAGGCGACAAATCAGCATTCTTCGCACTGTGACCTGTGCGCCCGCCTTTGTGCGGGCGCTGTCATATCCATATCGAGGGGGACTTCTGGCCGGAATAAATGGGACGCTACGCCGTTTATTTCCCCAATATCGCGATGTACGCTCTTGGGGATGAAGGAATAGCGGCTCGTCGGGACCGTGGGCTGCGGTCGCCGGGTCGAAACAATACTGAGCAGCATCGGGGGTGACATGGAAAAGTTGGGCGGTGGGTTGGCGACACAGGCATATGGCACGCAGTTCGATGAGAAATTCGCCAAAGAGGGGCTGACGTTCGACGATGTCCTGCTGCTCCCGGCGGAGTCGGCGGTCCTCCCGCGCGAGGTCAACACGCGCGCACGCTTGACGCGCACGATCGATCTCAACATCCCGATCGTCTCGGCGGCGATGGACACCGTCACCGAGGCGCGGCTGGCGATCGCCCTGGCGCGCGAGGGGGGCATCGGCGTTATCCACCGCAACCTGTCGATTACGGATCAGGTCGCGGAGGTGGACAAGGTCAAGCGCTCCGAGTCGGGGATGATCGTCGAGCCGGTGACGTTGCAGCCGCAAAATCGTGTGGCGGACGCCCTCGGCCTGATGAAGCATTATCACATTTCCGGCGTGCCGATCACCGATGAGGGCGGCAAGCTGGTCGGGATCCTCACCAACCGCGATCTGCGCTTCGCGGACGATGTGGAGCAGCCGATCGCCAATCTGATGACCTCCGCCAACCTGATCACCGTGCCGGTGGGGACGACCCTCGAGGAGGCCGAGGACATCCTGCACCGGCACAAGGTCGAGAAATTGCCGGTGGTGGACCGCGAGGGGTGCCTGAAAGGGCTGATCACCGTCAAGGATATCCAGAAGAAGATGCAATTCCCGAACGCGACCAAGGATGCGCGCGGGCGCCTGCGCGTGGCGGCGGGGATCGGCACCGGCCCATACGAGCTCGAACGGGCCGAGGCGCTGGTCGAGGCCGGGGTCGATGTGCTGGTGCTCGATAGCTCGCACGGCCACTCGGTCGGCGTGATGGAGATGATCCGCCAGATCAAGGCGCGCTGGGATGTGCAACTGATCGCCGGCAACATCGCCACCGGTGCCGCCGCCGAGGCGCTGATCGAGGCGGGGGCCGATGCGATCAAAGTCGGCATCGGGCCGGGCTCGATCTGCACCACGCGCGTCGTCGCGGGGACCGGCGTGCCGCAGATCACGGCGGTCTACGATTGCGCGCAGGTCGCCATGCGCTATGGTATCCCGGTGATCGCCGACGGCGGCGTCCAGTATTCGGGCGATCTGGCGAAGGCGATCGCCGCCGGGGCGGACGTGGTGATGCTCGGCAGCTTGCTCGCTGGGACCGATGAAAGTCCCGGCGAGGTGGTGCTCTATCGCGGCGAGCGCTTCAAGGAGTATCGCGGCATGGGCTCGATGGGGGCGATGACGGCGCGCTCCTTCTCCAAGGACCGCTACTTCCAGGACGACGTGGCCAACATCTCCAAGCTCGTCCCCGAGGGGATCGAAGGGCGGGTGCAGTACAAGGGCGCGCTAACCAACATCGTCTATCAGCTCATCGGTGGTTTGCGACAGGCGATGGGCTACTGCGGCGCGGGGGACATCGAGGCGATGAAGACGCAGACGCGCTTTATCCGCATCTCCGGTGCGGGCCTGCGCGAGAGCCATCCGCATGACATCATCATCACCAAGGAGTCGCCGAACTACCGCCCGAACTAACGCGGGTGATGGGTCGGCGAGGGGGGGGGGGGGGGGGGGGGGGTGACCCCCCCCCCCCCCCCCCCCCCCCCCCCCCCATCGCCCGATCGCCCGATCGCCACGGAATATGTCGGGCAGACGTTCGTCGACGCCCGCTCGCCCCCGGCTGTCATTGCACGACAGGGGCCGCTCGTGGGGCAGCGCGTTCTAGATATTCATGCCGCCCGATACTTCGATCCGCTGGGCGTTGATCCAGCGGTTATCGTCCGACAGCAGCGACGCGATCATCGGGCCGATGTCGTCCGGCACGCCTGTACGACCGAGCGCGGTGATCGAGGCGACCATCGTGTTCACCGCCGGATTGTCGCGCGTCGTGCCGCCGTTGAAATCGGTCTCGATCGCACCGGGTGCCACGGTGTTGACGGCGATCCCGCGCGGCCCGAGTTCCTTCGCCAGGTAGCGCGTGAAGACCTCGATCCCGCCCTTCATCATCGCGTAGGCCGAGGCACCGGACGCCGAGAACCGGGCGAGCCCGCTCGAGATGTTGACGATCCGACCGCCATCCGCGATGAGCGGCAGGAGCTGTTGCGTCAGGAAGAACACGCCTTTCAGGTGGATGTTGACGAGCGCGTCGAACTCCTCCTCGGTCGTCTCCGCCACCGACTTGTGCAGCCCGGTGCCGGCATTGTTGATGAGGTAGTCGAACGTTTCGCGGCCCCAGGTCTCCCGGAGGATGCCCTGGAGCGCGGGGACGAAGGCAGCGAACGTCGACGTGTCGGACGTATCGAGCTGCAGCGCCACCGCCTTGCGGCCCAGGGCCTCGATCGCGGCGACGACGGCCTGTGCGTCGTCTGCACGCGCATGATACGTGATGATGACGTCCACGCCCCGGCGCGCGACGCTCTCGGCGGTATTCCGGCCTAACCCGCGGCTGCCGCCGGTGATCAGGGCGATACGGTGCTGCTCTGGCATGGTCCGCTCCTTATGGTTGAGAAGAACGATGCAGCCTGCATCGCTTCGACACACTGCGCCTCGTCGCGTAGATTGTTGGACGGTGCAGTTGCAGCTTTATGCACAGCAGCGTACTTCCCGTCCTCCTACTCCGATGCTCCGTCGCAGCGGTTTCCGATGATAACTATAGCTCTATACCAAAGATAACGTCAAGCTGATAACGGCGAGATGTTATCATTACCGGTATGGATGAGGATGGGGCGAGCACAAAACAACGGATCGTGCGTGCCACGCTGGACTTGCTGAACGCGGGCGGGCGCGAGGCGGTCTCCACGCGCGCGGTGAGCGCCGCTGCGGGCGTGCAGCCCCCGACGATCTACCGGCAGTTCGGCGACATGCGCGGCCTGCTCGACGCGGTGGCCAGCCACGGCTTCGCCGCCTATCTGCACGCGAAGACCGACGGCGCACGCGCGGGCGATCCGGTGGAGGAGCTGCGCCGGGGCTGGGATCGGCACGTGGCGTTCGGCCTGGACAACCCGGCCCTCTACGTGCTGATGTACGGCGACCCGCGCCCCGGTGTGACCTCGTCCGGCGCGCGGGCTGCCGCCGCGATCCTGCACGAGCTTGTGCGGCGCGTGGCCGCCGCCGGGCGACTCCGGATCGCCGTAAAGGAAGCCGCGCAGCTGCTCCACGCCGCCGGACGCGGCGTCACGCTGACCCTGATCGCTGCCGCGCCGGAGGAGCGCGACGCCACCCTCGCCGCGCGCGCCCGCGAGGCGGTCCTTGCCGCCGTGACCACCGCTGCACCGGCGGAGCGCCATCCGCCCGCCGGTACCGGCGCGGCGATCGTCCATGCCATCGCGCTCCGGGCCGCCCCGCCCGCAGTCACGGCGGCGCTCACGCCCGCCGAGCGCCTGCTCCTCGATGAGTGGCTCGACAGGATCGCCCGCACAGGCGATTAACGTTAGGACGCACTGGTGCATCCGGTAAAATTCCGGGCGAAACCAGGGACGTTGTTCGTGGTAGCATCTGCATATTTCCCGCGCTGGCAAGGCGGTTGAGCCTGGAGTCAAGGCAAAATTACGCCTGATTCGTGCTCAACTGCGTACGTGCTGAAAGTTTGGCGTGTCGTCAGTTGCCCGCTCAGGCTCGGTTGGAGGAACTGCCACACAGGCGTACGTGCTGAAAGTTCGGCGCGTCGTCAGCTACGGAGGATGGCTGCGGCGACGAGGTGGAGCGCCGCGCGGACGTTGCACCGGGTATTACCGTCGCGGGTGCCGCTGGCGCGGTATTGCTTCGGGCGATAGAGGAGGTGCTTGCTCCGCTGGCGTGGGGCGTACCGATCGCGGTCATCGGGGCGCAATGCCCTCCGCGTCGTACCCTCGGTCGGCGATCATGGCTGCGGCGGCGATCTGCGGTGCGATCCGCGCCTACTGGTCATCTCGTTACCCGCCACGCTCCTCCGCCTGCTGACGACACACCGTAGTTAGCCGCATAACTCAGACCCGATCGCCCTGCGTATGGTGCTGCCGGTGTAGGCGCAGGGCGAGCACGATAGCGATCACAACGATCGCGACGATCGTGAGAATCTGCGTGGCGGTGCTGACATTATTGGCCACGGTCTGCCAGTTCGCCCCGAAGGCGTAGCCGAGCCCGGCGTAGACGCTGGCCCAGACGGTTACCCCACCGATGTTGACGAGCGTGAAGGGGCGGAGCGGGTAATGCGCCGTACCGGCGAGGATGTTGACGATCGCGCTGACCGGGGAGAGTGGGAAGCGCGAGAACAGCACCGATAGCAGGCCATAGCGCGTGAACGAGGCGCGCGCCTGGGTGATGCGCTCCGCGTCGAGGTGAAAGCGTGCCCCCCAGCGGTTGAGCGCCGAGCGCCCGCCGCGCCAGCCGAGCCAGTAGCCGAGCCCATTGCCGAGGAGGGTGGCGATGGTCGCGCCGAGGATCAGGAGCGGGAGGGAAATTTGCCCCCCCCCGGCGACGGCACCCGCCGCGACCAGCAAGAGCGAGCCGGGTAAGGGCACACCGACGGCGGAGAGGAGCAAGACCGGGAGCAGGACGACCAATCCGTATGTTGTCAGCAATTCGAGGAGCTGTTGCAGCATGTCGTCTCTCGTGCTCGCGCGTCCGGGTGGGGCTCGGTGGCCGGCGTGCATCCCGAACGGCGCGGATGAGCGGTGATAAAGTCATAACACTGCACCGTCATCGCGCGGGCACGGTGTCGCCTTCGCTATGATAACGGTAACGCAAACGTCGATCCACCATCACTGCGAGTCTGCTACCCTATGTACGGGGACACTGACGGGTCGTTACAGCCCACCGGCCGCTTAATCCGACCTTTCTCCCCGGCCTTCGTGCGCCACCCCTCGAGGGTAACACCTGCTTCGGGCCGTATCACGCCTACCGTAGCGGCGGTGCCTTTGCGCCTTTCCTCGCACTCGAGCGCAGGGTCAGCACGAAAGGGTCAATCGGTGGGTCCCGAACTCCATCTGCTAGCGAATATCGCCGTCGCCACGGTCGTCGCGCTGATCGGCGGGCTGATCGCGCATCGCTTGCGCCAGTCAGTCATCGTCGGTTATCTGATCGCAGGGATGGCGATCGGCCCGTTCACTCCCGGTTTCATCGGCGACCGCGAACAGATCGCCTCCCTGGCGGAGGTCGGCGTGATCTTCCTGATGTTCGCGCTCGGGATCGAGTTTTCCCTGAAAGAACTGGCGCGTGTGAAGGGAGTCGCGCTGATCGGCACCTCGGTCCAGGTGTTGCTGATCGTCGGTGCGGGCGCGGCGCTCGGGCACTTTCTCGGCTGGCCGCTCGCGCGCGGGCTCTTCATCGGCGGCATCATCGCCATCAGCAGCACGATGGTGGTGCTGAAAACGTTACTCGATCGGGGCGAGGTCGCATCCACCCACGGGCGCGTCCTGCTCGGCATACTCATCGCGCAGGATCTCGCCGCTGTGGTGCTGATCGTGCTGCTGCCGAAGCTGACAGATGGGGACGGCGTGGCGACCGAATTGCTGCTGACCTTGCTGCGCGCGGTCGTGTTCATCGGCGTCGCGCTCTTCCTGGGGGTGCGCGTCGTGCCGCGCCTGATGGCGCGTGTGGAGCGGCTCGGCTCGTCGGAGCTGTTCCTGCTGACCGCCGTGGCCCTGGCGCTCGGCACCTCGGTGCTCAGCGCGCTCCTCGGCCTTTCGCCGGCCCTCGGCGCGTTCATCGGCGGACTGATGCTGACCGAGACCGAGTTCGATCACCGCGTGATCGCGGAGGTCGTGCCGATGCGGAACCTCTTCGCCACCCTCTTCTTCGTCTCCGTTGGCATGCTGATCGACCCCGCGTTCATCGTGCGCAACCTCCCGGCGGCCCTCGGTCTGGTCGCCTTCATCGTCGTCGTGAAGGTGCTGAGCACGTTCGTCGCCACATTGCCCTTCCGACTCGGGGCGAAGACCACGACCTTCGTCGGCCTCGGACTGTTGCAGATCGGCGAGTTCAGCTACGTGCTGGCACGGGCCGGGCGGGAGTCGGGCGCGGTCACCGACGAACTTAATAGCCTCGTCCTCACCGCCTCGCTGCTGACGATCGTCCTGACCCCCGGTGCCTTCCGGATCGCGCCGCGCGTCGCCACGGTATTGGCGCGCCTGCCGCTCACCCGCCGCGCCTTCGCCGCGAGCGTCACCCTGATCGGGCAGGAAGAGGTGCTGCATGAGCATGCGATCGTCGTCGGATACGGGCGGGTGGGCCAGGCGGTGGCGGCGGGGTTGCGCGATGCGGGGCTGACGGTGACGATCGTGGAGGAGGATCTGCACCTCGTGCAAGAGTTGGAGCGGCAGGGGTATACGGCCATCTACGGTGACGCGACCTTCGAGAGCATCCTGGACGTGGCGCACCCCGCGAGCGCGCGGCTGATCATCGTCGCGCTGCCGGATGCCGGGGCGACGCGTGCCGTGGTACGGAACGCCCGGCGCGCGAACGCCAACGTGCCGATCCTCGCCCGCGTGGCACGCGTCGATCAAGAACTGGTGCTGCGCGAGGTGGGGGTGACCGCGACGATCGCCCCGGAGCGGGCGGGCGCGGTGATGCTGCTGGAGGAGAGCGCGCGTATCCTGGGTATACCCCTCTCGACGCAGATCGATGCATTGCGCCCGGTGCGCGCGAACGACAACGACATCGATGCGGTGGGATATCGGGACAGTTCCGCCATCATGCCCGGTGGGGAGAGGGTGTCCGCCGTCGAGGGGCGTTGATACGTACGCCGCGTCGAAACGCTGTCGCCGAACCGAGGGAGGGATACCATGCTCGCCGCAGATGAGGCGTCGATCTTCTGGCGCTATATCGCGAGTTCGCTCGATCGCCTCGTCGGTTGCCTGGACGGTCTCTCCGCGATGCAGCTGAACTGGCGACCAGCCGCGCCAGATACCAACAGTCTCTATGCGCTCGCGGCCCATACCCTCGGCAATGCGGAGGAGAATCTGTTGCAAACCCTCGCCGGTGGGTCGGTGGGTCGCGATCGCGATGGGGAGTTCGCGGCGCGAGGGGAGTCCGCCCAGGCGGTGACCGCGCGCTGGGCGACTTTGCGGGCCGAACTGCGCGCCCATCTTGCGTGCCTTCCCGCCGATGCGCTCGATGCCACCTATGTACACCCCCGACGTGGCGCGGTGACCGGCCGCGAACTCCTGATCGTCGTGGCTCGGCATGCCGCCGAGCATCTGGGGCAGGCCGAACTCACACTCGCGCTGCTGCATGCGGCACAGTCGGATTAGGATTTCAAGCTATGTGGTACCGAGAGGCATTCCCGACCGCGCCGTTATGATTGGTGCGGCGGGGATTTCCTGTGGCCCTACGACGGTGATCGGGTTATGAATCTCGTGTTCGTATCGCGTGATCGATCCTCGCCGCGCAGATGATCTCGTTCATCACGCGCGATGCTGGGGAAGGATTATTGGGTTCTACAGTCGGACAAGCCCGCGCTCTACACCAATGTCCCCGGCAGCTCCGGGCATCGCGGCGATCTCGTCACCTACGTCTGATCTCGTCACCTACGTCTATTATGTCGGCGGCTTGCCCGATGTCGGGGCGGCGACCAGCTTCCCCAACTGGGATTCGGCCCTCCACACGCGGCTGGTTCGCGTGCGCCCTCTGGACCGCGCTCCAGACACAGTTTGCGCGCTCTGTGCCCCCCCAATCCCCGAATCCGAAAAAGGGACGTCTCTACGATCGCGCCGGGTGCGGTTGTATCGGCACTTGCGCCGCAGTTGTGATATTCTGCGCCACGGAACTTCCGGGGCCCACAATGGTGAAGGGTAGGAGATGAGGCGATGTGGTCGGCGCGCGTCGTGTGCTTGCTTTGCGTCTTGGTGATCGGGAGCGTGCTGCCACCGCCCGGTGTAACGGCGACCGCTGTACCGCGCACCGTGTCGGCCTCGGTCGTGGTTCCGGACATCGTCGCCGGTCAACTCGTGCTCGGCTTCGCGCCGGAACTCGATGAGGCGACGCGCGATCGCATCGTGGGTGCGCGCGGCGGCGTCACCCTCGCGCGGCTCGCTGGCGTTGGTGCGCGGGTGGTAGCGAGCCGTGCCGGGCGACCGCTCGGCGAGGAGGCGCGCGCCTATGCGGCGGCGGCGGGCGTGCGCTATGTCGAGCCGCACTATCGCTATCACACCGCCCGCGTACCCGTTGACACCCGCTACACCGATCTCGGACTCTGGGGTCTCGCCACGATCGGAGCGCCCGCCGCCTGGGACCGGACGATCGGCGATCGGGGCATCGTCGTTGGCGTCGTGGATAGTGGGATCGACTATCGCCATGCGGACCTTGCGGCCAATATGTGGTCCGCGCCGACGGATTGGTCGTTGGCCGGGTGCGCGCCGGGCACGCATGGCTATCAGGTGGTCGGCACGACCGTCGATTGCGATCCGCTGGACACCCTCGGATGGGGGACGCAGATCGCCGGGACGATCGGCGCGGTCGGCGACAACGGCCTCGGGATCGCGGGCGTCAACTGGCAGGTCAGCCTGATGGCCCTCAAGTGCAAGGATCAGAATGGGGACGTCCAGCTCGCCGATGCGGTGCGAGTGCTCGACTACGCGATCGCCGCGCGGCGGGCCGGGGTGAATCTCCGTGTTCTCGCGCTTGGTTGGGGGTCGTATAGCCCCTCGGAGACGTTGCGCCTGGCGCTCGCCGAGGCGGCGACGGTCGGTATCCTGGTCGTCGCCCCGGCGGGTGATGACGCGAATGATAACGACCGGAACCCGTACTATCCGGCGAGCTATGGCTCCTCACCCGTCAACCTCCCGAACGTGATCGCCGTGACCGCCACCTCGAAGAATGATGGTCGTCTGTTCAGCGGAAATTACGGCGCGACGAGCGTGCATCTTGGCGCACCCGGTGGGGTACAAAGTTCCCAGAGCGTACCCGATACTCGTAATTTGTCGACCGTGCCGAATAACGGCTATGGCTATTATGGACGGAGCGAGGCCGCCGCTGCCCATGTCGCCGGAGCGGCGGCATTAACTCTGGCTGCCGATCCGACGCTCGTGGTCGAAGCGTTAAGAGGACGGCTCCTCGCCTGTGGGACGCCGCGCGAGTCGCTGAGCGGGCTCACAGTGACGGGCCGTCGCTTGAACGTAGCGAATGCCGTCAGTAAGGGATTGTCGTGGAAATAGGTATCCCGCACATGGTAGGCTCGCGCCAACGGAAGGACGGGCGAGTGTCGGGGGGCGCGATGGAGTTGACGGAAGCGGTCACGATGCTGCTGCGGGAGGCGG
>JAABUN010002241.1_pt1 | contig 35568 bp, 31 predicted proteins | sample 5559311 | NCBI WGS metagenome assembly JAABUN01 (sample SAMN10711877, study PRJNA513370) | rock metagenome | isolation source: Antarctica rocks | place: Antarctica: Victoria Land, Siegfried Peak sud | reverse complement strand
GCTGAATCGCCAACAGGAACCGGTATGCGGGGTGAAACAGTGGCGATAGGTCCTCCCAAAACGAGGAGCCAACGAGGTTCAGGTAGGCATCCAAGTACATCGGCTCCAATGACCAGTGCAGTTTCCCGGGTGCGGCGGTCGGTGTTCGCTGCAAGGAGAAATGATAGCCATGCAAAGGCCGGAACGTATCTGCCGGGTCTGGGAACGGGAGTCCTTTGTTTTCCACAAGGCGGTAGAGCAGTTGCTCATCGTTGCCCTTTAACTCAGCGTCGTCCGGAACACGGAGCGGATAATGAACGTCCGTCCTCGTGAAGTGGAGACCGGTTAAGCGTTTTGTATTGGGACGCAAGATATTGCTATATGGCAGGCCGGTGCGTTGCATGTGTCGCTGATGGACGTCCGTGATATTTCGATCGAGAACAAGGACATCGATGTCTCCAATGTACGAGTAATCGGCTCGTATCTTGGGCTCCTCAAGAAAGCGCACCGAATGCGCGAGGACGCCGGAGAACTGACCGCCACGGATCAGCACCCGGTCGGGAAACCTTTGAGCAATGATGGCCAGCGCCGCCTTGTTTTCCTCCGTGAATTGCTCTGGCTGTTGCACGCAGATTTCGACCGCGGTATCATCGTTGTGGTGCAAGACACTGGCAATATAGGGCAGGACGAACGCCTCGTACCCCTCGTTGCAAGACGTGAAAAACGTCGTTGTCGGCATCGCGAATGGACTCCCGTCGCCACAAAACGACTGCGATCAACCCAATTGGATTAGTGGTTGATCCGGGGGTGAGGATACCTGCATTTTATCCGTGACCCGCTTCGATCTCTCGCCACAATCGCGCAATCGTTTTCTTTCAGGCACGTCACTCCTGCACGCCACCTTGCCCCTTGCCAGTTGAACATACATCCTGTCACGAAACCATCCGCGTCCGGTCCGAGGGCGGGGATCTTGCCAGCAGCCATCCCCGCCCCTGACCGTCATCGCGTCATCTGCATGCCAGCGTTCTCGGGGGTGGCCACCCGCCCGTGCGAAGCCCCGATCAACCCTTGGACCCTACTTCGCCGAATTGCTCCAGCACCCGCGGCAGGCTCAGCACGACGGAGGTCACGTGATCGACATCACCGGCGTCGATCAGCCGCACGTCGGCCCCGTGCGCCCGGAGCACCTGCTGCGCGTGCTCGGCGTTGGCGATCGGGACGTCGCGATCGCCGCCCGCCGCATAGAGCTCGACGGGCACCTGTGGCAACCAGTCGCAGCTGCCATCCGCTTCGCGCAGCGCCTGCTGTAGCGCTCCGGTCGGATGCTGCATGCCTGCCAAGAACCGCGGCGTGAACAGTTCCTCTGGCGTCGTTGCGGAGATCCCGGCGAAGACCTGGTCGACGGTGTGATCGCCGTCAAGCAGAGTCTCTACCCGCGCGTCGTACGGCGCTTGGAACGCCTCGCTCGGCGCGTCGTAGAGGTGATGCAGCCGGTTCCAGGCCACGATCAGGTAGGCAAGGTACTGCGGCGCCGCGTTGATCTCCCCGAACAACGCGGCCCGCAACGTCCCGCTATAGTCATAGGGTCCGCTGATCGGAGCCAGGGCGCCGAGACCCAGGGCTGGGTCGGTGCCCTCCTGGAGCGCCCGGCCAAGCGCCATCGCTGCCGGACCACCCTGCGAGAAGCCTGTGACAAGCACCCGCTTGCCCACCTGACGGTCAGCCTATGTGGCGAGCGCGCGGGTCGCCCGCAGCGCGTCGAGCGACGCGGTGACCGTTGAGGGGATATCGTCGTAGGGATGGCGACCGGGGCCGAGGCCGAGACCGAGATAGTCCGGGGCGGACACCGCGTACCCGGCCGAGGCAAACAGGACGGCGATCGCCCGGTCGGGCCCCGCCTCGTCGACTGAGGCCGCCTCGCCCCGGTACACCGTCGTGCCGTGCAGCCAGCTGACGAGCGGCAGATCACGATCGCCACTGCTTGGGAGCACGACCAAGCCGCTGGCGGTCGTTGGCCGGCCCTCCGGATCGATCGTGCGGTAGATGATCCGAGAGGGCTCCACCCCGAAGCGGACCCGCAAGGCGTCCAGCCCGAACGTTCTCAGACCCGCGCGTATGGAATCGGCATCCACGACCGCCAGCGCCGTGTTGGAGACGAGCGTGCCCCGCTCTGTCGCCCCCTCGGTCCGGGTTCCGGCCGCGAAGGGCGTTCCCAAGCCAGAGGCCGCCACCTGGGGATGCCGGGTGAGGACCGGCGTGGCAGCCGCGAACGCGCCCGCGGCGAGGGACATCCTTAGCAGATCGCGGCGAGCGAGACGACCAGGCGTGAGTCGGTGCACGACGATGCATCGTTTCTCTCAGCATCCACGGCTCAACTCGAGGCGGGGTCGTTGGTTCGACGATGAACAGCCTATGGCACATTCCCTGGAACATCGCCCGGTCGCTGGATTCGTTCCTCCTCCGCCCGGCTGAGTCCGACCGGCGGTGATCTCCCTCTGCTGGGGAATGAGGGATTCGCTTCCATTGGCTATGCTTCGGCCATGCGTACCCGCTCCACCGGTACCACGGTCGCCCTCGGCGCGACCTGCACCGCCTCGAGTCAGTGCGACCAGACCGGCGGCACCGTCGTTTGCGCCGGCAACGGCATTTCGACCGACGGAGCCCTCAATTGCTGCCGCAACGCCGGCGGCGCCTGCACTGCGGCCAACAACAGCGCCAGTTGCTGCGGCGGTCTCCACTGTCTCAGCGGGCACCTGCCGGTAAGGCGGCTGGCCCTACCTCGCAGTCGCCGCCGGCCAAGCCCGAGCGGACCGTTCGCCAGGCCCCCTGGGTCTGGCGTCGTTCCCCGCACCGGAAGCCGCCGGGCGCGACGCCAGGCGTTGGTGGACGACGTTCCGGTCGTCGCAGAAGACAAACGGACCGACGCAGTGCCTCGGTTTGCGCTGCCCATGCGTCCATCAATCCTGCTCGCCTGCTGGGCCTCTTACCCTGTCCGATAACCACTTTCCAGATCAGCGCTGTCGTCTGTCCGTGTCGGCGGCAGAGGCTGGCTCCATGGGAGAGTCGGTGCGCGGCAGCGTGCACCGCGCGAAGCGCTTCGACCGTTGCGGCGGGAGGCGCCGACTCCCAACCGCTCGCCCCCTGTCCCGTTCGTTGGCGGAACAACCGGGCGACTACCCCGCCTTGGCGATAGCCGGCCCGAGAACCGCAGCCAGGCCACCTTTCCGGTGCCATTGCGCACAGCGTCGGTGTAGACCCCGACGCCGTGGGAGTCGGAGACGAAGCGGTCGTTGCCGACGAAGCGCAAGGTCAGCGCCTCCTCGGGGATCGGCTTCCCGGCCTGCATTGGTGTCGCCACAAGCGCGCTCCCGCGCTCGGCGACCTCAATGGAGAGGGTGGATGGATCACCATAGCGCCCGATGATGCCGGTTGCCAAGGAGGCCGGGATCGGTTGCTCGACCGGTGGATCCTTCCGGATGCCGAGGAAGCGCGCCAGCGCCCAGTCGGTGACCTCCGTGCCGAGCGCCCCGCCGAGGTTGGCGTTGGTGAGGACGACCAGGGCAAACGCCCGCTCCGGCACGAGCACCAGCGCGGACTGCTGCCCGTTCGTCGAGCCGCCGTGCTGGACGACGCGGGCGCCGTCGACCATCGAGAGCAGCCAGTTGACGCCGACGCCGTCCAGCACGTCCGGACCGAGCGCGCCGCCCGGGCCGAGCGGGGTCCGCATCCGCCGCATCGATGCCGCCGAGAGCACCCGCTCGCCGTTCGCCGTGCCGTCGCCAAGGTGGAAGCGGGCGTAGCGCAGCATGTCGCGCGCGCCGGAGACCACGCCGCCCGCCGGGTCTGCGGCGCGTGGGATCGCCCAGGGTCGGACGACGACCGGCTTGCCCTCCGGGGCGTCGTGGCCGACGGCCACCGCCTCGGTGATGACCTCGTGGGCGAAGAAGAAGGAGCGGTCCATCCCCAGCGGCGCCAACACCAGGTCCGTCACAGCCGCCTCGTAGGTTTGGCCGGTCAGGACCTCGACGATCCGCCCCGCGGCGATGACCGCCGCGTTGTTGTAGGAAAAGTGGGCGCCGAGCGGGGCAACCTGCGGCAGGTCGGCCATCCCCGACACGTAGCGGGCGAGCGCGTCGTCGCCGTTGCCCGGGTCGGTGAAGTCGTCGCCAAACCAGCCCGCCGTGTGCGTGACCAGGTTGCGGACCGTGACGGCTTTGGACACCCCCTCGTCGGCGACCCGGAAGGCCGGCAAGTAGGCGCGGACCGGTGCGTCGAGGGAGAGCTTGCCGGCCTCGACCAGGCGCATCAGCGCCGTACCGGTGGCCGTCTTGGTGTTCGACCCGATCTGGAACAGGGTGTCGGCGTCCACCGGCAGCGGGTGGTCGACGTTCGTCACGCCGAACCCGGCCGCGTGTTCGCGGTCGCCGAAGATCGCGCTGACGGCGACGCCGGGCACGCCGAGGGCGTCCATGCGCTTCGTCACGAGGGCGTCGAGCGCGGCGAAATCGGGGTCGGTCACAGAACTGGCAGCGGTGGGCGTGGAGGCTTGGGCGCTCGCCAGGGACGGCGTGACGCTATTAACGAGGGCGAGGGCGGCCGAGGCCGCTGACGCCTTGAGCAGCGTTCGGCGGGAGGGGCGGATGCGTTCTCGCGTGGACACGGCACGGTCCTTTCGTTGATCCGGTTACCCGGCGACACTTGGCGAGGCAGCCCCCCGCCGGCGACAGTACCAGACTAGAGGCGGACGGCGGCCCCGCCATCGGCCAACGGAGTGAATCCGGCCTCCGCCGCCAGAGGGACGTCGACAATCCGCCGCCTCCCCCAGACGGGGGAGGGCGCGGCGCGGCCGTCCGGCTATGCTTGTTTCCATGAAGGACCGGCCTTTCCGGCGGTTGCTCGCCCTCGCCGACCGCCATCCTGCCGCGACCGACGCGGTCGTCGCGGCGGCTTTCGTCGCGTTCGGACTGGTGGCGTTGCCTACGGCCTGGCCCGAGTCGTCGCCGGTGTCGCCTGCCTTCGCGGCCGTCCTCGTGCTCGCTCTGTTTGCGCCGCTGGCCTGGCGGCGTCGAAACCCGCTGGCGACGCTGGCCGCGGTCACCGTCGTCGCCGCGCTCTACCCGCTCTCTGGGCTGCCGCCGAATCCCTGGTTCGGCAATGGCTGGCTGCTCGCCGCCTACTCGGCCGGGGTGCACGGGCAGGGCCGCTGGCGTACCTGGGTCCGGGCCGCGTCCGCGGCGGCGATCACGGCGTTGGTCGTCCTTGAAACGGTCTCCCAGGACGGCGTTCCAGGCAACCCGGTACTCGGCATCGGCCTGCTCATCGCCAGCAACGTCGCCCTCGTCGGCTGGGTCTGGCTCTTCAGCGACGTCGCCCGCTCCGCACGTGAGCGCGAGATCGAGCTGGCGGAGCGGACGCGTCAGCTGGAGCGGGAGCGGGAGCTGAACGCCCGCCGCGCCGTCCTCGACGAGCGCGTCCGCATCTCCCGCGAGCTCCACGACGTCGTCGCCCACCATGTCAGCCTGATGGGCGTCCAGGCCGGAGCCGCCCGCCGCGTCCTGCACCGCCAGCCCCAGAAAGCGGAGGAAGTGCTGATGGCGATCGAAGCCACCAGCCGCGAGGCGGTCCGGGAGCTGCACCGTCTCCTCGGATTTCTCCGCCGAGAGGAGGAAGATGGACTGGCGCCCCAACCGACCCTGCTCCAGCTCCACGCGCTGGTTGCCCAGATGCGCGCGGCCGGCCTGCCCGTGGCGCTCAAGGTCGAAGGGGAGCCTCGCCTGCTTCCACCGGCCGTCGACCTCTCCGCCTATCGCATCGTCCAGGAGGCCCTGACCAACACGCTCAAGCACGCCGGACCAACCACCGCGTCGGTCACCGTCCGCTACGCGGCGCGAGCCCTCGAGGTCGAGATCGCCGACGACGGCGCGGCCGCGGAGCGGGAGGGCGGCTCGACTGGCGACGGCAACGGCCTGATCGGGATGCGCGAGCGGGTCGCCCTGCTCGGCGGCCGGCTGCAGGTTGGGCGCCACGCCGGCGCCGGCTTCGTCGTCCGCGCCGATCTACCGTTGGATGGGAGCCCGCCATGACCATCCGCACGCTGCTCGCCGACGACCAGGCGATGGTCCGAGCCGGCTTTCGTCTCATCCTTGAGTCCGAGCCCGAGATCGAGGTCGTCGGTGAGGCCGAAGATGGCGAGCAGGCGGTCGCCCGCGTCCGGACACTGCGGCCCGATGTGGTGCTGATGGACGTCCAGATGCCGGTTATGGACGGGATCACCGCTACCCGCCAGATCCTCCAACTCGTCAAGGATCGACCCCCGCGCGTATTGATCCTAACGACGTTTGAGCGCGATGAGTACATCTTTGAGGCGCTGCGGGTGGGGGCGAGCGGCTTCCTGCTGAAGAACGCCCCGCCCGAGGACTTGATCGAGGCGGTGCGAGTCGTCGCGGCGGGGAACGCCCTCTTGGCGCCGTCCGTCACCCGCCGGATCATTGACGAGTTCGCGAAGCGGCCCGCACCCACCGACCACGCCGAGCAGCTGAATCAGCTAACCGATCGAGAGACCGAGATCCTCCGCCTGCTTGCCCGTGGGCTAGCCAACGCGGAGATCGCCGCCCTGCTCTACGTCGGTGAGGCGACGGTCAAGACCCACGTCTCCAACGTCCTCGCGAAGCTGGGTGTGCGCGACCGCGTCCAAGCGGTCGTCTTCGCCTATGAAAGCGGTCTCGTTCAACCCGGTGATCTGTAAGCCCGTCGACTCCTCGCGGAACCGGCCAAGCGGGCGACGCAGCTGAGGACATGGGCCAGTCCCCGCCGGTAGTCGAGCTTGCTCGGTGGCCGTTCCACGTTCCACGCTCGTGGCCCTGACCCGATGAGTTCGAGGTGACCGGCGCGTTCGATGGGTCGGTCCCCGTACGCGCCGAGGGGCGCCGCCTGCCGCCTCTCCGCCAAGCCACGACCACTCACCGAGAGGTCGGCTGGGAACCGGGGGATGGTGCGCTACCGTCCCAAGCCCGAGCAGCCCGCACGGACCGAAGCGCTCAGCACCTGCCGGAGGACACGCGCCATCCGAGCGCGCTCGTCGCGGTAGCGCGGCGACCCTCGACCCCGACGACGCCGTCACCATAATTCACCTCGCGTCGGAGGAAGAGCGCGCGGAATTCTCACCCGGTCCTCAGTCGCCCGCTACCTGAGGTCCTTCGCTGTGAACCCGACCCCAACACCGCCGCGCCCGGTCGACTGACGACGTCTCTCCGCCGGAGAATGTATCCAATACCACACAAGCCACCGGCCACGCCATCAGCGCCAGCCAAACCCCTTGACACGCAGATATAGAACATATATTCTACTCTCTAAGCGGTCTGCCTCCGGTGGGAGGGCGGGGACCTGGGCAGCAGCCTATCTTGCCCGTCCCTGCCAGGACGTCATCCGCGGCCCCAGAGCTCACCTGGGTCATCCCGAGCCCCTCTCCGTCGTCGGCTACCAGCCCCATCCCTGGGCCAACCACGCATCGTGCTCCCACTCCCCGACACCGTTCTCCTTCCGTCTTTCCCTCTTCCCCTCTCGTACCGTGGGGATGAGGGCCGTCGGTGACCGTGGTTCGAGCCCCGTGGGACCGTCGCCCCCGTGCGCCGGTCTGGCCGGGAGGGCCGTCCATCCGTTTCGTGCAAACACGCTGATTTAGAGCCAGAGAGTGCGCCCGCCGCTCCTGACTTCTGACTTCTGACTTCTGACTCCGAACTCCTCCGACCTCCGTCCGCGTCTCCTCCGGCGTTGCCGGCGCGCGCCCTCTCGCACGCGCCTCGTTCACCACCCATGCGACGAGGTCCGCATTGCTCCCCGCCAGCCTCCCGTCCGGCAGGTGAATTGCGTCCTCGAAGCCGACGCGGACGTGCGACCCGTCCTCCAGCGCCCGCCGCAGGATCGCGTACCCCGCGTTCCTCTGCCCGTGTGCCGCCCACGACGCCCCCGGAAAGGACGCGCGCAGCGGCGCCGCCAGCGCCTCGTAATTCGCCACCGTCGAAGGCGCCACCTGCACCCCATCGCCGTACTCCGCGCCGTCGAGCTCCACCAGGAACCACGGCCTCTCAGGCAGCCGGCCCTCGTCCCGAATCACCACCGCGTTGCTCACGAATCCCAGATCCATGACTCCCAGTTCCGGCACGACCTCGTGGGCCTCGCACGCCGCAAGGAGCGCCACAATCTCGTCATGGGCGTTTGGATAGTGGACCGTCCGCCGCTCCCTGGTCTTCGTGTCCGGCGCTTGCCAGGTCACGATGTGCCCGAGATTGATCGACATCAGGTCGGCTCGGGTCGCCGGTTCGGCGGCGAGCGCGCCGAGGAGATCGACGATCGCCGAGACCGCCACCCCAGCCGGTCGGATTGACGTTACGCTGATCAACGCGTCGGGTACCGCGGCGCGGATACGCCGGTGGGCCTCCGCGTACCACGTTGGGTCAGCGCTCCAACCACCATCGTCCGCCCGGGCGTGGATGTGGAAGATCGTCGCTCCCGCGGCCGCGCACCGGCTGACCTCGCTCGCCACCTCCTCCGGCGTGTACGGCACGTTCGGCTGTTCCTGTCGAGTCCGGGAGCCGTTCAGCGCCACTTCAACCACTACTCGGTCTCGCCCGCTCATCGTTCCTTCGCCTTCTCTCGGGTTCGGGCGACGTCACCGCCAGCGTGTAGACTCGACTGAGTTGGTTGTCGCGCGGTTGGGCAAGGTGACATAGTCGGATGAGAATCCCGGAGCCTCGCGGTTCCTCCCTACGAGCTCGCTCTCGTCAGCGCGAGTTCCCCGCTCGACCATGGACCCGGCGTCCCATCTCCGGTCACGCCGCGGAGCGTCATGTCGCGAGAGGACGCAGGTGACCCGGACCGAGCCGCGGCGCTCACACCGCCGCCAGTCTCAAGAGCGCTCCGCTTCGTTCTCTCCACCGGCGCCGCGCCCGGTCAATGCCCTCGCTGGCCTCGTCATCCGCGCCTACGGCAAGTATTTCGAGGTCCGATTGGTCGACGACCATCGCGTCCTCCTCAGTACCGTCAAAGGGACCCTCCGCCGCGAACGCCGCCGGACCGACCTTGTCGCGGTCGGCGACCGCGTCTGGGTCACCGAGCTTGGCTCGGACGAAGGGCAAATCGAGGAGATCGAGCCGCGGACCCGCGTCCTCGCCCGTCGTGCGCGCCTGACGGACGACGTCGAGCAGGTCATCGTCGCCAATCCCGACCAGGCCCTCTTCCTCTTCGCCGTCCGTGACCCCGCGCCGCACCGCCGGATGCTCGACCGCTTCCTCGTTCTCGCCGCATCGCGCGGTCTACCGGCCTTAATCGGTGTCAACAAAATGGATCTCGATCGACCGGCCGGGCCGGATTCTCCCTCCCTGGCCCGATCGCTCTTCCACGACTATGAGCCAATCTACGACGTCCACTACCTCAGCGCTGTCACCTCTCTCGGTTTGCTCGCCTTGCGATCGGTGCTCCAAGGTAAGCTGACCGTGGTTGCCGGTCCGTCCGGCGTCGGCAAGTCGAGTCTCCTCAACGCCCTCGACCCCGAGCGGCAGCGCGCGATCGGCGCCCTTTCCGAAGCGACTGGTAAAGGTCGACACACCACGATCGCGGCCGAGTTGCATTCCCTCTCCGGCGACCCCGAAACCTATGTCGCCGACACGCCCGGCATCCGCGCCCTCGCCCTGCAGGGCGTCGCACCGGCCGATCTCGACCGCTGCTTCCCCGAGTTGCGCCCCTATCTCGAGACCTGTTTCTATCCCGATTGCACCCACCTCCACGAACCTGGCTGCGCCGTCCGCGACGCGCTCGCTACCGGCGCCATTTCACCCGCCCGCTACGAGAGCTACGCCGCGTTGCGGCGCGGCGACCAGGACGATTAAATCATCGCGGAAGAACCGCCAGTGGCACTGCGACGATCACTCGCCCTCCACGTTTCCCCTCGTTGGTCGCTACGGCGCGCACGCCCCCCGACCCTATCTCGAGATCGTCAATTGGCGGTCGTCACCATACGCCAGCTCATCGAGCCACGGTCGCCCCTCGGCGAATCGGGTAGACCGGAACGGTGAGAGATCGACGAGACGGGCCGCGCCGTCGACAATCCACTCCGCCAGGCAAACGCCGATCGCCGGCGCCGTCTTGAACGACGTCCCGCTGTCGCCCGCGACGCAGTACAACCCGTCGATGCTCGGGATGCGGTCGATGATTGGGTGACCGTCCGGGCTCCGCATGAATGTGCCCGCCCAACCGCCACGCATCGTTGCCTTCGCGAACGCGGGGAACCGTGCCGAAAGCGCCGCCCGCCCCGTCTCGATGCACTGCTGATCCAACGTCTCGTCCAAAGCGTCCGGGTCCGTCGTGCTAACCCCGAGCTCGGCCCCGATCAGCGTGCTCGCCGGCCCCTCTGGTCGGAACCAGGAGTGCCGCGTCGCGTCGATGACGACGCGGTGCCGGCGGCCACCGTCGATTTCCGGCGGCCAGCGGAAAATCGCCACCTGGACTCGCACCGGCGTCAGGCCGTAGTCCAGCCCAAGCGGAGTGAGCAATCTATCTGCCCACGATCCTCCGGCAAGGACAACCGTCCGTGTCGCGATCGCTCCATCCGTTGTCTCGACGCCCGTGATTCGGCCCCCCTCCTCCAGCAGGCGAATCGCCGCCGTCTCCGTCCGGATGCGCACGCCCCGCTCGACCGCCGCCGCGGCGAACCCATAGAGTGTCGCGTTCGGATCGGCAAACCCGGAACCGGGCTCGAACGCCGCCACCGTTAGGTCATCGGTCCGCATCAGCGGCTCGATCTCCCGGAGATCGGTCGCCGAGACCACGCTCGTCTCGACACCAATCGCCTGCTGCGCCGCGACGTTGGAGCGGAGCCGCGTTTCGTCTTCCGGCGACACCACTTGAATAAACCCGGTCGCCTCGAATCCCGGCGATCCCGCGCCGATTTCGTCCTCCCACGCCCGAAAGATGCGTAGGCTTTCCAGCGCGAGCTGCGCTTCCGGAATATTCGCGTAGTGGCAGCGAACCAACGCTCCCGACTTGCCAGTCGCTCCCGCTCCCAGCTGTCGTCGCTCCAGCAGCACGATGTCCCGAACCCCGCGTTTGGCGAGTTGGAACGCGACCGAGACCCCGTTGACCCCGCCTCCGATGACGACGACGTCCGCCGTCCTCGCCTGGACCTCACGCATGATCGCCTCCCCCGCGTCGCCTATGATGGCGTCTGCATGCCCCGTCCTGCTGTCGGGTCACCCCGGCTCGGGCTATTCTAACGATAGCTTCCCGCTGCCGGATCAATTCATGGGAGTTTCGCCGATGGGCGATTCACGCGACGACCAACGACACCTCGACCGCCCGGATCGTGTCGACGCCTTGATTGACTTCATGACTCCAGCCGTCCTCGACATCTTGACCCGTCTCGACGGCGACGAGTTCACGACGGTCGAATTCATCGATCTTATGCTCGGTGACCCGGCCGCCGCCGCCGCCTATCACGAGGCGCTTCGTCGCTGGGGGGAGGGCGAGCATTATGGTAAACTGGTCGTCCACGGCCAAGTGATCCCGGTGATCCTCCGCCGCTCGCCCGAGGTCGACTGGGTTGGTTTTGCGCATGGCGAGGACGACCCGTTCGCCGTTCCCGCTCGCTGGCGTCTCGTGACCAACACCACCGGCCGGGATGAATCCCGGAGCGGGTAGCATTTATCCACCTGGAAGCGAGTCATACTATCGACATAAACTGTTCGTACGCCTACCATACCCTTGAGTCCCCGGCCCAGCATCAGCGCGCCGGGGGACTCTCGGGGCACACTCCCCGAATCGCGCGACGGAATGGACGAGATGAATGTTTTCCAAGAAACGTGACCAAGTCGTATCGTTGAACCGTCTCCCCGACGGAGACAAGGACGGCGACCGCTCCTCCAAGGGGAATCAGCGCTCAGGCCCTGGCCGCAACCTTGGGTCGAATCCCCTGAACCGCAATCCGCGGCCCGGCACCGGGGGGCCCGGCCAGTCCCGCCGCCCGCGCATTCCTCCTTGGGTCATCGGCGCCGTCTTCCTGGCCCTCGTTGCCTGGCAGCTCTACGACCTCTTTGGCCCCAGCCGCGAAGCTGGGCGCATCCAGGTCCCGTACTCCGTGGTCGAGCAGCAGGTCCGGAGTGGCAACGTCGAGAAGGTATCGATCGGCGACACGCGGATCGACGCCGACTTGAAGCAGGATATCGCCTGGGATCGCCGCACCGAGGCTCTCGTCACGCCGGCCGCCAGCAATGCCTCCAGCGATCCCGTCTCCCGGGGACGCCAGGTCCAGGCGAACTTGCCGATCGCGGTCGACAACGCGCAGTTGCTCCCGCTGCTTCGTGAAAAAGGCGTGGTGGTCAGCGCCGAGCGTGGCGGTGACTCGGTCTTGTCGACCCTGTTCTTCAGCCTCCTCCCCGTTCTCGTCATCGTCGGCATCATCGTCTTTATGGGTCGCCAGATGAGCCGGGGCCAGCAGAACGTCTTCGGCTTCGGCCGCAGCCGTGCCCGTCAACACGATCCCGAGCGACCCCAGGTGACCTTCGCCGACGTCGCTGGCGAGGATGAAGCGAAGCAGGAGCTGACCGAAGTCGTTGACTTTCTCCGCAATCCCGCGAAGTACCATTCTCTCGGTGCTCGCCTGCCGCGTGGCGTGCTCCTCGTCGGCCCTCCCGGTACAGGCAAGACCTTGACCGCGCGGGCGGTCGCGGGTGAGGCGGGCGTCCCCTTCTTCAGCGTCTCCGCCTCGGAATTCGTCGAGATGTTCGTCGGCGTCGGCGCCAGCCGGGTCCGCGACCTCTTTGACAAGGCGAAGACCAATGCCCCCGCCATCATCTTCGTCGACGAGCTTGACGCCGTCGGCCGTCAGCGTTTCGCCGGTCTTGGCGGCTCCAACGACGAGCGCGAGCAGACGTTGAACCAGTTGCTGGTTGAGATGGACGGCTTTGAAACCAATGTCGAAGTCATCGTCATGGCCGCGACTAACCGGCCCGATGTTCTCGACCCGGCCCTCCTTCGACCTGGCCGCTTCGATCGCCAGGTCACCGTGGGTCTGCCCGATCGCGTCGGCCGGGAAGCGATCGTGAATATCCACAGCCGGGGTCTGCCCCTCTCCTCAGATGTCGACAAAGCGTCCATCGCCCGCGGCACCACCGGGTTCTCCGGCGCCGATCTTTCAAACCTGGTGAATGAGGCGGCGCTCACTGCCGCCCGTCGCAATCGCAAAGAGATCACGCCCAGCGACTTCGAGGAGGCCCTCGACAAGATCCTCCTGGGTACGACGCGGTCGGGTCTGATGAACCCGAAGGAACGCGAAGTCGTCGCCTACCACGAGGCCGGTCACGCCCTCGTTGCCCACTTTACCCCCGGCGCCGATCCTTTGCGCAAGGTGAGCATCGTTCCTCGCGGCCGTGCCCTCGGGGTTACGGTCCAAATGCCGGAGGAAGACCGCCACAATTACAGCCGGACTTACCTGGTCGGTCGGTTGGCGATGCTGCTCGGCGGCCGTGCGGCGGAGATCGTCGTCTATGACGAGGTCACGACCGGAGCTGAGAACGATCTCAAGGAAGCCACGAACCTTTCGCGCCGGATGGTCGGTCTGTGGGGCATGAGCGACGATGTTGGGCCGGTCTACCTTGGCACCGGCGAAGAGCACGTCTTCCTCGGTCGCGAAATCACCCAGGACAAGGCCTTCTCCGATGCGACGGCTCAGCGCATCGACCACGCCGTGCGCGAGATGGTCGAGGGCGGTCTCCACCGGGCCCTCGATCTCAACCGTCAGTTCCGCGTTCAGCTGGACGCCCTGGTCGCGGCCCTCCTCGAGCACGAAACACTCGACGCGAAGGAAGTCACTGCCGTCCTTGGACCGCCGTCACCTGCCGATATCGAGGCCGGCATCGTTCCCCAGCAGCCGGCCACCGTCGAGGCGGCCGGCGCCGGCGCTGTCGTCCCGAACAACTGACCTCAGTATGAAACTCGGTTCACGTGATTGACCGGTGCCGAGCCTGTCCCCGCGACGGGACACGCTCGTCGCCGCTCACGCCGAGCATCGCTTCGCGACCAGTCCCAACCGAATCCCCCGCAACGTACCGAGGTACCCACGTCGCGTCAGTCCAACCGGGGTCTGAGATGGCCTAACTCGATCAGATTCGCGTCCGGATCGCGGAAGTAGAGAGAATCGATTGGCCCCGCGGCCCCCGCCCGCGGAACCGGTCCCTCGATGACATCAATGCCACATGCCTGCAAATGCTCAATCGCTTGTTCGGGCCGTGTCGTCGTCAGAAAGCAAAGATCGGCCGAGCCAGCTGTCGGTCGGCCCGCTTTTGGTTCAAACTCTCGCCCCGCCTCGTGCAGATTGATCTTCTGCTGACCGAATCGGAGCGCAATCCGGCCGTCGCCGAACTGCTCCACCCTCATGCCAAGGACGGCCGTGTAAAACGCGCACGTTTCGTGGATATCACGAACCGTTAGCACCAGATGATCGAGCCGGTCAATCTGGATCATCGGGTTAGCTGGCTGGGTGGGCACGGCCGATAGACCCCAATTCGCGCCCAAACTCGTCGAAGCTCTCGACGAGGATCGATACGACGCGATCGCACTCCTCTTCCGTGATCACGAGCGGCGGACAGAGTTGAGTCGTCGGGTCGTTCCGGTCGTCGTTGCGCAGGATCAGACCGCGATCCCGCATCCGATCGGTCAACAACGCGAGCTGTCCCGCGTCCTCCGGGCTCGCCTTCGTTTCCCGATCGACGACCAGCTCGATGCCGAGGAAGAGTCCCGCGCCGCGGATATCGCCGACGTTGGGGTGGTCGCCGAGCGCCGCTTCCAACTCCTTTCGGAAGTACGCGCCGACTCTCCTGGCGCGTCCGGGCAAATCCTCTTCCAGCATAATGTCGAGGTTCGCCAACGCCGCCGCGCACGACACAGGATGGCCGCCGAAGGTCAAGCCGTGAAGAAAGCCAGACCGCCGCACCCGGTCGAGAGGGGACGTTGGGTCCCCGGTATCGTCAGCCGTGAACGCGTCCGCGACCGTTTTGCGGACCAGGACCGCTCCTAACGGCGCGTAGGAGGACGTGATCCCCTTAGCGGTGGTGATAACGTCCGGTTCCACTCCGAAATACGTTGAGCCGAACAGCTCGCCGAGACGCCCGAAGCCGCAAATGACTTCATCCATGATCATCAGAATGCCAGTTTGATCGCAGAGCGCCCGGATCTTCTTGAAGTACTCCATCGACCCCGGCGGAATGCAGCCGCCGGCATTCTGGACCGGCTCGGTGATGATAGCCGCGACCTGGTCGGGCCCCTCGAACTCGACCAAACGCTCGATCTCGTCGTAGCACATTAGGGTGCATGCTGGCGCGTCCTGACAATACGGGCAGCGATAGCGGTGTGACATGGGCGCGTGGCGAGCCCCGGGCACCAGCGGACCGAATGGAGCGCGGGCGCCGGTCAAACCGTTGACCGATAGTGCGCCCATCGTCGTGCCGTGATAAGCCACACGCCGCGAGATCGTTTTCCAGCGATGGGGAAACCCTCGGACCGTTTGATACTGTTTGGCGAGCTTTAACGCGCTCTCGACTGATTCCGAGCCCCCGGACGTGAAAAAGACACGCGCCTCTCCGCCAAGGGGGGCGAGGTCGCCGAGGCGGTCCGCCAGCACCGCGGCCGGCACGCTCGTGTACCCGAACGGATTAACGAATGGCAGCGCCTCGAGCTGGGCCATCATCGCCTCAGCGATCCGCTGCCGGCCATATCCGGCATTGACCGAATAGATCCCCGCCAGAAGGTCGAGGTAGGCCTTGCCGTCCGCGTCCCAAACGGTACTGCCGTCGCCGCGAACGAGGATCAAGGGTCGGTGATCCGGATCGCGGTACGGAGCCATCTGGGTGAAATGCAACCAGACGTTGTCGCGCACCGCCTCCCGGACTCGGGTCGCGTCGTAGCCCGGCGCCAGAAACATCTCGTTCACGGTGGTCGCCATGGAGAACCTCCCAGCCGCTCTTGGCGGCGTCCACGAGCCTCGTCAGCGACCCCATGGTAGCCGAGAAAGGAGAGAATGATGTCTCCGGACCGGCGCGACGCCCCCTGGGCGCTGTGGTGGCTCTCACGGCATCAAAGCCTGATGACTACAGGTTGTCAGACCCAGGTTCGGGCTGCTCTCGTGCGCTGGCCCCACCGGTGCGCCCGCATCGGATCCTCGGGGACTCTCTCCACGCCGCTCCTAATGGCCTGAGCCAACGCGACATGACCAAGCGGCACGCTATCGCGGTACCTTCGTGATCGGTCGGCGGCTGAAGCGCAGCGACCACTCTCCAACGCTTCGCGAGACTAGCGCTGAATGCCCGTGGTTAGTGCCTGACATTCGTGGTGGGATCCATTACACCAGTGCCCTCCTTCACGGATATTTACAAAAATTTAACCTTTAACCCTGGTCAGAGAGGTCTCTTGCGGTGCAGCATCGCAGAGGCACCGCGCGCCCGTCGACGTGAGTGAACTGACCACGTTGCAAACATGCGTCGACGGTTGGTTCGTGCCGTGTGCGATGATGATTGCTGTGGCGGAGGGACCGTGAGTGGATAGCGTCTTCGGGCAAAAGGATTCGGTCGCGACGCCGGCGGCAATGACAGCCCGCGTGGTGTCGGATGCGAAACGAGCATTTGGCGACCAGGCGGATGGATCGACCCTTGAGCGCTGCGCCCAGGAGGCGGTCGCCGACTTATGGCGGGAGTCGATCCGGGTCAAGACCTTCGTGCCCGTGCTCGCGCTGCGCAGGGTCCGCGAGATGTTGGAAGGTGGACGGGCCGTCGATCCCCTTTAGGGTTCGTCCGCTTTCTCGTCTGCTGGTGGTGCCTCGGGACGTTGTCGCTATGGACGTGGAGGCACATGACCACCCGGCAAAAAGGACGACGGCGGGCTAAAGCAGCCGCAACCGACCCCGCCTCACCTCCGTCATCAACGCTTCCCAACGGCGCCCCTCCGAGGGACGGTCGCGTGAATGGATCACCGAGCGCTCCGTTCGCGTCGGACGGCAGCCTCATCCTGCCGCCGTTGGAACCGGAACTGTTCATCAACCGCGAGCTGAGCTGGCTGGCCTTCAACCAACGCGTCCTCGACGAGGCGCTCACCCCCGCGGCGCCGCTCCTTGAGCGCGTTCGCTTTGCCGCGATTTTCTCCGCGAACCTCGACGAGTTCTTCATGATCCGGGTCGCCGGCGTCAAGCGGAAGATCGCCGCCGGTGTCGGCGACGTTGGCCCCGATGGCCGCACGCCCACAGCTCAACTCGCCGCCATCCGTCGCGTGACGCAGCAACTCCTGGACGACCACTGCTCGCTCCTGGCGAACGATCTCCTGCCAAATCTTGCCGAGGCCGGCATCACGATCCTTCCCTATGCCGAGCTCGATCCCGCCACGCAGACGGCGCTCGGTCGTCGCTTTGAGGAAGAGATCTTTCCGGTTCTCACCCCTCAGGCCATTGATCGTGGTCGGCGATTCCCGCATGTGTCGAACCTGAGTCTCAATCTCATTGCCGTCCTCGGCCTTGAAAATGGCGCTCGTTTCGCGCGCATCAAGATTCCCGCGACATTGACCCGACTCCTGCCGCTTGACCCGACGGATGCCGACGACGACATGCTTGCGCGTACCCGCTTTACCTGGCTGGAGCAGGTGGTCGCCGCTCACCTCGATCGGCTCTTTCCCGGTGCCGAGATTCTGGCCTGCTACCCGTTTCACCTCACCCGGGACTCGGATATCGAGTTGGCCGAGGACGATGATGACGACGATGAAAGCGATCTCATGATGACCATGCGCGAGTCGATCTCGCGACGCGCCTTCGGTCCCGTCGTCCGTCTCATGGTTGATCGTTCGATGCCCGAGGATGTCCGTGATTGGCTGGTGGAGCATCTGCACGCGACTGATCGCGACTTGTACGTCGTCGACGGCCCGTTGGCGGTAGAGGATTTGGTCGAACTGAGCGCGTTGGATCGCTCCGACCTCAAGGATCCGCCCTTTGTGCCCGCTCCGGTCTTCGATCTCGCCGCGACGGTGCCGGACACCCCCGATGCCGACATCTTCGCGCTGCTCAGAGAGCGAGATCTTCTCGTCCATCATCCGTACCAGTCGTTCAGCGCCGTCGCGGATTTCGCCCACGCGGCCTCGACCGATCCCGAGGTCGTGGCGATCAAGCAGACGCTCTACCGCATCGGGAAAGACTCGCCCCTTATCCCAGCGCTGATCGAGGCGCGCGACGATGATACACAAGTGGCGGTGCTCGTCGAGCTCAAAGCCCGGTTCGACGAGGAGAACAACATTACCTGGGCAGAGGAGTTGGAGCGCCACGGCGTCCACGTTGCCTACGGTCTAGCTGGTCTCAAAACCCATTGCAAAGCGACACTCGTCGTCCGGCGGGAGGCCTCCGGGCTGCGCCGCTACGTCCACCTTGGCACCGGAAACTACAACGCGAGTACCGCCCGCGTTTACGAGGATTTAGGGTTGCTATCGGCCCGCGATGATCTCGGCAGCGATGTCTCCGAGCTCTTCAATGTCCTCACCGGCTATGCCGACCAGCGCCGCTACCGCAAGCTGTGGGTCGCGCCCGACCACCTCCGCGATCGGTTCCTCGCCGCGATCGCCCGCGAGGTCGAAGCCCATCGGCGGACGGGTGGAGGCCATCTGATTTTCAAAGTCAACTCGCTCGTCGACCGCACGATTATCCGGGCGTTGTACGCGGCGTCGCGTGCTGGTGTCCAGATTGACCTCATCGTTCGCGGCGCCTGCTGTCTCCGACCTGGCGTTCCCGGCTGGAGCGAGTCGATACGAGTCGTCAGCATCGTCGGTCGCTTTCTTGAGCACAGCCGCATTTATTACTTCCGGAATGGAGGCGACCACGAGCTCTACTTGGGAAGCGCCGACTTGATGGAGCGCAACCTCGATCGACGGGTCGAAGTCGTCTTCCCGGTTGAGGACGTCGGCCTGGCGGCCCACATCCGCGATGTCGTGCTTCCCGCCTACCTCCAAGATACGGTCAACGCCCGGGCGCTGCTCCCCAGTGGTTCCTACCAACGGGTGCTGCCGAAAGACGGAGAGGAGCCGTTTGATGTTCAAGCGTGGCTGCTCGGCGAGTCCCGCGCGTCCCGGGTCGCTCGGCTCGCGTAACCCCCGAGCACTCGATGGCGAGTTTTCGCTTCATTCCCCCCCGAGGAGATGACAAACGAGGAGGGGATGGTCCGCTGATCGGACCACCCCCTCCTCGTTTCGCGCGCTTTGCCCAGAATGGGAGCGGCGTATCTCTCAGCTACCCGGCGAATGGAATGAGTCGCTTCGTCAGAGAGCCGGGAGCCCTTTCGTCGTTACGAGCGGCGCAGCCGGTAGCTCGCGGCAGCCATGCCGACCGCGGCCACGCTCAGAAGCGCCAGCAGCATCCCGTTACCCGTCGAGGACGAACCAACGCCGGTCTTCGGCAGGTTGGTCGGAGCCGGCGCGGGCTTCGGCGCGGGCGCCGGGGCGGGCTTCGGAGCCGGGCAGTTCGTGTTGGTCGCGGTCACATTGTCCGCGGTCGCCGTCTCGTCGCATCCAGCGTTGGTTGCCGCCGCATCGCCAGCGGTGGCCGACTGCACGCCATCGCTATTGGTGGCCGTAACGTCGCCCGCTGTAGCAGCCCCCGGGACCGCCGTCGGACCCGCGTCCTGCGCCGAAGTAGCCGCCACGACGCCAAGCGTCAAAAATAGCGCCGTGACGAGAGCCGTGATCATCGTCCGCATAGAATTCCCCCTCCTGTCCGTTCCCGATTTCTACGTCGATACGATCCCCGCGCGCCTTCTCAGGCGCTAACTCGGTACGGCAGTGGCATCCCCCCTTGCCTTCTGGTGCCGAACGCCCTTGATCGTCGTCAAGGCCCCCAGGCGGGTCTAGGTGCTTTGGCCCCGCCGCCGCGAGCGTCGTCCACCGGGCGGTGCCCCAAGATTATCGTACGTTGCCTCAGTACACAAGGGGTTAACCGCGATTTTGGGTTCCCAATTGTCAAATTCCGCCTTCCATGAGGCTCGGTTCGACCCGTGACCCTCGTTTGCCCCGACGCAACTCGATCATGCGGGTTGCCAAGCGGTCGATTGCGTAGCGATCGTGGAGCACGATGATCGTCGTTCCCCCGAAGCCGGTCAGCGCCTCTTCGAAGCGCTCCCGCGAGGGCAGATCGAGATGGTTGAGCGGCTCGTCGAGGAGAAGAAAATTCGCGCCTCGCAGCACCAGCAGCGCGAGTGCCAGTCGTGCCCGTTCGCCGTAGGAGAGCTCGCCGCCGAGCTGAAAGACCATGTCGCCGCCGAATAGGTAGCGGTGCAGGAAGGATCGCGCGTCGGTCTCCGAGAGGGATGCCGTCGCCCGAACCTGCTCGAGCACCGTTCGGTCCGCGGCCACCAGTTCTTGCTCTTGGTCGTATCGACCAACCACAACGTCGGGACCAAGCTGGACTTGTCCCTCGCTTGGCGTGATCTCGCCGGCCAGAAGTCGGATCAGCGTTGTCTTTCCACTCCCGTTCGGTCCGGTCAGGGCAATGCGCTCGCCGAATCGGACGTGAAGGTCAATGTCACGCAGGACACAGGCTCCGTCCAGCTCGACGCTGACTGTTTCGACTCTGGCGACGTCGCGGCTCGATTCTATGCGTGTCCCAAACTCGGGGGCGATCTCCCATCGGCGCTCCGGCCTCTCGATTCGCTCCTCGGAAGCGAGGGCACGCTCCAGCTTTCGCTCGCGAACCTTCGCCGAGCGCGCCACCTTCTTGGCCCGCGCCCGAAGGAAGTCGTCTTGCGTGCCTCGCTCGGTGGCATGCGCGTGGGTGGCCAACGACTGAATATCCCGCTCGACGCGGGCGACCTCGCGCTGCTGACGCCGGTAGTCGCGCTCCTGGGTCTGAGCAGCAGCTCGTTTCGCCGCGGCGTAGTCTGAATAGGTTCCGTGGTGCAGCCTCAGCTCATGCGTCGTCTCGTCCAGTTCCAGAATCGCCGTCACCGCTTGATCGAGGAACGCTCGATCGTGAGAGACCACCAGGACAGCGCCGGGATACGACGCTAGAAACCCCTCCAACCATTTCAACCCGTCGATGTCCAAATGGTTGGTCGGCTCGTCCAGCAGGAGCACGTCCGGTTGATCGGCTAGGAGCGCCGCCAGCCCCGCCCGCGTCTTCTCCCCGCCCGACAGCTGCCTCAGAGGGACACTGAACGGCACGCCGCCCACGTCGAGCGCCTGCAATATGGTGGTAAGGCGATCGCGCTTCGGATAGCCGCCATGGCGCTCAAATACACCCAAGGCCGTGTCGTACGCTCGGATCGATCGCTCCCGCTCTGCTTCAGGCGAGGCCATCCGCGCGATCGCTTCGTCGAGCCTGGCCTCCGCGGTCAACAGCGCGCCGGTGGCCGCGCTCACGCGGGTCAGGAGCCCATCAAGGGTCGCTCCTGGCAGATCGGCGAACCCTTGGCGGAGGTATCCAATGCGGGAATCCCCAGTGAGGGATACGCTGCCGCCGTTCGCCTCCTCCTCCCCCGCCAGGATCGAGAGCAGCGTCGACTTGCCCACGCCGTTCGGGCCGACGAGGCCGATCCGGTCGCTCCTGTTGATCGTGAATGAGATACGGTTCAAAACGAGGCGCTCGCCGTGGCGCTTCGAGAGATTGCTAACGGTCAGCATCCGTTCCCCCATGGTCCCGCGAGATCGACCACGTCCACGGCATACTGTGGAGTGGAGTCGATCACGTCATGGTGGACGCCCGCGGCGGCGAGTGCCGCGCGCGGCGTCAAGGAACGCTAACCAGCCATCGGCCAGAGACCTCCGTCGACTCGAAACGTCGTTGATCCGCGGTCGATCCCACGGATAAGCGGCGCCATGATGCTGTCCGTCTGTCGGACACCGCTACGGCATCAATTCTTCGCCATTGCCGGCCGCCAGGCTCTGCGCTTCGAGAGCGCTGAGCGCGAAATTGTCGATCTCCTGCTGCAGCGCATCACGGAGATTGATGAGATCCACCAGATCGAGCCCCGCCAGGACGGCGTTGTTTTCCGGGTCGCCATCGTCACTACTATTGGGGACGACGCGAAACTCGACCTCGTAGCCCTCGTCGCCGTCCATATCGCCGCCCGCCGGCGCCTCGTCCATGTAGACGTTGTAGGTGTCCACGCGCGGCTCCCCTCTCCGTCCGTACCCGGCTCCTCCGGCGCGTGCAGGGTAGCGCCCCTGCTGCAATCCGGCAAGCGGCCGGGCCAGACTGCGAGTGCCCCCGGTTACTACATCAAAGCCGTCCTTGCGATGACCCGCCGCGGATGCGGCCCCCCGTGCCCTCCACCGGCTCCAACGCCCATCCTGTCGAACACCGAGCGGTTATTCTCCGGATCGGTCACCGCTCGGTCCCCATCGTCGCGTGAACCAGGGGCGAACGGCGTTCGACGCCCCTTCTTCAATCCTCTGTTTCCTATGGACCCGCCGAGCCACCGATCGCTCGTTGCATTCCGATACCAAGGAACAGATCATTGACCCTGTACCGAACCCATTGGTAGTCTGGTCGATCTTCGAACGCGCCATTTCGCCTCCGCTGTCGAGAGACCGGGCCGCGCCACTCCCCGACATTCCCATGGGAGGCATCGACCGCCTTGCCCGAGCCAGGATCGATTCGGTCAAACGCCGGCCAACCACTCAGCGATCGGTTTCGCGCGAGCGCCCCGATGATCAATCGCCGCCGATTCCTGCTCGCCGGTATCGGCGGCGCGACACTGATGACCGGCGGCTGTGGTACTGGCTCTGTCGCGAAATCAACTCCCATCCCCGTGAGTGGTACCCCATCGGCGCTGATTCCAGGGTTCGACGATCCCCACCGGTGGGCTGGCCGGACCGTGCGCGTCGGAGCGTTCGGCGGTGAGGTCCAAGCCGCCCTCAACGCTGCCCTCTGGCAACCGTTCGCCGCCGCCACCGGTTGCATCGTCGAGGGCGTGACGACCGACTACAGCCGGCTGGCTGAAGCCGTTGCCGAGCGCCGGCCCTATGCGGATGTGCTCCTCATTGACGCGATCTGGGCGGAATCCCCTCAGGCGGCCGCCTCCCTCCAGCCGTTGCGCCTCGGGGAGATTGCCCCCGCCGCGGTGGCCGCGTTCGGCGGCGGCGATCTCTCGGTGCCTGCCTTCGCCTACGCGCTCGTCAGTGCCTACCGTCGCGACGCCATCTCGGCCCGAACCCCGCCCGCGACCTGGCGTGAATGGTGGGACGTGCGAACATTCCCAGGACCGCGGGCGCTCGCGCGGACCCCGTTCGGGACGTTCGAATTCGCCCTCATCGCCGCTGGTGTGCCACCGGATACCCTCTATCCCCTCGACAGTGCGCGAGCCATCGAGCAACTCAAGAAGATTAGTGGCAAGGTGATTGACCGCTGGTGGGATAGCGGCGTCGAGCCCGTCAGTTGGCTCGGCAGCGACCGTGCCGATTTCGCCTCCGCCTGGCACTACCGCGTCGCTGGCGGCCAGCGGGACGGGCTGGCGGTCGATCTGGTGTGGAATCAGGGTCTCGTCGTCGCTGATCGTTGGGGCATTCCGGTCTTCGCCCGTGAACCGGAGATCGGGCTTGATTTGGTGCGCTACGCCCTCACTGCGGAGGCACAGGCGGCGCTTGCTCGTCTCATCCCCCTCGGACCCGTCAACCCCGCCGCCCTCGCCTTGCTGGAGCCTCAGGTGATTGCGATGGTCCCCACCGCGCCAGCGAACCTTCCCCAACTTTTCCGACCCGACATGGCCTGGTGGGCAGCCAACCGTGGCGAGGCGACGCAGCGATTCAATGCCTGGCTCCTGGGCAAACCCGGTGCCTAACGAGCGACGCCTCGCCACCGGGTGGATGAGTTCCTGGTCGCTCGCCCGCCGTTCGCTGGCGAGGTACGCCGCCGCGGGCCTGGCAATGACCGTGGTCGGGTGCGGACCCGCCTCCCAAAATCGAGCGTCGGAAACGCCCGGTCGGACCAGTGTCCCTCCGATCCCTCAGCCGCCGCCGAGCGCCTCACCGATCCCCGGCTACCTCGATCCGAGGCGGTGGGCCGGCCGCACCGTCACGGTCGCCTCCCAAGGCGGCGACTATCAAGACGCCCAGACGGCGGCCATCTTTGATCCCTTCGCCGCCGCAACTGGAGCGCGCGTCCAACAAAAGTCCGCGACCGACCTGGGCGCCCTGCGACAGCAAGTCGACCAGGGGAGCGTGACCTGGGACCTCGCCGACGTCCCGACCGACGAAGTGCTGCCGCTTGCCCGCGCGAACTATCTCACCCCCGTCGATTACCAAAAGGTCGACCGCACCCCCCTGTTTGAATCGGTCGCGCTTCAGCACGCCGTTGGCGCGGCATTCTTCTCAACGGTCCTCGTCTACTCGATCGCGGCATCGCACCCCCCCTCCGGTTGGGTCGATTTCTGGCATGTCGACCGCTTTCCCGGCGGAAGGTCGTTGCGGCGCTCGCCAATCGGTACCCTTGAGTTTGCCTTGATGGCCGACGGCGTTCGCGCCGGCGATCTCTACCCGCTCGACATCGGTCGCGCCTTCGCGTCCTTGGACAAAATTCGACCGTTCATCACAGAGTGGTACGACAACGCGCGCCAGCCAGTCGCCCTCGTGCTGACCGGAGATGTCACGATGGCGAGTTCTTACAACGTCTTGGCGGAAGCGACCGACGCCCGGTCCTCGCTTCGTATCCAATGGAACGGCGGGATGCTGTCGGCCGATTCGTGGGTCATCCCACGTGGAGCCCAGAACGTCGACGTGGCGATGGACCTCATCAATTTCGCCACGCGGGCCATTCCTAGCGCGAACTTTTCGCGCCTGGTTCCGTTCGGTCCCGTCAATCGGAATGCCTTTGGCCTGCTAGAACCGGGCCGCCTCGCCCTTCTCCCAAACACCGATCCCCACCGGGCAGAACAATTTCTCCAGAACTGGAACTGGTGGGCCGACAACAGGGAAAGTGTCATAAAACGCTTCGACGATTGGTTCCTCGCCGAGCCCACGCCGGATCCGGCCGTCGGAACCTCCGCCGTCCCCTCGTAGCTCCTTCCCGCTGGATCCTTCCCGCCCGCTCTGCGTTGGCGCTCTCGTCTTGTCGCCGGAGCCGACCGCGGATCACCTCGCCCAGGTTGGACCAGGTCCGGCTCGGTCCCCCCTTCGCCTCGGCGATCAAGGCTGATGCGCGTGAGACGCTGCCCTGCCAGATTCCGCGCAATCGGTGACCCGCACCAAATCATCTTGATTCGTGGGTCCCCCACCGGTGCTCCGCGCCCGGGCTCCCCTCTCCCGCGCATCCGGTGGGTGCCCTCTGGACGGGGGCAGGGGGCTCTCCCGGACAGTTCGTGCGTTGGCTCTCGGTCGGCGCTGGCAGGCGCGTTGCCGGCGACGCGATGTGGCCTCCATGCTTCGCGCCCCGCCCGAATCGGTTGAGCAGACGCGACATCGGGGTGCGTGACCAACCACCACCACCGCCTTCCGCCACCCCAATGGAACCGGTCCGGGAGCGCGAGTCCAGCCCCGGAGGGGCTTCGTGGGGTCAGCCCGGGGATTTATCCCCGGGCGTGTCACCGCCAAGACCACGCCTCCACCGCCACGGCTCGTAACCGCGCTGCCCCTCCACCCCTCATTACCGCCCATGAGCCCCGTGACCCCGCACCCACCGCCGTGACCCCGCACCCACCGCCGTGACCACGCACCCCTCATTACGGCCCATGACCGCCTCAACCACGTACCCGCCTTCGGCCGGCGGGGTTGATCCCCGGGCGTGTGTCCGCCGTTACCACGCACCCCTCATTACCGCCCATGACCGCCCTGCCCCCGCACCCACCGCCACCCCCCATGACCGCCTTGCCGACGCACCCGCCTTCAGCTGCCGGTGACACCCATCCCCTCGTCCCTGCCTCGCTCTCCCAGAGAGTTTGCGTCGTGGCCTTCCTTCACCCATAGCCGGCGCGGCGCCGGGGCCGCCAAGCGGTCCCAACGCGCAGCGCCGTGTCAGCATCGGCCGATCGAACGCGGCTGGAGGGGGGTGCCTGGCCGCCAAACCCGCCGCCCACGGCCCAAAACGAAACTGTCCGGGAAAGAGGGGTAGGGGGTGAGGGACGTTCCCGTGCATGCCGCGGGTGCCCGCTGGGCAGCGGGGGGTGAGGGCCAACGTCGGCGCTGACAACGCCGTTGGTTCATCCGGGCTCCGTATCCGTTGGGCCGAGAGAACAGCTCCCGGCCGGCGGAACCTGCCGACCCCTCGGCTTGACCGTCGATGCCAGATCCGGCAAAACTCCTCGGACGGATTGACCGGTGTCACGGGGTTGAGTACCATCCGCCCGCTTCACCGCCATAGCCTGAAGAACCTGGCGTCGGCGGTGCCTCGTTGCCATTGTTCATTCACAACTCTACAATCCGTGGTCGCAAACAGCGTTGAGGGTCCGGGACGGCTGCGCCGGCACGAGATTTTTTTGAGGAGGGGCGCGTGGTGAATGGCGAGCGGACCTGGACGGGGCCGATTCATGGCCGACTCGGCGTTCTCGCCGACGATGGTAACTGCGCCCAGTGCCACATTTGCGGTGGATACTATGGCAACCTCGGCGGTCACGTCACCCAGGTTCATGGCGTCACACCCAGCGATTACAAAGCGCTCTTCGGGTTGAACGCCACCACCGGCCTCATCGGCCCGGCCCTGAAGGGAATCCGGCGCCAGGAGGCGGACGTCCGCAAGCAGACCCCGGCGTTCGCCGAGTTCCGGGCGGCCGGTGACCGCGCGCGCTCGGAACTGACGCCCGAGCAGCGATCTCCCAAGGGCCGGCGGCTCCGGCTCCAACAGCGCTTGAGTCCGAAGGTCCAGGCTGCGCGCCGCGCCGCGCTAGCTCGCGCGAACGAGGTGTTGCGGCAGCGCAAAGAGGCTGGTCTCCATACGCCGGCCGGCTGGTCTGGCCGCGACCCGAAGGCGATCTCGGCGAAGGGGCACGCCCGGCTGGCTGAGCTCCGAACCGATCCCGCCTGGCGGGATGCCTTCGCCCGCAAGGTCTCCGAGGCCCGCGGCGGCCGTCTCCAGGTCACCTGTGTCGTCTGTGGTGTTGTTTTCACTGAGCCCCATTCCCACCGACGCCGAAAAACGTGCAGTCCAGCCTGCCTCACTATGCTGCGCGCCTCGCGAGCCGCCGGTCGCCAGGCAGCCGCCGCCCCGGATCGCGATCAGCGGCGGACGGCTGGGATCGGGCTTGGCGACGTTCGGCGGCAACGGGGGTGGTCGATTGAACGACTGGCACGGCAGTCCGGACTTTCGCCTGCCCACGTGAGCCGGATCGAGCGTGGCCTTAACACCCCCTCGTTCGCGGCGCTCGGCCGGCTTGCCGACGCGCTGGGTGGAGGCCCCTTCCCAGCTAGGGAGACGACGGCCAGTGATCAATCCGTGAACGGCGTCCAGGCACAACCGAGCGGTGACTCGGTTGCCGCCTAAGCGTCACCCGCCCATGGTCTTTGTCCAACGGGAGCGAGAGGCAAGTCACCTGCCGCGCTTGACGGGGGTGGCAGGTGGCGAAGCACCCCGCATTGCCCCGCCTGCTGACGAGGGTTATCCGCTCATCCGTTGATAGGCACGATTCCACTACTGGCAGGCATTTCCGCGATTTGGGAGGCAACGAGACAGCATGTGGACCGTCGATGAGGCGGCGTTAGAGCGTATCGCCATCGGCGCTGGCATCCTCGGTACCGGCGGTGGCGGCAACCCCTACCTCGGGAAACTCCACGCCCGCGAGTTGATCGCCGCGCGCGGACCGGTCGCCGTGGTCGAGCCCGACGAGTTAGCCGACGACGCCCTCGTGGTGTCGGTCGGGAGTATGGGTGCTCCCACGGTCAGCGTTGAACGCATCAAGCAGGGCGACGAAGAGCTCGTCGCCCTCCGCGCTCTGGAGCGCCACCTTGGACGCGGCGCGACCCACCTCGTGCCCGGTGAGATCGGTGGCAGCAATGCCCTGCGCCCGATCGCCGTCGCCGCCCAAACCGGCCTGCCGGTCGTTGATGGCGATGGTATGGGTCGCGCCTTCCCCGAACTGCAGATGGACACCTTCAGCATCTACGGTGTCCGTCCCACACCGGCGGCACTGGCTGACCCCCGCGGCCAGGTCGTCCTCTTCGATGCCATCGCCGACGCCTCGACCCTCGAACGCTACGCCCGTGCCGTCACCATTCAGATGGGGGGCGCCGCGGGATACGCCTTTCCTCCGATGACCGGCGCCGAGCTGAAGCGGACCGTCGTTCCGCACACTATGACGCTCGCCGCCCGCGTTGGCGACGCCGTCATCACCGCTCGCGCCAGCCACGACGATCCGGTCGAAGCGGTCCTCGGCGTCACTGGTGGCCAGCGTCTCTTCACGGGAAAGATTGCTGACGTTGAGCGCCGCCTCGTCGGCGGGTTTGCTCGTGGCGTTCTCCGGCTCGACGGCACGTCCCACGACGCGGGACGACGGCTGCGAATCGACTTCCAGAACGAAAACCTGATCGCCCGCGTAGACGACGGCGAGGTGCTGGCGGTCGTCCCCGATCTGATCTGCCTCGTCGATACCGATACCGCCGAGCCGATCACCACCGAGGTCGTCCGCTACGGCTTGCGAGTTGTCGTCCTCGGAATCCCTGCCCCGTCGATGCTCACGTCGTCCGCGGCACTCGCCGTCATTGGCCCCGCCGCCTTCGGCTACCCGGACGTGCCATACGTGCCATTGCCGGGCACCTACGGGACCGGTGCCGCTACGCCAACGGCCGCTGCGTTATAAAACATCGCGCTCCGGCGTGCGGGTGCGGTGGGGTCGCTTCATCCGGCGCTCGGCGATCCGATGGCGCCGGTGCCATTCCGCCCGAAGGGACCCCCACGTCGACCCGGTCAGCGGTAACGCGCGTCCCTCGCCCCACCCGATACGGCGCCCTCTCCTCCCGGTCACCACGCCGCTCCTCACCAGGGAAGCCGGTCGACCGCCCGCTTAATCTGGCGCCGGTAGCCACGATAAGCGATTCGCCCTGCGTCGGTCAGCCGGAGTGTCGTCTGAGGGATTTTCCCGTTGTATCCCTTCAGCACCTCGACGTATCCGGCGTGCTCCAGCTTGCCGAGGTGCGAAGACAGGTTTCCCTTCGTCAAACCCGACTGCCGCAGCAGGTACAGAAAATCGGCGCTCTCCGCCGGATAGAGCAAGGCCAGAATCACCAGCCGCGCGGGCTCATGGACCACCCGGTCGATGTTGGCGAGATCGACGTACTGATCGCTCACCGGTTATTCAACCGTCGACGAGGGGTTCGCGCGGAGATACCGCCACAGGGCCAGCGCCCCGGAGACCACCAGCGCTGCCCCCTGCACTCCGTAGTCCAGTGCGAAGCTGTCGGATCCTCTGAGACTGACGAGAGGTCCTGCCAGCGCCGCCACCAGCACCGCACCGGCCACCCCGAGGTATCGCCGGAATCCGAGGTAGTACCAGCCGCCGATCCAAAGGCAGGCGATTGGTAGCCAGAACAGCAGCGGCCACCCGCGCCCCAGGGCCGGCGCGAGTTGCACGATCCAGCGCGCGACGCCCCGTTGAGCGTTGAAGAGAACCATGAATGCGAGTCCGGCACCGACGAAGCGGAGCATGCGGTTGCGCCCGATGCGGCTTTGGAGCGCGCGTGCGATCCACCGCGGCCATTGCGGGGAAGGCGGCCCTGCCTTCGGACGGACGTAACCCGTGCGGTGATCGACGAGGGCCGCCTTCGCTCGAAAGAGCGCATCGGGCAGGAGCTTAAACCGTCGCAGTGTCGTCGCGATTGGGATCGCCAAGAAGACCCACCAGAAGCGCGTTCCGAAGAAGATCAGCAGACCTCCAAGCAGGGCGAAGAGTCCAAAGACCAGCTCAACCAGCCCATCGTCGAGCCAGACCCGCTCTGCCTTCCGCTCGGTCTGCTGAATCAGCTCCTTGGTCGCTCCATCCGATGCCAATGGTTCGCTTCCCTTCTCGTGGCCTGGTCCACCTCTGTCCTGCCCCCGACCGTCCCAACCAGGTCCATCGCCCCGTGGCAGCTTCGGCGCATGCGCGCTTCCTACGCCTAAGCAGTGGGAGGCTCCAGGGGCGTACGCAGGTACGACCAGCGCGTGTACGCCGCCACGGCAAGGTGTGCCGCCCCGATCGCGCCGAAGAGCACTCCCCAGGCGTAGCGGTCCACTGGCTCCCCTGGCGGGGCGACGATTGCGGCCAGCACGGCAACGATCGCCAGCCAGGCATACCGTGTGAGTCCCGTCTGGCGTACCTGCTGGACAGCCCCTCCGGTCACGAGAATGTAGATCAGATATGGCAACAACGCTGGCCGGTTCGGGAACGCTGTGTCGGCGACGCTGGACAACCCGCCCACTACCGCGGCAATGATGCCGACTGCCTGGATGCGCCGGCCGTACCCGTGCTCCCGCCACGCCTCAAGCGGCCGCACATACCCAGCCGTCCGGTCGGTGAACCGTCGCTTCGCCGCTGGCAAAATTCTCCGCGCGGCCAGATTCCCAATGAGAATTAACCCGACCATTGCCATTGGAAACGGCAGCGGAGCCAGAAAGAGCAGCCCGGCGACCAACTCGGTCCCGCCGGCGATGAAGTCGGGCAGCCCATCCGCGAACCAGACTCGCCATGTCCGGCGCTCCGCCTCCGGCATCCCGTTGATCCGACTCCACATCATCGCGCCCCCTCGGTCCCGCACCACTTGTTCTCCTCCGTCGCGGCGACCTCCCGATCATGCGCTCTGTGCAGCGGTCGCGATCATCGAGGTCGCCTGCCACGAGTGCTCGAGTCTCCATTTCTATCGGGTGCTCCCGTAGAAAAGCCCGCAAAACGAGCGCGCCACTGCCAACGCAGGCGGCTCCCATCCCGAACCCCAGCGCGAGCCAGCTATCGCCCCGCCCGAGACCGACGAGGAGAGAGGCGATCGCCACGCCGAGAGGCACCATTGCGAGCGCGTAGTACCGGCGAAGACCCGACTGGACACCGAGGGAGGCGAAGAGCACCGCGAAGATGACCGATGGCACCGCGTCGAGCCAAGGAACCAGAGAGGGATGCTCCGTCGCGGCTCGCGCGACCAAGAAGAAGGCCAGGCCCGTCGTGGAGACTCGGGCTCCTGACTGCCACCAGCTCGACTGGGGATACCGGACGTAGCCGCTCCGGCGGTCCGCGAACCGCCGCTTCGCCCACTCGAACAACGCGCGAAATCGCGTCGCCCCGAGATAGCCGGCGATCGGGAAAATGATGAAGAGCGCCGGATAACGGTGTAGGCCCACGAACACGACCGCATAGGTCAGGCAGACCAGACCGAAGCTCAGTTCAGCGAGACCGTCATCGAGCCACGCCCTAATGGCTCGACGCTCTGCCCTCGCGACGACGTCCTCCATGTCTCAGACCCTAAGCTCTCCGTCACAAGAGAGAAGCGCGGACTGGTCTGCACTGCAAACCGAAAGGGAGTATCCACCCGACGGCCCCCGGCGTCAAGATCACGAGCGTCCTACAGCTTCCAGTACCGCCCCGCCGCCTCCGCCACCTCCCGCAGCCGCTCGCCCTCCCGCGCCGTCACGTTCCGGGCGGCGTCCGGCGCGAAGGGATCGCTCGTGTCATCCTCCACATCCGCCATCGCGGCGACGATACCCCGCACCAGCCACGGCAGCGTGTGCTGGTTGTAGCCACCCTCCAGCGCCAGCACGTACCGGCCGCGGGCGTGGCGCTCCGCCATCCGCCGCACCGCTCGCGTCATCCAGCGAAATCCATCGAGCGTCACCATCATGTCCGACAACGGATCGGCCGCATGGCAATCCTGCCCCGCCGAGACGAGGATCAGTTGCGGTGCGAATTGCTCGGCGATCGGCTCGACGAGTCTCTCGAACGCCGCCTGGTAAGCAGCATTCCCCGCCGCCGGAGGTATGGGAATATTGACCGTGTATCCCTCCCCCGCGCCCTCACCCACGTCGGTCAGCCAGCCCGATCCAGGATAGAGCGGCCACTGATGCAGCGACACGAAGAGCACCGACGGATCCTCGTGGAACAGATCGTTCGTTCCGTTCCCGTGGTGAACGTCCCAGTCGAGGATCATCACCCGATCCAAGCCAAACGTCCGCTGGGCGTACCGCGCCGCCACCGCCACGTTGTTGAACAGGCAAAATCCCATCGCCCGGTCCCGCGTCGCGTGGTGACCGGGCGGCCGGATCACGCAGAACACCCCGTCCGGCCGGTGAAACGCCTCCATCATCACGTTGTCGACCGCGGCGATCACCCCGCCGGCCGCCAGCAACGCCGTCTCGTACGACCCTGGCCCGATCCGTGTATCCGTGTCCATCCAGCCGCCAGCCGTCGCCGCTGACGACCGGATCAGATCGACGTAGGCCGGCGTATGAACCAGCGCGATCTCTTCCGCTCTGGCATACCGCGGAAAGAAGCGCATGAACCGGTCGCCATAGGCCGCACCATCGAGCGTGTCCATGATCCGATCCACCTTGACTCGATTCTCCGGGTGATCCCCCGTGTCGTGCAGCCGGAAATACGGGTGCGAAAGCACCCCGACCAGCGGCGCCTGCCGCCGGTAGTAACCCATCGGTACACTTCCCGGCGCGATCGCGTCCCCATCCCCACCCGTCGGCACGCTCACCCTTCCTCCTCGCCGCGCCCAGTCAGCGCCCCGTACAGCCGGGGCCATCTGGCTGTGAGTGGCGTGCCGCCGCGCCGGGAGGTTTCGAGACCCAAGAGGTCAATCGCCGCCACCATCGCCGGCTCGTCCGGACCGCATTCCGCGATCGGCGCACCGGCCGCGTCAAACGCCATGCTTCGCCCCGCCAGACCGTGTCCCGTGCGGCTCGCCACTACGACCGCGCACCCGTTCTCCGCCGCCCGCGCCCGAGCCAGCGCGATCGCCAGACTGCCGTGCCGCGCTGGCTCGGCCACGATCGCCACCAGCACCGCCGCGCCTCCGAGCGCGAGTACCCGCGCCGCCTCCGGCACCCAGAGATCACCGCCCAGGAGGAAGCCAACCGTGGTTTCGCCGAGTGGAAACACTGGAAAGCCTGACGTTCCTGGCTGGAAAAAGAGTTGCTCGTGCTGTTGCGGCAGATTGATCGCATGCGCCTGCCGGTAGGTGCCAACCACGGTTCCGGCCGGCCCGATCAACGCCAGCGAGCTAAAGAACACGCCCTCTCCGGCCGCCTCGTATAAGGAGACCGCCACCGCCACCTCGCGCTCCCGCGCCGCGACCGCCACTGCCTCCACCGTTGGGAACGGCGCTCGCTCCGCGTACCGGTAACCAGCGCGATCGAGCGATGCCGGCAGATACGTATTCGCGCCGAGAAAGGGAAGCACCAACAGATCGGCCCCGCTCGGGGCGGCCATCACCGCGGCGGCCATCGCCGCCCGCCGATCCCCATTGCTGGTCCCGGGTCGCGCCGCGACCACTGTGAAGACCTCAGTCATCGGAGGATCCCTCCCCGAACAGCGCCCCTCCCCGCCGTCACGGCCGCGGCGTGCCCACACGGACCGGCGTCAACGCCACCGAGAACGAGCCATCGGCGGACTCCAGCGTCAATCCGCTCGCGTCCGGAGGGATATCGAAGACCAGCACGTCAGGATAACGGACACCCGGCTGCCTTGCTCCAAACGACGGATCGTAGCCAAAGTCCAGAAGATAAGCGGCCCCTGAGGCACGGCTGTCAACCTCGTAGCTATTGCCGGCCCCGTCGACCACGACTAGAGGCCCCACGCCGCTGAACGCCACCGGCGACGCGGCTTCGTTCACCGTCGTAATCGGAACCACCAAGAAGGCGCCGTGCGCCGTCACCGGTGTGACACCCTTTCGCCGCCCCACGGTCGAACGCATCTCGACCCGACCCGCCACCGTGACCCGCCACTGGTCGTCGAACGGCGGAGGATTCGGCGTGGCGGGCGGGGGCGTCAGCCTGGACAGCGTCGCCTGCTGATCGTCCACGCGCCGTTGCAGGTCGCTGACCTCCGTCTCGTAAGCGGCGATCGTTGCCGCTGGTCGCGCCGGGTCATGGCCAATTCCAGATTGGCAGCCGCTGAGCCCGAAAGCGAGGATCCCCCCCGCCAGAATCAGGAACGAGACGCGGCCCCGTGGCGTGGCTCGGCTCGGCATCGTCGTCGACGTCCCTAATACCCGAGAGCCAGGCCGTCGGCCCGCGCGTCGGCGGCTCCCCGCCACACGCCGCGTTCGGAATCGCGCAAAATCATCTGGGCGTGACCGAACGAGGCATCCCAATCGTCCGCTCGCCGGACGGCGTGTCCCCGCGTTGCTAAACCCGCGAACGTCTCCTTCGGAAACCGCCCTTCGAGCGTGACATCCATGGGGCCCGTGCCACCCGCCACCCAGCGCGGTGCGTCGATCGCCGCCTGCGGCTCCAGCCCGTAATCAACGAGATTCGAGACCAACTGCAGGTGGACCTGGGCCTGGGCGTCGCCGCCCTGCGTTCCGATTGGGCCGAGGAGTTGCCCGTCCTTGAGGAGCAGCGCCGGCATCAACGTGTGCAGTGTCCGCTTGCCCCCTTCGAGCCGGTTCGGGTGATCGTCGTCCAGGGAAAAATAAGCACCCCGGTTCTGGAGCACGATCCCCGTGCCGTCCGCGACGACCCCCGAACCGAAACTCATGTAGAGGCTTTGGATCAGTGACGCCGCGTTTCCATCCCGGTCGACCGCGCAGAGGTAGACGGTGTCCCCCGCCAGCGACGGCGTCCCGGCCAGCGCCCGCATCGGATCGTAGTCGCGCCAAAGATCGTGGGCAAACGTCTTCGACGTCAGCCGGCCGGTGTCGACCGCCCCGAATTCCGGATCAGAGAGCTCGGCATCCCGCGCGGCGAAGGCACGTTTCTTCGCTTCGATCAACGGGTGAAGGTGCGCGGCCGTGCCCCATTTGGCCGGCGGTTCAACCTGCTCCGCGAGGTTGAGCTCGATCAGCGCCGTCAACCCCTGCGAGTTCGGTGGCATCTCCGCAACCGTCACCCCCCGGTAGTCCGTCGTCAACGGCTCGACCCATTCGCCCTGGTGCGAGCTCAGGTCATCCAAGGTCAACATGCCGTCGAGGCCCTCGGACGTCGCGACGATCCGCTCGGCGATCGTTCCACGGTAGAAGGCGTCGCGCCCTTCACGCGCGATCTGCTCCAGCGATGCCGCCAGCTCCGGCAATCGCAACCGCTGACCTGCCCGGGGCAGCCCTCCATTGACCGTGTAGTTTCCCCGCAGCGCCTCGTTGCCCGCGACCATCTCCCGAACGCCGGCGAGTCGTCGCGCCAGCCCCGCTGAGACCGGGAAGCCGTCCCGGGCGTAGCCGATCGCGGGGGCCAATAGCCGGCTGAGACCGAGACGTCCGAAGCGGATCGCCGCCTGGTCCCAGGCGGCGATCGTGCCAGGGACGGTCACCGCGTGAATGCCCCGCACCGGCATCCGGGTGTAACCAGCCTCGCGCAGCGCCGCCCGGCTCGCCGTCGCCGGCGCCCGACCGGACCCATTGAGCCCATGGAGCCGCCCGCTGCTTCCATCGAAGTACATCAGCAAGCAGTCGCCGCCAATCGCCGTCTGGTCTGGATAGACTACC
>JAABUN010002240.1_pt1 | contig 35580 bp, 29 predicted proteins | sample 5559311 | NCBI WGS metagenome assembly JAABUN01 (sample SAMN10711877, study PRJNA513370) | rock metagenome | isolation source: Antarctica rocks | place: Antarctica: Victoria Land, Siegfried Peak sud | reverse complement strand
CTTCGAGGCGGTCATCGACGCGGTCGGGCGGGCCTTGGCGGCCGTCACTCCGGCCGACGCCCGGGGCTTCTATCGCGCCGCTGGCTACCCAGTCTGACCGTCAGAACTTATGCTGCACGCTCTAGACCCTCGGATGCTTGATCTCGCAGTTAGTAATGACGTCCTTGTCCTTGTCGAAATAGACCTCGTCTTCCCCACGGCCGCAGTCGATGAAATCCTTCCGCCCATCTTCCGCTTGGATGACGTCTCCGCCATCACCCCCCTTGATGGTGTCGACGCCAGGATTAAGCGAGCTGAGCTCGCGGGCATCGAAGACGTCGTGGCCTTCACCCCCCACCAGCAGGTCATCACCGCCATAGCCGTTGAGGAAGTCGTTCCCGAGACCGCCATAGAGGCGATCGTTCCCGTCGCGGCTTGTGTCTGTCTGGGCATCGCCGTGCAGGTCATCGTTCGACTCATAGCCATAGATCTCATCGGCGCCACCAAGGCCAACGATGGAGTTCTCCGCCTTCGTTCCCTTGAGGGTGTCCGGACCAGCGGTGCCGTAGCAGATAGTGCCAGCGACGCAATGCACCGCCGAGACGACACCACCACCAAGCAGCACCGCCGTCAGAACCAGGAACGGAATGAGCATCGTTCGTCGTCGGGTCATCGTCGTCCTCCATCATTCATCATCCCGCCAGCCGGAGATCAGGTATCTTGATCGGTCACTGTCGGACTGGCGGCCGTTGCGTAAAGCTCCATCACGGCCAGCTTCGCAATGCGCGAGACGACCCGGAGGTGTTCGCGCCGTTGCCCTTTCGTCAGCGCACCGACATTCGGTTTGCCAGCGCACTCGGACCGCGAGACGCGATCATCTCCGGGCGCGGCGACCGCCCGCGGTCGGTGTTCGCACCGCCTTGACGGCCCCTGCCGCCTGGCGGTGCGCCCCGACGCTGGTTCAATCGGTCATCGCGAGCCGGTCGTCACGCGACCCATCCCGGGCGGCTTGAGCACCGTGTCAGGCATGATCGTGGCGGTTGACCCGATCTGGATCGGCCGTCACCAAGCCTAATCAGTCGCGGGCCGGATGTTTTGGTTCGAGCGGAAGATATTGGACGGGTCAAGCGTCGTCTTGATCGCGGCCAATCGCTCGTAGTTTGCCCCGTAGGCCGCTCGCACGCGGTCCTGCCCCTCGTCCATCAGGAAATTGACGTAGGCGCCCCCTGCCGAGTGCGGGTGCAGCGCCGCCCAGTAGTCTCGAACCCAGGATGTGTGATCCGGCATCGCGGCCGCGCCCGTGTCGATCCCCGCGATGATGTGGACGAAACGCGCGTCGCGGTGACCGAAGGCCGTCTCGTCCGCGCCAACCTGTTGAATGGCTCCATCCAGCGGGTACAGGTGCATCAACGACATGAAATTCGGCACCCGTGGTCCAAACTCAAGGTGGGCATCGATGGCCGCGTCAGTAAGCTCGCGATCAAAGTCCGCCTTCCAGTAGTGGAGCAGACCCGGCGGCAAGAGCGCGTCGAACAGGCTGTTCAGTGCCGGGTATGGCAGCGTTCCCATCAGGTCGAGCGCCACCGGCGCCGCCTCACGAATGGGGCGAACCGCGGCCTCGGCATCCTCAAGCGGACCGGTGTAGCAGGCGACGATCGCGCAGGTCATGGCGCCGTGCAGCGCTTCGGGCACGAATGGGGCTGGCGGCGCAACGTGGAATCCGAAGAAGGCGCTCAGCTCCACCGGCGCCTGGGCGATGAAATCACGGTAGAAACGCATCACCTCCCCGGCCCGGTCGACCGGGTAGAAGACCGGGCCACCGTAGACCATAGACACGGGATGGAGATCGTACTCGAACGACGTGACCACGCCAAAGTTGCCACCACCACCCCGGATTGCCCAGAAGAGATCGGTGTTTTCCGTCGCGCTCGCCGCCAGCAACTGCCCGTCGGCGGTCACGACATCGGCCGCCCGCAGGTTGTCGCATGACAGCCCGTAGCGCCGGCTCAGATACCCGAAACCGCCGCCGAGGGTGAGCCCACCGACGCCAGTGGTCGAGATGATGCCGCTCGGCGTGGCGAGACCGAATGCGTGGGTGGCGTGATCGACATCTCCCCAGGTCGCACCCCCATCGACACGCGCGATCCGCCGTGCTGGATCGACGCGGACGGAGCGCATGCGCGACATGTCGACAACAAGACCACGGTCGCAGACGCTTGAGCCGGCGACATTGTGGCTGCCACCCCGCACGGCCAGCGGCAGCCCCTGCTCCCGGGCAAAGGTGACCGCGGCGATCACGTCAGCGGCATCTACGCATCGCACGATGAGAGCTGGGGAACGATCGATCATGGCGTTGTAGACCGTGCGGGCGGGATCGTAGGCAGCATCTCCGGGTTGTATCACCTCTCCCCGGACAGCGTTTCGCAACTGCTGGACATCTTCATCCGACAGAGTCGCGCCAATGGCGGCGCGACGATCGATGACGGTCATGACTGGTCCTCCTGAATGGTGGTTCCGGGCCCAGGACGTTCTCCGGGCCCGGAACGCGAAGCCACGATCCTCTCGTTAGGCGGCTGGTGTCGCTGTCGTCTCGATCGGCATCAGGAACTCTTGGGTCGGGTCAACGAGCGCACTCACCAGCACCACGACCGGGGCGGTGCCGGCATTGCGCGCGCTGTGCAGGACTCCCGCCTGCTCGAAGATCTCATCACCGGCGTGCAGGACCACCTCGTTGCCGGCGGTCAGGGTTTCGGCCGGCTGGGGAGTCCCGCTGACGACATCGCGCGTGGCGATCGCCTCACCGTCGAGAAGCGTAAAGCTGAAATCACCCGCCTCCACTCCGATGACCAGCGCGCCCGGGTGGGTATGAGCTGGGAATGCCGCGCCGGGTTGGAGCGTCACCCGGAGTAGGAGCAGCGCCTTTCCCGGCGCATCGGTCGGCATCCCGGTGCCGAGAGTCTCGATCGTGATCGGTGGATCAGCCGCGTGAGCCGCACGAGCGGACGATATACCGGCGGCGGCGATCGTCAGCATCAGCGTGACAACCGGTACGAGGAACAGTTTGCGATTCATGAACGACGACTCCTACGCGAAGGCTCCCTGTGAGCCACGGACGGAACGAGCAGCGGTCCGGACCGCTGCCACTACCCTATCCGTATGGCGTTGTCGCCGCGTCGTGGAAAGTACGGAAAAAGCGCACTCATGCCGCCGATCTCAGTACGGAGAACGCGGGGGCATCCGAGGACGGAACGATGCCCGCTCGGTGGTCACCGCCTGGTGACTCGCAACGGCAACGTGCCCGCCTCGTCGGGCTGACCGCGATCGGCCAGCGCGGCAACCTGCGCCCGTGACGTGCAACCGAGCTTGGAGAGAATATTGCCGACGTGCGTCTCGACCGTTCGCTCGCCGATGAAGAGCGCCTCGGCAATCTCTCGATTCGAGCACCCCCGGGCCAGCAGCCGCGCAACCTCCCGCTCTCGCCGGGTCAGTCCCTTGAGCCATTCCCCGGAGCTGTCCTGGTGGACCGCGATCGGGTCGGTCGCGATGGTGCGCGATTCCGTGACCGGCGCATCGAGCGCTCGTGGCGGCACGATCCCGAGCTCGCGACCGAGCCGGTTAGCCTCGTCGAGCGCCGCCGCGGCAGCCGGGCTCGCTCCAGTGGCCAGGCGCAGACCGGCCAACGATCGAAGCGTCAACATCCGCTCGGATGGGACGGCGCAGGCCTCACTGAGCGTCAGGGCCGTGGAGAGGTGGTGCTCCGCCTCATCGGTTTGACCACGAGCGGTTGCGAGCTCACCAAGAAACCGGTGCGCCGCAAGCAGCGCCAGCGGCTGCAGCGGCTCGGACGCAAGACGGAGCGCCTCGGTCGCTCGGGTCCGCGCGGCCACCAGATCGCCGGTGGCGCGCGCCAGCCGTGCCCAGGCGAGCTCCCCGTCGGACCGGCCCAGCACGCTCCCGTTCCATGCCAGCCACCGATCGTGCGCCTCGAGCCACGCGCGCGCCGTCATCAGGTCGCCTGCATCCAGGCACAGGTCCGCGGCCAGCCGCTGCATGACGAGCGCTTCCTGGTGGATGATCGCTCCGGGCACCATCCCCGGTCCTTCTGGCATGATCGTGTGGATCTGGTTCCATGCGGTAGCGGCGTCGCCGCGGAATCGGGTCACCGCCGCGATGGTGCCAGCGATTTCCCGCCGGAAATACACGTTGCCGGGAGTCGGCAGCTCCTCGACGATCTGGAGCGCCTCATCCCACCGGCCGTCGAGCACGAAACAGCTAAGCCAGCCCAGTCGAGGTGACAGACCGGCCGGTAGCGCCCCGCCCGCCCGGCGCAGCGCCGCTTCCGCCTCCGCCGCCAGGCGCCGCCGTTGACCGGGATCGGTCGTCTCATAGGGGATCACCCTATCCCTCAGCTCGGTCAGTAGCGAGAGCGCGATAACCGCGTGGTGATCGAGCTCGCGATAACTGGCACGCGCCAACTCGTAGGCTCGGCGCGACGCGTCGGGGAGTCCAAGCCCTCCGCAGGCAATACCCAGCCCCAGATAGGCGTGGCCAGTGTTCGAGCGCACGAGCCCACTGACGGGGACGCCGATGTCAACCTGGGCGACATAGGCCTCGGCCAGCTCGCGAGCCTGACGCAGGTGGCCACCGGGTGCGAGGACATATGGGTAGCTCCCGCGGCGGTAATGAATGCCGACGGCTTCAGTGGCTCCAGCGGCATCCTCGTCCAATCCGCTGTCCGTGGCTTTGGCCGGCAGCGCATCCGCCAGCCACTCCACGCCCATATCGGAGGCTCGGGCATGATCGGCTGGCAGGGCATCAAGCATGTCCAGGCCGTCGCCAAGTTCCGACACCCCAAGACCAAAATCACCCGTGTAGCAGCGCAACAGCCCCCGCGAGTACCGAGCGTCCCCCGCCAGAAACGCGTCGGCGGCGAGACCGGCGAGCCGCTCGGACTCCATCAGTGCCCGAACGCCCTCGGCTGGCCGCGAGAAGCGCTCCAACCGGGCGAGGCGATACAGGAGCCAGCCGCGCCGCCGTTCCTCGCCGGGGACATCGGCCAGCAACCCCGCCGCCGCCCCAAACCGCTCGCTCGCTGTCACCCACGCATAGGCCCGCTGGGCGCGGTCTCCGGCCTGGATCAACCATTCGACCGCCTCGGGATCGCCCGCCTCCTGAAAATGGTAGGCAACGGCATCCGGGTCGGCGTTTACCCTGATCGCCAGCGTCTTCGCCACGCGGCGGTGCCAGACACGGCGGCGCGGCGGCACAATTCCATCGTAGAGCGCCTCACGCGTCAGGGCGTGCATGAACCGCACCCGCTCACCCTGTCGATCTCCCTCCATCACGTGAGACTCGATCGCCCGCTCAACGATGTCGAGGAGCGTTGTCTCCTCGACATCGCTGACATGAGCCCAGAGGTCGAGCGGCACCTCCTGTCCAATCACGGCCGCGATCGCCAGTGGCTGCCGCATCCCCTCGCCCAGCCGATCTACCCGGCCGTCGATGACCTGCCGCAGCAGCGCCGGCAACACCAGGTGGTCGATCTCGCCCAGCACCCAGCGATCTGCCTGCCGTTGCAGGAGGGCGCCCTCCTGAAGGGCGCGAAGCAACTCCGTCGCAAAGAAGGGGTTCCCCTCCGCGTGCTGGTCCAGGTAGCGCACCAGCCGCACTTCGTCCGCGGAGGTGAGCGGCCACTGGCCCGCGATCAACTCCTGGAGATCGTGTGGGTCCAGCCGGTGGAGGTCGAGCCGCAAGGCGTTCGCTTCGCGGATGAGCGCCGGGAGTTGCTGATAGAACGGGTGGCGCCTCGTCAACTCATCGACACGGTACGTCGCGCACACGAGCAGCGGTCGCGTCCCGATCCGGGCACCCAGGTACCGCAGCAGCTCGATACTCGCCGGATCGGCCCAGTGCAGGTCTTCGAGCACGACCAGCGTTGGCCGCTGCGTCGCAACCGCGGCGAAGAAGTCATGGACCTCAGCGAAGAGCGCCGCCTGATCGGTAATCGTACCCTGCAGACGCCCGCCGGCGAAGGCAGCCGGTGGCACCGCTCCGCCGTCCGGCCGGTAGCCCGCGATGAGATCGAGCCATGGCCCGTATGGCGGTGTGTTGGTCAGGTCGTAACAATGCCCTGTCAGGATCTCGAACCCACGCTCGCTCGCGTCCCGTGCCAGATCGCGAGCCAGCGTCGTCTTGCCGATCCCGGCTTCCCCGCCAACCAGAACGAGCCGGCCGTGGCCGCCTTCGGCGGCCGCCAGCTCCTCGCGCAGGAAGACCTGCTCCCGTGCCCGCCCCACAAGACGAGTCACGGCGGCAACGCGGAGCTCGCGGCGGTCGACGGCGTCCTTCACAGTAAGCTCAATGCCTGGCACCCGGCGCATCACCAGAAACGACCCGCTACCAGTGGCTGCATACCTGTATCTTACGCCAGCCCCCAACCTCGACCGGCATCACGTCGATCGCGGGGCTGCCTGTGAGGCGAGGCATCATCGAAGCGGTCACCTGCGCTCATATTCTTGGGAGTGATCAAATCTCGTCCCATGCTCGAGCGGGCGGACGGCTCTACCTGCTGGGACTGCACTCACGGACGTCGAGGGCGCCAGCCAAACATGGCGCCGTGAACGACGGGCCACGTCTGTCGGAGCGGACGGCGAGGGACGCATCGTCGGCGCTACCTGCATTTCAGGTCAGAACGGCCAGAGATTGAGCTCCTGCGTCCAGGCGCGCGCGGGCTGCCGCAACAGGAACCGCACCGCCTCGGCAACGTCGCCCGGCTCCAAGTAACGCTTCGTGGGATCGGCCTGCGCCGCCGCACGCTTCTCGACAGCCGAGCGACCGGCGAAATCGGTCAGGATCGAGCCAGGCAGAATCGTGCTGACCTTGATGCCATCCTCGCCCACCTCGGCCGCCAGTGACTGCATGAAGCCGATCAGCCCGAACTTCGAGGCGGCGTAGGCGGCCAGGTTGGCATAGCCCTGTTTGCCGGCGCCCGACCCAATCGCGATGATGGCGCCACAACCCCGCGTGCGCATCGGCGCGACCACGGCCCGGCAGCAGAGGAACACCCCGGTCAGGTTGGTGGCAATGGTCGTTTGCCAGTCGGCCAGCGGGTAGCGCTCGACCGGCCCATAGAGGCCGACACCCGCCGCGTAGACCAGCACATCGATACCGCCTATCATGGCGACGACCTGCTCGGTAAGCGCGCTGACGACCGCCTCATCGGTGATGTCGGCGGGGAGCGCGAGGCTTTCACCGCCGCGCCGCTCGACCAGATTGGCCGTCTCCGCCAGCGCCGCCGCATCGCGACCGACCAGCACCTGCCGCAGGCCGTCACCGGCCAGCACCTCCGCCGTTGCCCGGCCGACGCCACTCCCTGCACCGACGATAAGTGCAACCTGCCCACGCCGGTCGACCGCCGCTCCGCTCATCGGTCGACTCTGTCGGCGGTGTCGAACTCCTGGACGATCTCGCGCACATTAAGCCACCGCTCGGTATAGCGGTCTCCGGTATAGGCGCCGATGGTCCCGCGCCAGAACTGCTGCGCCGCCGGATTCGCCGCCACCTCCAGCACCTGCCATGGCCCGGGAAAGCGGTCGAAGAGGTGACGGGCGACCGCGGCGCCCAGACCGCTGCGACGGTAGGCCCGCATCACGAAGAAGGCGGCGAGGTAGTGCCGGTGCGCGCTCCGCGGCATCGGGCTCTGCTCGTCGAGCAGCACGACCCCGGCAGGTTTGTTCACCGCGCGCATGATGAAGGCATGGCGATGGGGCTGGCCGATGAAGCGGGCGATCCACGGAGGCGCCGGCGGCCGAAACAGCCCATCCTCGGCGACATCGGCATGCTCCATCTCGCTGAAGTCATAGAGATAGAGCTCGAAGAGCCGCTCCAGCAACGACCGCGTCTCCTCCGTGACGAGCGACAGCGACCACTCGGGATGTCCCGCGATCTTTCCGGTGTCGCTCATGAATCCCCCTTCGGATACCCAAAAACGACATCGTGACGGTTCGAGACGTGCTGCCAGACCCGATCATGGAGAGCATCGCCATGGGCGTCAACGTTTCCGACCGCGAAGCCCATCGCCACGACCTCACGATGGCCCGGCCAGTCATCGTTGTCTCGGTGATGGATCAGGCATGAGAAACGTCGACCGTATGCCGATCGCGGTCACCGTCGGAACCTCCCTACCCCGATGTTACAATCAGGTTGGTGACAACGTCGCCATTGCGAAAGGGGTCTCCTCCATTATGACCAGCATTCAGGCGGCGCTTCCGATCTGGGCGGCCATAGCGACACTCCTCAAAAATCTCTGGCGGGTTGGTCGCCTCGCCCGCCGTATCACTACCCAGGGAAAACGCACCGCGGCCGGTGAGCCCCCAACCGTTGCATAACACGCTCCAACGACCATACGCGCGGGCGAACGACCAGCATCGTGCCGTCGTGCGCGGGTGCGACGATGGCCTTTCGCGGCGAGCCCTACCATTGCAACCCGCGGCGAGCGGTCCCGACGGCGAGTCTTAGCGAGACTCGCCTGCACGTGCTCGACCGATGAACCGAGCCGCGTCAACCGACCACACATGGGGCGCGCTGGTCCGAGGACTTCGGTGACGACCTGCTTACGTCGCGGCGCGCTCGTACCCGGCGTCGCCCGCGCGGCGACGGTACAGTCCAGCGAGAAAGGTCAGCAGGATCGAGCAGCCGGTGCGGGTGGTGAGCTCCTTGACATCGCGGCTCGGGTCGATCTCGACCAGATCAAAGGCGCCGACTTTCGGATCGAGCCCGCAGGCAAAGACTCCATCAAGCAGCTCCCAGGCGGTGAGCCCTTCAGCGGTGGCGGCGGCGGTCCCCGGCGCCCAGGGATAGGCGAGGCAGTCGATGTCGACGCTGACGTAAATTAGGTCGGTCCCGTCGCCAGCGATCCGCAGCGCGTCGCTCACACAGGCCTCCATCCCCCGGCGGCCGACGTGTCGGGCCGTGATGATCGTCATGCCCTGGTCCTGGGTCCACTGGTGATACCGCGACGAGCCCATGAAGCCGTGGATGCCGATCTCGACGACGTTCCGGCCCGCGATTGGCAGGCTGCCATCAAGAATCGCCCGGAACGGTGTTCCGTTGTGCCGCCCATGCTCGAAGTTGCGAACATCGTAGTGGGCATCGAAGTTGATCACGCCGACCCGCTTGCCTGGATGCGCCGCGCAGACACCACGGATCGCCGGCGCGGTAATCGAGTGATCGCCGCCGACCAACAGCGGCACGAAGCGCGGCTCGACCGCCGCGATCGCGGCGGTCGCTACCTCGATCTTGCGGTGCGCCAGCTCGACATCCGTCAGGTGGCCCCCGATATCGCCGAGATCCCGCACTCGGAGCCGTTGGATGTCGGTGTCGCGGTCGGCCGAGTACGTCGTGTTGTAGCGAAACGCGAGGCGAATCCCTTCCGGTCCACCGTACGCGGCCGACGGGTTGATTGACGCGCCCGAATAGGGGACGCCGATCAGCCCCGCGTCAATCTCCTCGGCGCCATCCCACCGTGTCAGCCAGTTGCTGACCCGAATCTCCTCGCTGTCCTGCCAGCCGGCGCGCTTGACCACCGACGGCGGGTTCAGGTGCGGAATTTCCACGCTCATGCTCCTTGCCAGCAGTCTGGCGACATCAAGGGTCGCGCCTGACCCCAGTTCTCATGCGCAATGGTGATCCTCCGCCAGTGTCGATTGGACTCGACGGCGGGGTATCCATCCGGCCAGTGACAGACCGCAGAACAACGTCCTGACCGCCAGGTACTGACCGGTACGTTAGAATCGGATCTTGCTCCCGATAGTGCTGTCCGCGATCCAGTACTTCTGAACTTTTTCCATGGCGGTAACATCCTTCTACGTTGCCCGGATCAATCGCCTGGTTGGTGGGACGACCGTAAGGGGCGCAGTCCATGACCCGTTTGAACCTCGTCCACGCACTCGTCGAGGCGGTGGTGTGACGAGGCCCGCTCGACGTTGAGCACCGGCGATTCGGCCTGGAGACGGAGGAACGGCCGCATCGCACTGTTGGCAACTGGCTGCCGCTTCGCCCGCCCTCCTCGCCTCACCGGAGGTTTCGGGTCCGCCGCCCTCACACGGGATCGCCGTCCAGGCGGATCTAACACAGCGCCCCATCGTTGGTTGACGGATGATCTGATCGATCTTCCCGCTAGCTGGGGTGGTCGGGACAGTCGACATTGACGTATCCGGAACGAAACGGCTCGATCTGAGCGGCGTCCGGGTCGAAGCGGTGCCGCCAGATGCAGCCATTGTCAATGCCGAGCAGATGCAATGAGACCGAGGTCTCGTCCGATGTCGTGCGAACGCGATGGATGTCATTTGCCGGCAGCAGATCGTAAAAGTCGCCACGCCGCAGTGCGTGTCGCGCGGTGACCTCAAGCTCCGCAACGCCCTCGGTGGCGCCGTCGTCACGCCGGGCAAAGACCTCCTCGTCCTGCTCGCCGCGGTACAGACCGACAATGCCCCAGGCAAGGTGGTCGTGGACGGGCGTCTGCGCTCCGGACGGCACTACCAGCGCCGACAGGGCCAGACCGCCATCAGTTGCCCGGTAGAGAAGCCAGGTGCCGATACCGCTTCCCATCCCGCCATCCGCCGCCGGCTCTTGATAGCACTGGGGTAGCCAGCTCTCGTCCGCCAGCAGCTCGGCAAAGAGAGGCCGGATGGCGGCGATGATCGCCTCCGGTTCGGTCTGCCCGCCCTGAATCTCGTGGACCTGGTCGATAAAGTCCCGCAACCGCGGCGTGTCGAGCACGTACTCATCCCGACCAGCCACGCTCGGTGATTCCGTCATCAAGCGCCCTCCACTTCATCCGGAACGATGGTCGGCATTGTGCCACGGTCGCCGCGAGCGTTCTTGATGCATCGCGGCACGTCCGTCTTCGCCCCGCCGCCCGTGTACCCTCCGCACCGACACGGTTGTGCCAAACCCATCGAGACGCAACAGCGCCGCCATGTCTCGTAGGGACGCTGCTTGCCGCGCCTGTCACGCGCAACCGCGGCGTGGCGCATCACTCACCGATGGCCGTACCGGTGGGCAATGGAACGAGATTCCTCGACAAGCTCGGAATGACAGGGGCATGGGGCGGTGCTAGGGCGCCGGGAGGGGGCATGGTGAGTGAGACGACGAGGAGACGTGTGTACGGAGAATGCCAGCAGATGGGGACGCTCCGATCCGGGGACTCCATCTGGCGCTCGCCCATATCTGCGCCCGCGAAACGTTTTAGCAGTTAGGGGGTGTCGCCGAGCGTCTAGTTCTCGCCCAGGTAGGCTTTGCGGACCATCTCGTTCTTCATCAGCGACCGGGCATCATCGGTCAGCACGATCTGCCCGGTCTGGATGACGTAGCCACGATGCGCCACGGCCAGCGCCATCAGGGCGTTTTGCTCCACCAGCAGCACGGTCGTTCCCTGGGCGTTGATTTCCTGCACGATACCGAAGATCGCCTCGACCAGGATCGGCGAGAGACCCATCGATGGCTCATCGAGCAACAAGACCGATGGTCGCGCCATCAGGGCACGGCCGATCGCCAGCATCTGCTGCTCGCCGCCCGACATCGTCCCGGCCTTCTGCGTGCTGCGCTCCTTCAGCCGGGGAAAGAGATCGAAGACGCGGGCCATATCGGACGGGTCCGGTTTTCCGCGGGCGAAGGCGCCCATCTCCAGGTTCTCCTGGACCGTCATCCGCGGGAAGATGCGACGTCCCTCGGGAGACTGCGCGAGACCCATCCCGGCGACGCGGTGCGCCGGCATGCCACTGATCCGCGTGCCGGCCAGATCGATCGATCCCTGGCGTGGCTGCAGCAGCCCGGAGATCGTCTTCAACGTCGTGCTCTTCCCCGCACCGTTGGAGCCGATCAAGGTCACGATCTCTCCCTGATCGACCGTAAAGGAGATCCCTTTGAGGGCGTGAATATGACCGTAGTAGGAGTGGAGATCGCGGACATCGAGCATCGGCATGGGGGGGGCGGCCTTTACGTTCCGAACGGAGACGACAGGACGGGTGGCGGGGACTGCTGGTTTACATCGGCCGCTCGGTCGGGACGGGTGTCCCTTCCACCAGCGGAGCGTCGCCGTTGACCGGCGAGTCCCCGGGCACCGGCTCGCCCCGCGGCGGGCCGTCCACGAAGGCGCTCGCGCCCTTGCCGAGATAGGCCTCGATCACGCGCGCATCGCGTTGAATCTGGGCCGGAGCGCCGTCGGCGATCTTCGTACCGTGGTCGAGGACGGCGACCTGATCGGAGATCCCCATCACGACTTTCATATCGTGCTCGATCAGCAGGATGGTCAGGTCGAGGTCGCGCCGGATCTGATCGATGAAACGGGTAAGCTGCGCGGTCTCGTTGGGGTTCATGCCGGCGGTCGGCTCATCAAGCAAAAGAAGGCGAGGCGAGCTCGCCAGCGCCCGCGCGATCTCCAGCCGGCGCTGGTCGCCATAGGCGAGATTCTTGGCGGTCTCCGGTCCCTTCCCGGCCAGCCCCACGTAGGCAAGCAGCTCCCGTCCCTTCGCGCGGGCTTCCCGCTCCTCGGCTTTAACCGACGGCAGCCGCAGGATCGCCCCCAGCGGGCTTGAGTGCAGGCGGCAGTGCATGCCGATCAGCACGTTCTCGAGGGCCGTCATATTGGCGAAGAGGCGGATGTTCTGGAAGGTCCGCGCGATGCCGCGCGCCGTCACTTCATCGGGGCGAAGCGACGTGCCGCCGAGCCACCCGCCACCGGAGGCAACGATTGGCTGGCCACCGAAGAGGATCTTCCCCTCGGTCGGCACGTAGATGCCCGCTACCATGTTGAAGAAGGTGGTTTTCCCGGCGCCGTTGGGTCCGATCAGACCGGCGATCGCTCCCCGGGGAATGACCATATCGACATTGTCGACCGCGACAAGTCCGCCGAATCGCTTGGTGACCCCGGTCGCCACCAGGGCGGCCTCGCGGCTCGGCGGAGGGTTCGCCACCACCCCATCCGTGGGCTGAACAGTCATGCTCGCTCACCGAGGGCTGGCTCGTTCTCGTGCCGCAAATCGTAGAGCTGCTGCGACTCCGGAACGCGAATGTCCTCACTCTCGGGCTGCATCTCCGCGCGACGCCGCGCACTCGGGAAGAGGCCGCCCGGCCGGAGCAGCATCATCAAGACCAGCGCCGCGCCGAAGACCAGCAACCGGTCGCCGGTGACATCGTGACGCGCAATCGGCCCAATATGGAGCTGCTGCCCGATCCAGTGCAACGGTCCATTGATCTCTTCGGCAAGGATTCGGTCGAAGCTGGCGATCAGCATGCCACCAAAGATGACACCATAGATATTGCCGAGCCCGCCGACGATCACCATCGAGAGGACCATCACCGAGACCGAGAATTCGAACTGGCTGGGATGGACATACTGGAAGGCAGCGGCGTAGACCGACCCCGCGAACCCGGAGAAGGACGCGCCGAGCGAGAACGCCCAGAGCTTGGTCTTAACCAGGTTGATGCCCATGCTAGAGGCGGCGATCTCATCTTCCCGAATCGCCTGCCACGACCGGCCGAGTCGCGAGTCGTACAACCGGTTGATCAGAAAGACGGTCAGGAGACCGACCAGCAACATGAGCCAGTACCAGTTCCGCTGATCGGTCGGCCCAAAGGCGATCCGATGGTCGCCCCAGAGCGGGATCGGCGGTGGTTTGGCGATCGGGTTGAGTCCCTTCGTCCCGCCGGTGATCTTGTCGGCGTTATAGAAGAAGTTCGGCACGATCTCGCCAAAGCCAAGCGTGACGATCGCCAGGTAATCACCGCGCAATCGCAGCGTCGGTGCGCCGAGAAGCACTCCAAACAGGGCGGCAACCGCCCACGAGAGGGCCATGGCGGGCCAGAAGTGTTGGAGAACCTCGGGGACATAGCCATGGATGACGAAATAGCTGCTTGGTGAGGTCAGAAAGCCGATGGTATAGGCGCCGATGGCGAAAAAAGCGGCGTAGCCAAGGTCGAGCAGACCGGCATAGCCCACGACGATGTTCAGACCCATCGCCAGGATGACGATCACGAAGATCGACATCCACGACCCCAGGCGGTTGAAACCGAGTGCCTTGTCGACGAAGGGATAGAGGGCGAGCACCGCGAGGACCAGCATCGTCCAGCCCAGTTTGCGGCGGGACGCCTGACGATCGGTGCGCCGGTCCCAGCTCTCCTCGCCAGCAATGGCTGGGGCAAAGGTTGTGCCGCTCATCTACACCTTGTCCACCGTCTTCTCGCCCAACAAGCCGCTGGGTCGGAAGATCATGACCAGCACGAGCACGCCAAAGATGACCGCCGGGGTCCATTGCGCGCCCCAGCCCGAGACATACTCTTTCATGAATCCGTCGCTCATCGCCCAGACGATGCCGATGGCGAGACCACCCACCACCGCGCCAGCGAGGTTGCCGATGCCACCGAGGACAGCAGCGGTGAAGGCAAACAGTCCATACCGGAAACCCATCTGGAAGCGGGCGCTGTTGTTGTAATAGAGCGCGATCATCCCGGCCGCCCCGGCCAGCGAGCCCCCGAGGAAAAAGGCGACGGCGATCGTGCGGTTGACATCGATCCCCATCAGCGCGGCGGCTTCCCGATCCTGAGCGGTCGCCCGCATCGCCTTCCCGGTCCGGGTCCGATAGACGAACCATGTCATCCCGATCAGCAGCGGGATGGTGATGCCGAAGACGAACAGGTCGAGCGGCCGGAGCCGGATCTTCGTTTCCAGACCGAACCATTCATGTAAGACGTTGTAGGCGCGGTACTTGGCGGGGATCAGCGACGGGGGGGTGATCGGGTTGGAGCCCTTCCAGTAGATGCCGATATTCTGGAGGATGAAACTGACACCGATCGCCGCGATCAATGGCGCGAGACGTGGCGCATTGCGGAGTCGCCGGTAGGCGACGCGGTCAATCACGACGTTCAGCACGGCGCTGAAGATCATTGCGCCGATCAAGGCCAGGACCACGGTGCCAAGAATCGCCAGACCGGACGACTTGCCGGTCACCCCGACGGCGGCGACCACGGTCAGCGCAAAGAAGGCCCCCATCATGAAGACCTCGCCATGGGCGAAGTTGATCAATTCGACGATGCCATAAACCAGGGTATAGCCGAGCGCGATGAGCGCGATCAACGCCCCGCTGGCGAGACCGATGATCAGATACTGAATAAAGAGCTGGCTATTGAAGTCCATCCGCGATCCTCATCGCGCCGGGCGACGCGACAGCCGACAAAGGACGGCGTGGCTCCGGCGCGAGGATGCACCGGCGCGACGAGGGGGCCGGATTGAACCGACCCCCTCGTTCCCTGCGTCGACTTAGACCTTGGCGATGTTCTCCTGGAAGGTGATCTTGCCACTCTTGACGACGTTGAGGCTCATCGTCGTCGCATCGGTATCGCCGGTGTCGGTGAAGCTCCAGGAGCCGCCGAGGAGGCTGCTAAACCCTTCGGTCGCGAACATGGCGTCGAGAATCTTGCCCCGATCCTTCTCCTGCACCTTGTCGAGCGCCTGAATCACCACCACGGCACATTCGTAGGCGTAGACCGCATAGGCGTCCGGCGAGTGACCGAGAATCTCGTTCATTCGGGTGGCGTAATCAGCGCCTGGGCCCTTCAGCTCGTCCGGCGGGAAACCGGCGAAGGTGATATAGGCACCCTCGGCCGCGTCACCGGCGCCGTCGACGAAGGCCTGATTGATCAGACCGTCCGGCCCCAGGAACGCGACATCCTCGACCGGCATCACCGACCGCATGTCCTGCAGCAGCTTGGACGCATTCAGGTTGACGATCGCGCCGAGGTAAAGGATATCGGGACCCTTGTCGGCGATCGAGGTCATGACCGCCTGGTAGTCCGGCGCGTTCGGATCGAACCCCTCGAAGCCGAGCACCTCACCGCCGAGCTGGGTGAATGTCAGCTCGAAGACCCGGGCAACACCCTTGCCGTAGAGCTGATTGTCATGCAGCACGTAGGCCTTACGCGCGCCGAGCTTGTTGTACGCCCAGTTCGCGGCGGCCGATCCCTGGATATCGTCGGCGGGGACGGTCCGCATGTAGTTGCGCTTGCCGGATGGGTAGTACTTGTCCGGCTCGCCCTCTTCGGTCACATCCTTCGCGGCCTTGGTCAGCCCTGGATAGGTGTTGGCGTAGGAGATCATCGCCATGCCGCCCGGCTCGACCTGGTTCAGGATCGGGATCGAGATCTTGGCGGCGCCGGAGTTATAGGTCGCCATGTAGACCATGGCGTCCGGGTCGTTGATGACCTTGTTCGCGTTCTCCGCTTCCTTGCCCGCATCCCAGGCGCCGTTGTTGGCGGCGAGACCGTCGTCGAGGGCCTCATACTCCAGCGCAAAGCCGCCGGCGGCGTTACCGAAGTCCTCGAGGGCCAGCCTGACCGCCTGGGCGGCATCTCCTCCGAGCTGCTCAGACGCTCCGGAGAGCGGCCACGATGAGTAGAGCTTGATCTTGCCCTTGCTGGTGTCGGTGATATGCGTGGCCCCGGAAGCGCCGATGTCGCTCGCCTTCCCACCAGCGGCGGGACCGGCGTCGGAGGCCGGGGTGGCATCCTGCGCCGAAACCTCGGCGAGGCGGAGGCCGCCGACAATGGCCGCCCCTGAAAGACCGAGCGCCGCGGCTCGGACCATGAAGGTTCGACGGTCGATCCGTCGCTGTTGCAGGTCCTGAACGAGTTCGTTGAAACGATGATCCATCAGTTTCCTCCGTTATCGCGCCCGGCTTCACCGCCGGTCTGCCAATCGTTCACCCTCGAACCATGGTCGCATCCCACGAACGCAGCGGCCATACGGCTCATGCACCATCACACGAGGGATGGATACGCGAACGGGCGACGTGTCTGTAGCCCGATCCCCCCTTATGTGATGCCACGGCCGTAGCTTATCCGCAGGTTGACAGTTTCGGAGCATAGTCGAGCGAGGTGAACGTGTCAATTTTGCGGCCGCCCGCGACCCGTTCCCGGCCAATGCGGACTGGGTTGCTCTGTGCATCGGGCACATGTGCGGGGTCCTCTGTGTCGACGCTTCGAGGGATCGCTACAATGCCCGCGCGAGCGGTGGAACGCGTGATGGGGACGACGGATGGGCGCAAGCGCGAACGGTCTGCCGCGGACGGCGGACGTCGTGGTCATCGGTGGGGGCATCGTTGGCTGCGCGACGGCGTTTTTTCTGAGCCAATCGGGCCGGTCGCCGGTGCTGCTGGAACGGGCCGATGCGCTCGCCACGGCGACCACCGCCGCGTCGGCTCATTGCATCCGCGCCCAGTTCGATGACCCAGAGAACATCGCGATGATGCGGGAAAGCCTCGACATCTTCGCCAACTTCGCCGGCTACCTTGGCCTGCCCCCAGTCGACGCCGAGATCGGGCTGACTCGCCAGGGCTACCTCTTCGCGTCGACCGACCCGGCGCAGGTCGGGCCGTTCGCCGATCGGGTGGCGCGCCAGCAAGAGTTGGGGCTGACGGATGTCGAGCTGATCGACGGCGAGGAAGCCCGGCGTCGCTTTCCCTTTCTCAGCCCGGAGATCGTCGCCGCGACCTTCCGGGGCGGCGATGGCTGGCTCGACGGCCGCCGCGCCGCCGCGCTCTTCGCCCGGGCCTCCGCTGCACCGGTGCTTCTCGGCGTCACGGTGAAGGAGATCGAGCGGACGTCCGGTCGCATCACCGGTGTCCTGACCGACGCCGGTCGGATCGCCACTGAGACGGTGGTGCTCGCGACCGGGCCGTTCGCGGGCGAGCTTGCCGGGGAAACGCTTCCCATCTCGCTGCTACGACGTCACCGGGTGATCGTCGCGGCCAATCCCGAGATCCCCATCTACGCCCCGCTCGTGATCGATGCTGATACCGGTGCTCACTGGCGACCACATCACGGCGGCGCGCTGCTCGCCTGGGGTCAATCCGAGGCGCCGTCAGCACCGGGCTTTCCCGTCGTCCCCGATCGCGGTTTTCCCGATCTCGTCCTGCGTGACCCACGGGGGGTCGGTCGCCTTAGCCCCTTCTGGGAAGCCCTAGCGGCGACCCTGACGCCCGACACAATCGACCTCGCCGCCGGTCACTACACCATGACCCCCGATCACAAACCGCTCATCGGTCCGGCGAGTGAGACGGCGGGGCTGTGGCTCCATACCGGCTACAGTGGGCATGGCATCATGGGCAGCCCCAGCGGCGCCCGGCTGCTGGCCGACCTGATGGCCGGCCGTGCCGACTCCGACCATCCGTTTGCGCCGGCCCGTTTCGCCGACGGCACAGCGCTGGCGGCGGAAGCGCTGGTGCTGTGACACGGGAGAACAGAGGGGCGCTATCAATCGGGAGATGGTAGCAGGCGTTCCAGAACGCCATCACACCCTCACCGTGACAACAGGAGGCGGTCCCTGGTGACAACTCCGTGCTCAGCTCTCGAACCCTTCGTGCGCCAGCAGACGGTTCTGCTTACGACCTACCGTCGCGACGGGACCTCTGGCGGCACCCCGGTCAATTTCGCGGTCGATGCAGATCTCGCCTTTTTCCGCACCTACGCCTCCGCCGGAAAAACGAAACGGCGTCGTCACCAGCCGGAGGTCGAGATCGGGCCGTCAACGGCACGCGGCAAGCCGACCGGACCCGCGATCCGCGCTCGGGTCCGGCTGCTGGATGGCGAGGAAGCGGCGCACGCAAGTCGCGCCATCGAACGCAAGCACCCGGTTCTGCAGCACCTTCTGGCGCCACTCGCTCACCGCCTGCGGCGGTATACGACCGTCCACTACGAGCTGACGCCGCTCCAGCAATGATGTTCCGCCGCCGGGGTTTGTCCTGGCGCCGAAGCCACCCCCTCGCCTCTGGCACGAGGAGTGCACCACGGTCGACCAGTTCACTAAGACGCTCGTTCATCGCCCGGCATCACCGGCGACGGGTCGAGTCCAACCGCCGGAAACGGCTCAGGAGCCAGCCACATGGAGTCAGACGACACCCCGAGTGCCCGATACCCATCGTCCTCCCTCGGCAACGGTCAGGGACCGCAGGATGCCATCGCCCGCGCCCGGCGGGCCCTGGCGCCGGTGCTGGTGTCGCTTCAGGAAGCGGGGTTCTACGCCTACGGCACCATCGACGACCAACACCGTTGGACCATTGCCGCCGACGATGAGGAGGGACGGATCGATGTGCGGGTGGGGCGCGACGGCTTCGATGTCGAGCTCTGGGCCTCATCGCCTGGTCTCTATGTCGAGGAGGAGAACGAGTTTCGTCGCCGCGCGCTGGAGCGCCTGGCGCGGATGACCATCCCCAACGTCGCTCGCGGCTTCCTCCAGCCGCATCAGAGTGCGTCCTGGGATGAGACCGAGCATGGCGTGGCGGTCCGGCTCCACTACGAGTTGCCGTTCACGCGGGGCGACGATGTCGGCGGCTTCGTCCGCGGCAAACTCCCGGAGCTCGCCGAGCTTCTCGCCGAGGTTGAGACGCGGGTGGCGACGTAGGGAACGCCGGTGAGGCTTGGTGTGGGATGGAGATCGTGCGCCCGGTGTAGGGGAACAAGGGGGGCTGGTCGGTGTTTGACCGCTTCCCCTTATGTGTCCAACCGCGACGCCGTGGTTTGGACAGCAGGGCGCATGCCATGCGTCGGTCGGTGCGGGTCGGGTGATTACCATGACCCACGGCGCAGATCGCCAGACACCACCGAGGTCGGGACACCGTGGCGCCCTGGCGCGGCGTGGCGACTCCCAAACAAACCGCGCGGACACGATGAGGCCGCGTCTTGGTTGTCATCAGTGACTGCCTTGTCCCCCTTGCTCCGGCACCAACCAAACGCCGTCGCTCACCCCTACCACGACGGCGCTGCACAACGTGCAATCCTTATGCAGCGGAACCCCGGCCTCCCTCGAAGTCAGCCATGGAGCGTTCCCTTCAATGGCTGAGACGAGCTTGCCCGTATACTCAGCCGAACGTTGCAACCGACCGGGGCGGGGAGGCGATATGGAGGACGGGCGCCTGAATCGCGCGGGAGACAACGGGCGTCACAGGGCGTTCGATGTGGCGGTCTGGCGGCGGCGGCTGGCGGTCGCGCAGGGACGCGAGCCGGCCGATCTGATCCTTGCCGGCGGCCGGGTGGTCGATGTCTTCGGGGGCGAGCTGGTCCGGGCAGACGTCGCCATCGCCGATGGTGTCGTCGCCGGGGTGGGCTCCTACACCGATGCCCGCGAACGGATCGACGTGACGGGAAAAGTAGTCGCGCCGTCGTTCATCGACGCCCATGTCCACCTCGAAAGCTCACTGGTCTGGGCGCCGGAGTTCGCTCGCGCGGTCGTCCCACATGGCACCGGCGCGGTCGTCACCGACCCCCACGAGATCGCCAACGTGGCAGGGCTTGAGGGGATGGAGGCGCTGCGGGCCGCGACCCGTGGCTTACCGCTGCGAGTCGCCTTTACGATCCCTTCCTGCGTTCCCGCCAGCAGTCACGAGAGCCCCGGCACGGTTCTCGACGCGGATGACATCGCCGAAGCGCTTCGCTGGCCTGAAGCGGTTGGGTTGGGCGAGTTGATGGATTTCCCCGGAACACTCGCCGGGTCCGACCTAATCGCGGCGAAGCTCGAGGTCTCCAATGGCTACCGGCGTGACGGGCATGCTCCCGGTCTGCGTGGTGCGGCGTTGCAGGCGTATGCAGGCACCGGTGTCACCTCCGATCATGAGTCGACGGAAATCGGCGAGGCCCGAGAGAAGCTGCGGGCCGGCCTGATGCTGATGATCCGGGAAGGATCGTCCGAGCACAATCTCCGTGAGCTGCTGCCGCTCGTCACCGATAGCAGCTATCCCCGCTGCTGCTTCGCCTCCGACGACCGCGATTGCCACACCCTGCTCCTTGACGGGCATGTCGATGCCATTCTGCGGCTGGCGATCGCTGAGGGTCTCGACCCGGTGCGGGTGATCCGGATGGCGACCTGGAATGCGGCCGATTACTGGCGACTCGACGGCGTCGGCGCCGTCGCCCCCGGTTACCACGCGAATCTCGTCGTCCTCGACGACCTGGAACGGGTCCAGGTCGCGCTGACCCTCTACAACGGGCAGGTCGTGGCCCGCGATGGAGTGCTCGCCGCCAGCGTCGAACTCCAGGCGGCGCCGGTTCCGGACCTGCTCCGGCGGACCGTCCGCCTCGCGCCGCTCCGCCTCAGTGACCTGCGGCTTGCCCCGGAGGCTGCTGCCAGGGCAGTCGAGGTCATCCCCGGACAGATCGTGACGCGGGCGGTCGCGGTCGAGCCGGTCGTCGTCGATGGCTGGGCGGTCGCCGCACCCGCGGCTGATCTGCTCAAGCTCGTCTGTGCGGAGCGTCACCATGCCACCGGACGGGTCGGCGTCGGCTACGTGCGAGGGTTCGGGCTGCGCCGGGGCGCGATCGCGAGCACCATCGCCCATGATGCCCATAATCTGGTCGCCGTCGGTGCGAACGATGCCGATCTCCTGGCGGCGATGGCGACCGTCGCCGAGAGCGATGGTGGCCTGGCGGCCGTCGCGGAAGGTCGGGTACTCGCGCACCTACCGTTGCCGATAGGTGGCATTCTCTCTGACCGGCCACTGGCGGAGGTCGCTGCCGCCTACGCCGCCCTGGAAACGATCGCCCGCGATCTTGGCAGCCCCCTCCCCTCACCCTTCGGATTACTCGCGTTTCTCGCCCTCTCAGTGATCCCGGAAGCCCGTGTCACCGACCGCGGCTTCATCCGCGTCGGCTGACAATACCCGGGCCAACCATCCCGATCAATGAGCTAACCGCGACTCCTGGGGTGGCGGCACCGGGGCGCATGGCATGCGCCCGCCTCCCCAATCGCGTCGTGACGATAGGCAAATCATGTGCCCTGGTACCCGATCCTATCGTCGCGGTTGGACGGTGGGCGAGCGTGAGGAGACCAGGCGACCGGCCGCAAAGGAACGGCTCCTCAACACCGTGTACCGCGTGGTGCCTGCCTCAGCGTGGGAAGCGCTCCGTGATTGCCATCGCGGCCGTGGGATCAATGTCAGCCATAGCTGGACAATGGGATACCGTCGGTCGCCGGGACGCCCACCGGAACGGGTCTCAGTGCACCTTGATCCGGCCGGGAGATCCGGGAGCCGCGACTTCGTGTATTGGGTACACTAACTCCATGAGCAGGGATGCGGGCACCGCCATTTCGCCATTCGATGCCGCCGACAGCGGCCGTCGGTACGATGTAGTGATCGTCGGGGCCGGGGTCGCGGGACTCGCCTTTGCCCTCCGTCTCCCACCGGCGCTGCGCGTCGCCCTGCTGACCAAAGGCGCCCTCGGCGAAAGCAACACTCGCTACGCCCAGGGCGGGCTCGCCGCCGCCGTTGGGTCGGACGACAACCCGGCCCTCCACGAGGCGGACACCCTCGCCGCTGGCGCCGGGTTGTGCGACCTGGCGGCCGTGCACCGTCTCGTCACCGGAGCCCCCGCCGCCGTCGCCTGGCTGATCGCCCTCGGCACGCGGTTCGACCAGGACGCGGACGGGGTGCCGCTGCTGGGGCGTGAGGCGGCTCACAGCCGGCGCCGGGTGCTCCACGCCGGGGGCGACGCCACGGGAGCCGAGATCGAGCGATCGATGGTCGCGCGGGTGCGCGAGGATCCCCGGATCGATGTCTACGAGGGGTCGTTCGCGGTCGATCTCCTCGTCGCGGACGGCCGCTGCGCCGGGGTGCTGGCCGAGCTCCGCCCCGGCGAGCGTCCGGCGCCACTACTGGCCCCCGTCACGACCCTGGCGGCGGGTGGCGCCGGTCAATTATGGGCAACGACCTCGAATCCTCCGGGGGCGACCGCCGATGGTCTGGCGATGGCCCTTCGAGCGGGAGTCGCGGTGGCGGACCTGGAGTTCGCCCAGTTCCACCCAACCGTCCTTGCGATCGACGGCGGCGCGCCCTTTCTGATCTCGGAGGCGGTCCGGGGCGAGGGCGCCTACCTGCGGGGTCGCGACGGCCATCGCTTCATGAGCGAGGGCGGGCGGGCCTCTCACCCGATGGCGGAGCTCGCCCCGCGCGATGTCGTCGCGCGCGGTATCCAGCGCCAGATGATCGCTGACGGGGCGAAGCACGTCTGGCTCGATCTGCGCCATCTGCCGGCCGACGCGATGCGTGTCCGATTCCCGACCATTGCTCGCGAGCTCGCCAGCCGCGGTCTCGACCTCGCGACCGATCTGCTTCCGGTCGCGCCGGCCGCCCACTACTTCATGGGTGGGATCGTCGCCGGAGCCGACGGCACGACGCAGCTGCCGGGCTTACTGGCGCTCGGAGAGGCGGCCTGCACCGGTGTCCACGGCGCGAACCGCCTCGCCAGCAACTCGCTGCTCGAAGGACTGGTCTTCGGTCTGGCCGCGGCGGACGGAGTGGCGGCGGGAGCGTTCAACCACCCGGCAGCCCTCCTGACCCCGTCCACGCCCGGCAGCGGCCTATCACTGGAAAGCCCTCCGCCGGACCTCGTCAGCGCCGCGCGGATGCGGCTGCAAGCGGTGATGAGCCGCCAGGTCGCCGTGGTCCGTGACGCCGCCGGGCTGGCAGAGGCGGCGGCAGCGATGGCGACGATCGACGCGGAGATCGACGCGGTGGCCGGAGCGAGCGCTCCGGCCGCCGATCCGCGGGCTGGCCGGGAGCTGCGGAACCTGCTGGCCGCGGCAACGGCGATCATCGACGCCGCCCAACGCCGGGAGGAGAGCCGGGGGGCGCATTTCCGGTCCGATTTCCCACTCACCAACCCCGCCCTTGATGGTTGCCATCTCGTCCACGATGGTCGGGGGTGGCATCTCGGATCGTTGACCAGTGACGCCGTCTCCGCCGCCACGACCTGATTCCCGGCGGGCGACCACCCACGAAGGACGCGAAAGCGGGGGTAGCATGGCGGCGCAGCCAGTCGATGACTGCCGGCTGACAACGCCGACCGACCTACGGCACGGGCGACTCCCAATCGACGCCGAGCTGCCAGCCGAGAAACCCCCATTCGTCGGCGGCCTCGGCGATCCGCTTCGAGAGCGGCTTGCCGGCGCCATGACCCGCCTGACGCTCGGTGCGGAGCAGGATCGGGCGGTCGGAGCCGCCGGCGGTCGCATGCTGAAGGGACGCGGTCATCTTGCGGGCATGCAGCGGGTCGACCCGGCTGTCTTGCTCGGCGGTGGTCAGCAGTGTCGCCGGGTAGCGGGTGCCGGGGACGACCCGATGGTACGGGGAATACGCGTACAGCCAGCGAAATGCCTCGGGCTCGTCCGCCGACCCGTACTCGGGGATCCAGAGTTTGGCGATCCGGAAGTGGTGATAGCGAACCATGTCGAGGAGCGGCACGGCACAGATCGCCGCCCGGAAGAGTTCGGGCCGCTGGGTGATCGCCGCCCCAACGAGTAAACCGCCGTTGCTGTCACCCCAGATGGCGAGGCTCTCCGGGCTCGCGTAGCCTTCGCCAGTCAGCCACTCGGCCGCGGCGATCAGATCGTCGAAGACGGTTTGTTTGTGCTCCCGCATTCCCGCCCGGTGCCAGGCCTCGCCATACTCGCCGCCTCCGCGCAGGTTCGGCAGGGCGAAGACACCGCCCCGTTCCAGCCACGCCGGCAGCGCCGCCCGGTACTCCGGCCCCTCGCTGATATTGAACCCGCCGTAGCCGGTGAGGAGGGTCGGGTGCGGCCCCGACGTCGGATCGACCCCCCGCCGGTGGACCACGAACATGCTGATGGATACGCCGTCGCGCGACGGGTAGTGCACCTGCCGCACCTCGATCTCGTCGGGGTTGAAACCCGGCGCGGGTGGAAGTGGCGCCAGCGGCTGGCGCTCGCCGGTCGCGAGGTCGAACAGGACCGCCGAGGCCGGGATCGCGAACGAGGTGTAGCCGACCGCAACGACGGACCCGGTCTCCTCGGCGTCCAGGCTGAGCACACTGCCGGGCGGCGGCAGTTCCAGTTCACCCCGCGATGTGCCGTCGTCGTCGTAGACGCGGATGTGACCGATCGCCGCTTCCAGCTCGGCGGTGACGATCCAATTGGCGGAGACCACGAAGGCGGTGATCACCCGGTCGTCCCGCTCCGGTACTATCGTGTCCCACCGCTCCAGCTCGGGCGCCTCACTCGTCGGGTCGATCGCGACAATGCGGCCGTTCGGGGCGTCGAGGTTCGTCCGCAGCAGGAGACGGTCTCCCCATATGACTGGATGGTCGAAGAGGGCATCGACCCCGTCGACTACCGGCACCCACGGCCCCTCGTCACGGGTCAGATCGCGCAGGTAGACCTCGCTGCGTGACCATCCCTGGAAAGCGACCGCGATCAGCCATCGCCCATCGGACGAGATGGTCAGGTCGATCATGTCCTGGGGCGAACGCCCCTCTCCAAACACTTTGCGGTCTGCCGCCGGGTCCGCGCCGAGCCGGTGAAAGAAGGCGTGACTGTTGTATTCCTCATCCCCTTTCGGGACGCTGCCAGGCGACGGATAGCGCGTGTAATAGAACCCCGTCCCATCAGGGATCCAGGCGACGCTGCTGTAGCGAGTTCGCTCGATGGCGTCTGGCAGATGGTCACCCGTGTCGATATCGACGACGCGAAGAGTGCTCCACTCATCGCCGTCGCGGGAGATGCCGTAGGCGACGAGGCGACCATCCGGGGACGGGTACCACCAGTCGAGCGCGGCCAGCCCGGCGGCGTCGAGCGTGTTTGGATCGACGACCACGTGCGCGACGCCGTCCGCTCCCAGCCGGACAAAGAGGGCAGGCTGCGCCTCGTCCCCTTCCCGCTTCAGGTAGAAGCAGCGTCCACCGCGCACCACGGGTGAGGAGACCGTCCCCACCCGCAGCAACTCGTGCAAACGCCGCTCCAGCGTCGCCCGGCCCGGAACCGCCCCGAGGACCGCCTCCGTCCGATCGTTCTGCAACGCGGTCCAGGCATCGACCTCGGCGATCTCGCCCGCTTCCAGCCAGCGATACGGATCGGCGATCGCGGTGCCATGGATCGTGTCGGTCGTCTCATCGCGACGGCTCGCTATGTCGGGAACCTCGATCACCATGGCGTCCACCTCCGGTTCTGCCGCTCCAGCCAAGGTCGTGATGGTACGTCAGTCGACGGGAGAGCATCGAATACCTATTGCCGATCGCGCGATACTGGCTGATGGCTCGCGTGGCGAGCACGACGCCGGGAAGAGCGGCTCGCGGCCGGTCGTCACCTCGACGCCGCCCATCCGATCGCCGGCCCTCGGAGTTCGCCCCAACAGTTCCTTGTGGTGTGATGCTGTGATCCCTCCGCCGAGCTCGAGCCACTCGCCATGGACCTATGCCGATGCCCTCGCGGCCATCTGGGCGCGCTCGGGGTATGACCGGGGCTGGATCGCGAACCCGTTTGGGGGACAGGCCGACGCGGAGCGCAGCCTGCGCCGGGTCGGGGCGCTGCTGGCACAACTTGGCGACCCGAAGCGGCGGTACGGGATCGTCCATGTCGCCGGCAGCAAGGGCAAGGGCTCGACCTGCGCGATGATCGCCGCCGTGCTCGGGGCGGCGGGGCACCGCGTCGGGCTCACCACCTCACCCCATCTGCACACGTTTCGGGAACGGATCGTCGTCGATGGGGAGGCGATCACCGAGACCGGCTTCGCGGCGCTAGCCCAGCGGGTGGTCCGGGCGGGTGAGGAGCTGGAGGGCGCCACTCCCGAGCTCGGGCAGGTGACGGCATTCGAGCTGGTGATCGCGATGGCCTTCGACCACTTCGCGCACGTCAGGTGCGATTTGGCCGTGGTCGAGGTCGGTCTCGGCGGCACCTACGACGCGACCAACGTCGTCTCCCCCCTCGTCTCGGCGATTACCCGGCTCGATCTCGAGCATACGGCGGTGCTTGGCAACACCATCGAGGAGATCGCCGCGGCCAAAGCGGGGATCATCAAGCCAGGTCGACCGGTGGTCGTCTCCCCCCAACCGCCGGCGGCCGCCGCCACGATCGCCCGAATCGCCGGTGAACGGGGGAGCTCGCTCCTGATGGCCGGTCGCGACTGGCACTGGACCGGCGATGGTCCCGCCTTCGATGCCACCGGATCGTGGGGAACCTACCGGGCGATGAAACTTGGCCTCATTGGCGAGATGCAGCGGGAAAACGCCTGCACGGCCATTGCTGGTCTCTGGGTCCTGTCCCAATCGGGGGTGTCGGTCCCGGAGCCGGCAATTCGTGAAGGACTGGCCGCGGTTCACTGGCCGGGACGGTTCGAGGAGGTATCGCTGTCGACCGGCACGAGGATCATCCTCGATGGGGCGCACACTCCTGCCTCGACCGCCGCGCTGGCCGCCACGGTTCGGGCGGTCTATCCCGATCAGCGAGTGGCGTTGGTCGTCGGGTCGATGTCGGACAAGGATGCGGCGAGCTTGATCGGTCCGCTCGCCGCCATCACGCGGCGCATCGTCGTGACCCGCTCGCGGAGTGCCCGCGCCGTCGATCCAGCGAGCCTTGTCGAGGCTGCACATGCCTTGGGACAGACCGCCACCGTCGAGGAGAATGTGGCCGCGGCAATGGCACGCGCGACGACGACGGCTGGCCTGACCGGCATGGTCCTCGTCACCGGCTCCCTGGCGATCGTCGCCGAAGCGCGGGAGTGGCTCGGGCTGGCCGTCTCCGACCCGCCGATGCCACCCGCCGGTTAGCGGTGCCCGATCGCGCGCTCGACGCTGCCGAGCGCGACACCGTAGGCGAGATGCGCGACGACCGGGGTCAGCGCGTCGCCGGTCCGCTGTCGCCACGGCTGCGGCATGACCCCGGCGGCGGGCATCCAGCCGAGATAGCCTGCGGCCCAGAGCGCCATCCCGTAGATAGGCCCTGCCACGACACTCGGGAGCTTGAGCTCGTCCTGGAGCAAGCCGTAGAACGCGCCCGCCGCCACCCCGTAAAGGAGGTGGCTGCCAACCGCCGCGGCCACCCGGTCGCCAGCTTCCACAGGCCCGCCCGCCTCGGTCGCCTCGGCCGCCGACTCCGCGGCTTCATCAACGACCCGCAGCGGTGGGGTCTCGATCAGGATTCCCGCCCGTTTGGCGCCCTCGAAGAGCGGCAGCATCGACGCCGCGCCCGCCAACCCACCGACCGAGCCTGCCAGCAATGCGCGTCCGAGACCCATCCCTCACCTCTCCTCTTCGCACCGGAATCCCGGCGACCTGACTTCGCGACGTTATCCGTTGACCCACCCAGCCGCACGGATGGTGCCGACATCCGACCCGGTGGCCAACCCACGCCGGCCGTCAGGCGCCGTTGGGAGCTAGAGGATAGGGTAAAATGACGGTGCCCCTTCCCCATATGGTGCACGTTGCTCGATCCCGGCGACAGTATGCGGGGAAGCCGAAGTGAGACGCCGCATCAATGCCAACCCATGACGCCTGGAGCGGCGTAAAGGAAACCCGATGACCGTCCGCCGACGTATATTCAACCGAGGTCGTCTGAGGGACGGCGACGGCTATGCCGTCTCCGCCTGACATGCTGGCCGAAGCAGACCTGATCGAGCTCAGCGACGCCGATCTGATTGGACGGTCGGCGAACGGTGATGCGCGAGCGTTGGAGGTCCTCTACGACCGCTACTCGCGGGTGGTGTTCTCGTTCGCTCTGCGAATCGTCGCGGACCGCCAACTGGCCGAGGAACTGCTGCAGGAGGTTTTCTTTCGCGCCTGGCAACAGGGTGGAGCATTCCGGGCCAGCCGCGGCACCTTCGTCACCTGGCTCCTCAGCATCACCCACAACATGGCGATCGACGAGGTTCGGCGACGGCGGCGGCGCCCGCAGAAGGCAGACTCAGAAGAGCCGGAAACATTACTGGCTTCGGTCGCGGACACCAGCGCCGGGTCGGACGTGGAGGATGAGGTTTGGCTCGGGACACTGCGCGAAACGATCGCTGGGGTGATGGATCAGCTGCCCGCGGCGCAACGAGACGCGATTGAGATGGCGTACTATCAAGGCAAGACGCAGCGCGAGATCGCCGAAGAGCTCGGTGAGCCGCTCGGAACGATCAAGACGCGAATGCGCTTAGGCATGCTGAAACTCCGCGAAGCACTGGCAGAGAGTGAGGTTGAGCTGGCGTGAGCGATGTCCTGAGGGAACCGGGATCGGCGATGAGCCGGGCTCGGCAAGCCTCCCGACCGCCCATGACCATCGTCGGTCCTCACGTCGAGGATCTGATCCCGCTCTACGCCCTTGGGACGCTGGAGACAGACGAGCGGGCGCGGGTCGTCCGCCATTGTCAGAGCTGCGAGCGGTGTGCTGATTCCCTGACCAGCGAGCAGCAGCACCTTGCCAGCCTGGCGTTTCTCTCGCCGTCGGCCATTCCAAGCCCGATGGTCAAGATATCGCTCTTCGCGCGTATCGCGCAGATGCAACGAAGCGCGTCACGAGCACTGACCGGGGACCGTTCGGCGCGCCCGTCGCCGACGCTGACCATCCCGTCCTCCCGGCAACCGCTGACCGACGACGCAAGCAGCAACCAGCGCTGGGCGCTTCCCCGGCTCGATCTCTCACGGACGCGAGGCGCCGGAATGTCGTGGCGGTCGGTGTTGCCGATCGCCATCGTGCCGCTGCTCTTGCTGGTCGCGGGCGGCAGCTATTGGGGCTTGCAGATACGGCAGAAGATCGACGACCGCGACACCCAGATGGCGGAGCTTCAAGCGCAGATCAACTCGATGGCGATGACCGTGCCGGTCGACAGCACCAAGTACACGATGAAACACGACCCGAACGCCCCGGATGCCACGGGGACGATTGCGGTCGACAAGGAGGGCACGACGGCCACGGTCATGGTTCAGGTCGATCAGCCATCGGCGAGCAAGTCGTACGACATCTACATCTTCAAGGATGGTCGCCTGATTCGACAGGAGCCGGTTGCCCTGAACGATCGTGGCTACGGCACCGCCAGCATCCCGCTTGAGGAGCCATTCGCCAACTACGAACGGGTCGAGGTCGAGGCCCGCCCGATGACGACCGACGGAACGGATGGGTCGGACGGCTCGAAGGGGTCGAGCGTTCTCTCCTGGGAGCAGTTCGCCTCGATCGGTGGGCTGGACGAGGCGCCATCCCCGTAGCGTCACCACCTACGGGATGCCTGGGGGCGGTCGCACGTGGCCGCCCTTTTCGTGTCCGGGGTCGGGGCGGATCGCGACCTTCCCGGAGAACCATGCTCAGGTCTGACGAGTGAGTCAATCCACGCATGGGTCGGGATCGCTAGGTGTCGCTTTCGCCCTTCGCGCTCCCCTTTTTGGCGCGCTCCTCCTCCGCGAGCCAGAGCTCATCGACGCCATACTGCAGCACGAAGAGGCGGCAGAGGCGTTTCCAACCCAGATCGGTGTAATAGCGCTTGAAGACCGTCCGCACCTCGTCAGCGGTCTTGGCGGCGTCGAACTCGGTATCGATTCGCTCCAGTAGCTCGCGTGTCAGTTGCTGCGGCATCCCGCCTCCTTTGTTCATACCGGCTTAATATCGTCGTCGCCAGACCCGGCATGCTTGATGGGCGCGCCGGAGTCCATCATCCTATGCTAGCATCGGCAGGCGATTTTCCCGTCGATTGCGCGTGCTCCGGCGCGGCGCGTATAGTCACGGCGCATCTGGCATCGGGGCGCAACACGCGGGGTTATCGGTGATGGCGATAGAGCATCCGAACCGAGATCCGGCATGGTCAGTGTCACCTGCTGATCTGCCTCGCGCCGAGGTCGTGACCCTGCCAGCCAGCCGCCGGTTGCCCCGAACACTGGCTTCGAGTGATGAGTCGAGCGGTGAAGCGATCCCGTCGCGTGACATCAGCGTCGTCATCCCGGTCTACAACGAAGAAGGGAACCTCGCCGAGCTCCATACGCGCCTGACTGAGGTGCTGAGTGGGTTGGGTCGATCGTATGAGATCGTCCTGATCGACGACGGATCGACCGACGGCACCTGGCAAGGCATCCAGACCGAGGGTGCGGCCGACGAGCATCTTGTCGCCGTTCGTCACCGGCGCAACTTCGGCAAGGCGCAGGCGCTCGCCAGCGGGTTCGCCGCGGCGCGGGGCGACATCATTGTCACGATGGACGGCGATCTGCAGGACGATCCTGACGAGCTACCGCGCTTTCTCGCCAAGCTCGACGAAGGGTATGACGTGGTCTCCGGCTGGAAACAGCGCCGGCAGGATCCGTTGGGCAAGACCCTGCCGAGCCGGTTCTTCAACCTGACCGTGCGGCGCGTCTCGGGTGTTCCACTTCACGACTTCAACTGCGGCTACAAAGCCTACCGGCGCGATGTGACCCGCTCGATTCGCCTCTACGGCGAGCTCCACCGCTTCACCCCCGTCCTGGCTCACGCCGAAGGGTTCCGCATCGGCGAGCTGCCCGTGCGCCACCATGCGCGCACCTGGGGACGCTCGAAATATGGCTGGTCGCGGTTGGTGAAGGGTTTTCTCGACCTGCTGACCGTGACCTTCCTGACCCAGTATCGGCAACGACCGATGCACCTGTTTGGCTTGCCCGGGCTGATGGCGTTGGTCGTCGGAGTGCTGATCGGTCTCTATCTGACGCTGGAGAAGCTGATCAGCGGCGCCGCGATCGGCGGGCGACCGCTGCTGCTGCTGTCGGTGCTGTTGGTCGTCATCGGCGTTCAGTTCTTCGGTCTCGGACTGCTCGGCGAGCTCCATGTCCACGGTTCGTCGACCACGCGACCCGATCTCCGGCCGTTCGTGCGCGATTCACTGCGGGTCGCCCCGGAGGTGCTCGGCGTTCCCGGGAGCGCCGGATGAGGGGACGGCTCGCCGCGTGAGTGATCCCGAACATGGCGATCCTCGGCCGCGGACCAAGGAGCCGGCTTCTCCTCGATCGGAAACACGGGCGGGGCGACTCACCGGCGCCGTGCTGCGCGCACCTACCACGCTCATCTTTGTGGTCAGCCTGGTCATTGCGCTGCTCCTGCTCTGGCGCCAGGGAACCCTGGCCGATCTCGGCGCTGCCGCCTCACAGGCCAATCGCGCCACGATCGCCGGGGCGATCGCGCTCTACGTGGTCGGGGCGGCCCTCCTCTGTCTCCGCTGGCACGTGCTCGTGCGGATGGTCGCCGGTCGGTCGGATGCGCCCCGCGCCGCGCAGGCGTTCCTCACGTCGGTGATGCTCAACTATGCCGCGCCGATCGGTCTGGCCATTCCCGCCCGCGCCGCCCTCACCAAACGCGGCCTCGGTCTGAGCGGAACGGAAACCGGCGCCGTTGCCTTGTGGGAAGTCGCCGCCGATGTGCTGGTACTTGGTCTGGCCGGGGCAATCTGGCTCGCGTTCGGGAACACGGCGGTACTCGCCCGGCTGCCGGGCAACGGTCCCGAGGCCGGAGCGGTCGTTGCGCTTGGGTTTGGGCTCGCCGTCGCGTTGGCGCTGCTCATCGCCTGGCGCCGGCCAATGCTGTGGCGGCGGGGTACCGGGGCCGGAGCGGCCACGTTACGCTTTCCGGCACGGCGCCCCGGCGATGCGGCGCTGGCACTTGGCGTCACGGTCCTCTTTTGGGCGCTTCAGGGAGTCATTCTCGGGACGCTGCTCCGTGCGGTCGGCGTTCCCGGCGCCAGCGACCCGGGCCTGGTGGTGGGGCTGCTCGCACTGCCGGTCCTGGTCGGTATGCTGAGTCCTGTGCCAGGTGGGGCAGGGGTGCGGGAAGCGTTGATGGTCGCGGTGGCCCAGGCGCGGCACCTGAACGGGGCGGCCGTGTTGCTGGCGGCCGTCGCCTACCGGGTCGCCCTATTCGTGGCGATCCCGATCTTGTTCGCCATCGTGCGTGGCTGGCTTGCCGCCCGTGAACGCAATCATTCGCCGGAACGTCATGAGGGAAGAAGCGTTGGCTGATCGTGGGATGCAAACGATCGATCGCGGGGTGACACCGGGCGCTACGGTCGATGAGACCGAGGCGAGAAATACGAGTAACTACCGGAAGCACACGAGCGACAACCCCATCCAGCGGGCGCTGATCGGTCGCTTTCACCGTACGATTGGCGAGCGGGTGGCGCTGCTGGAGCCGGAAACGTTTCTCGACTGTGGCTGCGGCGAAGGCTTCGTCGCTCAGATGCTGCTGGCGCGTTTGCCATCACTCCAGCTAACCGGCTTCGACGTCAGCCCGGCGGCAAGCCTGTTGGCGGCGAACCGGAACCCAGCTGCCAGCTTCGCGGCCGCCAGCATCTTCGCGCTGCCGTTCGCCGACAGGAGTTTCGATGTCGCCGGCTGCTTCGAGGTGCTCGAGCACCAGCCGGATGGGTCGCCGGAAGCCGCCCTGCGCGAGATGGCGCGCGTCGCCCGCCGGGCGGTGGTGCTGAGTGTGCCGCATGAGCCGTGGTTCTCACGTGCCAACGCCGTTCGCGGCAAGAATCTCGACATTCGCCCCCGCGGCAGCGACCCCGATCATCGCCAGCTCTGGACCCGTGCAGCCTTTGGCGAGACGGTCTCCCGCACGATGGATGTCGCCTGGCTCGGCGGCTCATTTCCCTGGACCATCTGCGTCGCCACCCCAAAATCTTAGAGGGCTCTCTCCGTGGCGGCGGTGGCGGATATCGCTCCGGCGACGGGTTGGACATAAGCTCGCAGGGACGGATCGATCGCGGAGCGGTGGATCCAGTGGGAGCGTGCGTATCCGCCTCCCTCTCTCGGCGGCCGATCCGTTATGCTTGCAGTCTCGATACGCGGCCGTGGTTATCTCAGACGGCGCCCCGGCCGCAATGGCCGGTCGCCAGCACCGCGAAAGGGGGCCGAGGTGAGAACCTGCCCCGTCTGCGGCACCGCCAACCGAAGTGAGAACGGTTTCTGCATCGGCTGCGCGACGCCGCTGCCCGCGGAAGCTCGGCCGGTATCCTGGATGGCATCGTCACAGACGCAATTCAGCCTGCCCGATTACCTGCGCCAGGACGCGGAGCGACAGCGGCGGCGCAAGCTTGCCGCTGAAGGCGCCGGCAGCGGGCTGATCTGGACCGGGTTTCCGCTCGCGGCGGGCGCGCTCTTCTGGTCGTCCGGGTCGACGCTGGGCAATCTGCTGATCGCGACCGGATTGCTTCTGATCGTCGGGGGCTTCTGGCGGATGCGCCACGATCGTCGCGCCTTCGCCCGGGCAGGGCTTGGGACGGCAGTGGTCGGCGCGATCGCCCTTGGCGTCGTTCTCGCTCAGCTCTTTGACGCACCGCTGCTAGGCGAACGCGCTGGCGGACCGCGCCTCGCGGCGCCGCTGCCAACTGCGCACCCCGACTGGCTCTCACCCCCGGCGCAGGAAGGCCCGGCCGCGTCAGTCGCGATGCTGGGAGGGGGTCCCGATCATACGGGCGAACAGGCCGGACCTGGTCCCATCGGGAAGCCGCACCTCCGCTGGCGCAGCGACATCGGCGGGGAGCTTTATTCCTCGCCAGCCGTGGTCGATGGCACGGTCTTTCTCGGCACGAAGAGCGGCTTTCTCGCGGCGCTCGATGTCCGAAGTGGCGATGAGCGCTGGCGCGCCGACCTCGGCGGCTACATCGTCCGCGCCTCGCCGGCGGTGGCGGACGGCACCGTCTACGTCGGCGCCGGCTACGCGCTCTTCGCGCTCGATGCCACCACCGGCCGCGAAGAGTGGCGGTTGTCAACCCGTTTTGCTGGCTCCTCGTCGCCGGTGGTCGCTCAGGGCGTCGTCTATGCGGCCACCCAGGAAGGCCACGTCTATGCGGTCGATGCACGCACCGGTGAGGAGCGCTGGCACGTGCAGGCCGAAGGGCTGATCTTCGCGTCGCCCGCGGTGTCCGATAATCGAGTCTTTGCCGGAACTGACGATGGCCATCTCTACGCGATTGCCGCCGACACCGGTCGCCGCCTCTGGGACTTCGCGGTAGGTGGCGAGATCTACGCCTCGGCATCGGTGGTCGACAGCACCGTCTATGTCAGCAGCACCGCCCGGAAGCTCCACGCCATCGATGTCTCGACCGGCGAGGAGCGCTGGCAGGCGGAGGTTGGGGGTGATGCATCCCCAGCCGTCGTCAACGGCGTCGTCTTCGTCGGGGGCACGGACGGTGGTCTCCATGCGCTCGACGCCGCTACCGGGCACGCCCGCTGGCTCTTTCCAACGGGACATCCGATCGAGGTCGGCCCGGCGGTGGTTGACGACACGATCTATGTGGGCAGTGGTCCAACACTCTATGCGGTCGACATCGCGCGCGGCTCATCGCGCTGGGCGTACCCCATCGACGACACCATCTCGGCGGCCCCGGCCGTCCTCAACGGCACCATCTACATCGGCAGCCACGACGGCTTCCTCTACGCCATCGATGGCGGCACGTCGGCGGCAAATGCGACTGGGTAGAACAACTCACCTTCAGCGCCACTTCGAGACCAAGCGGGGATCAAGTTGCGAGCGGAATCATTGCACCTTTCATGGTCACGTGGCTTCACAACACTCGGTCTTCCAGTTGATCCTGCAGGTGTACGGGTTTTTCACGAGTCTGTCGGTATCGGTCTCCGTGGATCTCAATCACGCTAGATGACACAGCTCGTTGCACCACCGCACGCAGTCGCCGGTTGATGTCTGTTCCCGTACGTTGATATCCAAAAAATCGCGCCGTCTGAACAACTAGAGCCGCGTGCGCAAGTTCTGCCGCTATGGCAAGATCCGGCGATGGGCACCCGCCATTCCGTCGATCTCCGCGAGCGGGCTGTGGCCGCCGTCGA
>JAABUN010002239.1_pt1 | contig 35591 bp, 26 predicted proteins | sample 5559311 | NCBI WGS metagenome assembly JAABUN01 (sample SAMN10711877, study PRJNA513370) | rock metagenome | isolation source: Antarctica rocks | place: Antarctica: Victoria Land, Siegfried Peak sud | reverse complement strand
CGATCCGAATCGGATCGCGGCCCGCGCGTTCGTCCCCGCCCGTGCCCCGCCCGGCGGTCTGGTATCGTAAGCGCGCGCCTGGCAACGATGGCGGCGCGCATCGTGGGCGTAGAGGGAGGACGACGAGCATGGAGATCACGGCGGTCAAAGGCTTCCCGGTCAAGGTGGGGCACCGCAACTGCTTCATCGTGAAGATCGAGACCGATGCGGGGCTCAGCGGCCTCGGTGAGGGGGGGATTTCCGGGCGCGAACTGGCGATGCAGGGGATGTTGGAGCACTTCGCGCAGATCCTGATCGGCATGGACCCGCGCCGGATCGAGCACATCTGGCAGATCCTCTACCGTGGGCACTACTTCGAGGGGGGCAAGATCGTCGGCGGCACCCTCTCGGCGGTCGACATGGCCCTCTGGGACATCCTCGGACAGTCGCTCGGCGTCCCGGTCTATCAGCTCCTCGGCGGGGCCTGCCGCGACAGCATCCGCTGCTTCGCCACCCCCGCCAGCCTGACCGGCCCGGAATGCGTGGATCGCGCGCGGGAGTTCATCGACGCCGGGTGGCACCAGCTCCGCTTCGGGGTGGGCATGGACACCGAGGGGTGGACCGGCGGCGACGGCGCGATCTACGAGCCCGCCGAGTCGATCGCGCTGGCGGCGCACTGGATCCGCGAGGTCCGCCGGGCGGTCGGGCCGAAGATCCGCCTCTCGATCGACTTCCACCACCGCCTCTCGGTCGCCGAAGCGGCCCTCTTCTGCCAGCAGATCACCGACGTGAACCTGGAGTTCCTCGAAGAGCCGATCCGCGCGCAGAGCCCGGAGGCGTACCGCCAACTCCGCACGATGACGCCGATCCCCTTCGCCATCGGCGAGGAATATGCCAGTAAGTGGGAGTTCCTCCCCTTCATCGAGCAGGGATTGACCAACTTCGCGCGGATCGATGTCTCCAACATCGGCGGACTGAGCGAGGCACGGAAGGTCGCGGGCTGGGCCGAGGCGCACTACATCGACATCATGCCGCACAACCCGCTCGGGCCGGTCTGCACGGCGGCCTCGGTCCACTTCTGCGCCGCCACCAATAACTTCGCGGGGCTGGAATACAGCCACCGCAACGCCGCCGCCTACCCGCGCGATCTCTTCCCGACCTTCCCGGAGATCACCTCGGGCGACTCGTTCCCGCTGCCGACCGCGCCGGGCCTCGGCGTCACCTTCAACGAGGACGCGGCCAAAGATCACCAGTTCGCGGTCTGGGACGCCCCGCACTGGCAGCGTCGCGACGGCTCGTTCACCAACTGGTAGGGCCATGCGCGTATGGCACCACCGCAATAACGCGCTGGCCGGGAGTGTACCCCGGCCAGCGCCTTCCCTATACCGGGCAGCTCACCTCGAAGAGCACGCCGCCGAGCGCCGTGAAATAGCAGGTATAGCTGCCGTGGAGGTTGCGCGGCGCGGCGACCTCGATACCGCCCGCGACGAGGCGCAAGCGGGCGGTATCGACCAGCTCGGGGCTATCCAGGATGAAGCCGAGGTGGAATCCCTCGGGGCACCGTCATCCCGGTCAGCGGTTCAGCACCTTGCGGGTCAGGAAGTCGTCGATCCGCCGTGCGTCGTCGAGGTGCGTGGCGATGTGCCGCCAGCCGTGCCCCTCGCCCGGATAGGTGTGGTACTCCACATCCTTCCCGGCGCGGCGGAGGGCATCGTGCATCAGCGCCATCTGGCTCGGATGACAGACGATATCCTCCTCCCCTTGCAGGATCAGGATCGGCTCGCGCACGTCGTCCACGAAGGTGAGCGGGCTACGCTCGCGGTAGAGCGCGCTGTTCGCACCGGGCGCGCCCATCAGCTTGGCGATGTAGTGGCGCTCGAAGACCCAGGTCTTATCGGTGAAGCTCGCCAGCTCCGCGATCCCGAAGCGACAGACCCCGGCGCGGAAGAAATCCGGTGCTTTGGTCATGCAGATCAGCGTGCCGTAGCCCCCGGCGCTCCCGCCCATCGCGATCACCTTGCGGCGATCCACCAGCCCCCCAGCGATCACGAACTCCGCCCCGGTGACGTTGTCCGCCAGATCGCCGCCGCCCCAATCGCCGTAGAGTTTTTCCATGAAGGTGCGCCCATAGCCGAGGCTGCCGCGATAGTTCGGCGCGAGCACCACGTAGCCCCGCCCGACGAGGAATTGGATGTGCCCCTGCCAGTTCGGCAGCGCCTGTCCCACCGGACCGCCGTGGATGTGGACGACGAGCGGGTGCTGGCCGGGACGCCGCTCGCGCGGGGTGTAGAGGTAGCCGTGGATCGCGGTGCCATCGGTGCTGGCCCACGAGACTTGTTCCGGCTCGACGAGATCGCCGCCGAGGATACCGCCGGTCGCGCTGCGGGTCAGCGCGCGGCGCTCGCCCGTACGCGCGTCGATCACGTAGATGTCCGCCGGGAGGAGCGGCGAGGTGAAGAGGCCGACGAGGTGCTCCTCATCGAGCCAGGCGAGATCGGTCCAGACGCCGAGCCCGCGCGTGACCTGGCGCGTCGCTCCCTCCGACCAGCACCAGACCTGGCAATCGCCCCGGTCGTTGCGGATATAGGCGATCTGCCGCCCGTCCGGCGACCACGCGGGCGACTGGTGGCGGTTGTCCTCCCGTACCAGGCAGCGCGCGTCCGCGCCGTCGCGCCCGATCGTCCAGAGGTTGGTGTATTCGCCGTCCCGATCCGAGACGAACGCGATCTGCCGCCCGTCGGGCGACCAGACGGCGTCGCCGTTGACGACGCGCGCGCCGCCCGCGATCGCGCGCCGCGCGCCGCTCGCCGGATCGACGACGATCAGCGCGCGCTCGTCCCACGGCATGTCGTAGTGCGGCCACTGGCCGTAGAGGAGCATCGTCCCATCGGGGGACCAGCGCGGCTGCAACACGTACTCGTCGCCGTCGCTGATCAGGCGGGCCGCGCGCCCGTCGAGGTCGGCCACCATGATGTCGCCCGCTCGCCGCGCTCCGCCACGAAGGCGACCCGCCGTCCGTCGGGCGAGACGGCGGGGGAGTGGTGGTTGCCTGGGGCCTCGTCGATCGCGCGCGCCGGGCCGCCCGCCGCCGGGACGATCCAGAGTTTGCCATCCGTCCCCGAGGCGTAGACGATGTCCCAGCCGTCGGGGGTCCAGGCGATGGAGGAGGCGTGGCGCTGGCTCGGGTCCGCGCCCTGTAAGGTCGCGTGGTCGCTCAGTTGCAGCGGGAGGCCGTCATTCGTGTCCACGATCCAGAGATCGTTCCGCCCGTCGTAGGCGCGCGCGAAGGCGACCCGCTGTCCATCCGGCGACGGGCGCGGCGTGGCGATCGTCGGCACGGTCGCGTAGGCTTCCGGCGACAACCGTGAGGGCCAGCGTCCCGGCTCGCGGCTCCAGTGCTCGGCACCCGTCGGCATCAGATTCCCCCTTCGCGGCACACGCTCCTCGGCAGCATCGTCGCACTCTACCATCGCCCGCGCGCCCGTCAAGCCATGACCGCCCCGCGCCGCCCCACCAGGCACCGGCGGCATGACGCGGCGGCGCGGACGTGCTACAAAGCGACGGTGGGAATGGATCAGCAGGGAGGACACCGATGAAGATCACCGCCGTCACCGCACAGGCCGAGTCGCACCTGCGCGCCACGCCGATCCGCGACGCGCTCCAGACACTCGACACGCAGGGGGCATGTCGGATCGTCATCGAGACCGACGCCGGGATCAGCGGGCAGGGGACGATCGGGTTCGGGCGACTCGATCGCGCCCCGGCGGTCCTCGCCAAGCTGGTCGAGGAACTTTTTGCCCCCGCGCTCGTCGGCGCGGACGCGACGCTGATCCGGGGCATCCGCGACCAGCTCTGGCGACTGACGGACTATCACGGCACGACCGGGCTCGCCCTCCTCGGGATCGCCGGGGTCGATATCGCCCTCTGGGACATCATGGGGCGGGCGGCGGGGCAGCCGGTCTGGCGGCTCCTCGGCGCGCAACGCGACCGCGTCCCGGCCTACGCGATGGTCGGCTGGCTGAACTACGACCTGCCGGAACTGCAACGGGTCTGCGAGCGGGCGATCGCCCTCGGCTTCGGCGGGGTCAAGATGAAGGCCGGTGCGCCAACCCTCGCGGAGGATGTGCGGCGGATCGAGGCGGTGCGCGCGGTGGTCGGCCCGGACGCCCGGATCATGGTGGACGCCAATCAGGTCTTCTCGCGCCACGAGGCGCTACGGCGCGGGCGTGTCTACGAGGAACTCGGCTGCTACTGGTTCGAGGAGCCGCTGCGCGCCGACGACACCGACGGCCTCGCCGAGCTGGCGCACGCCCTGACGATCCCGATCGCGTCCGGCGAGAACAATTTCGGCAAGCGCCAGTTCCTCCCCCTCTTCGAGCGCCGCGCCGTGGACATCGTGCAACCGGACCTGCGCCGCGCCGGGGGCGTCACCGAATGCCTGGAGATCGGCCTGCTGGCGGATACCTTCGGCGTCCCCTACGCCTCGCACGGCGGCGGGGTCCACCTGCACGTCCTGGCCGCGCTGCCGAACGCCCTTTTTCTGGAGAGCGGCCCGGCGGCAGACGGCACCGCGCCGGGCCTGATCGACGGGCATTACCGCCTGCCGGAGGAACCGGGCTTCGGCGGGAAGTCGTAGCCGCACACCCGGCCAACAGGCGAGCATGAAGCGTGCCGCGTCCGGTACTGAACCGGGGGCGGCACGACGCGCAGAGGACGGACGCGATGACCCAGCCGGTGACGCTCTGCGTCCTCGATCTGCTGCTCAACGGCTATCTCTGTGGCCTGATCTGGTTCGTCCAGATCGTCCACTACCCGCTCTTTGCCGAGGTGGGTGCCGCAGACTTCCCTCGTTACCACGAGCGACACAGCGCCCTGACGACGCGCGTCGTGGCGCTGCCGATGCTCCTCGATCTCGGCCTCTCCGGGCTGCTGATCTGGCGACACCCGCCCGGTTTCGCCGCGCCGTGGACCTGGCTCGGCTTCGCGCTGACGCTCATCACCTGGGCCTGCACCTTCGGCCTCGCGGTGCCACTCCACCGACGCCTCGGCGCGGGGCACGATGGTGCCGTGATCGCGCGGCTGGTGGCGACGAACTGGCCGCGCACGGTCGCCTGGGCCGCCCACTTGGCACTGCTCGGATGGGGGCTACTGCGCCTCCTAGCGTAGGGGCGCCCCGCCCGGCTTCGTGAGCGCCAGCGCGAGCGCCGCGTACCCGACCAGGCCATCCTGCAACATCGGCAGAGCGAGCTGGTCGTGGATGGTATGCGCGAAGTGCTCCACGCAGGGGGAGAAGCCGATCGTGTCGATCCCGACCTGCATGAACCAGCCGCCATCGGTCGCGAAATTCCAGGTGTCGATCTCGACCGGACGCCCGTAGAGGTCGGCCAGCGTCCCCTGCGCCGCCACGACCAGCGGGTGATCGGCGGGCAGTTCATAGGGCAACGACTCGCCGGTTCTGCGCTCCTCCACGCCGGTATAGGTCCGCATCGTCTCCTCGTGCCGCACGATCCGCGCGCTCACGCGGTCGGTCAGCGAGCGGTCGAGGAGGGCCTGCACGGTCGCCAGGACCTCCGCCGCCGATTCCGACGGGACGTTGCGCCAGTCGAGGGCCAGCCGCACCCCATCGGGGATGACGTTGCCGCTCTCGTTGTTGCTGTGGAGGATCGTCGGGGCGACGGTCGAGCCGCCGAAGGTGGCGTCGGGGCGCATCGGCAGCGTTTCGAGACCGCTCAGGAAGCGGGCCAGCGCGTAGTGCGGATTCGCCGCGCGCTCCGGGGCGCTGGCGTGCGCCGCCACCCCGGTGAACTCGACCCAGAGGCCGACACGCCCGCGATGGCCACGCCGGATGTTGTTGCTCGTCGCCTCGCCGAGGACCGCCGCATCCGGGCGCAACTCCTCGACCAACAGGCGCGCGCCCAGCCCGCCGACCTCCTCCTGCACCACGCTGGTGACGAAGAGATCGCCCGCCGGGCGCAATCCGGCCTCGCGCAGCACCGCAGCGGCGTAGACCTGCGGCGCGAGCGCCCCCTTGATGTCGCTGGCCCCGCGCCCGTAGAGGACGCCATCGACGATCTCGGCGGCGAACGGGTGGTGCGGCCACTCGGCGGGGTCGCCGACGCCGACGTGATCGAGATGGGTATTGAGCATCAATGAGCGCCCGCCACCGACCCCGCGCAGCACGCCGATCACGTTGCCGCCGCGATCGATCCAGGCGTCGTCGTAGCCGAGTCGCCCGAACTCCGCGCGCACCAGCTCCGCCAATGCCCCTTCCTCGCCGGGCATACTCGGCTGGCGGATCAGCCGCTGGCAGAACTCGATCGTCGCGGGCATCTGCCGCTCCCCCGCCGCGCGCAACCGCGTCGTCAACTCAGGGCCGAGCACCGTCCACCTCCACCGTCTTCATCGCTCTTCATCGCACATCCGTACCCGGTCGCTGTCGTCAGCACGGGGGTTCGGCACGGGTTGGGGCATTGTACCCGCGACTGCGGAACCATGTGCGTCCTGCGGAGAAATTGACAGCCCTCGGTCGATTCGCTACACTTAGGGTCGGCTGTGCTAGATGGGGAGTTAGCGATACCCTGTAACCCGGAACTCGCTCTACCGGGATCGAATTCCCTCTTGAGGTAAGCGGTTGTAGGACTGTCCCCCTCGTGATGTGTTGAGAGCCGAGTCCCGCGCGGCGGCGTGCCCCGAACCAGGTCAGGACCGGAAGGTAGCAGCCTTAAGGGGAATTCGCTGGGTGTCGTGGGGTCGCTGGGCTTGAGCTGATCGTTCGGGAAAAGCTGGAGCAGTTCTATCGAGGGAGGGTGCACGGCCTCCTTTCTTGCAGACCAGACAGGGCGGGGCTTCGGCCCCGCCCTGTTGTCTTGTCCGGTGCAGCAACGAAGACGAGTGCTTCGGCTCAATAGCGCTCAATACCCGAATAGCGAGGGGCGGGGCGAGCATGATACCCGCCCCGTGTATAGATGGTATTGGGAGCGTTAGCGACTGCGGGGCGTGGAGCCACCGGTCCGCTGGCGACGCTTCTCGGCGCGGGGCGAGCGCGGCGTCGGCTGGCCGTCATCGCCGACCGGACGTTTGCGCGTTTGCTGCTGATAGTAGCGCTTCGCCTGCTGCGCCTCGTACGCCTTGAGCTGCGGCAGGTAGCTTCGCTGGCGGACGATGGGGATGGCGGCGAGCGCGGCGACCACCAGGACGACGCTGATCCAGGACCAGACACGCCAACCGAGGAAGGGCAAGCCCATCAACTGGAAAAGATAAAAGACCAACCCGAATCCGAAGGCCCACATCAGCCAGCTGGTGTAGCGGGTCACGAAAGCGTGCTTGATCGGATGCTTCTTGAGCGCCGCACCGAGTCGGAAATACAGCACGAGCGCTACGACGAATCCGATCGCGAAGACGGTCAGGAAGCCGATCGCCAGGAGTGACTTCATCTCATCTTCGAATGGAACCTGCGTCCACTTTGTGGGATCCAACCAATCGCCCATGCCGACGCCGCCCTCCCGTATCGCCACTATGCACTTCGCCGCCACAACATTCTGGAAGTATAGCGCCGCCGATGGAGGGGTGTCGAGAGGCAATCTGCGCCGCGCGCCGCCGCGGCAGTGACTTGACAGTATGGGGAAGTGAGCGCTAGTCTCCCCTGTACGTGCGAGGGTGAAACGCGGCAGACGGCACGCCAGTGCTCGCGCGACCGTGGCAAGGCGAGACGGAGGACGTGGTGCGGATCGCGATGGTCGGGACGCGCGGGATCCCGGCCAGCTACAGCGGCTTCGAGACCTGCGTCGAGGAGTTGAGCACGCGCCTCACGGCGCGCGGTCATCGGGTCACCGTCTACTGCCGCAGCCACCACATCACCTACCCCGGCGACACGTATCGCGGCGCACACCTCGTCAAATTGCCGACGATCCGCAACAAGTACCTCGACACGATCGTCCACACGGGCCTTTCCTGCCTCCATCTGCTCGGTAACCGCCACGACGTGGTGTTGATGTGCATCGCGGGGAATAGCCCGGCGGCGATCGTGCCGCGCCTGGCGGGGATGCCGACCGTGCTGAACGTGGATGGGCTCGATTGGCAGCGCGAGAAGTGGCCGACAGCGGCGAAACGCTACCTCCAACTGGCCGAATGGCTGGCGACCAAATTCCCCGACGCGGTCGTCACCGACTCGCGAAGCGTGCAGCACTCCTATGCGCGCCGCTTCGGCTTCGCCGCCGAGTACATCGCCTACGGGGCCACGGCGCAGTATCGCCCGCCCGGCGACACCCTCGCGCGGCTCGGCCTGGAGCCGGGGCGGTACATCCTCTACGTGGGGCGGTTGGAGCCGGAGAACCACGCCGACCACCTGGTGGATGCCTTCGCGGCCCTCGACAACGAGCTGCCGCCCGGCATGAAGGCCGTGATCGTGGGCGACGCGCCCTACGCCCGAGACTACATCGCTGCGTTGCGCGCCAGGGCGGGGGCGCGGATCGTCCTACCGGGCTATATCTTCGGCGACGGATACGCGGAATTGAACAGCAACGCCTACGCCTACGCCTTCACGTCGGGTGCCTCCGGGACGCACCCGGCACTGCTGGAAGCGATGGCGTATGGCAACTGCGTGATCGCCAACGCGATCCCCACGAACGCCGAGACCGGCGGCGACGCCATCCTCTACTACGACGGCGCGCGCGGTGCCGTCGATCTGGCGGCGCAACTGCGGCGGCTTTTCAGCGAGCCGGATCTGCCCGACCGCTACGGGGCGCTTGCGGCACAACGGGCGGCGGAACGCTACAATTGGGACCACATCACCGATGAGTACGAGGCGCTCTTCCGACGCTTGGCCGGGTGCCAGGGGAATCGAGAGTCGTGACCACGAACGAGCGATGAAGGGGCGATGATGGGCGCGCGCATGCTCGATCGCTACGTCATCATCTGCCTGGGGCTCGATAGCCTGCTGATCCTCGCCGCCCTGGCGGTGGCCGAGTCGTTGCGCCTGATCCTCCCCTTCGGCGTACAGCTGGGCGACAGCAGCTACCTTAATCCGGGCGTGTACGGGCTGTCGTTGCTCTGCTGGCTCGTCAGCTCCTTCCACTTCCGGCTCTACGAGTGGCGCTGGACGGTCACCTGGCGACGCGAGGCCGGGCGGATCCTGGCCTCCTGCGCGAGTTTCGCCCTCCTCTTCGCCGCCGGGCTCTACCTGAGTTTTCGCGAGGTGCCCCGCCTCCTCTTCATCTACTACGCGCCGCTGGCCTTCCTCGTGATCATGGCGAATCACCTGATCGTCCGCCAGGTGGCGGCGATGATGCCCCGGCACAATACCGTGCGGATCGCGATCGTCGGGACCGGGCGGATCGCCGGGGTGCTGGCGAGCCGCATCGCCCGCCGCTCCCGCTCCTGGCCGCCGACCGTGGTCGTCGGCTTCATCGCCGGTGCGCCCGCACCGGACGCGGAGGGGGGGCCATTGCCCTTCCCGATCTTGGGTGACGTGGGCATCCTCGAGGCGCTCCTCGACACGCACGGCATCACCACCGTCTTGCTCGCCCTGCCCCCGGAAGAACATCCCCTGGCGCTCCGCCTCAGCAAGACGCTGAGCCAGCATGCGGTCGACGTGCGCCTCCTCCCCGATGTGCTCGACCTTGCATCCGCCCAGGCCACGATCGAATACGTGGAGGGCCTGCCGCTGCTCGGCCTGCGCGACCCCGCCCTGACCCTGCCGAGCCGGATCGTCAAGTACACCTTCGACCGGGTCGTCAGCGCGGTCGGCTTGGTCGTGCTCGCACCGTTGCTGCTGCTGATCGCCCTCGCGATCAAAACCGACTCGCCCGGCCCGCTGATCTACCGTGCCCGGCGGATCGGCGAGGGGGGGGGGGACTTCGACATGCTGAAGTTCCGCACCATGCGCCCGAATGCCGAAAATGATCTGCTCGCCACCATCGGCCCCGAGGCCGCGCGGCGCGGCATCTTCAAGATACCGGGCGACCCGCGCGTGACCAGGATCGGGCGCATCTTACGGCGGACCAGCCTGGATGAGTTGCCGCAGCTCGTCAATGTCCTGCGCGGGGAGATGAGCATCGTCGGACCGCGACCGGAGCAGCCCTTCATCGCCGAGCACTACGAGTTGTGGCAGCGCAAACGCACCGGCATCCGCCCCGGACTGACCGGCTGGTGGCAGGTGAACGGGCGCAGCAACAAGCCGCTGCACCAGAACACCGACTTCGACATCTACTACCTGGAGAACTACTCCTTCTGGCTCGATCTGCGGATTATCGGGCGTACCGTCAGCGCCGTGGTGCGCGGCGAGGGAGCCTACTGAGTCCCGTACGTGCGCGGCGCGCTGCCATGTCCGGCGCGTAGGCGGCGCGCTGCTTGCCCGATGGAAGCGCGACCGCCATCCCGTGTATACTCCCCTTCGCCAATGCTCGCCCATGCCGCGCACTGCGACGAATACCTGGAGGGTCCAACACCATTGCGGTACGTCACCACCATGCCGCACAACAACACGTCGATGCGGACCGGCTACGCCGCGCTCATCCGTGACACGGCGGTCGACGCCGCGATTCTGATGGTGGCCTACGTCATCGCCACCTATTTTCGGCAGACCTTACCGGTCGGTCGGTCTGTCGGTGACAACTACATCTGGTTCGGCCCGAGCATCTACGCCATCATCGCGCTCGGCGCGATCATCGGCCACGTCGCCACCCTGCCGCTGTGGGCGCGCGACCACACGCTCGCGCAACGCGACCGCCTCGCGGCGGCGTTCCTCAGCCTCGGCGCGGTGCTGATCCTCCTCGGCGTCCTGCTGCCGGAGCAGTCCGGCGTACAGAGAGGCTATTTCGTCGGGGCGGCGGCGGTGCTGCTCCTGCTGATCGTCCCGATCCCGGCGGCGGCACACAGCGACGAAGGGCTCCCCTCCTTCGGCGCGAATCTCCGCCGCTTGCGCGCGAATCGCGGCCTTTTGCGAATCTGGGTCCAATACAACGTGCAATCGCGCTACTCACAGACCTTCCTCGGTATCCTCTGGATCATCCTGCTGCCGCTCTCCAGCGCGCTGGTGATGAACATCGTCTTCTCGGAGCTCCTGAAAGTGCCGACCGACGTGCCGTTCATCTCCTTCCTCCTGGTCGGGCTGGTTTGCTGGGGTCTCTTCAATCAGGCGATCTCCGCCGGGATGCGCTCGATCCTCGGGGCGATGGGACTGGTGAATCAGATCTACTTCCCGCGCGAGATCATCGTCCTCTCGGCGCTCGGCGAGGCGATAGTCGACGCCTTCTTCATGCTGGTGGCGACGGTGGTCATCAACGCGGTCGTCGGCATCTATCCGACGGTGTATTTCCTGCTCCTCCCGCTCGTGATCATCATCCAACTCGCCTTCTGCCTCGGCCTGATGTTCATCGTCAGCTGGCTGAGCGTGCTGGTGCGCGACATCCCACAATTGGTGAGTGTCCTGCTGCAAATCCTCTTCTACCTCTGCCCGATCATCTATCCGCTGGCGGCGTTGCCCGACCCTATCCGACCATTGATAGCGCTCAATCCGCTCTCGTCGCTGATCAACGCCTACCGTGATCTCATCATCTACGGTCGCCTCCCCAGTCTCCTCAGTCTCGTCTATCCGGCGGCCCTGGCGGTGGGCGTGCTCATCTTCGGCTATCGCCTCTTCAAATCGAACGAAGATCGTTTCGCGGACATGGTGTAACCAGGATGACCGCACAGATAGAACCCGCGACGATGCCGACATCGGTCCCTGAAGCCGAGGATACACGCCCTGCGGTGATCGTCGCCGATCACATCTACAAGCGCTATCGCAAGCAGTCCCAACAGGTGAGCCTGCGGCATGAGGCACAACGACTCCTCGCGCGGGCGTTACGGCGCAACACCGGACCGACCGAGGAGCCCTTCTGGGCGCTACGGGATGTGACGTTCACCATCCGGGCCGGCGAATCGGTCGCGCTGATCGGGCGCAACGGCGCGGGGAAGACCACCCTCTTCCGCGTCCTCTGCGGCATCACCCACGCCAGCCAGGGCCGCGCGACGATCAGCGGGCGTTTCGCCACCCTGATCGCCTTAGGTGCCGGATTCAATATGGAGCGTACCGGGCGCGAGAACATCTATCTGAACGCCGCGATCCAGGGCGTGCCACCGGCGCAGGTTCGCACGCTGATGCCGGAGATCATCGCCTTCTCCGAGCTCGGCGATTTCATCGACACCCCGGTGAAGCGGTATTCGAGCGGCATGGTGACTCGACTCGGCTTCAGCATCGCCGCCCACATCTTCCCGGACATCATCTTCGTGGACGAGGTGCTGGCGGTCGGCGACGCCGCGTTCCAGCAGAAGTGCATGGCCCGGATCATGGCGATGAAGGCCGAGGGGCGCACGCTGATGTTCGTCTCCCATTCCGCCGACACCGTCCGCGACCTCTGCGAACGAGCAATTTGGCTGCACCACGGCAAGATTCGCCTGGACGGGCCGACCGAGACGGTGCTACAGCAGTATGAACTGTTGCTTGCCAACGAGAATTAAGGACAGCATGGGTATCTTCAATCCCCTGGCACATCCCATTTGCCTCACACAACCCGCGCGACTTCCCGACGATCTAGCCACCTCGAATTGGGCCGAGCACATTCCCTTTGCGCTGTTCCTGATCGCCAGCGCCCGTCCACGTCTGCTGGTTGAGTTAGGGACACATGCGGGGGTGTCCTATTGCGCCTTTTGCCAGGCCGTACAGGAACTCGAAGCCGACACCCGCTGCTACGCCATCGACACCTGGCAAGGTGATCCACAGGCGGGATTCTACGGACCCGAGGTACTCGCCGATCTCCGCTTGCACCATGATTCGCGCTATGGTGCCTTTTCGCAGCTGCTACAAAGCACGTTCGATGCTGCCGTTGCAGGCTTCGAAGACGGTTCCATCGACCTTTTACACATCGATGGTTGCCACACCTACGACGAGGTCAAGCATGATTTCGAGACCTGGTATCCGAAGCTCAGCGACACGGCGATCGTGCTCTTCCACGATACCAATGTTCGGGAAAACCAGTACGGTGTATGGCGACTATGGCAAGAGATCTCGGCGGATCGCCCGCATTTTGAATTCTTTCATGGCAATGGCTTGGGGGTGCTGGTAGCCACAAAATTCCCAGCGGCGGAGGTGCAACAACTGATCGAAACACCGCGCGCGGAGGTGCCGATCATCCGGGAGTTATTCCAGCAGCTTGGACAACGCCTCACAACGCAGCACCAGCGCAATCTCCTGGCGCTGGAGCTCGAAATCAAGGAACAGCACGTCCGGCAACTTGTGAATAGCACCGCTGAGCAAGAGCAGCGCGCCAGGCACCTCGCGGAGCAGGGTGCAGAGCGGGAAAGGAAGTGGCGGCAAGACGTCGATGCTGTCAACCAGCAACTCACCCGATACGCTTCCGACATCGCGAGGCTTCAGGCACAACTCGCGCGTCGCGTGCGTGCGGTGGAAGCGCTGACCGTGCAAGTGAAAGATAAAGATCAGCACATCCACAATCTTGGCATGATCATCGCCGATCGCGAGCAGCGGGTCCGGCAACTCGCTGCCGCCATCGGCGATAGGCAACAACTCAAACAGCGCCTGCAAAGCATCGAATCGCGCGCCAGCTGGCAATTCTTACATAAACTCTGGCAGATGCAGATGCGCCTGGCAGCCCCGGCCACACCGCAAGGAAAAGCCTGGCTTGCGTTCACACGGGGGGCGAGACTCGTCCTCCCGCGACGTCTGATCGGCAACAGGCAAGCAGATGGTGCGGTCGAAACGCTGCTTGCGGATAGCGATCTCCCCGTGCCGGTAGCGACCACGTCGGGCGAGGCCACCGAGGACTATAGCGCATGGTTACTGCGGAACGAGCCATCCGAGGCCACGCTCCGGTCGCAGCGCGCCGGAGCGGCGCGACTCGCCTACCAGCCGTTGCTGAGCATCATCACTCCGGTCTACGATCCGCCGGAGGAGATTTTGCAGGAGACGATCGCCTCGGTACTGGCGCAAACCTACACGAATTGGGAACTTTGTCTGGTCGATGGAGGGTCCGCCAACCCACAGATTCGGACGCTCCTGGATCGAGCCGCCACGCAGGATACGCGAATTCGCGTCGCCTACTTAATGGAGAATCTCGGGATCGCTGGAAACTCGAATGCGGCGGCGGCACTCGCGACTGGGGAGTTTTTCGTATTCCTCGATCATGATGACACGCTCGCGCCGAATATGCTCTTTGAAGTCGCCAGCGCGCTCAATGAGCGACCCGAGGCCGATCTCATCTACTTCGATGAGGATAAGCTCAGCGAGTTCGGGGGGCACCGCTCCGAACCATTCTTGAAGCCCGACTGGTCGCCGGAGTTGCTGCTCTCGGCGAACTACCTGATGCACTCGGTCGTCCGTGGCGAACTCTTCGTGGCGGTCGGGGGGTTCGCGACAAACGCCGATGGCGCGCAAGATTGGGATCTCGCGCTGCGCTGCATCGAGCGCAGCACGGCGATCATCCACATACCGAAAATCCTCTATCACTGGCGGCAACTCTCAGGCTCGACGGCGGCGACGTACGAAGCGAAACCGTATGTGTTCGACAATCAACTCAGGATTGTCGCGGAGCATTTACAGCGCCAGGGCATCGCCAGGGCGAAGGCCCGCTTCGCCAGTCCGGGAGTCCTACAAGTCAGCTGGCCCACACAGAACTCGCGGGTGTCGATTATCATCCCGACGAAGGAAAAGATCGCGCTATTACGGCCCTGCCTGGATTCGCTCCTGCAATTAACCGCGTACGAGCATTATGAAGTCATCCTTGTCGATAACGGGAGCCAGCAGGCGGAAACCCTCGCCTACTACGCGGAATTGCGCGACGATCCGCGCATCCGTATCCTCGATTATGCGGAGCCCTTTAATTATTCGGCGGCGAATAATTTCGGGGCAGCCCAGGCAAGTGGCGCTCTCCTCCTCTTCCTGAATAACGATATTGAGATCCTCCATCCCGATTGGTTGGAAGAGTTGGTGCGCTGGGCCGAACGACCGGATATCGGTGTCGTCGGGACGAAGCTCCTCTACCCGGATGGCCGGATCCAACACGCCGGCGTGATCATCGGCATGGAAGGCCACGCGAGCCACGTATTCTGGGGCGTGCCTGAGCAGTACGGCGGCCCTTTCGGCTCAAGCGAGTGGTACCGCGACTACATGGCGGTCACCGGAGCCTGCATGATGATGCGCCGAACGCTCTTTGATGAGGTGGGACGCTTCGATGAGGAGTATACGTTAGCATTCAGCGATATCGAGCTCTGCTTACGGGTTGTCGAGGCGGGCTATCGCAACGTGTATACGCCGTTCGCGCGCCTCCGCCATCATGAAGGCGGTTCGCGTGGTCATTACATTCCCGTCGACGACATGCTGCGTGCGTATGATCATATGTATGCGGTTGTAGCGCATGGCGACCCTTTCTTCAACCAAAATCTTTCCTACGCCAGCCGCGTGCCACAACGAAGCCGCGTGGATGAGCAGACAAGGGAAGCTCGACTGCGGTACCTATGCGGCATCCGGTGACAGCCTTATGGGTAGCGGCGCTGTCATGGAGCACTTCGCACGGGGATACGTATCGTCGCCGTCTCCTGCCCTATCGGCGCGATCTCGCCCTGCTTTTCATCGTTGCCTGCTGCTTCCGCCTGATCTGGGCCTTCCTCATCCCCCCCTGGCAGGTGCCCGACGAAGCCGCGCACTTCACCTATGTGGCACATATCGTCGAGCAGGGTGAGTTGCCCTACGCGCGTCAAACGGCGGAACTCCCCCTGTACTCGCAAGAGGTGGTCGAGAGTCTGAAAAACGGCCTCTACTTCGCTACCTCCTCGGGGGGAAGTCCGATCCCGCCCCCCTTGACCGTCATGCCGGCGGGCTACGACTATGCCATCGCCCGCGACTATAACGCCCCGGACGTGGAGCGCCGCAGCGCCGGTGGGGCGACCGCAACACCCTATTCGGCGGGTTCCTATCTCCTCGCGGTGCCGGCCTATTGGCTGTTCCGTGAGCTGCCGATCCTTTCGCGCCTGTACGCGGTGCGGTGCGTGATCGCGGCGATCGGAGCATTGAGCTGCTTGTTCGCCTACGCCATCGGTACGACGCTCGGGGGCGATCGCGAGTGGGGGCGCACCCTCGGCTTGATGCTGGCCTGGTTCCCGCAATATACCTTCATGTCGGCGGGGGTGAATAACGATGCGGCGAGCATCCTTTGTGCGACGGCGCTCATCTGGCTCACCATAGTGCTGCTGCAACGCCAGCGCCTGAGTGTGACACTGACTTTCGCGATGGGCTTGTGCGCCGCCGTCGGTGTGATCGTGAAACCGACGACGCTCCCGATCGCATTCGTGTCGGGAGTGGTATTCCTCTGGCAACTGATCCGGGGGAAGCGACAGGCAGGGATGACACTGCGCAGCTGGGCGCTCCCCTGCCTGACGTATACCCTCGGTGCCGCGTTAATCTTCGGACCGGAATTGCTGCTGCGGCGTTACCTTGGAGCGCGCGCGACCGCCATCGCGATGACGACCGAGGTTGACAGCAGCGTGCTTGTACACGGAGTCACCCATACGCTCGCGGAATATCTGCACGCGAAAGTGGCGGGAGGGGGCTTCTATCTGCAATGGTTTTTTCTCAAGACCGGTTGGGGCTTATTCGGTTCGCTCGATGTCCCCTTGAGCGAAGAGACATACGCCGTCATCGGGCTCGTCAGCGTTGTAGGCATCACTGCGGCGCTCGTCGCAATGTTGACGAACGTCGCCCTGCGCCGCATGCTTTCCCTCTCGTTCATCCTCCTCGCCGCGCAGCTCGTCTTCGTCTTCATCGGCATGGATTACTATCTGAGCTATGCCACGACCGGCGCACCATTGGGGATCCAGGGGCGCTATCTCTTCCCGGCGCTGGTCCCCTTCCTCTATCTGCTCCTCTCCGGCTGGTATTACCTCGGCCATAATCACCGCTATACACTCCATCTCGCCTCCATCGGCGCATTCGCGCTCCAGATCAGCAGCCTCATCGCGTTCATCGGGCACTATTATGGGATCGGTGGGGGATGAGGGCCAGGTTTGTGTACTCCTTGCTCCTCTGGGCGGGGTTACTCGCGGTACTCGTCTGGCCGGTGTCGCTCACGCTCGCCGATCCGGTGGCGATCCCTCAGGACGCGACGATGGTGCCGAGCGGCGAGATCGCGCGCGGGATAACGGTGCGACAGCAGCTCCCAGCACCGGGCACGGCCCTCTCGTCGATTTCCCTGCTCTTGGGAACGTATCATCGCGCAGCATCAGGGTGGCTCGAAATAGCGGTCGAGATCGCCGACCGTGACGGGCGCTGGATACCGATCAGCCGCACCTCCGTGGCGCTGTCGCAGATCCCTGATACCGCCCCGTATACCCTCACCTTCTCCCCGCCGCTGCCGATCCCCCCGACGGTGCATCTCGCGATCGCGCTCACTTCCGATGCTCCCGCTGGCGAGGCGGTTAGCTGGTGGACCGTACCGACATGGACGAAGGCTGGATATCAACTCTCTATTGACGATCGATTGAACACCGGCAACGCGATCATGGCCGCGACGTATGCAAACGCCCGAGGGCCGTTGTTGAAGATGCTCCCCGCTGTTTGGCAGCGGATCACCGTATTCCTGGATCCATCGTGGCAAGGGGTGCTGCTACTCGCGCTCGTGATCGGCATCGGCACCGGCGGCGTCCTGCTGGTACGCTGGTGAGCGTATGGGCGACGCGGCGGCGTATGTCGGCGTACCGTATACTTCGGCCTGGCAGAGGAGAAGCGTGTTGACTGGCCATACCGACGACAACAGTGTGGTAGCGCACGTCCCGCCGGGCGCGACGGATTATAGCGGCAGACCCGCTGATACAGCGGCAGAGACGACGTCCGATGTCATCGTGGCCATCCCGGCCTACAACGAGGCCCGCTTCATCGGGAGCGTCGTCCTGCAATGTCGTCGCTATGCCGATACTGTGCTCGTCATCGACGATGGCTCGCACGATCAGACGGCGAGCATCGCGGAAGCTGCGGGTGCGATCGTCCTCCGCCACGGGCACAATCGGGGCAAGGGCGAAGGGGTGAACACCGCCTTTGCAGAAGCGCGCCGTCTGCAAGGGCGCTGCCTGGTACTGATCGACGGCGACGGCCAGCACGACCCGAGCGAAATCCCGGCGATCACCGCCCCGATCCTGGCCGGGGAAGCCGACATGACCGTTGGCTCGCGTTTCCTCGATATCAAAAGCGACATCCCCGCATATCGTAAAGTAGGGCAGCACGGACTGACGATGGCGACGAATCTGAGTTCGGGCATACGCCTCACCGACTCGCAGAGCGGCTTCCGTGCCTTCTCGGCGGCGGCAATCGCCGCACTCTCGTTTCGTGGTAGCGGCTTCTCGGTCGAGTCGGAGATGCAGTTCCTGATGCGAGAACATACGCTCAGAGTGGCGGAAGTACCGATCAGCGTTGTCTACGAGGAGCCGGCGAAACGCAACCCGGTCACGCATGGTATGGCGGTGCTGAATGGGATCGTGCGCCTCGTCAGTCAAGGGCGTCCGCTCTTCTTTTTCGGCACGCCGGGATTCGTATTCCTGCTCCTCGGCTTTCTCTTGGGACTGCGCGTTGTGGCGATCTACGACACAACGCAGATCCTCGCCGTTGGCTATGCGATGATCGTCTTACTGCTGATGACTACGGGTATCCTGGCAATATTCACTGGTATCATGCTCAATGCCTTGCGCGTGCTACGGCTTGAACTACACAAGGTCACGCGGGCAGCGTGAAGAAGCATATCCAGGGACGCGAGGTACAGCGGAAAGCTGTTCCCCCTTTCTCAAAGCTGTTTTCCACGATGAGTCGCCCCTTTGATCTCTTCTTCCAATACCAATTTACCTATTACTATTGACATCGTCTGGGACGAAGAGGAGCGCGAGCCAATGTCCCATCATCGCCAGCCGCTGGTAAGTGTTATCGTCGTCGCCTATGATGCGGCGCGATATCTTTCCCTGTGCCTTGGCGCATTGCGCCAGCAAACATATCAGAACATAGAAATCCTTCTTATCGACACAACGCCATATGATTCCCAAACTGCGGCAATCGCGCGCCAATTCTCCGAAGTAACACTCATCGCAGCGACCAAAAATCTTGGCTACGCCGGCGGCAATAATCTCGGCTTCGCCCATGCACATGGAGAATACATCGCCATCTTGAATCCCGATACAGAGCCCGACAGCTCCTGGCTCGGCGCACTTGTCATGGCGTTGGAAGACTGCCCAATGGCTGGCCTTGCAACATCGAAGATCGTACTCTTCGATCAGCGGTGGCAGATCAACACATGCGGCAATGAAGTCCACTATACAGGCCTCGCAACGTGCAGGGGACTCGGTCAGCCGAGCAACACATACACCGATAGCGCGCTGGTTCCGGCAGTCTCAGGTGCAGCATTTCTCATCCGACGCGAACTATTTGCCCGATTGGGTGGATTCGATGAACGATTCTTCATGTATCTCGAAGATACTGACTTATCCTGGCGTGCTGGTTTGCAGGGTTATAGCTGTCTATTCGTACCAACGTCGATCGTCGCACATCATTACACAACAAGGATTACTCCGACGAAGCTTTTCTATCTTGAACGCAATCGCTATCTCATGCTTTTGCAAAATTTCCAGTGGTGGACACTTCTCCTTCTCGTACCAGCATTAGTGCTCACAGAAATCACTACCTGGGGGTTCGCTGTCCTGCATAGAAAGCATCATTTGCACGCTAAGGTCCGCGCATGTGTATGGATTGTACGCCACCCGCGTTTAATTCATACAACACGCCGACGTGTGCAGCGGATTCGGCTGAAATCGGACGCATACATTATCCGGCAATTTGGCTACCGCCTCCCCATCGAGCAAGTATCGTCGAACGTAGTTGCACTTCCGGTACGTTTTCTTGTGGAGCCCCTTTTTCGTCTCTGGCAGCATCTCATCCTCTTCCTCTGCACGAGGAGAGAATCCTCTTGATGCGGTGGAGCAGTGGAAAGTAGAGGCGATCCAAGTTGATGAGCATTGCGAGCAGTAGGGTGAGTAACGGTAGGACGCAAGCAGCAGATGCGGTACGCCAAACGATACCGATAAAGTATTGCCGATTTACAAATAAACAGCAACTTCACCGTACAAGGAGTAACACACCGAGAAGAATAGCAATAACGGCTAATAATTTGCGTACTGTAATCTCTTCACCCAAGAAAAGAACGGATATTGTCAGAAGAGCGATGTAAAAGATACCGTTCATTAGCGGCAAAGCCACATTCGCGGCCAAGCGCGTCAGTGTCACCAGCCAGAGCAAATTTGTACAGATCGAAGTGAAAACTCCCACGATAAGAAGTGGTGAGGTAAGAAATTTCTGTGCCATAACGAGGGGATGAAAGAGATCGGTTATGAAAATGCCACCAGCTCTGGCTACACCGGTCTTAAACAGCGTCACACTCGCGACATTGAGTAGTGCAACGACTATCACCAACGCATACGCCACCGAATCCTCCTCGATACACAAGCGCAGAGCCTTCTACGGGAGTGCACAACGCTCCTCGTAGGTGCAGGCTGAGGTGGCGCGGGCTCGTCCAGCGATCTCGCAGTCCATCAGTGCCGCGTACTGGCCCGTTTTAGCTGACCGTGGAATTTACGTCCGGGATCCCGAGCTTCAGTGCGGTGTCGGGTCGACCGCCGAAGAGCATCGGCAGGTGCCCCTGTCGCTGCGGCTTGGCCAGGGTCGCAGCGACGACCGCTGTGAATTGGGAGCGGATGATCTCCCGGCTATGGAGGGCGACGATCCGCTCCCGGCCCCGCGCCGCGAGGCGCTCCCAGAGGGGCGCATCGGTCAGCAGCCGGGTCATCGCCGCCGCGAAGGCTGGCGGGTCATCGGCCAGCAGCAGATGTTCGCCCACTTGCAGCGACAGCCCTTCGACCCCGACCGTCGTGGAAACAGTCGGGGTGCCCGCCATCAATGCCTGGATCAGCTTCCGCTTGGTCCCCGCGCCGGTGCGGAGCGGCACCACCGTCAGCCGTGCCCGCGCGAGGTACGGTGCCACGGAGGGGACCCAGCCCACCAGATGAACGTCTGGCGAGTCGCCGACAAACTCGTCGGTGACCCGGTCGAGCGCGTTGCCCACGATGCTGAGGGGGTGAGCGGCGAGCAGGGCCGGATCGAGCAAGGGGAGGATTTCGCGGCACAGGTATCCGATAGCGTCGACATTCGGTGGGTGGCGGAAGTTGCCGACGAAGAGGATGCCATGGCGTGCATCCAGCGGCGGCGGTGCCGACGCCGGCTCTTCGATATCCGGCACGGCGTGGGCCAGCGCGAGATCCGCCACCAGGTCGTTGATCAGGTCGGCCTCGCGCTGCGACACCGTCAGTACCGCGTCGGCTGCCGCATAAGTATTCATCTCGCGGATCATCGTATCGCCGTAGTCGCCATCCAACCCATCGGCCTCCCCATCTGCCGTCCGGCGGAAGAGGGTGCGCGCATTGCGGAGGAAGTGCAGGTCGATCGAGTCGATGATGACCCGTGTCGCGGGCGAGAGAGAACGCAGCGGCTGAAGAAAGGCCTCGGCGGTCTCCCAGAAGCAGAGCAGCGCCAGATCGTAGCGATCGATGGCGATCAACCGGTCGGGCGTGATGAGATACTCGTCACCGACACCCTGCAACTCCCAGCCGACGTAGACGGCCACGCCGCGCTGCCGCAGCATCCGGGCATAGCGCTCATCGCCATCGGGGTTACGACAGACGAACGTGACGGCCCAGCCGGTTTCCAGGAGCAGTTCGATCAGGTGCAAGACCCGGCGTGATCCCCCTTCGCGGTCGAACTCGGGCAGATGGGGAGCACAGACGAGCGCGCGGCGGATCCTCATACCCCTTCTCCCTCCCCCGCTCCGTACTCGTCGCGGACGGCGAGGCGTTGCAAGGCCGCGAAGTCGAGGCGCGCGGGCGGTGCGGGCTGATGCCGCAAGGCGTCACGCCATTTTTCCACGAACTTGGCGTGGTTGACGACCTGGTAGCGCTTGGTACCAAACTCCAGGTCCGTGCCCGAGGTGCCACCCTCCACGTGGATGACGGCACTCTCCGGTTGGTAAAACACGCGGTATCCCGCCTCGCGCACGCCGAAACAGTAGTCCGTATCCTCGTAATACGCCGGCGCGAAGCGGGGGTCGAAGCCGCCGAGCCGCTCGAAGAGTGCGCGTCGCGTCGCCAGCAGGGCACCGGAACAGTAGTCGACCTCCCGCAAATAGTTGTAGAGCGGGGCGTCGACCGCCAGATCGTGCTTGCCGAAGTTGCAGCCGCTGCCATCCGCGAAGATGACGCCGCCAGCTTCCTGCAAGGTGCCGTCGGGATAGAGGAGTTTGCCGCCGACCGCCCCGGCATCGGGATGGTCGCGGAAGACCCGTAGCAGCGGTAACAACCACCCCGCTTGTGGCAACGTGTCGTTGTTGAGGAAGACGATCACATCGCCCGCCGCCCCCGCCGCACCGCTGTTACTGGCGTGCAGGAAGCCCCGATTGTCGGCATTGTGCAGGACACGGAGCCGCGCGTCCGCAGCGGACCAGCGGGCGAGCAGGGCGGGGGTGTCGTCGCTGGAGGCGTCGTCCACGACGATGATCTCGCCCGTGAAACGCGCGGGGAGCGTGGCGAAGAGCTGGGCGAGACACGCCTCGGTGTACGCGGCCTGATTGTGGACCGGGATCACGATCGAGACGCTCGGCAGGGCTAGGGCCGCCGCCTCGTCCGCAGCCGTCGCATCCTGATGCCAGACCACCGTCAGGTGACGCGGCACCTCGACGCCACCTGCGCCTGCGGAATCGGCGGGGACAGCCGCTACCGCCCCTTCCTCTACCCGCAGGACCAGCGCCGAGGCGACGCGCATCGCCTCGGCGAGGCGTTCCGCTCCCGCATCGGCGCGCACGACCACAACGTCGATACTGCGCTCGAGATAGGGCAACAGCCGCGTGTCGTCGGTCGTAAGCGGTGAAAAGATCGTCCGTTCCGGGAAAACGTCCGCCAGTCCCGGCGTGGCATGCCAGTCCAGGATCGTCGGCTCGCGCTCCATCCGACTGGTGAACTCTTCGAGCACCGCACGGAATTCGGCCCACAATCCCGCCCCTCCCGGTTCGGCGGGATCGGCGCTGAAGGCGACGGAGGTATCGAGGCGGCGGCGATACCCAGTGGCATCGACCAGTTCGACCACGAGTTCATATCGCCCATCCGCCCGCACCGACTCGCGTGATGGTGTGAATGGTTGGTGGAATCGGAAGCCGCTGCGCACGGCGGCGGCATACTGCGGGAAACGCCTCCCGATGTCCGGTCGGAAGCGCTCGATCGCTGCCTCGCCCAGGAGCTGTTCGCCGACGAAGATGCAGGCCCGCCGCGGGGGCGTACTCGCAGGCCAAGCGGACCACCCTACCACATCGAGGACATGCCGCTCCCAGATCACGTCCTCGATCACGGCCAACGGCTCGTCCAACCTGACAAGTTGCACCGCCACCTGCCGCTCGATGGTCTCGCCCAGCGTATCGGTGGCGCGGACCAGCAGGGTATTCGGGCCGACAGCGTTCGCCGGGAGCTCGACATACCCCTGGAATCCGCAGCGAGCGGGGGGAACGTGCTCATAGGCGGCTTTCACATCCAACCGCACAAGGCCATAAGGGAGCTGTCCCAGCACTTGCCCATCCAGCAGCACATCGATCGCGGCGATCGGAGCGAGCGAACCGAAGCTCCAGCCGCGCAGCAGCACGGCGTTCGCGGTCATCGCCCCGGACTGCGGTTCGTCGATCTGCAACTGCATCCGTAACACGGGCGAGTGGACAGGGTGTTCCGGCGCGGGCGTCTCATTGGTGGGAGTAGGGTGTTCCCCTGGGGGTGCCGTTTCCACGAGGATGGAGCGGGCGACCTCGGCGGTGCGCCCTTGCCCATCGGTAACGCGCACGACGAGCGCGTGCACCCCCGGCACCACCCCGGCGAGCGAGACAGCCCCGCCGTAACCGCTGGTGGCGGCGTCCGGCCGCGCGAGATGCCCGGCGACATCCGGGCGAGCGCGCCCGTATTGGAGCGCTGCCAGCGATGCGCCATCGAGCAGCGCCTCCACCCGCGCCACCGGCGTGTCGGGCGAGAAGGCCCAGCCATCAATGGTGAGCGTCCCGGCGTGTCGGCTGTCGTCCCTCGGCTCATCGAGCGCGAGCATGAGCGACGACCCTGCGATGGTCGCCTCGGTGTGCTGAATGTCTACCGGGTCGTGGGGTGCAGGCTGCGGTGGTGCCTGACTGCCGGCCATCCGACGCCAGAAGTTCGACCTCTTCATGTTCCTCTCGCCAGCGCCCCTATCACCCGCCCACACCATTCCACCGCCGACCGAACGTGCGCCATACCCCGCTAGCTCCTATCCTGGGACGACGCCACAAGGCGGTGGGGGCAACATTCGCACAGATCCCTCGCGATGGCATGGGGAATCGATGCGCGGCGTAGTCGTCGCCAGTCGCCGGTAATGATACTCCGGGTGCGGGGGGTTGTCCAAGTAAAACTCGGCGCTCACAAATGTCCCCGCCGCACCATGCGCCAAGCCAGCCGCAGACGGCGGACGAGATCGTCCTCGGATGCTACGATTTCTGCGGGGGCCGTGGATAGTGGGAGCGGAGCAGGGGGTGGCGGGGCGGGTGGCACGGGTGCGGATGCCGGACGCAGATGGGGATGGCGCTCCCACAAGGCTTGCATATCCGCTTCGAGGTGCGCATCCGTCGCGTCCGCAACCGTATACGCATGATTCACCTGACCGCAAGCCGCGCAGGTCCAATCCCGGTCAGGGGAGATCGGCACCGTCGGGCCGGTACCGCAGTAGCCACAACCTGCGGTGATCTGCCGCCGCCCGATCCCCTGCCCTTGCTGGAAGACGAAGAGATAGTTACTACGAGCCCGAATATCGATGCCCAACGACTCGCGGCACGCCTCGATCACCCGCGAGGTCAGCGCGCGCAAGCCCTCACGATCCTGGAGGAACGTGAAGCCCGCAGGCCACTCGACATAGGAAAGCAGCTTCAACGACGTCCGGGCATAGATCGTGCCAACTACCGACTCGAACGTGTGGCGCTGGAGGTGCCCTCCCCCGTCGTAGAGACCCCGGTAGAGCGCATCTTCAAAGCTCCGCGCGTTGGGCACCGCCATGTAGAAAGAGCCATGCGGGGCGAGGACGCGAGCGATCTCGTCGATGGCGGCGTCGAAGTCGCCGACATGTTCCAGGACGAAATTGCTGATGACGAGATCGAAGACGCGATCCCCATAGGGAAGCTGTTCCGCCCTTCCCTGCTGGTAGCGGACCTGCGGGGGGAAGCTCAGGCCGGGCGGCTGGGGGAACTCATCGAGCGCATCGAAAACGAAATCGGGGAAATCCGCATACGAGATACTGCCCGTGCCGCAGCCAAGATCGAGCACGCGCGCTCCCTTCGGCAGCAGTTGTAGCAATTCCAGCATGGTGCTCGGCGTGTATGGTGAGTTTAAGGGTGTCATTCGACCTCGCTTCTTCCCTTGAAGGGTGCCTCCAACCCCCGGAACCGGCGGGTATCGGCGACCCCGATGCCGACAAGCAGGAGCGCCGTCGATAGCGCCAGGGCGAGCCCGAGACGGAAGGACGCGGGGCGGAAGACCAGCGCGACGGTGTGCGCCCCCGCAGGGACGGCCACGCCGCGCAACCCGCCATCGACCTCCACGACCGGGGCGGCCACGCCGTCGATCGTCGCCTGCCAGCCGGGGTACATCGCCCCGCCGTAGACGAGGACGCCCGGCGCGGCGCTCGTCGTCCGCAGCACGGCGTAGCGCGCCCCCTCGCCGACGAGCGCGACATCGCCCGCTGCGGTGCCGGGGGACGCCTCGGGGAGCGCGAGCGCCGTCGTCGTGAGCGCCACGGCGCGCGGGTCGAAGGTCGGGTCGGCGAGCGCCGCCAGCACCGCCTCGCGCGAGGGCAACACGCGGGCGCGCGGCACCAGCCAGGCGCGCGGCAAAACGTGCGGATTCTCATAGACCCAGACATTCCCATCCTGGAAGGCGAGCGGCAGGCCCGGCACCGGCTCCGAGATGACGAGATACTTCACGTCGAGCAGATCGTGGATGACCGAGAAGGGCTGCCCGGTGCCCTGGCGGAACGTGAAATATTGCGCGTCCATCGTGGGGCCATAGCCGGCGGTGCTCCGCAAATCGAAGACATCGCCGAAATTCGGCGGCAGCACCCCGCCCGCGCTCTCGATGGCCCCCCCGTCGGCGTGCCGCTGGAGAAACCGCACGACCGGCGTCACCGCGTATTCCTGCGCGACCGAATGCGGCGCGTTCCAGGTGACCGGGCGGGAAACCCACGGCGACAGCGCGAAGCCGACCAGTTCGAGCAGCAGGACGCCACCAGCGATCGCGCCCGCCGTCCCGCCCGCCAGGCGACCGCGATGGGCCAGCACGAGCGACACGCCGACGAGCGCGATCCAGACTGCCGCGACGGCGACCCGTTGCTCGATGGAGATGATGGCGAGGGTCCACGGGCGCACCCACGCGACCACCAGGGCGCTGGCGAGTGCCGCCGCAGCCCAGCGGGCCGCGCGCGCGCGGTTGGCGGCGCGGGCCACCGGTGGGGGCCGTCGCAGCAGCGCGTCGAGGCCGAGGCCAGCGAGCGCGGCCCCGGCGAACCCGACATCGTAGGCACCACGCCCGGCCTCGCGGACCTTATCCGCGAACGGCATCAGCAGGTAGACCAGCCGGTGCAGCGGCGTGTGCTGGCCGAACGCGTAGATCAGGAAGCCCACCAGGGTCGCCGCGAAGAAGCGCACATGCGGATCGCGCGGTCGGCACCAGAGCGCGTAGAGCATCAGCATGAAACCGGCGACGCCGAAGTAGAGCGAGTTCCACTCGGTCATCGGGACGAGATCGGGACCGAAGAAGTTGGCGAGTTCGCGGGGATCGAGCGAATGCCCGATCGTCGCCGCATAGGGCACCCTGGCGAGACCCGACACCGGCCCATCCAGCCCGATCCAGCGATAGGCCTGACGGGCGTACTCGACGCTCAGCAGGAGTTGGGGCGCGGCCAGCAAGGCACCCCCGCCGAGGGTCACGGCCCCTTGCAGCAGGGGGGTCAGCGCCCGGCGCGCGGCCCCGGTCTCGCGCCACGCGGCCAGCGCGCCCATGCCGACGTACCCGCCGAGGATGACGGCGGCGTGGAGCGGCGGCTGGATGTGACCCCCCAGGAACATGAAAGCAAAGGGGATCGCCCCCAGGGTCGGCCAGCGGAATCGCCCATCCCGCCGCCCACCGACGAGGGCGGCGAGCGCCCAGGGCAACCAGACAGCGTTGAAGAAGATGCTCGCCTGCGCGGCGGCCCGCAGCGCCATGAAGCCGCCCAGCGCGAAGGTCACCCCAGACGCCGCCGCCGCCCACCGCCCCACGAGCTGTCGCATCAGGAGGTACATGCCGCAGGCCGCCAGCAGGAAATGGAGCGCCGTCAGGAGGTCCAGCTGGTAGATGGACAGGTGGCCGGGTGCCAGCGCGAAGAAGAGCAGGTTGAGGGGATAGAAGACCCCCGCCTGCGGATCGCCCGCCAGCAAGTGGCCGCTATGCTGGTGCGTATCCCAGAGAGCGAAATCTCCCTGCTTGATCTGCCTGGATACCTCGACGTACCAGGGATATTGCTGGTCGAGGTTATCGAGCCAGTTCACGAAACTCGCCTCGCGGGTGAGCAGGACGCGAGAGCAAGCGACCGCGATCACAAGGGCGATCGCGGCGAGCGGCGGCAGGTGTTCCCCCAGCCAGGCGCGCGCGGCGGGCGCGAACGACATCCACCGCGCGCGCGTCGGGGCGAGACGGGCGGCAGACGGCACCATCGTCAGCGCCGCCCGCTACGATCGTTGCACCCGACGGCTAACCCGCCGACGTGGGCGTCCGCTTCGTAGCTGCCCCGGCCCCGATACCCCGGCTCTTGGGGCCGACGGGCCGCGCCGAACCCCGTCGGCCCCGCCCCGAGCATCGCGAGCCGTCCGTCGCTCACCGCGTTCACCGCTCCTACGTTCCGCTTCATCGTCGGTCGCCGGTCCCCGCGCGTCGCCCTGGTACGGGCAGATCGGATGTAGTCATCATCGGACGGCGTGTCCTATCGCCTATCGGGGGTTCTTCGCTCCACCCTTCCCCGGCAGGGGAAAGTCGTCGCAACGGCGGGGCCGTCCAGCCGTCCCCGTTGGTGCCTCACGGGCAGTGGCGACTCTTCACCAGGCAGAAAGCCCGCTCGTCGCCCTCCGCACTCGCCGGGTCCGAATCGGTGGTGTTACCGAGGGTCAGGAACTGGCACACGTCCCAGCCGGTGCGTTGCAGGATGCGCCGCAACCCGGCCTCGGAGAAGATCCAGTAGTTGGTGGAGTCGTTATTCGCCTCCTGAGGATCGAGCAGATACGCTACTGGGATGCTCGTGAGTTCGGTCCGCTTGTCGGGGGCGAATCTGGTGATGCGGGTGCTGATGAAGCAATACCTGGCTGATTTGGCCAATGCTTCGAGCGCGTAATACGGATTCTTCAGGTGATAGAGGATCCCCAAGAAGAACACCAGTTCGTAGCGCTCATGCGGCAGTGAGAACTGGGCGTCGAGATCGACTTCGTGGATGCCCAGCGACGAGCCGAGCGCGTCCTTCAGCAGCCGGACCCCGCGCATGGTGTTGAAATTGGTGGGGCCATAGTCGACGACCTGCACCCTGTTCCCCAGCTGTTCCAGGAAGAAGGCCAGGTCGCCATCGGCACAGCCGATATCCAGCACCGTCCCTCCGCCGATGAGGTCCGCCAGCGTGCGCCCCTCGCGGCGCAGGAGTTCGGTGAGCGGGCCGAAGTTATGGATCGTCCCATAGGGATACCACGGAAAGTCGTCAGGAGCGGCCTCACGCTTCCGGGCTTCCAGGACTTGCGCGAACGCCAGCGCCTTGCCCGGGAGTTCGCTGTCGGCGATGCCGTTGTCTGCACCCACCGTTGCTTCTGAGACTTCCCGAGTCGGCACGGAGGGACGCTGTCGGCCCGCGCGCTCGCGCAGCCGCCTGGTGAAATGAGCGATACGGCCCACGTTGCTCTCTCCTCTCGTATTAGGCGTTACGAGTGCCCGTGTGGCCGCGAAGATCCTGTCCTACTCACCGGCGATCTGCCCATCACGATAGCGCCGAGCGCAATCCCGACCCACCGATGCGAGCGAATCGGCGGATGGAGACGGGGGCAAGAGGAGAAAAATGAGGAACGCGGCGTAGCACGAGCGATGAGACAGGTTCTATCCCCACGGTTTCTTCTCAGAACGAGCGGGGCCAGACATCGACCTTCCTGCCGCTACGCAACGCCACCCTCGTATTCGGCAAGCCTGCCAGTGTGAGGATAGGGTATCGCCCATTCGCCTTCTATCGCAAGAGGACAGTAGCTCCAGCCCGACCACTTGCCGCAGACAGCCGCCTACCGCCCCTTGAAGCCGAGGACAACCGGGATCGTCTTCAGCAAGATGTGCAGATCGAGCAGCACGCTCTGATGCTTGACGTAGTACAGATCGTGCTGCAACTTGATCACGCTATCCTGCAAACTTGCCCCGTAGCGGTACATCACCTGACTCCAGCCCGTCAGCCCCGGCTTCACCGCGTGACGCACGCGGTAGAACGGCATCTGCCGCGTCAGCTGCTCGACAAAATAGGGCCGTTCGGGCCGCGGGCCGACCACGCTCATGTCCCCCTTCAATACGGTCCAGAATTGCGGGATTTCGTCGAGCCGCGTCCCGCGCAAGAACCGCCCGACGCGAGTGATCCGGGGATCGTTCTCGGCGGCAAACATCGGCCCGGAGTCTTTCTCGGCATCCACCGCCATCGACCGGAACTTGAGGATGGAGAAGGAGCGCCCCCCCTTGCCGATCCGTACCTGAGAGTAGAAGAGCGGGCCGGGCGAGCCGAGCCGATTCGCCAACCACAAGGGCGGGATCGCGATCAACAGCAGCAGACAGCCGCACAAACCGATACCGATGTCCAGCAGGCGCTTGAACACCAGATAGAACCGGTGTGTCGCGGGCTGACTCAGCGGCATCGCCACATAGAGCGCGCGCCCGGCGTGCTCGATCGGCACGCGACCGGTCAGCCGCTCGTACAGCGTCGCCATGGTCGTGATCGAGAAGCCCATCTCGTGGCAAGCCAGCAGCGCCTCGAACAGTTCGCCGTGCATCTGGTCCGTATGGGTGATCGCCACGATCAGCTCGTTCGGTTGCAGGCGCTGGGTGATCTCCACCAGATCGTGGCGGCTGCCCAACACCGGCACCTCCGCCACAAGCGTGCCTTGCTTGGTCGGGTCGTCGTCGATGAACCCGAGGATCTGGTAGCCGATGTTCTGCGGGGACACACGCTTACTCCAGCCCATCTGCTGAATCGCCTCGACGAGCGTCTGCCCCGCCGCACCGGCACCGACGACCAGGGCGCGCTGCTGAAAATTCGGCTGCGCCAGCACCGTCGCATACACCGTCCGCCAGACGACGACACCGATCAGGCCGAGTAGCGGGAATGAGAAGATGTCGAGCCGGGAGGTCGGGAGTACGGGGGTAAGGCGAGGGATCAGCAGATAGATCAGCGATGTGAGCGAGACGGCACCACTGAGACGCCCCAACGAATCGAGCAGACTGCCGGAACGGACCAGATTGTAGCAATCGAGCATCAGCGCACAGCCGAACCACACCGGAGTAAGGATCACGAACCACGACCATTGCGTCACCACGAGGTGCGACAGCGCCGACCAGGTCCACCGCATCGCGATCAGTTGCGCCATCTCCTGCCAGGAATCGGACGACCCGACGCGCACAGGGAGCGGGCGTAGCGTGAGCGCGAAGAACAGGGCCAGATTGATCAGAATGCCGTCCAGGATGCCTAAGAGGAGCTTACGTTCGGAGAAGTGGAGCCAGAGCGGCTGGACCCTGCCGCTGGTGGTTGGTTTCGCCTCCTGCCCCGCACGAGGTGGCGCGGCGTCCGGCACGGCCATCCAATATTCTCCGTACCCTAGGGTGATGGGGCACAACGCGTACCCGCATAAATGGGCATGTGACTGTCACCGAGCACACACTTACGTAGCTCCCGACTGCTCGCCCAACATTTGGCTCACTACCACCGCCGATGTGCGTGGGAACGACGGTATCGAAGGCTATTGCCAACAATCGGTCGAAGCGCCCCTAGTGTACATCACGGGACAATACCGAGGCGAGTCATCATCAACGTATGGAGGGGCACCTGCAAGGTTTCCCACTCACTCCAACGGACGATCGCCCTCCCGGTTGCGTCGCATCGGCCCGGGCGTCTCAGGCTCGGCTACGCCCTAAAATATCCCGGTACACCGCCTCGGATTGCGCCAGCATCCGTTCCAACGTGAAGTCGTCATGGAACTTTCGATGCCCCGCTTCGCCGAACTGGCGACGTCGCTCGGGCGCGTGAATCAGCGAGCGCAGGGCCGTTGCAAGTGCGTCCACATCACCGTGCGGCACGAGCAAACCGGTCTCGCCGTCGCTCACCTCTTCGGGGATGCCGCTCACAGCGGTCGCCACCACCGGCAACCCGGCGCGCATCGCCTCCAGGATACTGATCGGCAACCCCTCGTAGTGCGTGCTCAAGACGAAGCCGTGAGCGCGGGCCAGCAGGTCCGGCACGTCCTCCCGGTCGCCCAGGAACGCCACCCGGTCGGTGATACCAAGTGTCGCGGCCAGCGCCCGGCAATGGTCGAGCGCGGGGCCGCTACCGACGAACGTGATTTGCGCGCCATCGACCTCGGTGGGGGTGAGCTGGGCGAACGCACGCAGCAGCGTCTCCTGATCCTTCTGCTCATTGAAACGCGCGACCATGATGAAGCATGGCGGCTGCGTCGCCGGGTCCGCCACGTCCCCTCCAGCACCGATGCCGTATCTGATCACGGTCAGGACTCGCGCCATGCCAACGCGGGCGCGTAAGGCCAACCGGCGATCGTTCTCCGACACGCAGATGATGCGCGCGCTCAGGGGGGCCACCGCTCGCTCAACCAGCCACGCCACGGCCCGGCGCAGCGGCGGGGCCCCCGGACTGAAGCCCCACCCGTGCGCGGTGAAGACGACCGGGACACCGGTCAGCCACCCGGCAACTCGCGCGATGATGCCGGCCTTACTGCTGTGGGCGTGAATCAGGCCGGGTTTGATCCGGCGGATGAGGGCGGCGCACTCCCAGACCGCCGCCAGATCGCTCAGCGGGCTGATCCGGCGCACGAGGCGCGGGAGCAGGTAAACCGGCATCCCAAGCGCGCGCACGCGGGCGGTCAGGACATCGTCCTCACCCGTGGCGAGCCGGACATCGTAGCGCATGCGCAACCCGTCGATCAGATCGAGCACGTTCGTCTGCGCCCCCCCGAGGTTGGCACGGGTGATGATGTAGAGGATTTTAGGCGTGATCATAGCCATCCCGATCCTCTCGTGTAGCCAGGGGCACATCATCCCGCCATTGGCGCTCTCCGTGTCGTCCCGGGAGTCTGATCTCCGGTAGATAGAGGGAAGCGAAGAGGAAGAAGGCGAGCCACGACAGCATCCGCAACCGCGTATTCGCCCCGATATTATCGCTAAAGAGTGCCACCGCACCGATCAATACCAGGCTGAAAATCAGCAGGAGCGCCTCATCGCCGAGCCTCCCGCGCGCCAGCCGCCAGAGGCCCATCGCCCAGATTGGGAAGAGCGCCCAGAGTACCAGCGCCTCTGGTAGGGCGATAAATTGCGCCGCGGAGACAAGTTGCCAGGGGAATGGCCCGAACATCGCCGTGGCGAAGCTGTAGCTATAGCTCGTCAGGAGCGCGAGCGGGTTGCTGAAGTCGAGCCGGATCCCGGTGGCACTACCACCGATCGAATAGGTTCCTTCGCGAAAGCTGGTCAGGAAGGCGGGGTTGAGCATGCGCGTGAGATAGGCCGAACCGAATACGCCCCAGCCCAACGCCACCGGCGCGACCGCCGCGAGCACGACTGCCGGCGCGATCCAGTGTCGACGCAGCCAGAGCGTGAAGCCGAACAGACCGATCGCTAGCGCCAGAGCCGCATACGGACGCAACAGGAACATGCCGCCAAATGCGACCACTCCCAACATGGCGATGAGGGACTGCGGACGGCGCAAGAAGCGCAGCACCAACGAGAGCGCCGAGACACCCGCCAGGACCAGGAGGGGATCCTTGACCAACTGCGTGGAATAGAAAAGCAGCGAGGGGTAGAAAGTCAGGAAGGCACCGGCCCAGTGGCCGGCGACAATACCAGCGCGCGCGCTTGCGGGCGCACGCTCCGTGGCTAGCCGCTGCGCCAACCGTACGCCGATGTAGACCGTCAGGGACCCAACCAGCACGTTGAGCAACTTGCCCACGACGAGACTGGGGCCGGTAAGAAAGAAGATTGCCGCCAGCGCGTATGGGTAGGAACTCGGCGTCCAAAGGACCGTTTGCCCCTGAACGAGTTGGGTCGCGTAATACCAGTAGGTACGATCGTCGTGTCCCGAGGCCAGGGGATAGAAGCCATCGAAGCCCCGCAGCAGCGAGTACAGATCGACCACGGTCCCCACGAGCAGCCGTATGAGCAGGGCGAGAGCGAACCAGCGCAGGGCGATACCGGGCGAAAGCCCGTCCGCCGCGCACTGCCGCTCCTTCCCGACTGTCACACCTTGCCGATCAAAGGCTACCGCCATGTCTGTCGTCCGTTACCTCAATATTTGGTCGGGGGACAACCCGCGCGTGACTCGTGCAATGACAGAGCGAGAGTAGGCCTATTAGTCGCCGCGCACATTTTGGGCGAGCGGAGGGACCGTCTCGCGTTGTCCGCCCGCCAGAGTGCGGATCGACGGACCAGGGCGAAGATGATTGTCATAGCCGTATACGCCTCGTCGCTGCGTATCCTTATTGAGCACGACGCCCAGGACATTTGCCGGGGTTCCCCCCAGTGCCACAAGCGCCCGTTCCAACAGTTTCGTCCCGGTGCGGCGCATATCCACCACCAGCACGGTCGCCGGAGCGGCTCCTTGTAGGGCAAGCGTATCGGCGAAGGGGAGGAGCGGCGCGGTGTCGAGGATGATAATATCTGCTTGTGGCTGTAACTCGCGGAGCAGTGCGATCAGCTGCGGAGAGCCGAGGAGTTCAGTGGGATTCGGCGGGATGGGGCCGCTGGTAAGAATCTTCATGCCCAGCGGCCCATCCTGCAACGGCACGCCGTCGCAGCGCGGCGACGGTAGCAGCGCCGTGCTCAAGCCCTGGTCGTTCCCTAGCTCGAAGAACTGATGCACGCTAGGATCCCGCAGATCGGCATCGATCAGGATCACGCGCTTCCCGGCCTGTGCTTCGGCGACCGCCAGATTGGCCGCTACGGTGCTCTTGCCTTCGTTCCGTAGCGCGCTGCTGATGCAAACAGTCGGCGGCTGCCCTATGACCGCGAACTCCAAGTTCGTCCGCAATAAGCGCACGGCTTCGGTCAGGCGATCGCTGCGTGGTTGTGCCGCATCGATCAGGAGTCGTGCCGGACCACCGCGCACGAAGTCTAACACCGCGAACGGGACGAGATTGAAGCGCCGACGCAGCTCCTCAGGCTCGCGGATCCGGTCGTCGAGAAAGTCGAACAGCACCACCAACGCGATCAGCGCCAGGAAACCGATCAGGGCGAACCGCGCTATGGTGGCCAGGGCACCACTCGGTTCCGGCATCGCAGGGACTGCTGCACGGTTGATTACCGTGAGCAGAGAGTTAGCCTGCAGTTGTTCTAGTTGCATACGCTGTTGCATCGCCAGGAGGGTGCGGTAGGTCTCCTGATCTTGCAGCAATTCGTCGTGCAAGCGGAGGGTTTCGGCGAGGGCATCGCCACTGGCGGTGGGCGTCGCCCGCAACTGATCCAGACGATTCGAGGCGGCGGTCACCCGTTGGCGTGCATCGTCAAGATCGCGGTCGACCTGCTGGCGTACCACCTGCACGTTCTGCACCCGCATGTCCTGGGTGCGCTGGACCAGCGTGTCGCTCAGCCGGTTGGCGATAGCGGCGGCGCGAGCGGGGTCGGAGTCGACGACCACGATGGACAAGAGCTGGGCACCGGGTACGGGCGTCACGATAACGTTCTCGGTCTTCAGGACGATCCCAAATTGTTGGCTGATGTCATCCAGCACTGGCCTGCTACGCAGCACCTGTGCGTAGGAATAGGCCAGTGTCAGCGCATAATTCAGATCCCCGGCATTGGGAAAGCCCGGATTTTGCACCGGGTTGATGTATAGATAGGCTTCGGCCCTATACATCGGCTTTGCTTGCTTGCTGAATAGAAACCCGGCACCGGCACCGATCAGGAGCCCTAGCAACGGCAACCACCACCAGCGGCGCACAACATTCCAGTAGCGCCTCAGTTCCACCACGTCTCCTCTCGGTTCCCAGGCACAGTTACTACGGAAGCTAGCAGTCTACATGACGAGGCAACGCACCTGCAACCGACATACCGGCCTAGTTTTACAACGTGACTTGGTTCAGGAGGAGTCGAGCAAGCGCTGGAGCAGGCGCAACCGCCGCTTGCGATGGGCGCAGGCCGCCGCGTAATTGCGGCGTTGCACGTCCCGGACGAACGCGAGC
>JAABUN010002238.1_pt1 | contig 35595 bp, 33 predicted proteins | sample 5559311 | NCBI WGS metagenome assembly JAABUN01 (sample SAMN10711877, study PRJNA513370) | rock metagenome | isolation source: Antarctica rocks | place: Antarctica: Victoria Land, Siegfried Peak sud | reverse complement strand
CGCGCATATTGACCTCAGTCACAGGTGGACTCGACAACAACCCAGACTCTGGAGTAGAAACAGAACACGGACCACACCTGGGGAATTACGTGATCGTCACCCCTGGGGAATTACGTGATCGTCCACAGCCGGGCGTTGACGTCGAAGATCCCCTCCGCCGGCGCCAGGCGCTCCTGACCCGACAGGGGTACTTCAACCAGCGACTAGACGTTCCAGAGAGGCAAGCAATGGCGCTTCACGATGCTGCGAGTTCGGACCACCAGGACAACCTGGTCGGCCGCATGGACAGGTTGCCCGTCACCAAGTTTCAGCTCCTGTGGATCTCGGTGCTCGCCATGGGCTACTTGATCGAGACGTTCGATAACATTGTGTTCGCCTACCTGGCGCCCTCCATCCGGCAGGAGTGGGGTCTGAGCATCGCGCAGGTCGGATTTGTGACCTCGATGGCCTTTGTCGGCATGTTCTTCGGCGCCGTCATCGGCGGCCGTCTCTCTGACCGCTTCGGCCGCAAGCCCGTCCTGATCTGGAGCTCGATCCTCTACTCGTTCACGTCGCTCCTGTCCGCACTGGCGCCCAACATCGAGATCTTGACCCTGAGCCGAGTTCTCACCGGCGTCGGCGTTCAGGCAGCGACCGGTGTGATCATGGTCTACGTCAGCGAGATGTTCCCGAACTCGTCTCGGGGGCGCTTCTTCACCGTCATGACATTCGGCGGCTTCGCGGCTGGTCCCATCACATCGTTTGTCGCTCTCTCCATCGCCCCAACCGGTGTGGGAGCGTGGCGCTGGGTGTTCGCCATGGGCACGATCGGCGTGATCATCGCGCTGGTCGTGGCGCTGGGGCTGCCGGAGACGGTGCGCTGGAGCGTCAACAGCGGCCGCCTGGTCCGGGCGTCAAAGCTCGTGCAGGCGATGGAGTCCGCCGCCCTCCGCAAGGGACCCCTGCTGCCTATTTCCACCGCTCTGCAGGTACCCCGGCAAGTCACCTTGAGGGAGCTGTTCCGACCGGCGTATGCCCGCAGGCTGGTGGTCCTGGGTGTCTCGTTCGGACTCCTGGTGTTTTGCCTCTACGGCTTCGTATCCTGGGTTCCGACCGTGCTCGTCGGTCGCGGCCTCGACCAGCGCTTAGCGCTCACCATCGCCACCTACATCAACCTGGCCAGCCTGGTTACACCGGTGGTCCTCTTCGGATTCGCCGATCGCATCGAGCGCAAGACCGCCCTGTTGATCGCGGGTGTCGTAGGAGGCGTTTCCATGGCGGTCTTCGGCTCCGCCACAGCGTTTTGGCCAAGCGTCATCTCTGGCTTCGTTGTCCAGCTCGCCCTGTCGGCGGCGACGACGAGCTTCTACACCTACATGCCGGAGGTGTTTCCTACCGACATCCGCGGAGTAGGGGCCGGCACTGTGAACGGCATCGGTCGGATCGCGGGCATTGCGTCAGGCGTTTCCGTCGCCGCGATCTACTCCTCGCTCGGCGCGGCCACGTTGTACGTCATCCTCGGCGTGGGTCTAGTTGTGATGGGCCTCGTCCTCGCGTTCTTCGGTCCCCGGACGACCCGTCGTCCGCTCGAGGTCATCTCGGAGAAGGTGAGCGCCACGCAGCAACTGAGCGCTGCACCGCTGCCGACCAGCCAAGATGCTTGATCTGCCTGGGGGCATCGGCAAGTCGGCGGTCACATCGAGGCAGTCAGGATCAGGCAGTTAAGGCCAGGCGAGGGGCTCGGGCGACGACCTGCCGCAGGTTGGTGCGTCGTCGTCAACTTGACGGGATCGGCGGTCCTCAGCTACCCAAGCTTTGACTCCTCGTCACCTGATATGATATTGGTATGACGGAATTTGATCGACGTGCCCGCAAAATCTGACCTGGCCTCGCAGCTGCGGTCGAGGAGTCTGCTGAGCGCCGACGTAGCGTCACACGTGCGCGCACAGATCATGTCGGGTCAGCTGCTGCCCGGTGATTTTGTGAGGATCGAGGGTCTTGCCGAGACTCTTGGGATCTCTGCCACTCCGGCTCGTGAGGCACTCCAGTCGCTCCGAGTCGAGGGTTTCCTGCGACTCGAGCCGCACCGCGGATTCGTAATTGCCGAGCTCACCGGCGACGACATCCGTGAGCTCTTCACCGCTCAGGCGTTGATTGCTGGCGAGATCGCCTCCCGGGCTGCCGCCAATGCCTCCGCGGGGGACCTCGCCCGTATTGTCGCCGCGCACCAGGCTGTCGTCGCCGCGGCGGACAGCGGTGACACCGGGGCTCTCGAGGAGTTCAACAACGAGTTTCACCAGGCCCTCAACCGCTCGGCTCGGACGCGAAAACTCGGGTGGGTACTGGCGTTGCTCGTCCAGTACGTCCCGCGCGAGTTCTACGGCAGCATCCCAGGCTGGCCAGACGCCACGAAAGAAGATCACACAGCGATCGTCGACGCTCTGCAAGCCCGAGACGCTGAGCGTGCGCGCGCGGAAATGGTCGATCACATCCGACACGCCGGCGAGCTCCTGGCAAGCCACTTCGACGAGCGCTTGGCCGCCAAGGCGACCCAGCAGAGTGAGTCAGATGAGGGCAGCGAACACGGCTCCGAAGTGGTCAAACTTCGTGCAAAACGAATTAAAGGTCAATAGGGTCGCACCGCTTCGTCGCGACATTGAGCAGCGCATGGCACCACTAAAGAGTCTTGGTTATAGATGAGTTGCCGTCATGCCAGGGTGGTCGACTACAACGGTGCTAGAAGCCGGGAAAGCGAAGTGGCCTGCAACGACGCGTAAATCCGCCCAACTAATTCAGCACACTGAGGCCGAGTCGGTGAGTCGTTGTCCGGCTTCATCGATAGGGAGGACTTCTCCTAAGGGAGAGTGGTCAACAACAGGTTCTACTTCATGGCCGGTGGGTAATCTGAGATAACGGCAATCAGCGAACCGGGTTCCCGCGCGAACCCGTCTACTAAGGAGGTCAGTATGACTGAAGACTCCACTGCGCCCCCGTCCCAGGCGCCCGTCGTGAGCTGGACTGGCCGCTTCTTCGAAGACTTCGTGGTCGGCGACGTCTACCAACATCCCCTGGGGCGAACCGTCTTAGCGGTCGACAATTCGTGGCTGACGCTGCTGACGCAAAACACCGCCGCCATCCACTTCGACCGCCACTTCGCCGAGGCCACACCGTGGGGGAAGCCTCTTGTGGACTCCACCTTCACGCTCGCGCTCGTGACCGGGCAAAGCGTTCACGACGTCTCCATGAACGTGATGGCCAACCTAGGTTGGGATCGGGTTCGGTTGCCCAATCCGGTGTTCGAGGGAGACACGATCTACTCCCAGTCCGAGGTTCTGTCCGCTCGCGCGTCCAGCTCTCGAGACAACGTCGGGGTTGTACAGGTCCGCACCGTCGGCTTCAACCAGGACGGTCTGATAGTGATCACCTTCGAGCGGACGCTGCTGGTGTACCGGCGGGGCCATGGCCCCGTGCGGGCGGCCGTCCAACCGGTGTGGGACGCCCGCGCACGGGCAGCGGCGGGACTGACCGCTCCCGGCGACGGCTCGTGACCGACGCCGGCTACCACGAGGCGAGAACGCTGCTGTTCGTGCCAGCGTCGCGGCCCGACCGTTTCGGCAAGGCTGCAGCCAGTGGAGCAGACGCGGTCATCATCGACCTGGAGGACGCTGTCGCGCCAAGAGAAAAGAGCCTCGCGCGCGCAGCAGCTGCGCAGCACGTGTCCGGCGGGCCGGGAGCCTACGTGCGGGTGAACGCGTTCGGCACCCCCTGGCATGAGGAAGATCTGGCTGCTCTGCGCGGTGCGACAAGCCTTGCAGGCGTCGTGCTGCCCAAGGCCGAATCCGCAGAACACGTCGCCTCTGTCGCCTCGGTTCTCGGTGACGTTCCTGTCCTGGCGCTGCTAGAGACCGCCCGTGGAGTGCGGGACGCATCTGTGCTCGCGGACCTGCCCCAGGTCGCTCGGTTGTTGTTCGGCAACGTCGACTTCTCCCTCGATCTGGGTCTGAACCCGGGCGGAGGGAGCCGGGAGGCGTTGCTGTTCGCGCGCAGCCGCATCGTGGTGGCGTCCCGCGCAGCCGGGCTTCCGGGTCCCGCCGACGGCGTCCAGCCGTTGCTGGACGATGACGGTGCGACCGCCGCTGAGGCTCGCTACGCCGCCTCGCTGGGCTTCACGGGCAAGTTGTGCCTCCATCCGCGGCAGGTCGCTCCAACGCGGAACGCGTTCCTGCCCTCGGCGGAGGAGCGCGACTGGGCGGCTCGAGTTCTTGCCCTCGCAGGGGATACTGAGGGCGCCGCGGTGCGGGTCGATGGAGAAATGGTCGACAAGCCTCGCCTGGAGCTGGCCCGGCAACTATTGGCCCGCTCCCGACACCACGGAGGTCACCGGCCGGCGGCGGCGCACCAAGACTGACGAGATCGGCGGCCGGTAGCCGCGCACCAGAGACACAGCCGTCCGGCTGTGCTCGGTAGTCGGGAGACGCCTCAATGCTTGCCGGAATCGTCGGACTGCTCGTCGCAGCGGCCCGCGTTGGTCCCGGCGGACCCCCTCAACCGCGGTGTGCAGCAGGCGGGAGGTAGGCCAGTGAGGCGTTAGCAGCGACAGCTGGCGGGCCGCCATCAGGGTTCAAGACTCGTCGACCGAGGCAGCTTGGCGGCACGAAGCTGCCGTCGCCACACCGCACTTGGCGGTCGCGCGCCAGCCCCCTCTTGGGAGCAGATTGCGGCTACCAGCAGCTTCAGGCCCGCAAACCACCGACAGTGCCTAGGTCGCAAGGGCCGGCCACACCACCTAGCCAGTGGTGGGCCAGCAGGTGGGCTTCCGAAGCTGACTCTAGACACAATAAAATATACGAGATAGCTTGACGCTGGCTCGAGGTTCCGCGCAGGCCGTGTCCTGACCGCGCGTGACTCGTACGCACCGCACGTCTCAGAGAGGAGATGAGTCTCAATGACGGAGTACCAAGTCGGTTGCGACATCGGCGGCACGTTCACCGACGTCGCCGCGGTGGCCAACGACGGCAGGGTCTACGCCGACAAGGCGTTCACCACCCCGGACAACCTGGCTGGTGGCCTGATCCAGGCGCTGGAGAATCTCGCGCTAAGGGTCGGTTCGCCACTGCCGGAGCTGCTCGGTGCGACCACACGCTTCGTCAACGGCACCACCGTGGTCACCAACTCGATCGCCGAGCTGCGCGGCGCACGGGTAGGCCTGATCACGACGCGCGGGTTCGGAGACAACCTCCTGGTCGCCCGCTCGGCCCGCAACGCACACCGCGACCCGCACCGGCAACTGAACCTTCCCCAGATCGTCCCCAGGGATCGGGTCGTGGAAGTCACCGAGCGGGTCGACCGCAAGGGGACGGCCGTGGTGGCGCTGACCGAGGCGGAGGCCCGGCGGGCAGTGGAGACCCTCGTCGGGCGGAACGTCGATGCCATCGCCGTGTCACTGCTGTGGAGCTTCCTCAATCCTGATCATGAAGAGCTGCTTGCTCGGATCGTGCGCGACGAGCATCCCGAGATCTTCCTGAGCGTCTCCTCGCGGCTGCATCCCGTGATCCGCGAGTACGAGCGGACCATGACCACACTCCTCAACTCTTTCACCGGCCTGCGTGTCGCGGAGTACACCCAACGCGTGGAGCGCGAGCTGTCACGGCGCGGACTGCAGGTGCCGGTCGTGTTCATGCAGGGCTTCGGAGGCACGCTGTCCGCCGCCGAAGCCCGGATGCGGCCGATCACGCTGATCGATTCGGGACCTGCCGGTGGGGTCATCGGTGCTAGGGCGCTGGCTCGGCGGCTGGGCATCCGTAACGTGGTGACTGCAGACATGGGCGGCACGTCCTTCGACGTGTCTGTGCTGCAGGGGACCGAGCCTCTTGTCACCCAGCGGGTGATGTTGCGCGAACAGTTCCTCACCGCACTGTCCAAGATCGACGTGACTCCGATCGGGGCCGGTGGCGGCTCCATCGCTTGGTTGGATACCCGGGGGGTGCCGCAGGTGGGACCCCAGAGCGCCGGCGCAGAGCCCGGCCCGGTCTGCTACGGCAACGGCGGGACTTACCCGACCGTGACCGATGCAGCCGCCGTGCTCGGGCTTCTCGATCCGGCGTCGTTCCTCGGTGGACGCCGGGTGCTGACCGTCGGTCCGGCCGAGGACGCACTGGTCCGCGAGGTGGGCAAGCCGCTCGGCCTAGACGCCGTGGAGTCGGCCGCGGCGGTGTATCGGATGGTCACGGCGAACATGAGCAACGCGGTGCGCTCGGTGACCGTGGAGCGCGGCCACGACCCGCGTACCTTCGCGCTGTTCTCCTTCGGCGGAGCGCTGGGCATCTTCGCTGCCGACATCGCTCGCAGTCTAGGCATCCGGCAGATCGTGCTGCCGTCGGACGCGGCGGTTTTTTCCGCCCACGGACTACTCGCCAGCGACGACGTCCGCACCCACGCGCGGTCCGCGATGTGGAGCGGTGGGGAATCCAGCCACGTCGCCCAGAGCCTGCGCGAGCTCGAGTCGGAGCTGACCCGGTCGCTGCGCGAGGCGGGCTACTCCGACGACCGGATCGACGTGCAGTGGCAGGGTGACATGAAGTTTGCGGGTCAGCAGTGGGAGCTCAAGGTTCCCCTCCCGCGCAAGGACGACCTGAGCGAGGCCGACCTCGTCCATGTGCAGCAGGGCTTCCCCGCACGTTACGAGGCCGAGTACGGCAAGGGGTCGGCCTGGGTGGGCAACCCTGTCGTGCTGATGTCGGTCCGGGTGATCGCCACCGGCCGGGCCAAGACCTTCGAACCGGCCGCGGGAGTGGTGAACAAGCAGTCCGCGCAGCCCTCCGGCCACCGCTCGGTCTACCTCCCCCTGTCCGGAAGGCGAGCCGAGCTGGCGGTGTACCAGGCCGAGCAGCTGTCCCCAGGAGCACACCTGGCCGGACCGGCCATGGTCGAGCACCCGCTGACCACCATCCAGGTCCCGCGAGGGTGGAACCTGGACGTCGACGAGTGGGGCAACTACCTGCTGACCGACACCACCGCCGAGAAGGAGGCCGGAAAGTGACCGCCCTGGACGTCGACCCGGTCTCGGTAGAGATTTTCGCGAAGGCGCTAGAGAACATCGCCGCCGAGATGGGCGTGGTGATGATGCGCGCCTCCGGCAGTCCGGCGATCGCCGAGGCGGTGGACTTCTCCACCTTCATCGCCGACGCCGAGGGCGACATCATCTGCTACTCCGGCTACATCCCGGTGTACCTCGGCCCGGCGAAGCAAGCGGTCCAGCACGTCCTCAAGACCGTGCCCCGCGACCGGATCCGACCCGGAGACATGTTCATCTGCAACGACCCCTTCACCACCGGCAGCTCCCACCAAGTGGACATCGGCGTCGTGCGGCCGATCTTCGCTGGCCCCGAACTGGTGGCCTGGTGCTGGGCGGAAGCGCACGTGGCGGACTTCGGCGGGATCGCTCCCGGTGGCTTCGCTCCGATGGCCACCGAGACCTACGGCGAAGGTCTCCGGCTGCCCGGCATCAAGATCGTCGACCAAGGCGAGCTAGTGGACGACATCTGGCGCATCATCGAAACCAACATCCGCGTGCCACACATGGTGATGTCGGACATCAGGTGCTTCATCGCGGCCTGCAACCGCTGCGACGACCGCATGCAGGGTCTGCTGGAGCGCTACGGCGTGCCGGACTTCCGGACCAACCTGGAGATCAGCAAGAGCCTGGCGGAGGACGCCGTTCGACGGCGAATCCGCAGCCTGCCGAACGGCGTCTACGAGGTCGAGGACTACATCGAGCACAACGGGCACACCAACGAGCTATACCGGGTGCACTGTCGACTCACCGTCCACGACGACCGGATGGTCTTCGACTTCTCCGACTCCGCCCCACAGACCGACGGCTTCATCAACTGCAGCGCGTCTGTCACGTACGGCTCCGTCGCCAGCCCGATCCTGCTGTCCCTGCTCTGCGACCTGCCGATCAACGAGGGCACGCTGCGGCCCATCGAGGTGATCACCAAGCCGGGGACGCTCTGCGACGTGCGGATGCCCGCACCGGTCTCGAGCGGGCACATGGAGGCGGGAGTCCGCGTCGGGAAGGTGGTCACCGGGCTCATGGCCCGGATCCAGGCTGAGAGCACCGACCCATTCGTCCGCGAGCACGTCATCGCCCCATACCAGGACTCCTGGAACGGGGGCATCTTCTACGCCCCCGACGAGTCCGGCCAGCTCGCACCCTTCCTGGACATGCATGGCGGCGGCAGCGGGTCCGGCGGGCAAGCCGTGGCGGACGGCATGGACGTGGGCGGAGCGCTGTCCCAGCCGCAGAACAGCGTGCCGGACATCGAGATCAACGAGCTAGGCTACCCCGTGCTCTACCTGTGGCGACGGCTCAACGCCAACTCCGGCGGGCCCGGCCAGTACCGCGGCGGCGACGGAGTCGATCTGGCGTGGACCCCCTGGCACACCACCGGGGGACAAGTGCACGTCTTCCTCAGCTGCTGGCAGGTCCCGCCCCCCGGCGTCTTCGGCGGCTACCCCGGGTCCACCAGCGGCTTCGACCTCGTGACCGGCGCCCACGCCGACCTGGCGCTGGAATCAGGACACATCCCCGCCACGCTCGCAGAGCTCGACGGAACGGCAACAGCCCTAGACGCGAAGCAATTCGGCATGATGGCCGGCCCCGGGGACGTGCTGCACCTGCACGCCGGCGGCGGCGGTGGCTACGGAGACCCGCTGCTACGCGCCCCTGATCAAGTAGCCGCGGACATCGCCGCAGGCATCACGACGGCGGCAGCCGGAAGAACCGCCTACGGCGTCGTCGTCGACGCCTACGGATCGCTGGACACCATGGCCACCGAAGCAGAGCGAACCCGACTGCAGGCCGAGCGACTGCAGTGGAACCTCGTAGGGTCGGGCACCAACGCGGTACGGGCACGTCGTGCCCCAGCCGCCACCCGGCTCGCCGAGCTGGACCAATGGTGCCAGCCGCTGGACTCGGTGGAGCTGATCGAGATAGCCGACCCCCGAACCGGCCAACTGCTGCGGGTCGAGGTCCAGGTCCGCGGACGTTAACCTGCCTCTTTCACGTGTCTGTGGGTGACGCGGGGGCTGGATGCACGGAAGTGCCTGTCCTGTAAGGGAAACTGGGCTTGCGAGGGTCCAAGGGTCACCGAATAGGAAGGCACTCCGTAGGTGAAGAGTAACCGGCTTGCTCGACGGGTCAAGGTCAGCGCGGATGGGACGGGTTTGGTGTCGCGGGCGGGTGCCTTGCTGCTGCGGGAGCTGACGGTGGAGACCGGGCTGGCCGCGGGGTGGATCTGCCGCTGACGATGCGCGCTGCCCCGTCCCGTAAGCGGAACGCCCTACGGGACACCGTGATAACGAGGCGACGAGCCGGTGCCCCCAGCGTTGATCGGCAGTCTCGATTCCCAGAAGACCCGCCCGCAATAATGCCCGGTGAAGCGAGCCTAACCGCAACAGTCTTGCGGTGGCCAGAATGTGTGAATCGCAGCGCTATGTGGCCGCGAACTCGCAGCGCTGTCTGGCCGTTCAGACGGTGTCAAAGTCCGATGAGCAGCGCCTCGCGGGCGGCTTCGACGACCTCGGGGTGACGGTGTCGAGGTGGTTGATCTGCTGGATGCGCTGAACCTGGCTGAGGAGGCGGTCGACGAGGCGGAAGTTCCCGCCGGTGATGCGGGCAATGGTGGCGATGGCGACGCTCTCGGTGAACTCGTCGGTGCTGCTGGCGAGTCCGTTGGTGTGCCAGCGGCGGGTGAGGACGGCGGTGAGCTCTTCAGTGGTCAGAGGTCGGTACTCGTGGGCGAACCCGATCCGGCTGTAGAGCTGGGGGTAGCGCGCCAGGCGCTTCTCGATGCCGGGCATGCCGATGAGGATCACGCCCATGTGGTGCCGGTCGTAGCAGTCCCGGACCTGCTCCAGCCCGATGGCCGTGAGCCGGTCGGCTTCGTCGACGATGAGCAGATCGGTGAGCCCGGAGGCGCGAGAGTCGTTGTGCACGTGCGGGTCGACCTGGCCGTGCTGGTCGTAGTCGACGGCGTAGGAGACGTGTTGTCAGGCGCGGGCAGCGCCTGGGCGACCTCTCGGGGGCTGGCGGCGACCGTAGGCGTCCAGACCGCAGTCCGGGTCTGCAGACCCGCGCCGGGACCGGTCCGGGGCTGGTCCCGGCGGCGGCTGCGTCCAGATCGCGCTGCCACTGCTCCCAGTCCTGCAGACCGGCGTACCGGCGTACCGGCGGGCGGACAGCGTCTTGCCGACCCCGGGCGGGCCCCAGCACAGGCCGATGTAGCGGTGCTCCCGGGTGACCAGGAACTCCGGCGTCGGGGCGGGTCCGGCGGGCGGGTGACCGGACAGCTCGCCGACGGCGGCGGTGAGGAAGCGGCGGCCGTCGTCGTGCTTGTCGAGCAGGCTGCGCTCAGCCGCGCGGTCAGTCGGTGGCATAGGTCCGCAGCCGGCGTCCAGCTGTCTCGGCGGCCACGGTGTCAAGGTTCGGGTCGGGCCGGTCGGGGAGCTCGGGGAGGTCTGCCAGCGCGGGCAGGTGCCGCTGGTCGACGGGCAGGGCGTCGGCCAGGCTTCGCCGTTCGCGGAGCTGCTGCTTGAGCTGCGGGCGGTGCGGGCGGTGCGGGCGTGCTGCAGCTGCTGCAGGGTGACGGCGTCGGCGGCGAGCTCGGGGGCGATCGCCCGGCACAAGTACTGGTCGTGGTGGTAGACGCGCAGCTCCGCGGCGTCGCGCGGGTCGTACCGGACGGTCACGGTCTGCCCGACGTAGGCGGCGAGCACCGGGGAGACGTAGCGGGTGCTGGCGAACCGGATCCCGTCGCGCTGCACGATTCGGCCGGTGGCCGCGGTGAGCAGCAGCAGGTCCAGGTCCTCTGGGTGGGCCGGCGCCCTTGGGGATCCAGCCGACGCCGAGCCAGCGCTGCACGGGCGACTGTCCGGTCTCGGTGTGCGGCCGGGGCGTGGTAGTCCTCGACCACGAACCGCTCGAGGATGCCGTCGAGCTGCGCGAGCGTGAGCGCCAGCGGGGGGACGGGCTGGCCGCGGGTGCCGTGCGGGATGTGCCCGGGCAGGTTCGGCAGCAGCTGCTGGTGACGGTGCCGAAGAAGCGCTCGATCTTTGCCGCGGCCCTGCGGGACGCCGACACGAGAGTGAATCAGTCGGATGTGGGTGTCCAGGCAGACCCGCTCCAGCCGGGCGCTGGTGAAGTCGCTGCCGTGGTCGCTGTAGAGCACGTCGGGCAGGCCCATCACTGGCCAGGCCGGGTTGGTCTTGCGGCCGGCGGCCTGGTGCAGCGCCAGCGCGGTCTGCTCCGCGGTCGGGTCGCCCAGGAAGACCGTGTAGCCGGCGACCGCCCTGGAGTGGTCGTCCAGCACGACGGTCAGCCAAGGCCGGGCCGGCTGCTGCCTGGCGTCCAGGACCTGTACGTCGAGCAGGGTGTGGTCGGCCTGCCACTGCTCGTTGAGGCGGGTCGCGGTGCGCCGGTGGACGAGCTCGAACTGGTCGCGGTAGGCCGCGTCCCCCTGGGGGGCGAGGGTGCGCATCCCGGGGTCGATCGCGGCGACCACGGTTCACTATTGGCCGAGAATGAGGCTGAGGGGAGGTGGGCGAGGGGTACGTCGCGCATGTCGGCGTGGACTTGTTCGATGACGGCGTGGGCCCGGTGGGTCTTCTCCGCCTCCAGCATGGGAAGGGTCGTGTCGGTGAACACGGCGTGGTAGCGGTGGGTGGTGAACAGTTCGCCCTGGCCGGCGGGGACGCTGGCCGGGTTCAGGCGAACCACCCGGCGCACGGTCAGGCGCGCCCGGTCACCTGCTCGGACTTACGGCGGGAGGTGAACGCGGGTGTTCGGGACCTCGGTGACCTGCGCGTCGGAGATGAACCGCTGCTGCTCCTGGTCCCAGATCGCGTTCGGGTAGTGGATCGCCACCCAGGTCGAGTCCTGGATGCTCGAGATCGCCCGACGCGGGGTCCATCCGGGCGGTGATGGAGAACTTCGCCCCGCCGCGTCGGGCCGCGGCGATGACGTCCCGGCCGTAGTAGGCGCTGTCCGCGCGCAAGATGACCAGCCCCGAACCGCCGCAGGCCCGCGTGGTGGCCATGGCGTCGGCCACGATCCGGGCCGCGCCGCGGGCGGAGTTCGTCCCACCCCGGCGCAACCGGGTCGCGACGATCAGCGGAGGCGACGTCGGGGTGCAGACCGTGGCGATCAGCGCGTTCAGGCCCTTGACCCCGCTGTAGCCGTACCCGGCGCCCTGCTTCGGATAGCCGTGGGTGGCCTTGACCGTGTCATCGAGGTCGACGTAACACACCTGACCGGCGTCGGGCAGGATCGGCGCCTGCCCCGCCAGCGCGGGCAGCAGACGGGCGGCGACCGCGTCGAGCTGGCGCACATGCCCAAACGTGAACGCCGCGGACAGATCCCCAACGTCGAGGGGGCCCGGTCCCCGGTGAACAACCGGGCCATCGCGCCGTGCCGCAGCAGATCCATGTCATCGATGCAGTCCGCTCCGGCGAGCATCCCCGCGACCAGAGAGGTGACCTTCACGGCGGCGTTCGCGCCGCCCTCGCCCGCCAGCGTCAGGTGCTGCCCGACCAGCTCGGCCAGCCCAGCCCGCTCGGCCAACGCGAGCACCGGCGCCAGACCGGCGCACGACACGAGATTCGGCTCATCGAACGATGCAGACACCGCAGCCGGAGTATGAGAGTCGCATTTATGAGATGCCCTTCGTGGTTGCTCAGACTTGAACCTTCGCAAGCTCGATTCTGTTGCCACGCAAGGGCATTCTCATGTCCGACACGCTCAATCACCGAACTTACCCACGGATCCGGGCTCAGTCTGCTCGTCGGCTTGCGGATTGCAGAATGTTTACGACATCTCCGTGCGTCACCGGTCGAGGACTGCCAGCGACGACCAAGTCCTCCATCACGACATCAGCGAGGCCAGCGAAGTGCTGTGGCTCCACCCCGATATCGGAGAGGGACGTTGGCAGCGCCAAGTCGGCTACTAGTCGCTCGACTTCCTGCGCTGCCTGCTCGGCGGCCTCCTCGGGGGACCGGTGACTGACATCGACTCCGAACGCAGCGGCGATCATCGCCTGCTTCTCCGCCGTTACAGGGGCTAGCCACCGCATGACGGACGGGAGTATTACGCACGAGGTCCACCCATGCTGGACACCGTGTCGTGCGCCGATTTGATGTCCGATGGCGTGCGAGAGCCCCAGCGTCAAGTTCATTTCTCCGAAGTATGAGGCCCAGGCGGCCACCTGCGCGGACTCGCGCGCACTGATGTTGTTTGCGTCGGTGCTGGTAACCCGTAGGGCCGAGCTGAGCCGCCGGATCGCGTCCAGGCTGAGCGCGTCTGTGATCGGCCCGCTCCGAGGCGAGTAGACAGTCTCAATGGCGTGGTCGAGCGCACGCAGGCCCGTGCTGGACCAAAGAGCAATGGGTGTCGTGACAGCGAGGTCAGCGTCCAGAATCACCACACGGGGGGTCAACTCGTCGGCGATGAGGAGGTCTTTCGTTCCTCGGGTTTCACTGGTGAGAGCTCCGCAGTTGGCAAACTCAGCGGCCGACAATGTCGTCGGGACCGCGATCAGAGGCAGTGAGCGTCCCGACGTCGGTGGTATGTGCGTTGAGGACGGGGGGTCGAAGACGGCGCGGAAACGTTCGAGGTCCGCGGCGTCACGCAGTCCTTCACCGAAAGCCAGAGCCAACGCCCGCGCCGCGTCAACCACGCTTCCCGCGCCCAAGCTGACCAAGACATCTGGGGCCGTTGCGTGCAGTTTCTCCAGACCATCCTGGAGGCAGGCGTACGGCACGTGCGGTCGCACCCCGTCAAACACTGCGACCAGCCGAGGGCCTAAGAGGCTCTCGACGCGGCCGCCCACGAGCGGGTTCCGGCGCACGCTGGGAGAGGTGACCAGCATCACCCGGTTGGCGCCGAGCAGCTTCAGCTCGCTCAGCAGCTCCCTGACCGCGCCGCTGCCGTAGTGCACTCGCGCCATGGGCAAGTACGCGAAGTGGCCGACGTCCGCCATGCTGTCCGCTCCATTCGATTATGTCGGGGGCGTTGTGCCTTCGACGGCGATTTCCGACAGGCGTTGCCACCGCCGGCGAGTTGCTCTTGCCGGTACCGTCGTCGCTTATGCGTTCACTCGACAGCGAGGGTGGTGCTGGGGTCGCCTGGCGCCTGTCTGGCTGCAGGCCTGAGCACTACGAGCCGCTCATTCGTCATCTGCTCCATCGAATAGCGCACCCCCTCCTTACCCGAGCCGCTTGCCTTAACCCCGCCGTAGGGCATGCGGTCAACGCGATAGCGAGAGGTGTCATTGAAGACGACGCCACCGAAGCGCAGCCGGTGCATGGCTTCGTGCATCAAACTGTAATCGGACGTGTACATGCCGACCTGCAGCCCGTATTCAGTGGCGTTGGCCGCTTCGAACGCCTCAGCCACGTCCTCGTAGGGAAACAGAGCGACAACGGGACCGAAGGCTTCCTGACAGACGACCTGGTCATCCGCATTGGCGTGCTCGAGCACCACTGGCCACATCAGCGCACCTTCACGACGCAGCGGAGTGAGCAGCGACGCGCCGCCATCTACAGCGGCCTGGACGTCCTCCTCCAGTTGCTGAGCACGAGCCTCGCTGAGCAACGGCCCGACCTGCGTCGCTGGCGAACGGGGGTCACCTACGCGCAGAGCCGTGACGCCATCGATGAAGTGGCGCGTGAACTCGTCATATCGCGAGTGATGGACGTAGATGCGTTGCACGCTGATGCACACCTGCCCGGCGTAGCCGAATGCGCCGGGGACGGCGGCCGCTGCTGCCGCTGGGACGTCGGCGTCGGCATGCACGATTAAGGGTGCGTTCCCGCCGAGCTCCAGTATGGCGGGTCTGAGTCCCAGACTTCGGCGAATGTTCAGGCCGACGGGTGTGCTTCCCGTGAACGAAACCATGGCGACGTCTGGGTTGTCGACAAGCGCGGCCGGCACCGAGGGGCCGTCTGACACCAACAGCGCGACGGCATTGGGTGGTGCGCCGGCCGCCAGCAGGTCACGGACGAAGCGGTATGCGCTGAACGGTGTCGCATCGGCGGGCTTGAGTATGCAGGGGGCGCCGGCGGCGAGTGCTGCGCCCATCTTGTGCGCTGGTGACAGGAGTGCTCCGTTGAAGGGCGTGATGGCAGCCACGACGCCGACGGGGAGCCGGAGGGTGAAGGCGAATCGGTCCTCCGAGCCCAGCACCCCGGCGACCGGCACCAGATGTCCCTGGATCCTGGTCGCCTCCTCGGCGCACTCTTCCAGCACCGCAATGGTCCGTGCCACCTCACCGCGGGCCTCGGCGATTGGCTTGGCGCACTCGCTGACCAGAGTCTCGACGTAAGTCGACTCCTCGTCGCGGATCAGGCCGGCGAAGCGACGCAGGATTGCCGCCCGCTCCGCGGGCGGCACGGAGGCACCGTCCCACGACGATGCCGCTCGTACGGCCGCCTGAACGTCCTGGACGGTGGCGTCGTGCACATCTCCGAGGACCTGGCCGTCGTAGCCGTTGATTTGCCGTGGTGCGCCGGCGTGGGCGAGATGCCGACCGGACACGATGCTGGTCGCCCTCATCGCGAAGCGCCTGACAACGACCGTCGACCGTCTAGTTCGTCGTCGGTTTCCGCCTTCTCCAGCGCTTCTTGGAAGATCTCCGTGGCGACTCGTGCCAGAGCTTCGGCGCCTACCGCGATGCAGCTCTCGTCGACGTCGAACAGCCCGTCGTGCAGGGAGGGCCAGGACGCCGACGCAGGCTCTGCCACGCCGAGCTTCATGTAGAGCCCCGGCCAGCGCTGCGCGTAGAGTGCGAAGTCGTCAGTGGTCATGGGCGGTGCGTCGATCATGACGACTTGGTCGACGCTGTCGTGGCTGCCAAGCGCCTGGCGCGCTAGGTCGACCAGCTTGTCGTTGTTGTGCACGCGAGGCATCTCGTTCTTCCACTCGACCGAGGACGTCAATCCGTACGCTGAGGCGATTCCTCCGGCGACCCGGTCGATGCTCTCCTTAATCCGCGTGGCGACCGCGTCGTCGACTGTGCGGACGGTACCGCTCAGCTCGGCGACCGACGAAACTATGCTCTGGCTGGTCCCAGAGGACACCGTGCCGACGTGCAGCGCGACACGCTCGCCGGGATCAACCTCCCGGCTCAGCAAGGTGTGCAGCGCGATCACGAGCTGGCTGGCACCCAACAGCGCGTCGCGTCCCAGCTGCGGCGTCGCGGCATGTGCACCCTTGCCGGTGACGGTGATCTTGAAGGCGAGCTTGGCGGCCATGGCGGTCTCGACGTCGAGTCCGATGCTGCCGGTGGGTAATTGCGGCCAGCAGTGCACGGCGAGAACAGCGTCCGGTGGCGCGTCGCTGAATACGCCGGCGTCGAGCATAGCTTGGGCGCCACTACTCTCGCCGAAGGGGATCTCCTCGGCGGGTTGGTACAGGACGCTGAGGCGGCAATTGTCGGGTACCGCCGCACGCTGCAGGAGCAGCTGGGCTGCTCCGAGCGCCACGACACAGTGCACGTCGTGGCCGCAGGCGTGCGCCACACCATCGGTGGTCGACACGTAGTCGACCGTCTTCATATCCGTCGTCGGCAAGGCGTCCATGTCGGCGCGTAACACGACGTGCTTGCCGCCTCTGGCGCCGGCGGCAGGACCCCTCGATGCGAGGAGACCGGTGCCTGCAATCGGTGCAAGGACGTCCAGCCCAAGCTCTGTGAGTCGCTCACGCAGCACCGTCGACGTCCGCTTCTCGCGAAACCGCGTCTCGGGGTGGCGATGCAGGTCTCGGCGCAGCGTGATCAGTGAGGCTAGTGTCTTAGTGTCCATGAGCTTGCTCAAGTATCCTTTCGTCCTTGGGTCCCGGACGGCTCAGGCCAACAGCAGCCGGATCCAGGAGCGCTTCGATATCGATCTTGTAGATGACCTGGGGTCGACCTGCTCGTGGTGCGGACTGGGCACCGCGCGGTTCGGCGACACCCGCCTTCAGCAAGGCGTTCAGCAGCCGCCGCGCTGATCGCGGCTCCACGCCGTAGGCACGGGCAAGCTCCTTCGCCGTGACGTCGCTGCGCCCGATTGTCGATAGGGCTGCCTGGAGCCGGGACAGGGTCATAGGTCCGATACCGGCGAGTCGTGCAGCTGCCTGCAGGCGCTCACCGGTGTGCCGGACGCTCAGGCGGCTGTCCGCGCCGCCGACGAGTCGGCGGACCGTCCCGTCGGGGAGAACCACCTGGTGGTTTCGGGTGGCCGCGGCCACGGTGAGCGCGTACCTGGACTGTTCGGCGGCGTGCGGGAGTGAGTGCCCAAGACCTGCGCCCACCCACGCATCGGCTGCGGCCAGGTGGTCTAGGGCACGTCCCAGTGCTCCTGCGTGGCGCAGTTCGCGCGCCATGGCCCCCCGGGTGGTGGCGACTGCGGGCCTCCCTTGGTCGGTGGTGATCGGCTCGCCTTGGAGCGTGTCGGCTAGGAGCGCGAGCAGCTCATCCGTAGTAATTGCGATGGCGGGTGTGTCGGTGAGCGATGTGAGCATTAGCACGGCTATCTGTGACGCCTCAGACCGTTGCAACTGTGAGGTGAGGGTGGCCCGCTGGAGGCTGTCACGCACGGACCCGTGAGTGTGTTCCACTCTCTCTACCGGGACGCCTGCAGACTCCAGCCGGCTCCGCACGGACGACAGGCAAGTGATGGAGAGGTCCACTAGGCCGTTCCGGTAGAGACTCTCGTGAAAGTCCGAGATCGCGTCGGTGCCCGCGCCGCCTTCGGCGAGTACTGGATCGAGATCGAACACGTACTCCGGTGCCGCCAGGCCCACCTCGTCGAAGTTCTCGCGGACAACCGCACCGTCAATGGTGTCGATCGACACGCGGGGTAGCTCGCCCGCGAACTGACGAAGGATCACAACCAGGCTGCGGTAGAGGTCGACACCGGCGTGGGGGATGTAGTGGCTCACAGCGGTGAGGTCGACCCGTGACTGTGTTAGGGCGAAGGGCACTCGGCCGGTGAAGAGGATGACGCTGCAGGCTCGGTCGATTTCCTGCGCAAACGCAGGAGCGTCCTCCGGGCTCGTGTAGGCGCGGGTAATGAGCCCTTCAGCCAACTCCATCTCCGTGGCCACCTGTGAGACCAACGTTACCGAATCAGCCGAGCCGACAACGCCGATCATCCTCCGCGCTCCTTCCGTGTCGGGGGTCGCGTCGCTGGCTGCCGACCGTCAGTGCGCATTAGCAGAACGCCATGGCAGGGCGACGTGTTCCGCCAGCGTGGCGACGAGAAACAGTGCGATGCCAGTGAACGACAGCAGGGTAATAGCTGCGAACACGCGCGCAGTGATGATCTGTGAAGACGCTTGCAGGATCACGTATCCAAGTCCTTCCTGTGACCCCACCCACTCACCGATCGTGGCGCCGATCACCGACAGCGTGACCGATATCTTGACGCCGGCAAAAATCGACGGCAGGGCACTCGGCAAGCTGAGTAGCCGGAACGTCATGAATCGGCTAGCTCCGTGCGCCCGGAACAGCATCCTGGCGTCGGCGTCGACGGCCGCATACCCAGCCACTGTGTTGACAGTCAGCGGAAAAAAGCAGATCAGGGCGGTGATGACGACTTTCGGCGTCAACCCGTATCCGAACCATATGATGAATACAGGTGCGATGGCGATGATAGGGACGGTCTGGGATGCCACCAGGAGGGGGTAGATCGCCCGGTTCACGACGCGCGAGTGCGCCACGAGGAAGCCCAAGACCATCGCTACCAAAAAGGCAAGCAGGAAGCCGAGAAGGATTTCCTTCAAAGTGACGATCAGTGCTGGCCACAGCAAGGGCCAGTCGCCCACCATCTGGCCGGCGATTTCTGTTGGGGTTGGGAGAATGAACTTTTCAACACCCAAGGCGCGAGGGATGAACTGCCAGGCCGCCAAGAACGCCAGCAGCAGTAGCGCCGGCGCCAACGGTGCCTTCAGCCGCTCACCCCAGTCTGCGCCTCCGTCCGCGACGCCTAGCTTGGGTCCGCCGCGCACTTCCCTCGTCGGCTCATCTTCAACTACTAGCGCCATCACTGGCTCCCTTCGTGACCACTGGCGCGGCCACACGAGGGGTGACCTCGCTGCCCAGGTCCGCGGACAACCGGTCTTCTTGTGCGTGAATGACGGTGAGAATTTGGTGCTTGATGGCGGCTCGCCGCTCGGCGGTCGCGACGTCGTCGCTCACCCGCGGACGGGGGATGTCGACCTCGACCTCCAGTTGGACGGTGCCGGGTCTGCTGCCCATCACGACGATGCGGTCGGACAAAAAGACGGCTTCGTCGATGTCGTGGGTGACGAACACCACCGTGCTGCCGAACTCCTTCCAGATGTCCAGCAGCCAAGTTTGCATCGCGGCGCGTGTCATGGCGTCGAGCGCGCCAAACGGCTCGTCGAGCAGCAAGATGTCGCGCCCTGATAACAGCGTTCGCATCACGGCTGCTCTCTGACGCATCCCACCTGACAGGTTCGCCGGCCACGCATCCTCGAAGCCCTCTAGGCCGAATCTCTGAAAGAGCGCGCGGGCCTCCTTCTCGACGGCCTTGACGTCTCTGCCGAGCAGTTGCGCCCCCAGGGTGACGTTCTTGAGGATGGTTCGCCAGGGAAGCAGAAGATCCTTCTGCAGCATATAGCCGACATAACCTGCTTGGCCGGTCGCGTTCTGGCCGTTGATTACGATGGTCCCATCGGTGGGTTCGATAAGCCCGGCGACCATGTTGAACACCGTGCTCTTACCGCAACCGCTGGGGCCGAGCAGGGAGACAAACTCACCGTGCCGGACGTTGATCGTCACGTCATCGAGCGCCAGCACCGGCGGCCTCCGGCGTGAGGTGAATCGCTTACTCACGCCGCTAACCTGGAGCGCGAAGTCGCCGCTACCTGCAGGTGCATTCACTGGGTTCTCCTGAGGTTTGTTGGCTTCGGAGATCACGATGCGGTGCAGGCCCAGGTGCGGGCCCACACCGACGGTCATCGTGCGAGAGCCTTCTTGCGGTTGCCGACAATTTCCTCGAATGTCGGCTTGGCATAGCTCATGAACAGCGACCAGTCTTCGCTCATCGGGAAGTGTCCGATGTTGTCCATGACGATGACCTGCGCACCGTCAATCTTCTCCGCCGCCGCCAGCGTGTCGGCTGGGGTGCATGACCAGTCGTACTCGCCGGTCATGAGGTAGACAGCGCACTTCGTGGTGTCGATGGACGTGAGCCGTTCGCGGATGTCCCATTCGTGACTGAAGAAGTACAGGTCGCCGTTGTAAACGCCCGCGCCTTCCTGGGTGTACAGCCACCACAGCTCCCAGCGGTACTTCTCCGGGATGTTGGGTGCGCAGAGGTCGACGGTCAGCTCGGCCGAAGCCTCCCCGCCGTGAATGTCGGGCCGGTACAGCACGTCCAGGTAGGCGCCTGGCTTCTTTTCTTCGTAGCCGCCGGCCTGCGCCTCCAATCCAATCACGGCCGATATTTCGTCAGCATGGTCGGCTGCGAGTTTGAGGGTGATGTTGCCGCCCATCGACGACCCGATGACCACAGGCTGGACTAGTTCGTGCGCCCGAATAAACTCCATGATGTATCCTTCGAACTTCGTGGTGGTCAGGCGGTACTCCTCAAGCCACCACTGCGCGTCCTCGGGGGGAAGCGACTTACCGTGGAACGGCAGATCGAAGGCGTAAACCTTGAAGTGCTCGCGGATGTACGGGTCATTTAGAAGGTGCCGCCACTCGGCGTTGTGTGCACCGGCAGTGTGCAGGCAGACCAGGGGGATGTCGCCGTCCCCGGAGGTTTCGTAGTAGAGTCGATAGTTGACGCCGTCGACGCTCAGCGCCATGTACTGACCGGTCACGGGCTCGTTTAGAACAGCCACTGAAGGCTCCTAAGACAGATGAGGGGTGGGGTCGCGGGGTAGCGGACGGGCTCAGACGCGCTTCATGGCCGCAAGCATGAGTTTGACCGTCCGGATGTGCTGCATCGCCTTGACCACGTCACCCTCCAGGGTCATTCCGTGGTTCCAAATCATCCCGAAGATGTCCTGGTAGAAGGGGCGAGGCACCGACTCGGCGGAACGCTGCCACGTCTCCACGCCAGCGCTGATCTTGAAGTCGAAAGGCTTGTCCCAGATCGGCTGCACCAACGTGTCAATGACCTGGCCCCTACTAACCAGGAAGATGTAGCGGTCCTCGCCGAACTGGATGCACATGCGGCCATCGAAGTACCGGCCTAGCCGCTTGATCTGCTCGTCCGAGTTGATGGCTTCCACCCAGCCATTGACCCACTGCTCGGTGCCGATGGTGCCTTCTGTCGTCACTGTCATGCCTGCTCCTGCTTCTTGGTTCGGGAGAGTGCGGGTCTTGGGATACGGCACTAGGCGCGCAGGGCGCCGCTGTCACGGTGCGGGGGTCACCTTGACGGGCTGGTCGGGGAGCGCATCGTTGGTAAAGATGTCCTGTGTGCTTACCGTCTTCTTGATCTGGCCGGTGTCAGCGAAGAACTTGGCCTGCTGCGCCCAGATGGCCTCGTCCGACCAACCAAGCCCGTGCTGCTGCGATGCGTTGTCGACAATGACCGTCTTGAGGGCTTCCCGCGAGGACGTCGCGAACTCCGGTTCGACGCCCTTCACATTCGAGATGAGCATCTTCTGAGCCTCGGCGGGGTGCTCAAGCGTCCACTTCTCAGCCTCGAGCGTCGCCGCCACGAACTTCTTGACGGTGTCTGGGTGCTGAGCCAGGAAGCGCTTGGACGTGATGATTGTGAAGTAGTAACTGTCCGGTACTCCGAACTTGGTGAACAGTACGAACTCCGGCGTTTGCCCCGTCAACTGCTTGTAGAGCGGGTTCTCGTAGAAGGTGACTGAGTCAGCTGCGTCGATGTTCCCGGCGGCGACGAGCTGAGGACCATTAAAGTTGACCGGGACGATCTTGACCTTAGACTTGTCGACGTTGTTCCGCCTAAGAAACTCATCGAACAGCGCCCGATTAGCCGGGATCGGCGTGAGTCCCACCGTCTTACCGACGAGTGACTGTGGGGTGGTGATGCCGGATCCTGGCTTGCTGAGCAACCCCAACGACAAGTGTCGGTGGATCGTGGCCACCGAAATCACCGGCACATCTTGTGCTACAGCAGAGATCACGTCGCCGGCGTAGCCGACGCCCAGGTCGGCTTGACCACTGGCCACCAGCTTCACTGGGTCAGTGGTGGCCGCAGGGGACGTCATGTTGACGTCGAGACCTGCGCGCTCGTAGTAGCCGCTGCTCTTGCCCACCACGAACTCCGTGTGCTGTGGACCAGGCGTGTAGTTCAACACAAAGTTCACCTTGGTCTTGGCAGCTGCCCCGCCGGACGTGGCGCCGGGACCCGACGACGTCGCGCCATCACCACCTGCGCCACAGGCTGACAGGACGACCGCTAGGACGCTTGCGACCAGCGCGGCTTTGTACCAACTCATGAGAACCTCCGATGCGACCGTAATACGACCAGAACCAGACCGTATTGCGACCGTAAGGTGCCGTCAACCCCTCTGGGTGTGCAAGTTGCAGAGCCGGCGGGTCGCAGGCCGTAGTGCGAGGCGAGCCGTCAGCCACGTGCGCGGGGGCACGCCATGACGCCGTGGCCACCGTCGGGGCACCACTCTCGAGTCATGGCGACGTCAGACTCCACTAGCAAGGCGCAGCAACGGCCGTCGGTGGCGGCGTCGCGGTCAGCACCTCACGGGTTTCGCGGAATCCACGCCAGTGCGGCGTCGCTTCCTGCCTTCGGCGCGCTTCCCGAAGCGGGAGTGGACAGCCCGTAGTCCGTAGCGATCAGCTCTCGCCGCTGATCCAAGGACGGACCGGGCCGGCGAGGCACGAAGCTAGTTGTTTCTTCATCAAGGAGGAGTGGAATTTCGACCACTGCTTCGGGCCGAGGTCGCGAACGTCCTCTCTTGCCGGCGAGCGAGCGCAAGGACACTGCGCGCTGCCGCGAACCTCATCGCACGCGGGGTCAGGTCCATTCCGCCGCCGCGCCACGCATTGGCTGGATGGTCTGGCGGTCTAATCACAATACCGTTCAATTAGGGTTACACGGGTGTAGTTTGTTGGTATGCCTCGTTCTGGTTGGAGGAAGTCCGAGTCGGACCGGCGGTTGTCGGACCTGGTGTCGGTGGGTCTGTTGATGAAGGTGTTCCCGCCTCAGGTGGTGGACGCGGTGATCGCGGAGTGTGGCCGGACCGAGCAGCGGCGCCGGTCGTTGCCGGCCAGGTCGATGGCGTACTTCGCGATGGGGATGGCGTTGCACTCGGAGGGCTCCTACGAGGATGTGCTCGCGTTGATCTCGGACGGGCTGGCGTGGGCCGACCGGCAGGAGGGGTCGGGCAGGTTGGCGAACAAGGCGGCGATCTCGCATGCCCGTGACCGGCTCGGTCCGGAGCCGTTGGCCCGGTTGTTCCAGCGTGTCGCGGTGCCGCTGGCCGGGCCGGACACGCCGGGGTCCTGGTTGGCCGGTCGTCGTCTGGTCGCGATCGACGGGACGTGTCTGGACCTGGCGGACACGCCGGCCAACGACGCGCACTTCGGCCGGCCCGGGGTGAACAAGGGCGAACGGTCGGCGTTCCCGCAGGCGCGGGTGATCGCGTTGGCCGAGTGTGGCACGCACGCGATCTTCGAGGTCGTGATCGGCCCGTACACCAGTTCCGAGCCGGTCCTGTCGGGGCAGCTGCTCGGCCGGCTGAGCGCGGGGATGCTGTGCCTGGCCGGCCGCGGGTTCTACAGCTTCACCGCGTGGCAAACCGCCCGCGGGAGCGGGGCGGACCTGCTTTGGCGTGTCAAGGACAACCTGGGACTGGACCCGGTGCAGGAGCTGCCGGACGGGTCGTTCCTGGCCGAGGTGTTCGATTCGAAGACCGACCGGCGTCGTGAGCACCCGGCCCGGGTCCGGGTGATCGAGTACTCGATCGAGGACGGCCGCGACCGGGCCGGCCCGTATCGGCTGATCACCACCTTGCTCGATCCCGACGAGGCGCCCGCCGCCGAGCTGGCCGCCGCCTACAGCCAACGCTGGGAGCTCGAGAGCGCCTTCGACGAGCTGAAGACCCATCAACGCGGGCCCCGGGCGGTGCTGCGCAGCAAGTCCCCGGACCTGGTCATCCAAGAGATCTGGGGCCACCTGTGCTGCCACTACGCGATCCGGACCCTGATGGTCGACGCCGCGGAGCACGCCGGGCACGACCCGGACCGGGTCTCGTTCGTCGCCGCGCTGCGCATCGCCCGCCGGTCCATCGCCCAGCAGGGCGCTTTTTCCCCCTCACCTGCGTGACGTCATCGGCCGGCTCTGGGCGCACGCCATCGGCGAGCTGACCCGGCGCCTACTCCCCCGACGGCGACCCCGCGCGAATCCCCGTGTGGTCAAACGCAAGTACACCGAGTGGAACGTCAAACGAGACGCCCACCGCAACTGGCCTCAACCCGACCGCAGCCCCAATGAAGCCATCGTCATCTAATAGAACGGTATTGGGTCTAATCAGGGGATTCCTGCCTGCCCGCACGGTACCGCGGGAGCACGTGACGGGATCGGCCACGATCAACGGCCTCAATGGGTGCTGCCGTGGATTAGGTATACGCACGCGTGATGCATGAGGATCGCTTTCATGGCGAAGCACAACACGGTGACAGATGACTTGGACGGTACCGCGAACGCGAAGGAGGTCACCTTCAGCCTCAACGGGGAATCGTGGACCATCGACCTGAGCGCCAAGAACCGGGCCGCTCTGCAGAAAGCGCTGAAGCCGTACATCGCCAAGGCGACCAAACAGGGACGCCCCCGTCCCTCGTCCTCAGCGACGAAGACGACCGGGCGGGCATCACGGACGGACCTTGCGGCGGTGCGTGACTGGGCCAAGAGCAACGGTCACCAGGTCAGCGACCGCGGGCGGGTCAGTGCCACCGTGCAGCAGGCCTACGACGCCGCGCATTAGCCGAGCTGCTGGCCCAGATCGGAGCCAGGATCGGGGCCTCACCCGTTCGGATCGTCTCGCCCGCCGGCGGCCCATTTGCGGACGCCCAGCCAGAGCGGGCGCCCTACGGTGAGAACGCACCACGGGTGAACGCCGACTTCACCGCTGCCCGGGCAGGGCGTCCACCGGCACCGCTGCACAAGTGCAGTCGGCGTACAACACCGGTAGCCCCAATAATGTCGAGGCACGCTTCATGCAGGGAGGGATGGAGCACCTGGCGAGCCGCCCCAGACATCTGCACGATAGGCGGTGTCCGTGGCGTCATCACCTTTCAACCCCAGATCAGCTCGGCCCAGCCACCGGGCAGGTGTGGCGGCTGCCGCCCGGACTTCGACGGTTCTGTCCGCCACTAACAAGCATGCGCAAACGTCAGCCGAAACACCTGGGGGGCGACCCAGTTCGAGCAGCGGTAGCTCGACTTCGGCCGGAGGCGGCGTCACAGGCAAAGCCGCAGCGCTGCCAACGCACCGCCCCGTCCCTGCCGGGTACTCGCGCTGGTACGTCAAGTCGATAGCCGCCACAGGTCGGGGATCACCACGACCGGCACTGCGACATCCTCGCTCCCCCACCCCGATCAACTGCTCGATGGCCAGACTCGTCCAGCTCACCTGGCAGTCGCCCTCTCAACGTGCGGCCTCTGCGCGAGCGGCGTCGAAGAACTTGTCGCTGCCCAAGCATCGGATGAAACCGGACCACTGTCCGGCCCGACCGGGCGCTCCCCCACCAACACCCGGTGGGTCTGGGCGGGAGCCGTCCACCCCCGACCGGCATCGACATCACTCACGCCAACGCAACTGGAAAGGCGCCCCCGGCCCACAGCCCCCGGCGATCGCCCACGCGCAGAGCCGCGAGTTTGGTGTTGACACCTCCGGGGCTGCCCTCGCTCAAAGACAGCAGGGTGCGTCACACCGCCCAGATAGGGCGTGGTCTCGTGGATGCGCTCGCCTTCGCAAGAGTGCCAGTTGACAGCATTTCCATGCTCCGACCGACCCCGCGGCGAGCAAGCCCCGCAAAGAGCTCTTCGTCGGATTCGCCTAGGTAGACCCTCAAACCTTGTTCGAGGGGCCATAGTCCTTGGCCATCCGCTGACTTTACGTTGCCAGTGTCGGATCCCTCCCGTGCACGAGGCAGGTGACGTGGCGTTCCCTCTGCTGTCGATTGACGGAGTGACCAAGCACTTCGGTGCACACGTCGTCCTGTCTGGCGTCAGTCTCGAGCTGGCGGCTGGTGAGACTGCGGCCTTGCTGGGGGAGAACGGCGCTGGCAAGTCAACCCTGGCGAAGATCCTCGCCGGTGCGATCCGACCCGATGAAGGGACGTTGACGGTAGACGGCGACGAGGTGCGCCTGAGCTCACCGCGGGACGCGCTGACGCAGGGCATTGCGTTCATCCCGCAGGAGCTGATCTACGCACCTAACCTGTCCGTCGCCGAGAACGTCGTGCTCGGTCGCTGGCAACGACGCGCCGGGGTGACATCGCAGGCGTGGGTACGCCGTCAGGCGGCAGGCGAGGCGGCGGCCTTCGGGTTCGACCTGCCCCTCGGACGGCCGATGTCGGCGATAAGCCTGGCGCAACAGCAACGCGTCGAGATCCTCAAGGCGGTGGCCCGGCGGTCTCGGATCATCGTCTTGGACGAGCCCACGGCCGCCTTGAACAGCACGGACAGCGAGCAGCTGCTCACGCTCATGACCGGGCTGGCCGAGCGCGGGGTCGGAGTCATCTACATCTCGCACCGCCTCGACGAGGTCTTCCGGGCCTGCCGGACCGTGCACGTGCTCCGCAACGGCGCGCTCGTGCATAGCTCCCCCGTCGCGGACACCACGCCAAGCCGCATCATCGCCCACATGCTCGGGCGCCAGGCCGAGGTGTCCGACCAGCCCATCGACGGGGTGGTCCGACCTTATGGCGAGCCGGTGCTGCAGATCGCTGACTGGAACCGCGCCGCCGAGCCGCCTCTGCATGAGGTCTCGCTCGACGTCCGCGCCGGCGAGGTCGTGGGTCTGTACGGGGTGCAGGGCGCCGGCGCGGAGACGGTGGCGGAGACGCTGGGCGGACTGCACCCGGACGTGCGCGGACGAACGGTGGTGGCCGACAGTGAGGTGGCGTCCGTGCGCAACCCGGTGCGCAGTCGCCGACTCGGCGTAAGTTACGTCCCGGCCGACCGGAAGTCTGAGGGCCTCGTCCTGTTGTTGACGACCCAGCGGTCGCTGGCGCTGCTTGTGCAGCGCTCGCTGTCCCGCCTTGGCGTGGTCTCGGCGGGGCGGGAGCGCTCGATGGCCGTGCGCCTCGCCGATCAGGTCCGGCTGCGGGCGCGGGGCGTACGCCAGCCGGTCGGCGAGCTGTCCGGCGGCAACCAGCAGAAGGTCCTCATGGGCAGCAGACTCGCGCAGGGCGCCCGGCTTCTGGTGCTACACGAACCCACGCGCGGTGTCGACGTCGGCGCCCGACAGGAACTCCACCGGTTGGTCCGCACAGTGGCCGACGAGGGCGCGGCAATCCTGCTCGTCAGCTCGGACATCGAGGAGGCGGTCCTGCTCTGCGACCGGCTGCACGTCATGCGCGGCGGGCGCATCGTCCACACGATCACGCGACCGAGCTTGGAGTCGCAACAAGAGGCGCTGCACGCAGCGGGAGGGCTGGTCTGATGACGGACGTCGACACCGACGTGAAGGCACCATCTCCGGACGATGCGAGCGCTGGCCAGCGGTCCCGTTTCGGCCCGCTGGAAGGGGCGACGCAGGGCCTGCTGCTGCTCGCCTTCCTGGTGGTCATCGTCATCTTCTTCACGTCCCGCGACCCGTCGTTCCTTACGGCGGGGAACGCGCTCAACATTCTCAGCAACGCCAGCGTCATCGGCATCGTCTCGCTGGGCCAGGTCCTGACGATCATCTCGGGCGGCTTCGACCTCTCTGTCAGCGGTACGGTGCCGCTCGGCGGCATCCTCTTCGCGCTCCTGGTCAACCAGGGCCGGCCCGTGTGGCTGGCCATCCTGTTGGTCCTGGCTGCGGGCGCCGTATGCGGGCTGGTCAACGGGCTCGTCGTCTCTTTGGCGCGCATCAACCCGCTAATCGCCACGTTGGGGACGATGTCGGTCACCGCCGGGCTCGCACTGACCCTCTCCGGAGGCGTACAGATCCCCTTCACCGACCCCGCGTCCGGCGTCCTCGCCGACCAGCCCCTGTTCGGTGTCAGCAACCACGTGTGGATCCTCGTCGGGCTGAGCGTGATCCTGTTCCTCTTCCTGCGATACACCGTCTTTGGTCGCTACCTGTACGCCGTCGGAGGCAACCGCGAGGCGGCGCGACTCGCCGGGATCCGGGTCAACGGGGTCACCACCGCTGTCTACATCGCCTCCGCTGCTCTGGCCACCCTCGCCGGCGCGGTGCTGGCCAGCCAGCTGTTCACGGGTTCGGGGACTGCAGGGACCAACTCGGCCCTCCAGTCCATCGCTGCCGTCATTCTCGGCGGCGCCGCGCTCTCCGGCGGCGTGGGCGGGGTGCCGGGAACGCTGATCGGCGTCCTCATTCTCGGGACGCTCTCCAACGGGATGGCGATCCTCAGCGTCCCGTCGTTCTACCAAACCATCACCACGGGCGTCGTGCTCCTGCTCGCGGTGGGCGTCAGCCAGCTCCGCACCAAGCGTCACCACCCCTAGCTCACTAGGAAGGCACTGACATGGGTTCTCGAACCCGCGCCGTGGCCATGGCCACCGCGCTCACCGGCCTGCTCATCGGGGTCACCGCGTGTAGTTCGGGCACGCCGTCCGGAGGAGGCTCGAGCGGCGGGGGCGGAGCCGGCGGAGGTGGCACGTTCAAGGTCAGCTTCGCCAACTACACGGAGGCGGCACCGCTGTTCCACGTCATCCACACGAACCTGGACAAGGCGATCAGCGACACCAAGGCGCCAATCCAGCTGAAGTGGTACGACAACGGAGGCGACCCGGCCAAGATGCTGCAGAACGTGCAGCTGATGATCGCCGAACGCCCGGACGCGATCATCGAGTACCCAGTCTCGAACGCGACGGACGGGATCAGCGCCCTGTTCCAGCGCAGCAACATTCCGTGTGTCTCGGTGAACCTGGACACGGCGGCGTGCAAGTTCCTCAACATCGACAACCGGGCCCTCGGTGAGGGAACGGCCAAGATCATCGGCCAGGTGGGCAAGGACCGCGGCTGGAACGCCTCGAACACCACCGTGCTCATCGGCCAGAATGCCGCCGCCGGTGAGCAGGTGAACGACTGCGTCCGGTACTTCTTCTCGACAGTCGCTCCGCTGCTTGGCCTCGAGAATGTTCCGGCCACGTCGATCACGCCGACGACGACGAAGGTCGGCGCCAACGCCATCCAGTTCGATGGCCAGTCGACGCTGCAGCCGAGCTTCGAGGCTGTGAAGAACCTGCTCCCGAGCATCCCCAAGGACAACAACATCATCCTGTACACGGTCAACAACGACTCGACCAAGGGTGCGCTGCGGGCCATTGAGGAGGCGGGCCGCGGTGGGCAGACGCAGCTGCTCATCGGCGGCCTCGGTGGGGACGATACGGGGATCACCGCGCTCCGGCAGGACCCCCGTTGGGTGGCCGAGGGTGACATCTTCGTGTCGTGGTGGGGCGAGTACGCGGTCGCGATGGCCCAGGCCCTGGCCAAGGGAGCGACCCCACCGGCCAAGGTGACGGCGCTGCCGCAGGTCGTCCTGGACAAGAAGACCGTCGACGAGTACCACCAGCCCAACAGTGTCAACGTCAAGCAGCTCCCCGCGCTGGACAGCACCAACGACTACCTGCGCCAAGGTGGGTTCCTGCAGCTGGTGAACAACATCAAGGGCCTGTGACCTGATGGTCGCCCACGACACCACTGCGCTTCAGGAGACCCTGGAGGCCCTGGCCGAGCGCTTTTCAGGGACGGTCGGGGTCGCCGCTCGCAACCTGCGCACCGGGGAGGAGGTTCACCTCGGCAGCGACGTGGTCCTGCCGACCGCGAGCGTCATCAAGCTACCCATCCTGGTCGAGCTGCACCTTCGGGCGGAGGCGGGCACGGTGGACCTCCACCGACGCCTTAGCCTCACCCGCGAGGACCTCCGCGGAGGGTCGGGGGTCCTCAAGGAGCTGGAACCCGGACTCGACCTCACGGTGCGCGACGCGGCACGCCTCATGATCGTCCTCAGTGACAACACGGCCACCAATCTCGTCCTTGACTGCCTCGGCGGGACCGACGGCGTCAACCGCACGATGGACTCGTTGGGGCTGGACACCATCCGGCTCTGGAATCGGATCGACTTCGAGGTGATCGGAGATGATGTGCGCCGTCTCGGTGAGTCGTCGCCGCGCCACATGTGCCAGCTTGTGACCATGCTGGCCGAAGGGCGCGTCGGCGGTCACGTCGACGCCACGGTCGAGGAGGTGTTGAGCGCGCAGCAGTACCTCGACCAGGTTCCCCGGTATCTCGAAGTGACCCCGTACGCGGCCGACCTCGGCGAGACGTCGGTGATCACGGTCGCGTGCAAGACCGGGTTCTTCACCGGCACCAGGGTCGACGCGGGCATCGTCCGGTTCCCCAGCACGGACGAGCGCGACGGCTTCACGTACGCGGTGTTCACCCACGAGTCGGACGACGAGACCTTCCTGCCTGAGGCCGAGGGCGCGGTGTTCGCAGGGCTCGTCGGCCAGGCGCTCACCCGGGCCTGGTGGCCCGGCGACGGTCCGGCCCCCGTCGTCACCACACCGGCCGAGGCGGCCTGGGCGGCTCGTCCCGTGCGTGGACGGGTCGCGTGACCGGCACCCTGGTCGTGCGTGGCGGGCGGCTCGTGGACGGCACCGGCTCGCCAGCCCGGGACGCCGACATCTGGTTGCGGGACGGCCGCATCCGGGGGGTGGTCGACCCGGCCACCGCCGTCCCCGGCGACGCATGCGTCCTGGACGCGTCCGGCCTCACGGTCACCCCTGGCTTCGTGGACGTCCACTCCCACGCCGACAACGCGCCGTTCCTCGACGAGGACGACACGTCGAAGCTGCTGCAGGGCGTCACCTGCGAGGTCGTCGGCAACTGCGGCTTCACGCTGGCGCCGCGGGCGCCCGACCACGCTGAGGAGCTGGAATCCCTTGCGGCACGGATCTTCCCGGCGCTCCCGTGGAGCTGGACGTCGTTTGGTGACCTGCTGTCCACCCTGGACGCCCGCGGTTATGTCGTCAACTACGCCCCGCTGGTCGGGCACCACGCACTGCGCGTCGCCGCCATGGGCATGCGCAGCGGGCCTCCCGACGAAGCCGAGCTGCAACGGATGGGCGACCTGCTCGACGAGGCGATCGCGGCCGGTGGCTTCGGACTGTCGTCCGGGCTGATCTACCCGCCCGGCATCTTCGCCGACACCGCCGAGCTCGCGGCCCTGGCGCGTCGACTGCCCCCGGGTCTGCCGTACGTGACGCACATGCGCGGTGAGGGGTCGATGCTTCTGCGCAGCATCGAGGAGGCGGTCGAGATCGCACGGTCGGCGAGGCGACCGCTGCACGTCTCGCACCTCAAGAGCGCCGGACGGGACAACTGGGGCCGGATGAGCGATGCGCTGGCGTTCCTTGACGAGGGGCGTGCCGCGGGCATGGACATCCGTCATGACGTCTACCCGTACACCGCCGGAAGCACCATGCTCACCGCCGCGCTGCCCCCGTGGATGAACGACGGCGGCGCCGACGCGGTGCTCGGGCGGCTCCGGTCGACCGAGGTCCGGCAGCAGCTGCGCGCCGAGCTCGCGCGAGACCACGACTCGTGGGAGAACCACATCTACGGTGTGGGATGGGAGGGGATCGTGATCGCCTCGTCGGCCAGCCACGAGCACGACGGGCGGTCGCTGGCCGAGATCGCCAAGCGCGTGGACGGGGACCGGGTGGACGTGCTCGCGGACCTCCTGCTGGCCGAGCGGCTGCGGGTGAGCATGATCGTCCACTCGATGTACGAGCCAGACCTCATCCTTGCCATGGAGCACCCGTCGACGATGATCGGCTCCGACGGCCTGCCGCCGGGGGTCGGTGGCAGGCCACACCCCCGGACGTACGGGACGTTCCCGCGCGTCCTGGCCCGGTACTGCCGTGACCTTGGTGTCTTCCCGCTGGAGGAGGCGGTGCGGCGGATGACGTCGCTGCCGGCTGTGGCGTTCCGGCTGCCGTCGCGCGGGGTCATCGCCCCGGGCATGGCCGCCGACCTGGTGGCCTTCGACGCCGGCACCGTCCGTGACCTGGCCACGTACGAGGACCCGGTACGCGCGCCGCAGGGTGTCGGCTGGGTGATGGTCGACGGTGATGTCGTGGTCCGGGACGGCCAGTACGAGGGGCGCCGGGCCGGGCAACGGCTCCGTCCCGCCGCCGTAGGGTCATGACGACGGGCTCGACGACGGTCGCCGACGCTCGTGCGGACGCGATCGCCGCTGCCGAGCGCGCCGGGACGACGGTGCGGGAGCTCACCGCGGCCGACATCCGCAGCGTCCGGGCGGTGATCGCACCGCAGCAGGCCCCGCAGTCGAACCTCCTGCAGGCCCTGGCGCACGCTGGGAACCCGGTGCTTATGGCTCTGCGCGGCGGGACGCCGGTCGGCGCGGCATTCGGGTTCCTGGGTTGGAACGACGGCGTGCACCTGCACTCGCACATGGCGGGGGTGGTAGCGGGCAGCGAGTCGCTCGGGATCGGGTGGGCCCTCAAGCTGGCCCAGCGGGCGGTCTGCCTCCGGGAGGGGATCACCGAGATGCGGTGGACCTTCGACCCGCTGGTGGCCCGCAACGCGTACTTCAACCTCGTCAAGATCGGAGGGCGGGTACGCGCGTTCCATCCAGACTTGTATGGCGACATGGACGACGTGGTGAACAGCGGCGACCAGAGCGACCGGTTCGAGGTGACGTGGCGGCTCGACGCGCCCCTGTCACGAGGGACATCGGCTGGCTTCGACGACGGGCGGTCGGTACGCGTACCGGTGCCCGCGGACTACCTCGCGCTGCGAGGGACCGACCCCGCGGCGGCGCGGGAGGCCAGACGGGTGTCGTCTGAGCAGTTCACCCGGCTGTTCAGCGACGGGCTCACCCCGTCGTGGGCCGGAGACGGCTACTGCTTTACGACGGGCGGAACCTCCCTTGACTGAGCGAGAGATGAAGGACCGGGTGACGTCGCGGCGGGACGCGATGGTGGCCGATCTCGAGACCCTGACGACGGTGGAGACTCCCAGCGACACCTGGCAGCGCTGCAGGCCGGTATGGCCGTGCTGGCGGACCTGGTGCACCGTAGGTGGGGCGTGACGCCGGCGGTGCAGACCGTGGACGGGCGTCCCAACCTCGTCGTCGCGGCCGAGGAAGAGCCGCAGCTGCTGCTGCTCGAGCACATCGACACGGTGTGGCCTCAGGGCACGCTTGACCGGTGGCCGTTCTCGGTGGACGGGAACCGGGCAACCGGGCCGGGCGTGTTCGATATGAAGGCGGGGCTGGTCCAGGCGCTGCACGCCGTCTCAGCCCTCGACGCGCCACTGTCGCGGGTGAGCCTGCTCGTCACGTCCGACGAGGAGATCGGCTCACCCACCGGGCGCCGTTTCGTCGAGGATGCGGCGCGTCGCTCACGCGCGGTGCTCGTCCTCGAACCGAGCGCCGGTGGCGCGCTGAAGACGTCACGGAAAGGCGTCTCCATGTACCGGCTCCATGTGACAGGACGGGCCGCGCACGCCGGACTGGAGCCGGAACGTGAGATCAACGCTCTCGTCGAGCTGGCGACGCAGGTCCACCGGATCGTCGAGCTGGGTCGGCCGAGTGCCGGGACGACGGTTACGCCGACGACCGCGAAGGCCGGGACGACGAGGAACACCGTGCCCGCACAGGCAGAGCTCGCCATCGACGTGCGCGCAGAGACCGCTGCCGAGCTGACCAGGGTCAACGACGCCCTGCGCACGTTTACCGCGGCCGGCGACGCACGGCTGCGTCTGGACGGCGGCATCAACCGGGCCCCGCTCGAGTCCGCCGCGTCCGCGGATCTGTTCCCTCGCGAGCCGGTGTGCGGCACACCTCGGGCTGCCGCCACTGACGTCGGCCAGCGTCGGCGGCGGATCCGACGGCAACTTCACCGCCGGCATCGGCGTCCCGACCCTCGACGGCATAGGGGCGGTCGGCGACCATGCGCACGCCGAGGGCGAGTACGTCGAGCTGGACGCGATGACGGAGCGCCCCATCCTGCTGACGCGGCTCATCATCGCGCTAGACAGTGGCGAGGACACCGGCACACCGAACAGGAGCGACACGCGATGAACGGGTCGGCACGGACGAGAACCGAGGAGTGGCCGTGAAGTTCGAGGCGGTCGAGCTGCACCGGCTGTCGATGCCGCTGCGGCGGCCGTTCCGGACGTCATTCGGCGTCCAGACGGAGCGCGACATCCTGCTGGTCTACTTACTCGGACCCGACGGCGACGGCTGGGGCGAGTGCGTCGCCCTGGCTGAGCCCGTCTTACAGCAGCGAGTACGTGGAAGGAGCGCACGCGCTGGTCCGTGACCTGCTGGCGCCCCGGCTACTGGCAGGTGGAGAGGTCACCGCGCAGACCTTCGGGGCAAGGGTCGCCGACATCCTCGGCCACCGGATGGCCAAGGCGGCACTAGAAACCGCCGTGCTCGACGCCGAGCTCCGGTTCCGCGGCGTCTCGCTCGCCGAATACCTTGGAGCGACTCGGATCCGGGACTGCGGCGTGTCCGTCGGGATCGCCACGTCCCTCGAGGCGCTGCTCGAGGAGGTGACCGAGTACGTCGACCAGGGCTATCGGCGGATCAAGCTGAAGATCGAGCCCGGCTGGAACCTGTGGCCGCCGTGCGCGCGGAGTTCGGGACGGAGCTGTTGCCCCAGGTCGACGCCAACACCGCCTACGACGCGATGACGATGGGCCGGTTGGAGCAGCTGGACTCGTACGGCTTGCTGCTGATCGAGCAGCCGTTCGAGGAGGAGGACCTGCACCAGCACGCCGTCCTGGCGCAGCGCATCCGAACGCCCGTCTGCCCTGACGAGTCGGTGACCTCCGCCAAGGCGGCCGTCGACGCGGTACGCCGGGGGGCCTGCAGCATCGTCAACATCAAAGCTGGGCGCGTGGGCGGGTACATCGAGGCCGCGCGTCTCCACGACGTCTGCGAGGCCATGGGCGTGCCCGTCTGGTGCGGCGGCATGTTGGAAACCAGCCTGGGCCGGCCCGCCAACGTCGCGCTTGCTGCACTGCCGAACTTCCGGCTGCCTGGTGACACGTCGGCGTCCGACCGCTACGACGTCGAGGACATCACCGATCCGTTCGTGCTCGAGGGCGGGACGCTCGGCGTGCCGACATGTCCGGGGATCGCGGGCCCGCTCAACACGGACCTTGTCCGGCGACTGACAACGCGAGTAGAAATGGTCCGCTGAGCGGAGTCAAGAGGGTATGGCGCTCAGCTGCAGCAGCAGCATGACCCGCTGGACCGGATCCGACAGGTCAGCGCCCGTGAGCCAGGGGGTCGGCAAAGTCGGTTTCACGCGGCGAGGATGAGGTCGATGGGCCTGCTCGGGTCTCGTCCCTGATGTCGTAGGGCGGCGGCGATTCTGTTCCATCCGGCCAGGC
>JAABUN010002237.1_pt1 | contig 35601 bp, 36 predicted proteins | sample 5559311 | NCBI WGS metagenome assembly JAABUN01 (sample SAMN10711877, study PRJNA513370) | rock metagenome | isolation source: Antarctica rocks | place: Antarctica: Victoria Land, Siegfried Peak sud | reverse complement strand
TGGGATCGCGTGGAGGACACGATCCGCGCCCGCCGCGGCGCGCGCCAGCTCGCGGTCACCAACGCCGGCACGATCCCCGATCGCGGGCTGTTCGGCGTGCACCTACCCGACGGGCGGCGGGTGGGCGAGCTCGACGAGGAGATGGTGTACGAGGCCCGACCTGGCCAGACGTTCATGCTCGGCGCCTCCACCTGGCGGATCGAGGAGATCACGCGCGACCGCGTGGTCGTGACCCCCGCCCCCGGCGTGCCCGGCGCCGTGCCGTTCTGGCGCGGGGACAGCATGGGCCGCCCGGCGGAGCTCGGCAAGGCGATCGGCGAGTTCTGCCGCACGGCGATCGACCGCACGCCGGAGGAGCTGTCCGAGTCCCACTCGCTCGACCCGAGGGCGGCCGCCAACCTGCTCAGCTTCCTGCGCGAGCAGCGCGAGGCCACGCGCGTGGTGCCCTCGGACCACACGCTCGTGGTCGAGCGCTTCCGGGACGAGATCGGCGACTGGCGCCTGTGCGTGCTCTCCCCCTACGGCGGCCGCGTGCACGCGGCCTGGGGCCTGGCCATGACCGCCCGCATCCGCGACGAGTTCGGCCTCGAGGCCGACACGATCTGGTCGGACGACGGCATCATCGTGCACCTCCCCGACGCCGACGAGCCACCCGGCGCCGACCTCGTGCTCGTGGATCCAGAGGAGATCGAGGAGCTCGTGGTGCGCGAGCTCGGATCGTCGGCGCTCTTCGGCTCACGCTTCCGGGAGAACGCGTCACGCGCGCTGCTGCTTCCCCGCGCCTACCCCGGCAAGCGCACGCCGCTGTGGCAGCAGCGCCTCAAGGCGCAGTCGCTGCTCGAGGTGGCCAAGCGCTACGGGCAATTCCCGATCGTGCTCGAGACCTATCGCGAGTGCCTGCGCGACGTGCTCGACCTGCCCGGCCTCCAGGAGCTGCTGCGCGGGCTGCATACGCGCGAGCTGTCGCTCGTGGAGGTGGAGACCCAGCGGGCGTCGCCGTTTGCCTCATCGCTGCTGTTCGACTACGTGGCCACCTACATGTACGAGGGCGACACGCCCAACGCCGAACGCCGGGCGGCCGCCCTCTCGCTGGACCGCGACCTACTGCGCGAGCTGCTCGGCCAGGAGGAGCTGCGCGAGCTCCTCGACCCAGCGGCGCTCGAGGAGGTGGAGGCCGACCTCCAGCGCGTGAGCGAGCGAACCCAAGCGGCCAATGCCGACGCCCTGCACGACGTGCTGCGCGGCCTCGGCGACCTGACGGTGGACGAGGCCCAGGCACGCTGCCTCGACGCCGTCTCGGCCAAGCGCATGCTCGACGAGCTGGCGAGGGAACGGCGCGCGGTGGTGATGCGCATCGGTGGCGAGGAGCGCTACATCGCCTCCGAGGACGCCGGCATGTACCGCGACGCCTTTGGGGCGGTGCCACCCGGTGGGTTGCCCGAGGTGTTCCTGGCGACGGTCGAGGATCCGCTGCTGCGCGTACTGCGCCGCTACGGCCGCACGCACGGTCCGTTCACCACGCGTGAGCCCACGGACCGCTACGGCGTGGACCTGTCGGCGCCGCTGCGCGAGCTGGAGCGCGAGGGCGTGCTGGTGCGCGGCGAGCTGCGGCCCGGCGGCACCGAGCGTGAGTGGTGCGATCCCGAGGTGCTGCGACGGCTGCGCCGGGCGTCGCTCGCCTCGCTGCGCAAGGAGGTCGAGCCGGCCGACCAGCAGGCGCTTGCCCGGCTGCTTCCCACCTGGCAGGGAGTGGACGTGGCGCCTCCGGGCGGCGCCGGCATCGACCGCCTGCGCGAGGTGCTCGTCCCTCTTCAGGGATTGGCGCTCGCGCCTGAGGTGTGGGAGCGCGACGTGCTGCCGCGGCGCGTGGGCGCCTACTCGCCATCTTGGATCGACAGCCTGTGTGCCGGCGGAGAGCTCGTGTGGATTGGAGCGGGGTCGCTCGGTCGCTCGTCCGGCAAGGTCGCCTTCTACTTCCGTGACGACGTGCGCTGGCTGGGCCCACCGCCGTTCAAGGGCGACTCACCTGCCGATCCCGTTCACGCCGCGGTTCGCGAGCGCCTCGCGCGGGGCGCCTCGTTCTGGACCGACCTGCTTGCGGACGTGACCGAGGCCGGCGGGGCGACCGTCGAGCCGGTCGAGCTTCAGGAGGCGCTGTGGGATCTGGTCTGGGCCGGTGAGGTCACGAACGACGCCTGGGCGCCGCTGCGGGCGCCGCGTCTCTCACTCGCCCGCTCCGAGCGGGACCGTGGCCGCCGCTTCGGGCGCCGCCGCCGCCCGGCGGCGCCCCAGATCCAGGGCCGCTGGTCGCTCACAGCGGGGCTGTTCGGCGACCCCCCCGCGCACGGGCCGCGCCTTCGGGCCCAGGCCGAGATCCTGCTCGAGCGCTACGGCATCGTCACGCGCGAGACCGTGCTGGCCGAGGGCATCCCCGGCGGCTTCTCGTCGCTGTACGGGGAGCTCGTGAACCTGGAGACGCTCGGTTCCGCCCGTCGGGGCTACTTCGTCGAGGGCCTGGGGGGGGCGCAGTTCGCTCTGAGCGGCGCGGTCGAGCAACTGCGCGGGCTGCGCACCGACGAGCCCGCCAAGCCGCTCGTGCTGGCGGCGACCGACCCCGCGAACCCGTACGGAGCATCGCTGCCGTGGCCGAAGCGGGAGGTGCAGGGTGACGCCACGCCGCGCCGTCCGGCCCGCGTGCCGGGCGCCTACGTGGTGACGGTCGACGCCGAGCCGGTGCTCTACCTGGAGCGTGGTGGCAAGGGGCTCGTGGCGCTGCGCGAGCCACGCGCGGCAGGAGGCGAACCGGAGCCATGGCTGACGAAGGCGCTCGAGGCCGTGGCCGACCACGTGCGGCGCGGGCGGATCAAGCGCCTGGCGCTCGAGCGCTTCGACGGCGAGCCCGTGGTCGGCTCCCCCATCGAGGGGCTGCTCGTGGAGGCCGGCTTCAGGCAGGGACCACGGAAGCTGACCCTGAGTGCATGACCGGTGCGGCTCGTAGGCCACCGTCGGTGACAGGTATGAGGGAGATGCCCTGTCGACGACCGACTGCCGCTGTGGCTCTAGTCGCGTTGGCGGCGCTCCTTGCCGGCCAAGCGTTCGCAGGATCGCCCGCCGATTCAGGGGCGGCGACCGACCGCACGCTGTCTCGCCACGGCCTCGTGCGCGTCCGTGCACTAGCTCCCACCGTCCACCTCGACATTCGCTACGCAACGCGGCGAAACTACTCACGCGAGTGGTGGCACTACGAGCGGGGGCGGCGGGCGCCGCGACTGGACGTGCCGCTCGGCTGCTCGCGCCGACGCTAGCCCCCACGCGCCCTAGCCCCCGACGGCCTCGAGCTGCTCGTACAGCCGCTCCACCGCCCGCTTGGCCTCGGCATGACGCTTGGTCGAGCGGCTCGAGCGCTCGGGGTCGGCCCAGGCACCGGGATCGGCCAGCTCGTCCTCGATCGCCGCGAGGGCTCCTTCGGCACCCGCGATCTCGCGCTCGAGAGCCGCCGCCCGCCGCACGCCGTTCTTCGACAGGCCAGGCGGCGATGCTGCCCTGCTCGCGGCTCCGTTGGCCTTGCCTGCGGCTCCGTTTTTCTTCGCCGCTCCGCCGTTCTCCTTGCCCGCGCCGCCGTTCGTCTTCGTCGCCCGCCCCTCGGCCTTCCGCTCCTCCCGCGCCCGCACGTACTCCGCCCAGCCGCCCTCGTAGCTCTTGAGGCCCCGCTCCTCGACTGCGATCGTGCGTGTGCCCACGGCGTCGAGCAGCGCCCGGTCGTGCGACACCAGCAGCAGCGAGCCGTCGAAGCTCCGCAGCGAATCCTCGAGCGCCTCACGGCTCTCGACGTCCAGGTGGTTGGTGGGCTCGTCGATCACCAGCACGTTGGGCTGCGAGTGCACGAGGACGGCGAGCGAGAGCCGGCGCCGTTCGCCGCCGGAGAGGTCGCTGAGACGTTTCTCGGCCTCGTCTCCCGAGAACAGGAAGCGGCCCAAAAGGCCCCTTGCCTTGTTCGGCGTAAGCCCCGTGGCCCGCTGTGCGGCATCGAGCACCGTGCCCTGCTCGCCCAGCTCCTCCGCGTGCTGGGACAGATAACCGACGCGTGCGTTGTGCCCGCGCCGCAGCTTGCCGCCGTCGAGCGGCCGCCGCCCCACCAGCGCCTCCAGCAGAGTGGTCTTGCCGGACCCGTTTGGACCGACGAGCGTCACGTGCTCGCCGCGCTCGAGCCACAGCTCGGCCTCCTCCAGGAGCGTCCGCTCGCCCACGCTGAGCTTGCCCTTCTCCATCTCGAGCACCACCCGCCCGCTGCGCTCGGCCGAGCCGAAGGAGAACCCCGTGTCGCGGCCGTCTCGAGCGCGGGGCTCGATCCGCTCGATCTTGTTCAGCTTCTTGACCCGCGACTGAGCCTGGCGGGCCCGCGTTCCCGCCCGGAAGCGGGTGGCGAAGCGCTCGAGCCGCTCGATCTCGGCCTGCTGGCGCTCGACCGCCCGGCCGAGCGCGAGGTCCCGGGCCGCGCTCTCCTTGCGCCACGATGCCCAGGTGCCCGAGAAGTAGCGCGAGCGGCCCGCCTCGAGCTCGAGCACCGCCGTGCCCACCGATTCGAGGAACCAGCGATCGTGCGCGACGAGGGCGACCGCGGTGTCCATCGTCGTGAGCTGCTGCTCGAGCCACTCGAGCGAGGCAATATCGAGGTGGTTGGTGGGCTCGTCGAGCAGGAGCAGGTCGGGATCGCCGGCCAGCGCCCGGGCAAGCGACCCGCGCGTGAGCTCGCCGCCGGAGAACGAGTGCAGGGGCCGGTCGAGGTCGTCATCGCGGAAGCCGAGCCCCCGCACCACCCACATCGCCCGCTCGCGCCAGTCGTAGCCGCCGGCGTGCTCGAGCCGCGCCTGCGCGCGGGAGTATTGAGCGAGGGTCGCGGCGTCGGTGGCTCCATCGGCCATGGCGTGCTCGAGACGCGTGAGCGTGGCCTCGAGCGCCACGAGATCGGCGCAGCCCTCGAGCACGTAGTCGCGCAGGCTCAGGTCCCGCTGCCGCGGGGGACGCTGGTCGTGCAGGGCCACCCGCGCGCCCTTCTCGAGCACCACCTCGCCGCCGTCGATCGAGGTCTGCCCGGCCAGCATGCGTAGAAGCGTGGTCTTGCCCGAGCCGTTGCGTCCGGCGATCGTGAGCCGGTCTCGGCGCTCGAGCTTGAGCGACACCCCACGCAGCAGCGGCGTGCCGGACACGTCCTTGTCGAGGCTCGATGCGATGAGAACTGCCATTGGTTCATCCTAGGAAGGCCGCGCTGGCCGGGCCCTGCCTCAAAGTACGATCCGACCGTGCGCGCCGCCGTTCTCCATGCCCACGGGGACGCTCCAACGGTTGAGGACTTCGACGAACCAGAACGTGAAGCCGGCCAGGCCGTCGTAGAGGTCACAGCCGCCGCCATCAACCCGGTGGACCTGGCGATGGCCTCGGGCAACTTCTACGCCGGCGCGCCACCGCTGCCCTCCGTGGCCGGCCGTGAAGGCATCGGGCGCGTGCTGGAGGGCGATGCCCTGCTCGCCGGCACACACGTGTACTTCGACTCGCCGGTGGCGCCCTACGGGTCATTCGCAGCGCGCGCGCCGGTGAAGGAAGAAGGGGTGATCGAGCTGCCCGACGGCGTCGACGACGCGCTCACGGCCTGCTTCGGCATCGCCGGCCTGGCCGCCTGGTTGTCGCTCGAATGGACGGCTGGCCTGAAAGAGGGCGAGACAGTGCTAGTGCTGGGCGCGAGCGGTCCGGTCGGCCAGATCGCCGTTCAGGCAGCGCGCGTGCTCGGCGCCGGCCGCGTGATCGCCGCGGCCCGGGGTGCGGAGGGCCTCGAGCGTGCGCAGGAGCTCGGAGCCCACGCGACCGTCCAGATCGGTGCGGTCGACGACCTCGCCGAGGCGTTCCGCGAGGCCGGCGGCGGCGGCGTCGACGTGATCGTCGATCCGCTCTGGGGCGAGCCAGCCGCGGCCGCCGTGGACGCCGCCAACTCCGGCGCCCGGCTATCTCAGCTCGGCCAGTCTGCCGGCGCGGAGTCCACAATCAGGTCGGCGTCCGTACGGAGCAAGGGCATGGTGATTCGGGGCCACAGCAACTTCATGGCGCCACAGGAGGTCAAGCGGAAGGCCTTCCTCCGAATGGCCGCGCTCGGCGCCGCCGGAGACATGACCGTGGACCTCGAGCGAGTGCCGCTCGACGACGCAGCCGATGCCTGGCGGCGCCAGGGTGAGCACCCGGGCCGCAAGCTCGTCCTCGTTCCGTAACGGGGTGCTGCGTGCCCGAGGGCGACACGATCCACTACGCCGCCCGGCGCGTGGGCGCGGCGCTCGTGGGCAACGAGATCACGGAGATCGAGACCCCACAACCGCGGCATCGCCAGGACCGCTGGCCGCAACGTCTGCGGGGCCGGGAGGTTTCACACGTCGATGCCCACGGCAAGCACCTGTTCGTGCACTTCGACGGCGACCTGACGCTGCATTCGCACCTGCGCATGACCGGCGCGTGGGGCGTGTACCGCCGCGGGCAGCGCTGGCACCGCTCACCGCGGCGGGCGTGGCTCGTGATCCGCACCCGCGACCACGACGTGGTCGAATTCGACGGCCCGGTGCTCGAGCTGATGACCGAGGGACGCCGGCGTTTCGACCTGCGCCTGGGCGGGCTCGGCACGGACATCCTTGGCGATGACTTCGACGAAGGCGCCTTCCTTGGCCGCCTGCGGGAGGACGATTCCACGCGCGGCATCGGCGATGCCCTGCTCGATCAGCGCACCGTGGCCGGTTTCGGCAACGTGTGGAAGTCCGAGGGCTGCTTCCTGGCCGGCGTCGATCCGTGGCGTGCCGTTGGCGACGTGTCGAGCGACGAGGCCCTGGCGATCGTGCGCAGGACCCGCCCGCTGATGCAGGTCTCGGTCGAGCGCGGAGGGCGCATCGTGACCTGGGAGCCCGGCCAGCCCGGGCCCGGCCGAGCGCCGCGCACCTGGGTCTACGGGCGCGCCGGCCTGCCGTGCCGCCGGTGCGCGACCCTCGTCCGCTCGCGCGGGCAGGGCGATGACAACCGCACCACCTACTGGTGCCCGAGCTGTCAGGGATGAAGCGTGTAGGCCACAAGGGCGCCGATGCGCTCGCGCCGGGCAACACCGTGGCGAGCTTTCGGGCCGCCGCCGAGGCCGGCGTCGACATGATCGAGTTCGATGTCCTGCGCCTGCGCGACGGCCGCCTCGTGCTCGCGCACGACCTCGAGGACGCCACGAGCCGCGAGCCGCTGACCCTCGACGAGGGGCTCGACCACCTCGCGGGGGCGGATTACGCAAACCTCGAGCTCGACGTCGACCTGAAGATCCCCGGCTACGAGCGGGAGGTGATCGAGGGCCTGCGGGCCCGCGGCCTGATGGACCGCTCGCTCGTTTCCACCCAGTACGAGGAGAGCCTCGATCGTCTCGGGGAGCTCGCCCCCGGCCTCCGCCGCGGGTGGTCGGTGCCGCGTGTGCGGCGCGACTACACGAAGAGCCTGCTGGCGCCGGCCGCCTACGGCGTGGTGCGCTACTGGCGGGTGCGCCTGCCCGGCCGTGCGCTGGCGATGCTGCGCACCGGCCGCTGCGAGGCCGTGATGGCGCACTTCCTCCTTGTGAGCCCGCGTCTTGTCGCAGAGCTCAGTCGCGTCGGGGCAGAGCTCTACGTGTGGACGGTGGACGACCGGCGCCGCATCGAGCGGCTGGCGAGGCTCGGCGTGGCCGGCGTGATCACCAACGACCCACGACTCTTCACCCCGCTCAGGGAACGGTCGGAAGCACCGGCGTCGGGCTAGGGGAAGGGTCCGGCTGAGGCTGGGGGCTCGGCTGCGGAGTCGGCTGCGGCGCGGCATCGAGCTCGACCGTGCATTCTCCGCGCGAGTAGCCGTTCGGATCGGCTCCGGCCGGCCGGCGGTTGCCGGTGGTCACCCGCGTGAACCTCCGGACGACCCGTATACGCCCGTCCCTGCGCTCCTCTCGAAACTCGAAGTCCACAGTGCCGCGCAACCGGAAGCTCGAGGGCTGCAGCGTCGGGTTGAACTTGATCGAGTAGCCGCGCTGCCGCGTGCGAAAGCGAGCGGACCCGGCGCGGAAGAATTTGGAGGTGCCCTTGCCCGGCACCGGCCGCCAGCGGCCGACATCGGTGTCGTAGTACTGGGCGCGGAAGCGCATGAAGATCTGCTGATTCAGCCCGTTGCCGGCAGCCTGGGCGCGGATGCCGAGCGTGTCGGCGTTCTCCCCCGGGGGGTCGCAGATGTTCAGCGTGGCCCAGGTCTGGCTGCCGCGCGAGGCGCCGGAGGCAGGAAGCGCGGCCACGAGCGCCGCCAGAAGGCCGAAGAGTGCGATCGCGCGTTTCATGCGACGGCAAGGGTAGAGAAGGGCGCGCGTCCGGGCGTCACTTTCCGTACAACCCTGTGATGGGTCGCGAGCTGCGGCGTAGTAGACGTGTGAACGACGCCGTGGCCGAGCCGGCCCCCGCCCTCGCGAGCGCAACCGCGACCGCCGCCGAACCCTTCGAGGCCCTCTATCGCCGCACGTTCCCACGCGTGTACGCCTACGTGGCCTCGCTCCTGCGGGACCGCTCCGCGGCGGAGGACGTGACCGCCCAGGCCTTCGAGCGGGCCTACCGCAAGCGCCGCAGCTTCCGCTCCTCGCGCGGCAGCCAGGAAGCATGGCTCTTCGGAATCGCCCGCAACGCCGCGCTCGATGAGCTGCGCCGGCGCGGGCGGAGGGCCTCGCTCGAGGGCGAACCCGAGGACACCGCCATCGCGACGCTCGACGAGCACGCCGAGCACGCACTGCGGCGCGAGACCGTCCGCGCCGCGCTCGCCGCACTCGATCCGCGGGAGCGCGACATGATGGCGCTCAAGTTCTCCGCCGGCCTCTCGAACGCCGAGCTCGCCGTGGTGCTCGGCCTGTCCGAGTCGAACGCCGGAACCAAGCTTCACCGAACCGTCGAAAAGCTTCGAAAGGCCTGCGATGACCGCTCCTGACCACGATCTTCAGACCATCGACGAGGCCCTGTACAGAGGCCAGGTGACCGCCGCGACGGCCTCAGATCGCGAGCTGCAGGAGCTGGCGCTGGCGCTGCGTGCCGAGGCCCCGGAGCCGGCGGCCCAGTTCGCCGAGCTCATGGACCTGCGCGTTCGGGAGGGATTCCCGCGCGAGCGCGCCGGGCGGGTGCGTGGCGGGCTCGGACGCCTGGCCTCGGCGCTCCCCCGCCTGGCCGGAGTGCCGCGCCCGCCGTTGCGGGTACTCGCCGGCGTCGCCTCGGTGCTCGTCGCGCTGGCGGTGACCGTGTCGGTGATGTCGGCGGGCGACGGCGGCAAGGCCGCCTTGAGAACTGACGACGCCGGGTCGGCTTCGCAGGCGGCGCCGGAACCGATGGCGCCCTCCGCGCCGGACGGCTCCGCGGCCCGGGCGGCCGACGCAGAGGCTGAGCCCGGGGGGCCCGTGATCGAGGAGTCCGCGCCGAGCTCCCCCATCAGCGCCCCGCCTCTCCCGCCCGTCGGCGGCGGACCCGGCATCGCCCCCGGCGCCCGCAACCGCCGCATCGAGCGCTCCGCCACCCTCACCCTCGCCGCCCCCAACGACGAGCTCGACCGGGTTGCGAGCCAGGTGGTGGCGATCGTCGACCGCCGGCGCGGCTTCGTGCTCCGCTCCTCCCTGAGCACAGGCGACGAGGGCACCACCGGCGGGTCCTTCGAGCTGCGCGTGCCCGCCCGCGACCTTCAACCGACGCTGCGCGAGCTGTCCGGGCTCGCCACCGTCAGGGGCCGCACCCAGCAGGGCGAGGACGTGACTCAGGCGTTCGTCTCGGTCGAGGACCGCTTGGTAAGCGCCCAGGCTCAGCGGCGCGGCCTGCTGCGCCGCCTCGAGCGCGCCGACACCGACGCGCGGGCCCGCGCCATCCGGCAGAGCCTGAACTTCACCCTCGGCGAGATTCGCGGACTGCGTGGCGAGCTGCGCTCCCTGCGCGAGCGCACCGTGTACGCCGTTCTCTCGCTCACCCTGCAGGCCGACGAGGACGCGAGCTCCGGCGCCAGCACGAGCGCCACTCGCGATGCGCTCGACGACGCTCTCGGATCGATGCTCGGAGCGTTCAACCTGGCGGTTCGGGTGCTCGGCTTCCTCCTGCCCATTGCCCTGCTGGCCGGGTTGGCCGCGGCCGGCGGCCGAATCCTTAGACGCCGCCGCCGCGAGGCGGCTCTGGGCTAGAGCTGCTTCACACCCGGCCCCTTCCCCCGGATGGGATCATGTCTCCATGATCACTGGGGAGGAGACGGCCGGACTGCTCGCGCGCGTGCCGCTGTTCGCCGACCTGTCGCACGAGGAGCTGAACCGCCTGGCCGCCGTGGCCGTGCCCCGCAACTACGCGGACGGGGAGGTCATATTCCGCGAGGGTGACACCGGCGCCACCTGCTACGTGATCCGCACCGGATCGGCCCGCGTGACCCGCAGCCACCACGACGGTCGCGCGATCACGCTGGCGGAGCTCCGCCCCGGGGACATGTTTGGCGAGCTCGCGATGTTCGGCGGTGAGACGCGCTCGGCGACCGTGGAGGCCTCCGAGGACAGCACCGCGGTGGCTCTGCTGGCGAGCGACCTGAGGAGGCTGCTGCGCTCTGACCCCGACATCGCCTTCAAGATGCTCGCGGCGATGGCCGACCGAGTGAGAACGTCGAACGACCGCGTGTCGCAGCGGACGTTCCAGGGCGTGCCGGGACGCGTGGCCAGCACGCTGCTGAAGCAGGTCGAAGCGCGGCAGGCGGAGGGCGCAGCCGACGGCGACATCGAGGTACAGGCCACCCAGAGCGAGATTGCCCAGCTCGCGGGTTCCTCGCGGGAGAGCGCGAGTCGCTTCCTCGCCACGCTCGAGCGCGAGGGCGTGGTCACCTGCGGGCGCGGGAAGGTCGTCGTCCATGATCCGGAGACGCTTCGCAACTACATCCACTGAGCAGGAGGCGGGGCGCCGGCGTGCGGATATGGTCGAGCACCAGCTCCGCCGGCGTGCAATCGCCGACGAGCGAGTGCTGCGTGCGATGGCCGAGGTGCCGCGCGAGCGATTCTGCCCAGACGCGAGCATCCGCAAGGCCTACGGCGATCGCGCCCTTCAAATAGGCGAGGGTCAGACGATCTCGCAGCCCTGGGTGGTGGCGGCGATGACCGCGGCACTCGACCTCGGCGGCGGGGAACGGGTGCTCGAGATCGGCACCGGCTCCGGCTACGGCGCGGCGGTGCTCTCGCGCTGCTGCCACGCGGTCGTGACCGTCGAGCGTCACGCCTCCCTCGCGCAGCGAGCCGGCCAGGTGCTCGCAGAGCTCGGCTACGACAACGTCGAGATACGCACGGCCGACGGGACGCAGGGCGCGCCCGACCGAGCGCCGTTCGGCGGGATCAGCGTGACCGCAGCCGCCACGGGCGCCCCACCGGCCGCACTCGTCGATCAGTTGGCGCCGGGCGCCGCGCTGATCTGCCCGGTCCGCCGCGACGGGGATGAGCGGCTGACCCTTCTGCGCGATGGCCACGAGGAGGTGCTCGGCCCGGTGCGCTTCGTTCCGCTCGTCGCAGGATGACGCCCGCCCCACGCCGGCCGACCAAGAAGTCCGGCGCGGAGGTCGTGCGCGAGTTCTCGGCTGGCGGCGTCGTGGTGCGTCGCTTCCGAGGCCGCCACTTCCTGGCGGGCGTGCGTGTGAAGGGCGGCAAGGTGCTCGCCCTGCCCAAGGGCCATCCGGAGCCCGGCGAGAGCATGGGCGAGGCCGCGACCCGGGAGGTGCGTGAGGAGACGGGCGTGGAGGCCACTCTCGTCGAGAAGCTCGAGGACGTCCGCTACTTCTACGCCCGCGACGGGCAGCGCGTCCTCAAGGTCGTGAGCTTCTTCCTGTTCCGCTACCGGTCCGGCCGCCTCGAGGACCACGATCAAGAGGTCGATTCGGCCGAGTGGGTGCCTCTCGATGAGGCTCCGACGCTGCTGTCCTACACAGGCGAGCGAAAGGTGGCCGCGGCCGCGCGCTCCCGACTGGCCTCGTAGAGATAGTCTGCCGCGCTCGTGTACGTCCTCAACTTCTATTCACCCGTCTTCGTCGACCAGCTGAAGCGGGGTCGCAAGACGGCCACCATACGGCTCGGCGACAAGAGCTCCAAGTACCGCAAGGGCCACGTCGTCCTGGTAACCGTCGGCTTCCAGCACTCACCGCGGGAGCGGATCTTCGAAGCGGTGATCGACGGCGTCGAGGTGAAGAAGGCGAGCGACCTCTCGCCCCGCGACATCGAGCACGACAATCCTGAGTTTCGCCGCCTGGAGGAGACGCTCCACTTCCTGGAGCAGATCTACGGGCGTTCGGTCGCGCGCGACGACCTGGTCACGGTCGTGCGCTTCTCAGCGATCCTCGAGCGCCCGGAGGAGATCTCCGAGCGCATGCGGCCGCAGGCGCCTTCGCAGAACTGACCGACCTTTTCACACCCTCTTGGCACTCTCGGTGATAGAGTGCCAACGTCTCTGAAAGACGTCTAGACGGAGGGCTGTTGCATGAATCTGAAGCCTCTCGGCGATCGTTTGATCGTCAAGGCGGTCGAGGAAGAGGACGTGACCGCAAGCGGAATCGTTCTCCCCGACACCGCGAAGGAGAAGCCCCAGCGGGGCAAGGTTCTCGCCGTTGGCGAGGGCAAGATCGGTGACGACAACGAGCGCGTTCCGCTCGACGTCTCCGAGGGCGAGGAAGTCCTGTACTCGAAGTACGGCGGCACCGAGATCCAGGTCGAAGGCGAAGACCTGCTCGTGCTGCGCGAGTCGGACGTCCTGGCCAAGGTCACCGGCTAACCAGCCGCCTGACCAAGAACGCGATTCAACGGAAGGGATTGGAGAACACATGGCTCACAAGGAGCTGAAGTTCGACCAGGAGGCGCGCACCGCGCTCGAGCTGGGCGTAGATGCGGTGGCAAACGCCGTCAAGGTCACCCTCGGCCCCAAGGGCCGCTACGTGGTGCTCGACAAGAAGTTCGGCGCTCCCACCATCACCAACGACGGCGTCACGATCGCTCGCGAGATCGAGGTCGAGGACGTCTTCCAGAACCAGGGCGCCCAGCTCGTGCGTGAGGTGGCGACAGCCACCAACGACGTCGCGGGCGACGGCACCACCACCGCCACCGTGCTGGCCCAGGCGATCGTTCGCCGCGGCCTCAAGAACGTGGCGGCCGGGGCCAACCCGCTGGCACTCAAGCGCGGCATCGAGACCGCTGTCAACCAGGTGGTCGACAGCATCGCCTCGCAGTCCAAGGAGGTCTCGGGCAAGGATCAGATCGCTCGCGTGGCGGCCATCTCGGCGGCCGACGAGGAGATCGGCGATGTGATCGCCGACGCCATCGACAAGGTCGGCAAGGACGGCGTCGTGAACGTCGAGGAGGGCCAGACGTTCGGCATGGACCTCGAGTTCACCGAGGGCATGCAGTTCGACAAGGGCTACATCTCGCCCTACATGGTCACCGACCAGGACCGCATGGAGGCCGTGCTCGACGACCCCTACATCCTGATCGCCAACTCGAAGATCGGCTCGGTGCGCGACATCCTGCCGGTGCTGGAGCAGGTCATCCAGTCGGGCAAGCCGATCCTGGTGATCGCCGAGGACGTGGAGGGCGAGTCGCTTGCCACCTTCGTGGTGAACAAGCTGCGCGGCACCTTCACGGGCGTCGCGGTCAAGGCGCCGGGCTTCGGCGACCGCCGCAAGCGCATGATGGAGGACATCGCGATCCTCACGGGCGCCGAGGTGATCACCGAGGAGATGGGTCTCAAGCTCGAGAACACGCAGGTGTCTCAGCTCGGACGGGCCCGCCGCGTGGTCGTGGCCAAGGACAACACCACGATCATCGACGGCTCGGGCGACGCGGACGCCATCAAGGGCCGCATCACCCAGATCAAGAACGAGATCGAGAACACCGACTCGGACTTCGACCGCGAGAAGCTGCAGGAGCGGCTGGCGAAGCTCGCCGGCGGCGTGGCGGTCGTGAAGGTCGGAGCAGCCACCGAGACGGAGATGAAGGAGAAGAAGCACCGCGTCGAGGACGCGCTGCAGGCCACCCGCGCGGCCCTCGAGGAGGGCATCGTGCCGGGCGGCGGTTCGGCTCTGCTGCAGGCCGCGAGTGCGGTCAAGGTGGACGCGATCACCGACCCCGACGAGCAGACGGGCGCGAAGATCATCCTTCGCGCGCTCGAGGAGCCGGTTCGCCAGCTCGCTCACAACTCCGGGCTCGAGGGCTCGGTGGTGGTGAACGAGGTGCGCAAGGCCAAGAAGGGCATGGGCCTGAACGCCGACAGCGGCGAGATCGTGGATCTCGTCGGCGCCGGCATCATCGACCCGGCCATGGTCACGCGCTCCGCGCTGCAGAACGCGGCATCGATCGCCAAGAACATCCTCACCACCGAGGCGATCGTCGCGGAGATGCCCGAGAAGGACGGCGGCGGCGGCATGGGCGGCGGGATGCCCGGCGGCATGGACGGCATGATGTAGGGGGCTTCGCCCCCCTCTCGTCTCCGACTTTCCCCCGGGGGTAGTTAGCGGCAGTGCTTCACAGAGGGCCCGGCTTTACGCCGGGCCCTCTGTCGTTCCGGAGGGCGTTTCTCGTGTTCCCGCGACGCCCGGTTGGCGCATGTCCCGTCCTCTGTATAGTCTTGTCTAGCTTTAATTAGACAGACTGTGCCAACCAGGAGGACACCGCATGAACGAGCTCCGTGACCCCGCTCTCTTCGACTCCGCCTATGAGCGCCTCTACCCCGCCGCCTTCGCCCGGGCCAACCGGGTGCTGCGCGACGAGGCGGCCGCCGAGGACGTCGTCCAGGACGTCTTCGTGCAGCTATGGCTGAAACCGGATTCGTATGACCCGTCTCGGGGATCACTGTCTCGCTACGTGACCATGCTCGCCCACAGCCGGGCCCTCGACCGTTGGCGCTCCCGCGCCGCCCGGGAGGCCGCCGTCGATCGATCCGCCCAGCAGATCCGACTGCGCGAGCCCGAATACGGCGAGAGCGCAGCCGAGCCGGTGTTTCGACGCGACGGCACGGGGCGGCTGCTCACCGCGCTCACAGAGCTCCCGACCGATCAGCGAGAGGCGGTGCTGCTGGCCTACGGACGCGGGCTCACCGCTCAGGAGATCAGCCGGGCCGCCGAGGTGCCCCTCGGCACGGCCAAGAGCCGGATCCGGCTCGGCCTGCAGAAGGCTCGCGCGAACCTCGAGGCCGCCGCCGCGTGAGCGACCGCGCGGACCTGACGATCCGGGAGGTCGCCGCCCGCACGGGCATCCCGGCGGTGACGCTGCGGATGTGGGAGAACCGCTACGGGTTCCCCAAGCCCACCCGGTTGCCAAGTGGGCACCGCCGCTACTGCGAGGACGACCTCGAGCGCATCGCACGCGTGGTCCGTGAGCGCGACGGCGGGATGTCCCTGCCCGCCGCCGTGGAGCGAGCGCAGCGAGACGGCGCGCCAGCGGACACCTCCGTGTACGCGGGGCTGCGTCGCCGTCACGCCGAGCTGATCCCCTACGTGCTCCCCAAGCGCACGCTCGCCGCGATGAGCCATGCGATGGAAGACGAATGCTGCGCGCGTGCCGAACGCGGGCTCATGTTCGGGAGCTTCCAGCGCGAGCGGTTCTACCGCTCGGCCGAGCAACGCTGGCGAGAGCTCGCCCGCACGGCTCGGCTCGCCGTGGTGTTCGCGGACTTCGAGGAGCGGCAGGATCCCGACGGCGGCCCGATCGAGCTGCCAGTGGCCGCGAGCGATCCCTTCAATCGAGAGTGGACGCTCGTATGCGACGCCCCGCGGTACTCGGTGTGCCTTTCGGCCTCGGAGCGGCCGGGGCAGGACGACGTGCCCGACTCGACGCGTCTATTCGAGGCCATCTGGACCGTGGAGGTCGACGCCGTGCGCGACGCCGCCCGCATGTCTGCCGACGTGGCGGGCAAGGTGGCCCCCGACGTGGCCGCCTCGGTTGCCACGCACCTCGAGGAGACGCCTCCCGCCGGCGAGCCGGTCAGGCTGGCCACCGCCTTGACCAACCGCATGGTGGCCTACGTGTCCGCGGCCGGCTGAGGACGGGCTCGGGCCCCGAGGACGTCCCACATCGAACGCGGTCGCACGCCGAGTGACTCGGCATCGGCGGTGCCTCGCGAGGTGGTCATCGGGACCTCGAGCAGCTCGATCTCGTCCGCGGTGGCGGGCGCCGCCGGGCCGAGCAGCCGCTCCGCCGCTCGCAGGCCAGGCCTGATCAACGGCATCGGCAGGTTCACCCGCCGCCGCGCACGCCCAAACGAGCGGACGGCCAGCGCGACCATTTCCTCATGGGACAGGATGTCCGGCCCCGCCAGCTCGATGCGGCGCTGGTCCCCGCCGCTGTCGAGCAGAGCGGTGACGCAATCGGCCACGTCCTCGGCGAAGATCGGCTGGTGGAGGGCGCGGCCCTGACCGGCGAGCGGCATCAGCGGCAGGTAGGACATCCTTTCGACCAGACGCAGCCAACGGTCGCCGGGGGAATAGACGAGCGACGGCGCGATGACATCCACCCCGAGGGTCGAGGGCTCGACCGCGCGCTCGGCCAATGCCTTGCTGCGCATGAAGCGCGCGGGAGAGTGAAGCTCGGAGCCGAGCGCCGAGAACATGATGAAGCGCTCGACTCCGCTCTGCTCCGCGGCACGCACCAGCCGCAGGGTGGCGAGCGCGTTGAGCTCCTCGATCGTGGCGCGCCGTTGGTCGCGGATCGCGGCCGCCAGGTGCACGACCGTTCGCACGCCCCTCAGGGCGTGTCGGAAGGAGGCGGGTTCCGCGAGGTCCCCCAGTGAGATCTGCACCATCACCCGCTGAGGCCCGAGCCGCCGCGGGTCCCGCACCAAACAGCGGACGGGCCGACCGCGCGCGATGAGCCTCCCGAGCAGGGCAGAGCCGACCGTCCCAGTGGCCCCCGTGAGCAGGATCACCGGGGGGAAGCTAGCCGAGGGATAAGATCCCCCGCCGGTCGCGGGCCAGCCGCCGCCGACAGTTTCCGACCAAGGAGCTCCTCAGCAAGACATGGCGTACGTGATCGCAGACCCCTGTATCGGCACCAAGGACAACTCTTGCGTGGAGGTCTGTCCGGTCGACTGCATCCATCCCACGCCGGAAGAGGCCGACTACGACAAGGTCGAGATGCTCTACATCGATCCCGAGGAGTGCATCGACTGCGACGCCTGCGTCGAGGCCTGCCCCGTGGACGCCTGCTTCGCGGAAGACCAGCTTCCGAGTGAATGGGAGCGATTCATCGAGATCAACGCCAACTACTTCAAGCAGGCCGCGTAGCACCTCTGGGCCGCACCAAGTGAGCCTTGCGCACGAACGGGCCGGCAGCGGCCGGCCGCTGCTGCTTGTCCACGGCATCGGCAGCCGCCGGCAGGTGTGGGGGCCTGTGCTCCAGCGCCTGGCCTCGGAGCGCGAGGTCGTGACCGTCGATCTGCCTGGCTTCGGCGAGTCCGCGGATCTTCCAGCAGGTGTGATCCCGACGCTGGACGCACACGTCGACGCGGTGGTCGCCTTTCTCGACGAGCAGGGCCTCAACGAGATCGACGTGGGCGGCAACTCCATGGGCGGCGGCGTGGCTCTCGAGCTCGCGCGCCGCGGACGCGTACGCACGGCCACGGCACTCTCCCCCATCGGGTTCTGGACTCCGCAGGAGATCCACTGGGCGGTGCGATCGCTGAAGAACACCTACGCCACGGCTCGGGCCCTGCGGCCGGTGGCGTCGGCCCTCTACGCCACCGCGGTCGGGCGCACGCTCGGCTCGTGGCAGATCGCGGCGCGGCCGTGGCGGATTCCGGCCGACGACGCGGTGGCCTCGCACAAGGCCCTCGCCGAGGCGGACGCCTTCCTGCCCACCCTCGACAACGTTTCGCGCTACGTGTTCCACGACGGCCCCGAGCTGCGCGTGCCGGTGACCGTGGCCTGGGGGGAGCGCGATCGGCTGCTGCTCACCCGACAGTCGCGGCGGGCGATGAGGGTCCTGCCCCAAGGCCGGCATCTGCTGCTGTACGGATGCGGCCACGTGCCCATGTGTGACGACCCGGAGCAGGTGGCCGAGGTGTTGCTCTCGGGCGCCGCCTAGCGGCCCCGAATCGCGCGGTCCTGGCGTTCACCGGGCCAGCGGCAGGGAGGTGCCGCCCGGCGGCGTCGGGCGAGGAGCGTCCGCGGCGGTAGTCGCCGCCGCTCGTTGCGCCGGCGAACCGGTGCTCATCGGGAGCGCGGTGCCGGTCACGGGAGCCGCCTGGGGAGTGGCCGGCGGCAAAGCCTTCAACGGCGGCCCGGAGGGGTCCTGCAGCACCGGCAGTTCCTGCGGGGTCACGGCGATCAGACCGCGTGCGGCGTGGTAGATCGCCTGGGACGCCGGCGCGTCGGGATCCTCGAGCACCAGCGGTCGGCCCTCGTCGGCGCCGATGCGCAGCGCCTCCGAGATCGGAATCTTGCCAAGCAACGGCACGTCGAGCTCGTCGGCCAGCTCCTGGCCGCCACCCTCACCGAAGATCGCGAAGCGCTCGCCCGTCGGCGCCGTGAAACCCGACATGTTCTCGATCACGCCGGCGAGCTGAAGGTCGAAGCGCCGCGCCGACTCGGCTGCCCGCTTGGCCACCTTCTGCGCAGCCGGCTGCGGGGTCGTGACGATCACGAAGCGCGCCTGAGGCAGCAGCTGCGCAAGGGTCATCGACACGTCGCCCGTGCCGGGCGGCAGGTCGATCAGCAGATAGTCGAGCTCCCCCCACGCGACGTCCTCGAGGAACTGGCGGATGGCCTTGTGCAGCATCGGGCCGCGCCAGGTAATGGCCTGGTCCTCTTCGGAGAGGAAGAACTCGATGGAGATCACGCCCGGACCACCGTGCGCGGTGAGCGGCAGGATCTTGCGCTCCGGCGACACCGCCGGCTTGCCGTGTACTCCGAACATGCGCGGCAACGAGTAGCCCCAGACGTCGGCGTCGAGCGCCGCGGCCCGCTTGCCCTGGGCAAACAGCGCAGCGGTGAGGTTGGTGGTCACCGTCGACTTCCCAACCCCGCCCTTGCCCGAGCCGACGCAGATCACGTTCCTGACCGCCGCCAGCGCGCCCTTGGGCAGCTCGCTGCGACCGAGGCGCTGCTGGAGAGCCTTCCTCTCCTCAGCTGAGAGGACGTCGAAGCCGACGTTGACCTCGGTGACACCCTCCAGCTTCGCGAGCTCTTGAGTGACCGCCGTCTGGAACTGCGGTCGCACGGGTGACTCCGCGGAGGTCAGCGAGAGCACGACATCGACGCGACCCCCGTCGCGCGGGTCGATCGAGCGCACCATGCCAAGCTCGACCACGCTCTTGCGCAGCTCTGGGTCGATCACCGAGCCGAGCGCGCGCGTTATCTCGTCGTGCGTCGGCACGCGCGGATTGTGGCAGAGGCCCCTGGGCGCGGTGACCGCCGTGGGCGTCCCTAGCCTCGCGGCCATGATCAAGACAAGCCTCATCCCCACCTTCAAGTACCGCGATGCGCCCGCCGCGATCGATCTCCTCTGCGACGCGTTCGGTTTCGAGCGCCACCAGATCATGGAGGGGCCGAACGGCACGATCGCCCACGCCGAGCTCAAGCTCGGCGACGACATGATCATGCTCGGCTCTCTGCCCGCTCCCGGCGACGACGACCCGCTCGGACTGCAGGCGGGCGGGGGCTCGGTCTACGTGATCGTCGACGACGTCGAAGCCCACCATGCCCGCACGACGGCCGCCGGCGTCGAGGTCGTCCTCGAGCTGCGCGACACCGAGTACGGCAGCCGCGAGTACACGGCCCGCGACCCCGACGGCAACCTCTGGAGCTTCGGCACCTACCGGCCCTGACGGTCGAACCCCCAAAGACCAACGGGGCCCCTGAGGGCCCCGTTGGCTGGGGAGGAGAGGTACTGCTACCACCGGCGGTACGGGCCCGGCAGTCCTACCTCGCGCGCGCCTCTCACGGCCGGCGCGAGGGGAAGTCGATCGCCTAGGCGAAGACCGTGCTACCAACGTCGCGGACCACGTCGCCCGCGCCGCCCTGGAGCTTGTCGGCGCCGCGCTCGAAGTCACGACGCGCTCCCTTGACCTGGGTCTCCAGGTTGCGACGGTTGCGCTTGACCAGGCGGCTCGCCTGGGTGCGACGCTGGCGCAGCTCGCGCTCGAAACGGGTGCGAGTGCGCTTGGCCTCGCGCTCGAGCTGATTGCGGGCGGTGTTGCCACGACGCTCGAAGCGCTTGAGCTCGCGCTCGGCGGTCGAGAGGTTGCGGAACGGCTTGACCGCCTCGGCGACGTTGTCACGGGCGATCAGAGCAGCGCCTACGGGCACCAGCACGACGCGCTGAGCCTGAAGGGCGACACCCTCGAGGCGCGTGGCCTCGGCGTCGACCGTGGCGGCGGCGGCCTCAGCCGTGCGACGCGCGGTCGTGCGGGCGCTTGCGCCCGAACGGGTATTGCGGGTCGTGCGGGCGGTCCGGCCGGAGCGGCTGGTTGCCCGGTTGCTGGAGCGACTCGTCGAACGAGCGCTCGTGGAGCGGGCGCTTGTGGAGCGGGCGCTCGTCGAGCGGCTGGTCGAGGCGGTGCCGCGAGCCGTCGAGCGGGCGCTGCTCTGAGCGGCGCTGCGCTTGCGGGCGGCCTCGTTGCGCTTGCGCGTGGCGGCTGCCTTCTTGCCGCTGGCCTTGCGCTGAGTCTCTGTCTGGCTGGCCATCTGATGCAGTCCTTCCTCTCGGGAAACTAAGTTGCTTAGAACTAACGAAGTTCAGTGTATAGACCGAACATGCGTTTGCACACCCGCCGCTCGAGATTCGCCTCAACGCAGCGACGGACCACGGTGGCGCGACCGGCCGTCCAGGGCCCCGGGACCCCTGGAGGCTGGCGCCGGGCCCGGCACCAGATTCAACGACTTCGGCGTTGCCGACGTTGCGGCCGACGACTAGGCGGCGGCCGAAGCCCGTTGCTGCACGCGCGCCAGCCACACGTCCGGCCGCGCAAGCTCGTGCAGCGTCGGCACCGCCGCGGGCGACTCCCACACGGCGTTCAGCCCTTCGATGCCGGCCCGGTCGACCACCGAGTCGCAGAAGCGCTTGCCCAGCTCGTACTGCCGCAGCTTCATCTCGAACCCGAGCAGCCGCTCCAGAATGCGCTCGGGGGCGGAGCGCTCGCCGCGGCGACGGTCCATCGCCTCGCGCAGTCCCGCGTATGCGGGCAGGACCTCCTCGCCAACGGCGTCCATGGCGTGCTCGGCGTAACCCTCAACCACCGCCATCAGGGCCTGCATGCGGCTCATGAGCCGGCGCTGCTCACGCGTCTGCACCAGCGCCGCGAGACCTCCCTCGCGGAAGTGCTCGACGAGCTTCGCCGGGTCGGGGAGCGTCGGAAGCCCGCCGGCGGCGCCGCGATCGATCCTCACCTCGACGGTGTCCATGTACTCGCGCAGAAGGGCTCCCAGGTGCGAGCGCAACCAAGGGACGCCCGAGAACTGCAACACGTGAGTCATCTCGTGGAGCACGACCCAGCCCAGGAAGCTCTCCTGATCGAGGCCCATGTCCCGACCCGCGGACACGAGGTTCGGCGCGACGAGCAGCAATCGCGGCGTGACCTCGGGCTGGAGCAGCGAGACCTCATACTGGCCGAGCACGCGCTGTGACATGTAGCCCATCACGAGCCCAACCTCCGCGGCCAGCGTTGCGCCCGTGGCGGCGCGGAGCGCACCCGCCAGCGGTCCCGCCGAGGCGAAGCGGCCGGCAAGGCGCTCGGCCACCGGATCGAGGAGCTCGCTCATCGCGGTCAGGTTCACGTCGGCCCACTCCCCGCGGTCGACGAGCTCGGGCTCGGGCGACGCGTCGGCCGGCTGGAGGCCGGTGTAGGCCGTGAGCTGGCTCTCCGCCGAGACCGCCATCGCCCGGACGTCGTGGTCGAGCTCCGGGAACGGCGCTGAACCAGCAGCAAAGCGCGCGATCTGACGGGCGAGTGACCAGTCGACCATGCACAGTCCAGCCTACTCCCGCTCCGCCGGTGCGGGGCCGCCCAACGGTTTGAGACGGGCCGCCGCAGGCCATCATCTCCTTATGGCGACGATCGATGCGGTCAGGAGCACCACGGACGGCGCCCGGTCGGACGACGACAAGGAGACCGACGACCGTCCCGTGGAGCCGGCCGACTACGCGCTGATCAACGCCGTCTACATGGCCTTGCTCACGAGCATGGTCGTAGCGACCCGCAAGCGCGCCGCGACCGACCCGGTCGCCGGGACCGAGCTTGTGCCGATCGCGGCCGCCACCTTCGCGCTCTCGAAGCTGATCGGTAAGGAGAAGGTGGCCAGCTGGGCGCGCGAGCCGTTCGTCGCGGTGGAGGAGGGCGAGCGCCAGCCTCGGGGCGAGCGGCTGCAGCACGCGATCGGCGAGCTGCTGACCTGCCCGCGCTGCCTCGGAGCCTGGAGCGCGCTCGGCGTTGTCGGGCTGCGCCTTGCGTCTCCGGCCGCGGGCCGAACCGTGACTTCCGTGCTCGCCGCGACGGCCGCCAACGACTTCGGTCAGGCCGGCTTCCGCTGGCTCTGTGCCAAGTCGACGCAGGCCTCCGGCTGAGGCGGCGCTGTGATCGGCGGATTCATCAAGTACTTCCTCGGCCGCCGACTGGCCCGCCTGCTGCCGGGTGGGTGGCTCGCCGTCCTGCTGCTCAGCCCCACCGCGCGCAATGCCGCAAAGCGGGGCTGGGCGCGCTTCCGGTCGCGTGGCGCGCCGCCGGGCCCGCCGAACCACTACTGACGGCGAGATCGCGGGCTCGCCGCCCCGCTCAGCTCTTGGTGGCGGCCTTGGCCCGGGAGCCCTTCTTGGCCTTCGGCTTGCTCGCAGCTCCGCCGGCCGACCCGGCGTCCTCGTCGACGCCGCCGCCCGCCGCGGCCTTGCTCTTGGATGCGCGTGGCTTCTTCGTCGCGGCGCCGCCGTCCCCGTTGGCGCCCCCGTCCGACCCCCCGCGGCCCTTGGTCGCTGCCGCCAGGCTCGCCTCCAGGGCGGCCATGAGATCAGGTGCACGTTCGGGCTCCTCCACGGGCTGGATCGTCACCACCTCGCCCTCAGCCTTGCGCTCGATCATCTCCATCACCCGTTCGCGGTACTGATCGCGGTACTTCGACGGGTCGAAGTCGGTCGATAGCGACTCGATCAGCTGCTGGGCCATCGCCACCTCACGCTCGCTCACGTCGGGAGTCTCGTCCGGCAGCTCCTCCAGGCGGTCGGTCGGCACCACCTCGTCGGCGAAGAGCATCGTGGCCATGGTCAGCACATCACCGGTGGGCCGAATTGCGGTCAGGTGTTCCTTGGAGCGGATGACCACGCGGGCAATGGCCACGCGGTTGCTCTCGCGCATGGCGGTGAGCAGCAGCCCGTAGGCCTTCGCCGCCCCCTTGTCGGGCGCCAGGTAGTACGGGTGGTCGTAGAAGATCGGGTCGATCTGTTCGAGTTCGACGAAGTCCTCGATATCGATCGTGCGGGTCTTCTTGGGGTCGAGGCTCTCGAGCTCCTCGGAGGTGACCACCACGTAACGGTCGGGACCGATCTCGTAGCCCTTCACGATCTGGTCGTAGGGCACCTCCTCGTCGTGCTGCGGGCAGACGCGCTTCTGTTGAATGCGCACGCCGTCCTCTTCGTGCAGCTGGTGGAAGCGAACCGTCTTGCGCGACACGGCGCTGTAGAGCTTGACCGGCACGTTCACGAGCCCGAAGCTGATCGCGCCGCTCCAGATTGATCTGGCCATTACCAGTACCTCGAGTCGGTGGAAGTGTGTTGGTCCATGCCTCTTACCGCGTGTTACCCGAAACACATTGACAGTGGGCGAGAAGTTTCGCCACCCGTGCGGTTCCGCCGCTTAGCGCGAGCGCACCAGGGGTACGCACGGCGGACGTGGGTGAGCTGACGGGAAAGCGCGTGGTGATCACCGGCGCGAGCAGTGGCATCGGCCTTGAGGCCGTGCGGCAGTTCGCCCGCGAGGGGGCCGAGCTGGCGCTGATCGCCCGAGGCCGCGAAGCCCTCGAAGACACGGCTCGCATCGCCCGCGCCGAGGGTGCCACCGCCCTGGTGCTGCCGGCGGACGTGGCCAAGCGCAGGTCTCTGACGGCCGCTGTCAACCGCGCGGCTCGCGAGCTCGGCGGCATCGACGTGTTGGTGGTCAGCGCCGCCGGGGCCGCCTATGGGCCGTTCGCCGAGATTCCGCCCGAGGACTTCGACCGCACGATGGCCGTGACCTTCACCGGCGCGGTCGACACCATCCGTGCCGGCCTCCCCCACCTGCGGCGTTCGCGCGGCACGATCGTCGCGGTCGGCTCGATCGTTGCACGCGTGCCCTCGCCACTCTTCTCCCCGTATGTGGCGGCCAAGGGCGCGCTGCGCTCCTTCCTCGGTTCTCTGCGCACGGAGCTCGCCCGGGAGGGCTCGGGGGTGCAGGTCTGCGTCGTGCACCCCGGGCCCGTGGACACGCCGTTCTGGAAGAGCGTGACGAGCGCGACGGGGACCCTGCCTCCGGTGCCGCCGGGCGCCTATCGCCCGGAGCCCGTGGCGCGGGCGATCGTCGAGTGCGCCATCCGGCCGCGGGCGGAGGTCACGGTGGGCGGTACCGCGCGACTGCTGGAGCTCGCCTACGGGTTCGGCCGGCCCGTGACCGAGCGGGCGCTCGGTGTGGCCGCCGGGCTGGTGGGCGGCCACGAGACTCCGGCGAGGGGCCGCGGCGCCCTGTGGGAGCCCCACGAGGCAGCAGTGACCCGAGGGAACTCGAGAGGACGGTCCAGCCTGCTCACGCCGCTGATACTGCGCCTCTCTTCGGCGCGGCTGCACTCATGACCTAGAACCTCAGAACCGCGGCTATCCCGTCGTGGCGCCCCAGGTCGTCGTGATGGTGCGGAACCATCACCTCGGCCGACTGCTCGATGGCAAGCTCGACCGCGCTTTCGATCACGTCGTCCCGCCGGTGGAGCTCGCCGCCGTCGACCGGACAGGTGGTGATCTCGTCCGGGCCCACCCAGCCACAGCTCTGGCAGACCACCCCCGGCGCCGACAGGCCCTCCGAGAACAGGAGGATCTCGACCCGCCGCTCGTTGAGAGAGGCCAGCACGTCCTCGAGGCCGGCCGCGCCGCGCCCACCCGTTCCGAGCCCCTGCTCCATGCGGTCGAGCGCCTCGCGCTCGCGCCTCCGCTCGTCCTCCTCGAACAGCGGCGCCGCTGCCCGGTGCACGTCGTCCGCCGAGGCGTTCTCCACGTCGACGTCGACGTGGCCCGCCAGCCGCTGCTGGAGGTAGGAGTGCAGCTCGGGCTCGATCGCGCCGTACGCCTCTCGCGGGGCGCCGATCAGCAGCCGGTTCATCTCCACCCGCTTGGTGAGGCCGAACAGCACCGCCGCAACCTGCTTGTAGTGGTCCTTGATCTCCTTGTCGGCGGCGCGGTCGTTGCGGGCCTGGGACCCGCCGCCGCTCTGGTCGAGCGGCGACTCCACCTCCTCACGAAAGCTCGGCACCTCCTCGAGCCGGTCGCGGGAGCCCAGCAGCAGGCGGCCGGTCTTGGCGTTCACGAGCAGCACGGCCCAGGTGCCCTCGGTGAGCTGCTCGGCCAGGGGCTCGACGAGAGGCGAGTCGTCGATAGCGATCGTCGAGTGCACGGGGCGCGGAAGGTGCACCACCTCGGCCAGGTCGGCTTGTCCGCACATGAAGACGGCCACGCCCCGGGCCCCGGCGGCCTCGAATCCGTCGCCCTCGAAGTAGGAGCGCAGCTCGCCCAGGTCCGCGCGCAGCGCCGCTAGCCCGTCGTGGCTCAGTCCCTCCTCGGCATCAACCTTCCGACGAGCGTCGTCGAGCAGCGAGTGGGCCTGGGTGATGCGGGCCTGCGGGGTGGCGAACTCGCTCGGGTCGAGATCCAGGAACACGCTGATCACCCGCGCGCCGTCGGGACGGAGCTCGGCCAGGCGGCGGAGGCTTTCGCGGTTCAGCTCGGTGGTCTGCACAGGTGAAGGCTCCTTGGTCTAGCGGGCGGGCCCGGGGCCCCGCGTCGGCGGCACAGTATCCAGGGTCGAGGGCTCGGCCCCTCTAGTTCGACCGCTTCCCCACCCCGGTGAGCAGCTCTCCGACCCTCAGCGGCCCGCCGGAGCCGGGCTTAAGCGGCGGCGTGTCGGCGCCCGCCGAGTCGCGCAGCCCCGACAGCAGGTCGAGCAGGGCCTCGCCGGAGCTGCGCTGGGGGTGCCAGCCGAGTTCCTCGTGGGCGCGGGTCGTGTCCATCAAGGGGACGCTCGTGGCCATGTCGAGCCAGCCCGGCGGCGAGGGCTGGAGGCGCAGCTTCCACGACAGCGACGTGGCCGCGCGAATCAGCCCCCTCGGAGCGGGCACGGGCCGAGCGCCGAGCAGGCGTCCGATCTCCTGGGGGTCGAGCACGGGCTCGGCGGCCAGGTTGAAGGCGCCCCTTGCATCACCGGTCACCGCCAGGCGGAAGGCCTCGCCCACGTCGAGTGAGTGCACCGCCTGGAAGGTGAGACCCGGTATGTCGGGGACGACGGGGATGAGGCCGGGGCGCACGAGCGGGCTCGGCAGGAACGGCCCGGCGAACAGCCGACGTACGCCGGAGGCGGCCTCGCGCTTGAAGATGAGCCCCGGGCGCATGCGCACGACCCGCACCTTGCGATTCTCGGCCTCGAAGCGGTCGAGCAGGCGCTCGACCTCGGCCTTGTGGCGCGAGTAGAAAGAGGTGGCGATGCCATCCGTGGGCCAGGACTCATCGACGCGGCGGTCCTTCGGTCCAGGCGAGTAGGCCCCGACCGACGACGCATAAGCGAGCGTCGGAACCCCGGCCTCGACGACGTTGCGGAAGACGCGCTCGCTGCCCTTGACGTTGGTGGCACGCAGCACCGCGCCGTCCCGCGAGGGCTGGATCAGCCACGCCAGCAAGATCACGGCGTCGGCGCCGCGGATGTAGGGCGTGACGTCGGTGCGGCTGATATCGGCGCCCACCCAGGTCGTCTTGGGCACCGTGTTGGAGGGGCGGCGGCGGGCGATCCCGACGATTTCCTCCACCGCAGGCTCGTCGGCGAGCGCACGCAGCACGGAGGTGCCCACGTTTCCCGTTGCTCCGATGACCGCCACGCGCATGTTCGAGGCCTACCCACAGTTACGGCTGCGGCAAACAGCGGCGGGGCGCCAAACGACCGAGCGTTCATCGTTTCGGTAGCTCCCGCCGGGGGTACCACTCGAGGCCGAATCCACTCGACCGAGGAGAACGAGAGCGCATGCCGAGCCCGACCGAGATCCAGAAGTACCTGAAGGGTGTCGACTACCCGGCCAGCAAGGAAGATCTCGTGTCCGCGGCGGAGGAGAACGACGCGCCGGAGGAGGTCATCGACGCTCTTCAGGACCTGAACGAGGATGAGTTCGACGGTCCGGCCGACGTGCAGAAAGCCGCGAGTTGAACGCAGCCGCTTGACCTTCATAGCCGAGGGCACCCGAGCGATCGCCGCCCGGGCGGAGGCGGAGCTGGGTGCGCTCGTGGCGGTGTCCTCGCCCTCGGGCGACGTTCGCGGCGCGGAGGAAGCGGTGTCCGTCGCCCGAGCCCTCCTGCCGGCACGAGCCGAGGTCGAGCGCCTGCCGTGCTCGTCGCCGGGCTTTGCACCCGACCTGCTCGCCCGCGTGCGCGGGACCGGCCGGTCGCGGGTGCTGCTGCTCGGCCACGTGGACACCGTGGTCACCCACGACACGCACCGTCCGATCGAGGCCCGCGACGGGCGGCTCTACGGCTCGGGGGCGGTCGATATGAAGGGCGGCGTGGTGCTCGCGATCGGCGTGATGCGTGCACTCGCCGAGATGCCGGCGAGCTTTGCCGAGGTGAGCCTGCTGCTCGTGACCGACGAGGAATGGAGGACCGAGCCCTTCGCCCACGCCGAGCGCTTCAGGGGCTTCGACGGGTGCCTGTCGTTCGAGGCGGGCGAGCGCACGCGCGACGGCGAGGAGGGGGTCGTGGTGCGTCGGAAGGCCGCGGGCACCCTTCGGGTGGAGGCCCGCGGACGCGCGGCGCACTCCGGCTCGGCGCCCGACGACGGCCGCAACGCGTTGCTGGCCCTCGCCGCCGCCGCCGAGCGGGTGGCCGCTCATCACGATCCACACGGACCCGAGCGCCTGACCGTCGTACCCACCATCCTGCGCTCCGGGGACGCCTTCAACGTGGTGCCGGCGGCCGGCGAGCTCTACTGCGACCTGCGAGCCGACCGGCTGGCGGCATTTTCCCCGGTGCTCGACGCCGTGCCCGAGCAGGTGGGCGGCGCGACCCTCGCGGCCCGGCTCGTGCGCGAGTGGCCGGGGATGGACGCGGTGACCGACACCGAGCCCCTGCTGCTCGCAGCGGGCGAGCGTCTGGGCCGCCCCGTGGTGCCGGTGCATCGTGGCGGCGCCAGTGATGCCAGCCACCTGGCAACCGTCGTCCCGGTCACGGTCGACGGCCTCGGCCCGCGCGGTGGCGGGGCGCACACGCCGGAGGAGTTCGTGCGGGTGGACTCCCTTGCCTCGCGCGCGGAGGTGGCGCTGGCCGTTGCGGCGGCGCTGCTGGAGGTGGGTTAGCGCGAGGTCCTCCGGCCGCGAAACTCAGGCCGAACGACCTGCGCTACAGCGCCCCCGTCTTTGCGGCATCACGCTCGAGCCGCTCGGCCAGGCGGCGCATGCCCCTCCGGCGCGCGGCGGCGGCGGCCGCCCGGTGATCGGTCGCACCGTCGGGAGGGCGCGCCACCTTCACGCGCCGCAGCGTGGCGATGTCCTTGAACGTGGCGAGCTGCTCGCTCTGGCCGTGGAGGGCCGCGCGTACCGACGGTCGCTCGCGCAGGCAGCCGGCGATGGCGCCCTCGAGCGTGCCATGCCGCTGGAGCAGGTCGGCGGCCGTCTTCTCCCCGATGCCCTTCGCACCGGGCAGCCCATCCGACGGGTCCCCGCGCAGGGCGATGAAGTCCGGCACGGCGCTCGGCGGGATGCCGTACCGGCGCTCGACCTCGTCGGGGGTGACCACGTCGGGCCCCTCACCACCCGAGCCGGTTCGCATGTAGAGGACAGTGGTGCGGTCGGTGGCCGCCTGGTACAGGTCACGATCGCCCGTGAAGATGAGCGTCTGGCCGCCGGCCTCCTCCTCGACGAGTGCGAACGACAGCAGCAGGTCGTCGGCCTCTAACGTGCGCGAGGTGGCGGCCTGCCACCCGAACGCCCCGAAGAAGCGCGGCGCGGCGGTGAACTGGCGACGCAGCTCCGGGGGCATCTCGGGTCGATCGGCGTGGTACGGCGCATAGCTCTTGACCCGGTAAGTGGCGGACTCCTGCCCCATGCACAGCACGACGGCCCGGGGCGAGTGACGCTCGACCACCTGCAGGATCAGGTTCGCGGTGCCGAGAAGGGCGTTGACCGGGCGATCGGCCGAGTCGGTGATGGTCTTGGGGAGCGCGAAGAAGGCGCGGTACAGCGCCGAGGGCGCGTCGACCACGAGCAGAGGGGCGGACACGGGCGCGGCGCTTCCCGGCAGGCTCAGCCGGCCAGAGGCGTGCTGCCGATGTCCGAGTTCAGCTTCTCCAGAGACTCGTAGACGGCCACCGCCCCGGCTTCGCGCAGCTCCGCCTCGGAGAAGCCGCCGGTGAGCAGCGCCACCGTCTCGACGCCGGCCTTCTTGGCGGCCTCGATGTCCCAGATCGTGTCCCCCACGAGCACGGCCTCGCGCGTGCCCGCCTTCTCCAACGCGGCCTCGATCAGATCGGGGCTCGGCTTGGTGGCCTCGACGTCGGCGGAGCTCGTCCAGTCATCGGCGAGATCACGAGCGTCGAGTTGGTCGAGGTAGTGGTCGAGCTCGTGGGCGGCAGCCGAGCTCGCGAGCACCACGGCATGCCCCCGGTTCTTCAGATCGACGATCAGGTCGCGAGCCCCGGGGAACGGCGCCGTCTCCTCGATGAGGATCGAGTAGTGCGCCGAGTGCGCGGCGCTGACCTGGTCGCCATGCTCCTCGGCCACCTCCTGGCCCGCCGCGTACTCGACGAACTGGTCGCCCCCGATGCCGATGTGCCGGTGGAGCCACCACATCGGGACGAAGACCTCCACCTGCCGGAACGCCCGATACCAGGCGATCGCGTGGTGGTAGTTGGTGTCCACGAGCGTCCCGTCGATGTCGAGGATTGCGGCCGGCGGCACGAGGGCGGTCTACCGCGGGGCGGGCGGCGCCAAACCCGTAGCGGCCCGGACGGCGCCGCGATACCCTCGCTCGAGCACCCGCCGGGCGAGAGGAGAAGCCACATGTCAGCACTGCCAACCGCATGCGTGATCGGAGCCGGCTCGTCCGGCATCGCCGCCGCCAAGGGCCTTAAGGACCGCGGCATTCCGTTCGAGGTGTTCGAGAAGTCCGATCGCGTGGGCGGCAACTGGGCGTTCGAGAACCCCAACGGGATGTCGGCGGCCTACCGCTCCCTGCACATCAACACGTCGCGCGAGCGCATGGAGTACGCGGACTTCCCGATGCCGAAGTCGTACCCGGACTTTCCCAAGCACACCCACATCTTCGAGTACTTCAACAACTACGTCGACAAGTTCGGGCTGCGTGAGCACATCGCCTTCGACACGTCGGTCGAGCGGGCAGAGCGGCGCGCCGACGGGGTGTGGGAGATCACGCTCGAGGGCGGCGAGAAACGGCTCTATGACGTGCTGCTCGTGGCCAACGGGCACCACTGGGACCCGCGCTGGCCGGAGCCGCCCTTCCCCGGCGAGTTCGACGGCGTGCAGATGCACGCGCACTCCTACATCGACGCCGGCGACTTCGCGGGCAAGAACGTGGTCGTGCTCGGCATGGGCAACAGCGCGATGGACATCGCGGTGGAGTCCTCGTTCGTTGCCAACGAGACCTTCCTGGCCGCCCGGCGGGGCGCGCACATCCTGCCCAAGTACCTCTTCGGGAAGCCGAGCGACCAGATCGGCGGCTCTCCGAAGATCCCGTTCGAGGTCCGGCGCAAGATCTTCCAGGGATTGCTGAAGGCCTATCAGGGGGACCTCGAGCGCTTCGGCCTCCCCAAGCCCGACCACCGTTTCGGGGACGCCCACCCGACGATCTCGAGCGACATCCTCAGTCGCATCCAGCACGGCGAGATCACGCCCAAGGGAAACATCGCGCGGCTCGAGGGCGACAGCGTGCGCTTCGCGGACGGGAGCCTCGAGAAGGCCGACTACGTCGTGTACTGCACGGGCTACAAGGTCAGCTTCCCCTTTTTCGACGAGAGCTTCGTCGCGGCTCCCGACAACGACCTTCCGCTGTTCAAGCGCCTGCGCAAGCCCGAGCTCGACAACCTCTTCTTCATCGGCCTGTTCCAGCCCCTCGGAGCGATCATGCCCGCGGCCGAGCGGCAGGGCGCATGGGTGGCCGAGCACCTGTGCGGGCGCTACGCCTTCCCCTCCGAGGTCGAGATGCGGGCCGACATGGAGCGCGAGCGCAAGAAGATGTTCAAGCGCTACGTGGCCTCGAAGCGCCACACCATGCAGGTGGACTTCGACGACTTCATGCTGGAGATGGAGCGCGAGATGGGTCGCGGCCGGGCGCGCTCCGAGGCCGGCGGGAGGCGGCTGCCGGTGCCTCCGCGGGCGCGGGTCGACGAGCCCGTGGCCGCCTAAGCGGCCCAGCTCGCGGCTGAGCGCGTGGCCGCGTAGCGCGGCCACTCCACCACCCCGGGGGGCGAATCTCAATCCGCTGAGCGCTTTTCCACACGATGGGTGGGAAAAGCGCTCAACGGTTTGCGAACGGACTGTGGGTGTTGGCCGGCAGGCAGCACTGGGTGGTAACTCGCGCACAGCTGCTTGAGTACGGCATGCCCTCTCGGTCGGTTGAACACAGGCTCGCGAATGGTCGGCTGCACCGCGTTCACGCGGGCATCTACGCGGTCGGACGGCGGGAACTGAGCCGTGTGGGTGAGTTGAACGCCGCGGTGTTGGCGTGCGGCGAGGGCGCCGTGTTGAGCCATCGCGCAGCCGCGGAGCTCTGGGGCCTGGGCCCCCGGGGACGGTTGGAGGTGACCGTGCTTCCGGGCCGCACGCCCCGCCGAGCCGGGATCGTGGTCCACCGTGCGACGCTCGCCACCGGGCACCGAACTCGGCGCCACGGAATCCCCGTGACGACTCCCGCGCGCACCCTCGTGGACAACGCCTCCGACCTCTCAGATGAGCACCTCGAGCAAGCAGTCAACGAGGCCGACCGGCTCGGCCTCATCGACCCGGAGCGGCTCCGCGGCAGTCTCGTCGAGTTCGAGGGAGTACACGGCGTGGCGAGGCTCCGCAAGCTCCTCGACCGGCGCACTTTCACCCTCACCGACTCCGCTCTCGAGCGCCGCTTCGTACCGATTGCCCGAGCCGCGGGCCTGCCGCGACCGCGTACGCAAGCCCGTGTGAACGGCTACCGCGTCGACTTCTACTGGCCGGATCTCGGGCTGGTGGTCGAGACCGACGGCCTGCGTTACCACCGCACACCGGCGCAGCAGGCCCGCGACCGCCGGCGCGATCGGGCACACACCGCGGCCGGCTTAGCCCATCTCCGCTTCACGCACGGCGAGGTGCGGTGGGAGCCCGAGCATGTCGTGGCCACGCTGCGCACCGTCGCCGCGCGGCAGGCCAAGCCAGCGCGGCCTACACGGCCAGCGTCAGCCCCTCCACAGCCTCGACCGGCTCGACCGCCCACGACTCGTGCTCGGTGATCAGATCGAGCACCCCCTCCTCCAGGGCTCCGTGTATGGAAGCGACATCGCCCTGGTTGCCGGTCTCGGTGAGAGCTCCGCTTACCGTCAGCCCGGCGTCGAAGCGGTCGAACACGCGCGGATCGATGTAGCTCGCCCGAGCCACCGCGGGCGTGTTGCCGAGGTAGTGCGCCACCTCCTTCACCGCGCGCGTGACGGCGCGCTTGCGCTGGCGCTCCGAGCCCTCGGCCACCGGTGCCGACACCGCAAGCGCCTGGGCCGCGAGCAGCGTGGCGTTCCAGGTACGGAAGTCCTTCGCCGAGAAATCGCCGCCGGCGGTCTCCTTGAGGTACTCGTTGATGTCGACCGACTTGAGGTCCACCCACTGCCGGCCGCGCTTGTAGGCCAGTAGCTCCGGGTTGCCGCCACGGCGGCGCTTCAGGCGGCCGATGATGTCGTACACCGCGGGGTCGACGACCGTCTGAATCCGGCGCTTGCCGCTCTTGGCGATGTAGTTGAACTCGAGTGCGCCGTCCTCCAGGCGCACGTGCTTCTTGTGCATGGTGGCCAGGCCGTAGGTTTCGTTCTCGGCGGCGTAGCTCTCGCCACCAACCCGGAAGAAGCCGCGGTCGAGCAGCCGCACCGCGCAGGCCAACACGCGCTCCCGGTCCAAGCTCTGTGGCCCGGAGTTGCTCGCGTCCAGATGCTCCTCGACGCGGGCACGCATCGCGGGTAGAGCACGGGCGAAGGCGACCATGTCGTCGAACTTCGCCTGGTCTCGCCGCTCGCGCCACTGCTGGTGGTAGAGGTACTGCTTGCGACCCTTGGCATCCATCCCCGTGGCCTGAATGTGGCCCATCGGGTACGGAGAGATCCACACGTCCGTCCAGGCCGGTGGGATCACGAGCTCGGCGATTCGCGCCAGCACCTCGGGATCCGACACCGCAACGCCGCTCTCCTCGAAGTACTCGACCTCGTCCCCGCGCCTCTCCCGCCGGATGCCCGGCGAGGCCACGTCCACTCGTCTCAACCTGGCCACGGGCTCGCCCTATCCGCTCGCGGCGCGGGCGACCAGGGCAAGCAGGCCTTCCACGATCTTCTCGCTCGCGCCGGCGACCACGCGCGAGCGCATGGCCATGTCCAGGGAGGCGGAGAGACTGTCGGGGCCCACGTCGGAAAACGCTACGACCCCGCCCGCCTCGCGGATGATCAGCTGCGCGGCGGCGACGTCGATGGAGCGAGCCGGGCGCAGACTGACCATGCCGTCCAGGCGTCCGCCTGCCACCGCGCACATCGTCAGGGCGATCGAGCCCAGGGCGCGGAGGCGCGAGGCACCGGTCTCGGCAAGGAGCGGAGCGGCGGCGGCCACGAGGCTCGGATGTGCGGACTCGATCCCGAGCATCTCGAGCCGCGCGTCGTCGGCCAGCGGCGGCAGTCGATCACCGTCGAGGTGAGCGCCCTCTCCCCTCGCTGCCCACCACTCCTCCCCGAGAACGAGGTCCCGTACGTAGCCGAAGGCCACATCGGCCATGGTCGGACCGCCGGCCACGGCGATCGACACGCAGTAGAAAGGCACGTGGCGCTTGGCGTTGAGCGAGCCGTCGATCGGGTCGATCACGACGGTCACCGGCCCGCCGCCGTGAATCGCGACCACGCCCCGCTCCTCGGAGACGGCGGTGAGCGGCTCGCCCAGGGCCTCGAGCTCGGCGAAGATGGCGTCCTCGGCCGCGCGGTCGATTACGAGCGTCATGTCCCCGCCTTCTCCGCGCCCGGTCTGGGTGGCCCGGTCGGCGGTGAGCGGGTGACGGGTGAGCGCTGCCTGAACACCCTCGGAAGCACGCCGGCAAACGCCCAACCAGTCCGCTCGTAGCGCGGAAAACGGGTTGTCGGAGGCCGGCATGGGCGGCGTATCCTAGGTGGGTGCCAACTGCCGTAGACGGCCTCGACCAGGCACAGACTCGAGCCGTAACCCATCAGGGCGGTCCGCTGCTGGTGCTCGGCGCGCCCGGCACCGGCAAGACCGAGGTGGTGGTGCGGCGGCTGCGCTGGCTCGTGGAGCAGGGGGCGCGCCCCGACAGCGTGATCGCGGTGGCCCGCTCGCCGCGCGTGGCCGTCGGCATCCGCACCGCCGTCGAGGCGGCGATCACCGAGCCCTACGAGGATCTCTGGGTGTCGACACCGGAGGGTCTCGGCGAGCGGCTCCTCCGCGAGCACGCCGTGGAAGCGGGGCTCGACGCATCGATCGCGATCGTGACCCGCGCAGACCGGCTGGCGCTGCTGCTCGACCGTATAGACGACCTGACGCTGCGCCGTCACGAGATCCGCGGCTCCCCCGGCCCGGTGCTGGCCGGCGTGCTCGGGCGAATCGACCGGCTGAAGGCGGCCGGGATCGGCCCCGACCGCTTCGCGACCTACGCCGGGGAGCTCGCGGCCGCGGCGGCGGCCGGCGGGGATGCCGACCGGGTGCGCGCCGAACGGGAGCTCGAGTTCGCCGGTGTCTACGCCGACCACGAGCGCCTGCTCGCTGCCGCGGGGGTGCTCGACTCGGGAGAGCTGGTGCTACGCGCCTCGCGGCTCCTCCACGAGCGACCGCACGTGCGCCGCGAGCTGGCCGAGCGCTTCGAGCACGTGCTGGTGGACGAGTGGGACACGCTGCCGTTCGCCGCGGGCGTGCTCGTGCGACAGCTGGCCACAGATCGCGGCCAGCTGACCGCCGCGTCCGATGTGCCCGCGGGCACCGCCGATCCCGCCGGGGCCTTCGGGCGCGAGTTCTCGGATGGCACGGTCATGCGGCTGGGCAGGAACCACCGCTCGCCGCGCCCGGTCATGGACGCCGCGGCAGCCGTGGTGGCCGCGCTGCCGCCGGCGGCAGCGCCGGTCGAAGGCGAGGCCGCGTTGG